>Ga0209539_1000975_pt1 | contig 15908 bp, 14 predicted proteins | sample BarGraNGADG00312_2_FD_184499 | JGI IMG/M metagenome (GOLD analysis project Ga0209539, IMG submission 184499) | Arctic peat soil microbial communities from Barrow, Alaska - Barrow Graham LP Ref core NGADG0011-312 (SPAdes) (version 2) | ecosystem: Environmental > Terrestrial > Soil > Wetlands >... | reverse complement strand
ATCGTCTGCCCAGCCAGCAGCTGTGTGGACTGCTCAAGCGTCAGCTGTGTGCCCTCGATATGCGTCGTATAGTGTGCTTCCAGAGTCAGGGCGTTCGCCTGCATATCGCGGATCCAGTCGTCCGACAAGTGCGCAGTCGACATGAAACCAATGGCGCCCTCGATACGCGTCAGATCTACAAGAATTGCATTGCTGATTGCAAATTTAGGCTCAAACATAGGGGCCTCCTGTGTTCAGTATAGTCCAGCGACGTACTGGTGCCAGCTTGCTGCTTCGTCATGCCCCCGAGCCCTTTTGTCCAAGGCGAGGGGTGCTTCTCCGCGCAGGCGGGAGTCCAGCCTGTTCGCGGCATACTGCTATTCCGCCAGGAGAGCTCTGAGAGAGAGCTTGTTGTCGCAAGTTATGTCACAAGTCTGTCGCAAGTTGTCGCTGGGGTGTTCCGCAACAGCGTGTGCCGGTGACCCGGCTGCATCGGGGCCAGAAGCCCGTCCATCTCCTCGGATGACGTGACGCAGTAAGGTGACGCAGTAAGCAATGGCTGATCGAATGTTTGAGAGGGCGCCCTCGTTATTATTGAAGAGTGCCCTTTTCCAATAATAAGGCACCGATGTGCCATCCATGTTATCACTAACAATAACAACATTCCCCACTATTATTGAAAAGTGCCCTTTTCCAATAATAAGACGTCGATCTGCGCTCCATATTATCACCAACGATAACAATACCCCCCTTATTGTCGAAAAGTCGTCCGATCCGATAATCATCAAGTAGTTCTAGATTGAGTGGGAGGGTGGTATGGAGAAAACGATCTCGACAATACAGGCCGCTGACACTGACGACCCCATGGACTCTTGACATTTTCCCTTCATCAGTTATACCAATTTCAGTATAAGATATTGTTTTCACCGCCGCACATGGGGAGCAGGAATTGAAGAAGGTATTGGCGCCCAAGAAGGAACTCGATCTTGCCCGACATAGACTTCGGCTGTTGAGACAGGGCGCATGGAGGGAGGAACGCAATGAAGAAAGCTAGAATTGACGAACATAAACTGCTTGTCTCCAAGAATGTGGTAGAGGCAAGCGAGCGACTGCTCAAGCGAGTCGATGATGCCGTTGCGGCAGACCCCAAATTGACGGCCAAGGTCGAAGCCATCATGCTGGAAGCACAGATAGCGCTGAAGTTGGAGGAAGCCCGGAAGAGCTGCGGTCTCAGTCAGAAGGAGTTGGCTGTTCGGATGGGAACTAGTCAACCCCAGATTGCCAGACTTGAACGTCAAGGCTATGCCAGTAGCCTGCGCACGCTTGCCGAGTTCGCCGCTGCTTGTGGGAAGAAACTGATCATCAGCCTCGAATAGTCCCGAGTACTTAGATGGGTCGATGCAGGAGGACAAGATGGAAGACACAAAAACTCCGACATTCAGGAAGTTCCCCAACCCCAACTTCGACGTGCATTCCGAAGGTGACTACTGGGAGAAGATCAAGCCGCTGAAGGCCAAGACGGCGCTGCTGATCATCGACGTTCAGAAACACGATCAGGACCTGTCGGTCGAGCTCAGGAATGCAGGCAACTGCTATTTGTTTGATCGACTGAAGGCGACGGTCATCCCAAATGCCAGACGACTCCTCGACTTCTTCCGCGACCGGCAGATGGTCGTCACATTTGCAACGCTTGGAAATCAGCGTGAAGACGGTCGCGACCGTTCGCCCACGCAGACCAGACCGGGCTGGAACTACACCTTGCTGAAGATCGGCTCGACGGAACAGGAGGTTGTCGATGAGCTGAAGCCCCGCGACGGCGAGGTCGTGGTCTGCAAGACCACGGACAGCACGGTGATGGGCACCCAGTACGGCCACATCCTGAGATGGATGGGTATCGAGCACGTGGTGGTCGGTGGTTTGTTCACGGATCAGTGTGTCTCCAGCACCGTGCGCGACTTGTCGGACTGGGGCTATACAGTCTTCCTGGTGGAGGACGCCACGTCGGCCATCAACGCCGATCTTCAGGTCTGGGAGACCAGGATCCTGAACCAGATCTACTGCAAGGTGGTCTCAACTGAAGAAGTGCTCCAGGACCTGGCGGCGCAATAGAAGGCTGCCAATCAGTCACCCCCCCGAGCATTTCTTTCCAATGCGAGGGGTGCTTTCGGCGAAGGCGGGAGTCCATCCTATTTACGGCACGTCACTATCCTTTGGCATTATTCTAGTAGAATAATTCTAATGGATAGTGTCGGGCCATGGCAGCTACGGGGCAAGGTCGGTACTGTCGTTGGTAAGCTCGGAGATCCACGTTTGAGATACTGGGTCCCAACGCTTGCCTTCAGCGTGTTCCTGACAGACAGGATCAAGAAACTGAATAATGGCATGCATGACATCGACGAAATCCTTCGGGGCGACAAGGCCGGTGCGAGCGAGCCAGGCTTGCCATGCATGCTGGCGATCAATCGAAGATGAGAAGGCATCATCGAAGACAGTCACTCGGCGAGACAGAGACGTGCCACGGTATCCGAATGTAGACTTCACAGCGGACTGAAGGGGGCCCATCAAGAAATTCCTGTGCTGTGCGATGTACCACACATCGTAGAAATCTTTGTGTCGAGAATTGTCCAACCCGAGATGCACCATGGCCTCGAATTTCTCGGAGACCGCATAGTCCAGGGAGTAGGCGCGCACGCGAGGCGCCGGAATGTCACCAAGCAGGACGGGGTAATCGATCAGCTCGTCGGTTTGGAAGGGACTACCAAAGGCGACGTCTACTGAAAGAGGCAGACGTGCAACACCAAGATGCCCCACTACCTTGAGTCTGACCCCAAGATACTCGGCATCCGCCCTGATTGGGTTACTGCTGATACTGTCTCCGTCGAACAGGACTCCGTCTTCGAGGAAAGGCAGAGCTGCCGCTCGAGCGAATGCTGTCCTTATCTCATCGGGTCGGTTGGCAAGTTCGTGTCCCAGGAAATCAATGTCAACGGTAGCTCTCGGTGCCGGCAGTCCATAGGCAACCAGGAGCAAGCCCCCTTTGAGGTACAGACGCTCGCCGAGCTCCGACCGTGCTATCCTGAACAGGAGACGCTCCTGAAAGTAACGTCTCAGAAGAACATTGTAGTTTTCTCCGTGAGAATGTGCGATGTTCAGAAGCCTGCTCCGGATGGATTCCGGGATGTTGAGCAGAGATCTCCGCACGCCGCTATTCCGCCAAGAGAGCTCGGAGGTAAGGCTGGATGACCGAGGTCACCCTGCAGACGGCAGCCATCTCATGGAGTCTGGCAGAATCAAACCTTCTAGAGTGAACATACGTCTTGAGCGCCTCGAGCGCAAGGTCCTCGCCCATGGACCGGCGGAGCCTGAAGCAGTCGCAGATAGTCTTTTCGGGTGAGTAGATTCGGAAGTTTCCCGCGCCCGCCCGTACACGCTCGATACCGGGTGAGTAGAACCGCTCCGAGAAACGAAAGGCTTTGACTGGTGGAAATGACATGCGTGCAGGCGTCACGTTGCGAGGCAACGCAATCGCAACTTGTGGCGGGTTGAATGTCGTGAGATCGTAGTAGCTGAGGGCGGAGTAGAGACAGATGACGGCTGACGGCATGGCCGCGCACACATCGACGAAGTCCCCCCAAGCTCCTGCGGCTGCGCCAGACGATGTGAGTTTATAGAGCCCAGGTTTCACCTTGTGCGCTGTGCCTTCGGCGACTAGAGTTCTCAACGTACGTGGCTGGATATGGTACTTGACTAGCGTGGACCCATGAACGTACCCGTGTCCAGCAAGACTGGCTTTCTTTATCTGCTTGTCCGAGTCTTTCTTGTTCATATATTACTCCAGTTAGAGCTAGGTGGAGTGAAAACGCATCAATCCACACCGAGTATGCAGCATTCGAACAGGATGTCAATGGCAAATCGAATACTCGTGATCACTTCGAGTCAGCCGCTCCAAAGTCCACGTCAGCCGTAGCCTGAAGGCGAACGATACCCTGACTGAGCTTCGTGTTCCACTTGTCGATGATCTGCTCGCTGCCCGCGCTATTGGTGCTGTGGGCATCCTCCACCAAGGTCACGTCATAGCCCAGGGCATGGGCACCCCTGCAGGTCGCCTGTACACAGCCGTCCGTCACCAATCCCACGACGATGACCCTGCTTACACGCAGGGTGTCCAGGTCACCCTTGAGGCGTGTGTCCTCGAAGGCATTGCCGTGGTGCTTGCGGATGAAGTGGTCGGTCTTCCGCGGCTTCAACGCCAGATGCAGCTGCCATCCACTGCTGCCCTCCAGTAGTGTGGTCTTGGTTGAGTGTTGGACGTAGAACACCGGGGCACCAGCGGCATGAGCGCGGTCGACTAGCGTGTTGATGTTCTTTAGCACCAGGTCTCCCTGGTAGACGGGCGTCGACTTCTCAAACAAGTCACGTTGCACGTCGATGATCAGCAATGCCGTATTCGTACCGAGTTCTTCCACGTCACACCTCCTACATATCGTAACACGTTCCTCTTCCTGGGTCATCAGACTCTTGATTTACACCGCATGCTGTGTAAAATGTCTACAGGAGGTCCAGAAGATGAGTATCCTCGTTCGCACGATTCATGGAAGACAGTATGCGTATGTCTCTCGACGCGAGGGCAAGCGCATGATTCAGACCTACCTTGGTCCCATGAGCAGGCCGGACGTTCAGGCTGCTGTCGATGGCTTGTCCGAGGAGAAGGGGATCCCTGAGCGCCTGCGCCGTCTGTTTTGGGACACAGATCCCGAATCGCTGGATCTCTCCCGGCATGCGACCGCCATCATTGAACGCGTCCTCGAGATGGGAGACCTGCAGGACGTGCGATGGCTGCAGCATCGCTATACCGGCACCACGATCGCGCAGGTCCTGACGCTTTCCAAAGGACTCTCACCACGCTCGCGGGTATTCTGGAACCTGTGGTTCGGCAGGGAGGTGCCCTGTGCATCCTGAGTGCTTGCAGCCCGAAGCGGCGCATCTTCTGCCCGTCGTCGCCTCCGCCCTGCAGCCGTATAGCCCTGTGCTGGCAGGCGGTACAGCTCTTGCATTACATGTCGGTCACCGCGTGTCCGTCGACTTCGACTTCTTCACCAACCACGAGGTCGACCCCGCTGCTGTTGTTCTGGCCATGCAGGCTACTTCGGTGGAAGTTCGCGTGCTGAAGCTGGAACCAGGAACGGCGGTAATGACAGCAAACGGCGTCAAGGTATCGCTGTTTCAGTATCCATACCCCTTTGCCGAGCCCACGGAGCGGTTCAGCGGAGCTACGGTGGCGAGCATCGTCGATATTGCCGGGATGAAACTCATCGCCATCATGCAGCGCGGTGCCAGGCGCGACTTCGTTGATCTCTACACAGTGCTCAAGACGACACCATTTCGTGTCGTTGCGCACAACGTCCTTCAGCGCTTCGGCACGACACTCATCGAACCGGTCATCATCGGCAAGGCACTTGCCTGGTTTGCTGACGCCGATGCACAACCCGATCCGGCATATCTGGGAAAGCCCCTGCAGTGGTCGGCTGTCAAGCGATTCTTCCGCTCCAGTGTGCCGCAGTTTGTCCTGGATCTTGAGGCAGAACGGGCAGACTCAGCGCGTGGGCAACTGTAGACGATGTCGAAACGATATTCCAGAACGAGAGGGAGTGTACACCTATGAATGAGGTAAACGAGGTCATCAGACAGCTCCGGGAGAGAAAGTCGGTACGCGTCTTTGAGGACAAAGTCGTGCCCGATGCTGTCAAGAACGAGGTGATCGCAGCGGCCTTCGAAGCGCCGACTGCTGGCAACATGATGTTCTACACGGTCATCGATGTGACTGATCAGACCGTCAAGGATCAACTGTCGGTGCTGTGCGACCATCAGCCCTTCATCGCCAAGGCTCCGCTCGCCCTCGTGTTCCTGGCCGATTATCAGCGGTGGTACGAGACCTACCGGGCGGCCGGACTGACGGTGCGCAAACCAGGCGTTGGCGACTTGATGCTCGCTTGTGCGGACGCGTTCATCGCCGCACAGAACACCGTGGTGGCCGCCCAGTCACTGGGGCTCGGTTCGTGCTACATCGGCGACGTCCTCGAGAACTGCGAACAAGTGAGGGCACTGCTCTCGCTGCCGGAATTCGCAATGCCTGCGGCCATGGTTGTCTATGGGTATCCTACGAAACAGCAGTTTGATCGCACGAAGCCAGTGCGCTTCGGCAAGAGCCATATCGTCCATGAGAACGGCTACCGGAAAATGGAAGCCGATGAGCTCCTTGGGATGCACAGCGAGCGTGGCGACAAGGAGAGCATCGATGATCTCTGCAAACGGAAGTACATGTCCGATTTCAGCATCGAGATGAACCGGTCAGTGGCGGAGTATCTGAAGAACTTCAGCAGCCGATAACCCTCAGGCGGTCGATCCGTCACTCCCCCGAGCCCTTTTGTCCAAGGCCCCCGAGCACTTTCTTCCCATGCGAGGGGCGCTCCTGAGGGGTGCTTCCCACGAGCATGTTGGTGTAATGGGAGTGGTGCTCTGCCGTGCAGGCGGGAGTCCAGTTTGTCTCATTTTGCGCTACAATGCTTGACATAGAAACGTTCGGTGGACCCAGGGAGGGATCATGACGTTCAGGGCATCGGTGGAAAGGTATCTGGGGGCGGTCGCAGAGCAGCATCACCGCGGCGACGCGCGCGAGGAGTCGTACTATGACGTGCTCAAGCAGCTCTGGGAGGAGCTGGGGTCGCAGCTCAGCAGCGCGCACGCGACGCTGACCGTCCTCCCTCGCCAGACCGAGGCTGGCAACCCCGACATGCGTGTCTGGAGCGGCCAGCAGCATGTCACGGGCTACATCGAGGCCAAGGAGCCGGGCGTCACCAACCTGGACCACGTCGAAGTCAGTGAGCAGCTCAAGCGCTACCGCGCCGCCTTCCCCAACGTCATCCTGACCAACTTCCTGGAGTTCCGCCTCTACCGCTTTGGACAGCCGATAGGCCAGCCCGTGACGATCGGGTCCCTGCAGGCGCTGCAAGCGGGCATGAAGGTGCCCTTGCAGCACGAGGATCAATTCCGTGAGCTGGTGGAACGCTTCTTCGATTTCCAGCTGCCCCGTGCCTACACAGCCCAGACGCTGGCGGTTGTGCTGGCTGACCGCACGCGCTTCCTGCAGCAGCAGGTGCTGGCGCAACTGCTCGACGATGAGGACCACAAGCTCAACAGTGAACTAGTTAACTTGATGGCAGAATTCAAGCAAGTCCTGATGTCCGATCTGACCAGCGACACTTTTGCTGACCTCTACGCGCAGACCATCACCTACGGCCTGTTCGCGGCGCGCATGCGCGTGACTGGCCCTTTCACGCGCGAGACTGCGCTCAATGGCATCCCGGCAACCATCGGCATCCTGCGCCGACTGTTCAAGTACATTTCCATCGGCGATACTCCGGAACGTCTGCGCGTCATCATCGACGACATCGCGGACGTGCTGGCAGTTGCCGACACGGATATGGTGTTCAAGGGCTACGACAAGAACGGTCGTGACCCGGTGGCCGACTTCTACGAGACCTTTCTTGGTGAATATGACCCGGCCAAGAGAAAACAGCGTGGCGTGTACTACACACCCCAGCCCGTGGTCAGCTACATCGTCCGCAGCGTGGACCAGATCCTGCGCGACTCCTTTGGCAAGTCCGACGGCCTGGCTGACCCCAGCGTCACCGTCCTCGATCCCGCGGCGGGCACCATGACCTTCCCCGCCACTGCCGTGCGCCTGGCTGCCGAGACCTACAAGGCCAAGTACGGCGACGGCAGCCTGGACAGCTGGATCAAGGGGCATGTGCTGCGCGACTTCTACGCCTTTGAGCTGATGATGGCCCCGTATGCCATCGGTCACCTGCGCATGGGCACCCTGCTCACCGAGCTGGGCTACACCATGAGTCCCGACGACCGGTTCAAGCTGTACCTCACCAATACGCTGGATGTCAGCACGGCCGAGCAGAACCCCATCCCCGGCCTGTCGCCCCTGGCGGACGAATCCCACATGGCCGAGGCCGTGAAGACGACACAGCCGGTCCTGGTGATCATGGGCAATCCACCATACTCTGGTGTCAGCACTAACAAGGGTGTGTGGATCATGAACCTGATCAAGGACTACAAGCAGGTGGACGGCAAGCCGTTGGGCGAGAGGAAAACCTGGCTAGATGATGACTATGTCAAGTTCATCCGCTTCGCGCAGTCGAAAATCGACCAGGCGGGTGAGGGGGTCCTCGGCTTCATCACCAATCACAGCTACTTGGACAACCCGACGTTCCGCGGCATGCGCCAGTCGCTGATGACATCCTTTGACCAGTTGCACATCCTCAACTTGCATGGCAATTCGCTCAGGAAGGAGCAGTGTCCCGACGGCAGCAAGGACGAGAACGTCTTCGATATTCAGCTGGGCGTTGCCATCGTTCTCGCGGTCAAGTGCAACGGAGTTCCAAAGGGCATCTGGTACGGCGATCTATGGGGTAACCGCGACGCCAAGTATCGTGTGCTGGGCAATGAACAGATGACGCAGACGGCATGGCAAGAGCTGAAACCACGGGGCGATATGTACCTCTTCGTTCCGCAGGATGCCACACTGGCGCCAGAATACGAACAATCGCCCAAAGTGACCGAGATTTTCCCCGTATCAGTCGTTGGGATTGTTACCGCGCGCGACAAATTGACGATTCAGTTTACGCCCGAGCAGGTGTGGCAAACGGTCAACAGGTTTATCAGCATATCTCCTGAGGAAGCCCGTGAAGCATTTCACCTGGGAAAGGATACGCAGAGCTGGCAAGTGCAGCTTGCGCAAGAAGACATCCGTCGCAGCGGACTATCACAGGACAGAGTCGTTCCGATCCTGTATCGACCTTTTGATGTGCGCTACACTTACTACACTGGCCACTCCCGTGGATTCCTCTGCAGGCCGCATCTGGAAGTGATGCAGAACATGCTGGCAGGCTCCAATTCAGCCATCATCACATCGCGCATGACCAAAGGCGAGACCTTTCACCACATCCAAGTGACGAACCACATTGCCGAGGTCATCTGCATGTCGCCCAAGACCTCGAACAACGGGTTCGTGTTCCCGCTGTATCTCTACGACTCCGTGAAAGGCTCTGCCGACATATTTGTGGAAACCAGAGACCGCGTGGCGCATCGCAAACCCAACATTGAGGCTCATTTCATGTCTCAGCTGACCGAATGCTTCGGAAGCATTGCTTCACCAGAGAACATCTTCGCCTATGTCTATGCGGTGCTTGAATCGGCGGCGTATGCTCGACGCTACGTGGAATTCCTCAAGACTGACTTCCCGCGCGTTCCGTTCACCAAGGACCGCGACACGTTCCTCAAGCTAGCTGACCTAGGTCAGCAGCTCATTGACCTGCACCTGATGCGTTCTCCGGAGCTCGACAACCCCATCAGCCGTTTCTGTGGCAAGGGTGACAGTGCTGTCACCAAAGTCGAGTACGATGCCGACCGTGAGCGCGTCAGCATCAACCCCGCCCAGTACTTCGATGGCATCACCCCCGACCTCTGGTCCTACCAGATTGGTGGTTACCAAGTCCTCGCCAAATGGCTCAAGGACCGCAAAGGTCGCTTCCTGACCAGTGCCGACACCATCCACTACTCTCGTATCGTCACTGCTCTTCACTGCACGACAGACCTGCAGCTCCAAATTGATCAGCAAGTCAGCGGTCTGTTTTCACAAGACTCTCCATAGACGCAGGAATCCCAGAAGGACGATGACATGTGGCAACTGGACAGGACAACAAGTGGCACCAATGCGGAAGAGATTAGGCGCCGAAGAGCCAATGAAACCAAGCGGACCAACAGGTTGCTATTGGCTACGATGTATAAACAGGCGCTCAGATGGGTGCCTTGGGAAGTCGTGATTGCCTACATGATTCTGCTGTCGTTGGGCCGGTTGCAGCAATCGGTGTCGTTTGTGTGCTTCCTTGTTGCCCTGAATCTGTTGACCGTAGGGTTTATCCGCATGTGTCGGCAGACAATCGAACATGGTCTATCCCGTTTCTCAGTGGTCTGGACGTTGTCAATTGCTGTGGTGATCGGCACTGTCTGCCTTCGAGTCATTCCGCCCGGGGTAAGTGGTCGTTTAGACTGGTTCTGGACCACTATCTCACTAGCCGGAATTGTGGCAGTTCCGTTCTTCCTTGTCATAACGGGCCTCATTCGGCTTCCGAGGAGCTTCTGGCTATTTGCTAGCCAACAATTTGCAGGATTTGTGGCTGCTGCCTCCGTTCTTCTCGTATTCTTGGGCGCATATGGGAGAAAACAGGATTTCTTCTCGACGCATTCCACTATTTGGCAGCTGACCAAGTCATTTGGTCTGCTTCTGGTCCAAGGAGCCAAAGATCTTGCTTCGGGAGAGCGAATCGCTCTCGGCGCAAAGACCACTGATGTCGTGGAGTACGTGATTGGATGGATTGTCTTTGTCCTAATCGCGGGTGTCGAAGTATCCATCATATCGAATCGCGCTTCTGAAGAGCTGATGAGGATTGAGGGCAGCGGACACTTGCACAGGCCGCTATCTAGGTGAATAGGGGAAAACTCGCAAATGTTGACGGGTCTTCGGGACTGTTGCTCTGAGAAGGTGTAGTGGCAAAGCGGCAACGATTTCGTGGTCCGCGATCGCTCAACGAGCTCATTCCATCAAAGCTGGGGCCTCTTCAACAATCGATAACCCTGGTTTCGTTGCTCCCATTGGACTATGAGCTCGTACATCTGCGTTCGTGCAAAGTCCTCAAAATGGAAAGCCAATCGCAACATAGACTCGATGTCGCTACTGTTGCGCGCCCGAACTGATTCCTTACCCCATTTGGACCTGAGGGCAAGTGCGAGTACGGCTGTCAGGTCATGGCCTCTGCACACTTGGCGATCGTCCTGATCACACGTACTAAGCTCTTCTTGCAGTAGCGGCACAATCTGATCAACGGTTGGTCCATCTAGATTTGGGATCCTAGACGATTCAACAAGTCGGCGAGGATCCACGGTGCCCTGCTCAACGTCAATGAACTGATCATACGCAAGTGAATCAGGCCTCAGTCTGATCGGCAGTTGCGGTTTGCTTCTCTGAGTAATCCAGAGAAGCAAACCTACGGGACGCGCGCACCTCGTCAGGTACGATCGTACATCCTGAACTTGGGTCTCTACTACCTTGCATCGACTCTTGAATCTGTCGTCGAATTCTTCGTTTAGCACGCGACCGAAAGCAGAGGACCAAATGAGGTAGCACTCCCAATCATGCCAATCGGTCGCGATGAGATTGACGCTGCTCGCATGCTCTTCTCCGTCGACATTCCAGAAATCGCTGTCCACGAGAGCCACTACTCCCTCAAACCCAGTCTCTTCGAGTATGGACAACGCACCGAGCACTTCTGGCTTTCCGTTGGCGACGACTTGCACAGAGCAACTGTCATCGAAGACACTGTCCGTAGCCAAGATGTCCGATTCGCCTTCCACGAGTATCACGGTGCTATGATGGTACGATTTGTCCTGGCGCAACATTCGTGCTTCATTGGCGGCAGTGTTTCTGTCTACTACATCAAGTAGACCGTGTTTCATTCCTGAGTGCCTTCTCCGAGCTCGTGTACAAGGTTCCAGTGCTTCCCGATGATTCCTGGCGCATGAGTGGCGACCAGCGCGGTCAAGTCCTTTGTCTTCGCCACAGCCAAGAGGTCTGGAAGGAACTGCTGCTGCCAGGCTAGGTGTAGTGATATCTCGGGCTCGTCAATGAGAATTAGTGAGTGCTCAGGCACTACGAAGATCAGTCTATAGAACAGCAACAGTTCATTCTGTTCTCCTGAAGAGAGTTGCTCGGGGAGTATCTCATCACCTGCGTCTGTCGTGATGTATATCCCTTTTGAGTAGTGGGTTTGAACTCGCTTCTTGTCGAATCGCGCGTTGACGATGTTCAGAAACAGACTCAGCTGTTCCTCAATTCCGGAAAGGACGTCAAGCTTCTTCTCGTTGTCCTCCACATAGAGGGACAGAGCGCTCCTAGTTCCCTCCGTGAGTTGTGGTATCTTGGATATGTCGGGCAGCTTGTCCGGCGTTGAGTCCAGCATCCCGACCTTGATGAGATCGCCTCTGCGCTTCTGGAGCTCTGCTAGCTTGTCCAAGATCTGCTGGAGTTCAAGCCCTGTCGGCTGCTCCAACAGACGAATGGGGAACGTGCTATCGAGTCTCTGAGACTCCTGCGCGTAGTCGCGACTGGCCGCCTGCAGGCGTCTCATTGTATCATCAGAGCTCGCTGTCACAGCGTTCCTGCTTCTGTGCTTCTCTGCTGTTCCTTCTGTTGATTCATCGTTGTCGGTATCACGTATGAGCCGTTGTGCTTCTATGAAGTGCACACTTGTGGAGGCAAGGAACTCGCGCAGAGGAAGGGGCGGAATCCTGTCACGCAGCTGGTCCAACACATGGGAAGGGATCCGGTCTTGGAACTCAGCAAGGAGTTGATCTGCGCCGTACTCCTTCCCACTCCTGCGGTCGATCCACTCGTAGCTGTCTACCTGGCGAAGGCTAGGGATGTAGGCATGTATGTACATGGAGATGCGATCATCGTCCGACTGGTCCGACAAGGAACCAGATTTGAGGAGAGAATGCAAGTGGAAAGGTTTTCCTATCTGACTCCCGTTGGCTACACAGACCAAGCTCAGCTCTACGTCTAGGCTTTCCGACGATCCGGATACGGAGCGATCGACAGTAACACTGGACAAGCCATCAAGGTGTATCTCAAAGTGAGAGAACTTGATCCTCATAAGGCGTCCATAGCGCAACTTGAAGACGTCGTCTATCATCTGAAGTAACGTAGTCTTTCCGACTCCATTCGGTCCAGTCAGCACTGAGACGCCCTGCTCGCTGCCGAACCTCAGATCGTAGTCAAACATACCAAACAGGTCCTTCACAACAATTCTATCAACTCTCATGTCTGTCCCTCCAATTGTGGTAACAAGAATCGGGCGGATCTCTGGAATCGTCCTGCGAACTCCTGTGATACCTTGTCCAGGTACTGGTAGTCGGCCTCTTCACCACGGGTTGCCCAGTCGGAGCTGCAAGGTCCGAGTTGTCGCGATAAAATCGCATATATCTATGTGCTTGCACTGGTCTCCGGAATAGTGGACTGAAGAAAACGAATCATATCGGTCGCGCGAGACAACAGAATCTTGAACATAGACCGACGGTCGTTGCCGTTTGCACGTAGCTGGGCCATGTCCTTCTCATATCTGCTGTCCTTGACGTGTGCGACTCCGTGGCTGCGAATGTCTTGTAGCTGATGGAGAAACGCGATGTGCGGTTCATAGCCAGTTATGCCGGATTCTTGCAAGAATACTTCCAGCTTTCTGATGCTCTTCATGTCCTTCTCTTTTGCCTTGATGCGAGACTCAAGCTCCTTGTCGTTCAACGAGTCAATCAGAACCTTAGTCAATCCACCGATCTGAGCGTCAAATTCACCCTGTGAATCTGTGAGGGGTATACCGAGAGCTCCGTAGCAGTGCTGGTCTCCTGGTGGTAATGGACGGAAGAGATCCCAGCCATTGCAACTGACCCATTGCTGTCGAAATGCTTCGAATTCCTGCTTGGACACAAGGTCTATGACCATTGGACCGGCGAACTGGCCCAAGACTCCCCGCGCAAATGCAGTGTCGCTGAGCGTACCGTCAGGTGGAACGTTGAAACTGCGCCAGTAGATTTGTTCTGTGTATGGCAAGCGACCTAGGTCTCCAAGGAGGGCCACCACATAGTCACTACGGTCATTGTCCATGCGCAGGCTCCAAAGCCCAGCACATTGCATGAACCCGTCCGAGACTGTGTACTTGTCTGGATTGTTCCGATACTTCACGAGGACCTCACGTGAGAAGAAGATAGGGGTCACAAACTCGCCGGTTGATAGATTGTCAGAGTCTGCTTCCTTCAAGATCGGATAACCAGAGTGATCAATGCCAATCTGAAAGGACTCGTGTTGCTGGGGACCTTCATACGGGTACTGACCACATTCTTCAAGTGCACACCCATGTATAACCTTGTTGCCATACACCATGACGATTGTCGTCTCGGGATTGAAGCGTGATGCCTTGATGACAAGTTTGATGAACGAGTCAGTCTCTCGTGTCTCCTCGTCGGTTGGTGTAGTGCCGATGCTATCGGGCGAGCCTATGAAAGTGCGCTCAAAATCAAAGTGTGCAACTAGTACCATGGCCTTGGCAGCGAGATACTGTTTCAGCTCAAGAGTCCGGATAAGGATGCGACCGTCTTGCTCATACCGAACCACGAGCTCCTTGCTGCCTGCATCGTTCAATCTGACATAGTTTCCGTTGCTCTCGCGGAAGAGATTGTGGTAGAGGCAGAATTCCTGGGAAATGTCCAACGTCTCCGGTTCCAGACCATAGTAGTCTCGTCTGATCACCAGAGGTTCGTCATTAGTGTCGTCGCCAAAGTGGAAGTAGGAGGGCTGCCTCCCATCGCTGTATTGGACAAATCCAGGCTGCCCAAATGTCGGTTCTTGGAGCTGATCGGGGTCAGCAAGAGCTCGACTCTGTTCGCTTTCCAGAATCAGCTGACACCAGAGAAGCACCGTGTCAGACTCATCGGGTGTCGTCTTCCACTGATACGCGGTGAACCACTGCTCTTGTCCCAACGTCTCCCGCACATGTTGCAGCGTTTCGGTCACATAGGTGCTTATGTCAGACATATGTCCCTACCTCGTCTGGCGCCGCCCGTATGGGGGCGATTCCCTCTTTGAGACGTTACAGCGTGATAGGGAATGCTTGGCCCTTCCCCCAATCCGCGCGCCCATCCATCCGGGCCGTCACCGCCAATTCCCATGCCACACAAGGAGTCCGTCATCTCTCTGGCTTGCCAAGGACGATTCCGGCTTGGTCAGCTTTGGAGACAAGGAATTCTATGAATGCAGAGCAGGATACCAGCATGAACTTCGCATCATCTGCGGTGAGAGTAGCTTCTCCAGAGAGAGCATGGCGGATGCCTTGGGCATCAGAAGTGTACCCATAGAGCTTCTGAAAGGCTTCCTTCTGAGCTGCATGAATCGATACCTTCGTCTCGATACGTGCTAGTGCGTCTCCGAGCGACGCGTGAGGCTTCCCAACTATGGTTGCACATATTGCTTCAACCGCGCTGATCGATTCCTTAATAGAATTGCGGTAGTCTGGGTCTTCTCGGTGTGACAAGTGTGCCAAGGCCTGATTCAGGTGTTCTTGTACCGCGGCATTGGGTGTAGCTAGTGCCGCCTCAACAGTCTGGATTTCGGCATCTGTGGTCATCGGTGCAATGTTTCCACCCACGATACGATACGCGGAGACATTGCTTTGAAGGGCATCGTTCACTGCTTGAGTGAAATCATCTTGGTCTGTCTCACTAGTCTCATAGACGAGAGTTGCGTCTATGACGTCGTAGCAGAAGTGCCACGGGCCATCGAACCATGGTGCGCGTATGGCGTCTAGTGCATGGCCGAAGCCGCCCCCGTGCAGTATATTTAGCTCCTTATGAAGCAACTGAGTCCACAGGAAGTCTATATACTCGTCACCGGCGGCCAAGTTGTGTTCGCCGCGTTCATGGCGCCAGTATCTAGCGTACCAGACGTTCCACAGATCAGTCCTTAGTCGCTCAGTCGCACTCTCTTTCTGAAAGATCCCCGGTTTCTCGGTTACGCCGATTCTCTGTGAGAATGATTCGAGCATTTCAGAACCTCTCCGCGAACTCTCGTGCTGCCGTGTCCAGGTCCTGGTCGTCGACCTCTTCGCCACGGGTGGCCCAGGCGGGGAGAGGGAAGTTGATGAGGACGGGGGCGGGGATGTCGGGCTGGTGCACGATCATCGTGCCGGGCTTGATGATGGTGCTGCGCAGGCGGAAGGACTCGGGCAGGTAGTCGTACTCGGGGCTCTGGCTCTCGG
>Ga0209539_1000974_pt1 | contig 15914 bp, 8 predicted proteins | sample BarGraNGADG00312_2_FD_184499 | JGI IMG/M metagenome (GOLD analysis project Ga0209539, IMG submission 184499) | Arctic peat soil microbial communities from Barrow, Alaska - Barrow Graham LP Ref core NGADG0011-312 (SPAdes) (version 2) | ecosystem: Environmental > Terrestrial > Soil > Wetlands >... | reverse complement strand
AAAACTACTGAAGATAAAGCCTTAAAAGAATGGGGAGAAGTGCTTCGTCAGCTACCACAAGTAGATGCAGTGTTCGTTCCTGGTGGGGATCCGGGACATACTGCACCAAAAGTTTTATTTCCAATGCTGGAAAAACAAACCTTACAATTGCAAAAGTTGCATCCCGGTGCCAAAATGTGGATTTCACCACAAGGTTTTAATTCTGCATGGATGGAAGAGTTTTACGCAATAATGAAAACAGAACCGGTTTGGCTGGAAGGAGTTGTATTCGGTCCGCAACAAAGAGAAAGTCTGGATGATTTACGTGCAAAAGTACCTAAACGCTATAAGATGCGTTTCTATCCGGATATTACCCATTCAATGTGGGCTCAGTATCCGGTTCCGGATTGGGACTTTGCCTTTATATCGACTCTTAATCGTGAGACAATCAATCCTCGCCCGATAGATCAGACAAAAATATTTAAAAGATTACAGCCTATTGCAGAGTATGGGTTCCTTACGTACTCAGAAGGTTGTAATGATGATGTAAATAAATTTATCTGGAGTGGTTTAGGCTGGGATCCGGATGCAAATGTCACTGATATACTTCGTGATTATAGCAGGTATTTTATAGGGACCGGAGTTGAAGAGTCTTTTGCTCAGGGACTACTAAGTCTGGAACGCAACTGGAGGGGCCCATTGGCGGACAACCTGGGCGTACAGGTAACCCTTTCTCAATTTCAAGAGTTGGAACGGTATGCCACACCTTCGATGTTACTAAATTGGCGTTTCCAACAAGGCCTTTACCGGGCTTATTACGATGCAACAATCCGTAGCCGGTTAATACAGGAAACTGCACAGGAGGAAGAAGCAAAGGAATATCTTAAACTGGCTCCATTAACAGGAAGTTTAGAGGCGATAGCTAAAGCTGAAAAAGCTCTTGCAAAACCAGAAATGCAATCCGGATCAGTTACACGTGCTCGTGTTTTTGAACTTGCTGAAGCCCTGTTCCAAAGTATTCATATGCAGCTAAGTGTCTCTCGATATCAGGCAATTGCAGTTCGTCGTGGAGCTAATCTTGATCTAATTGACTTCCCTTTGAATGATGCACCCTGGTTACGTAAACAATTTTCTGAAATTGTTTCACTTCCAAACGAAAGGGAACGCTTGCAAAAGATTGACACAATACTAAACTGGAACAATCCTGGTGCAGGCGGTTTTTATGATGATCTGGGTAAGTCAGGTTCACAACCTCATCTTGTTACAGGTTCTGATTATTCTGATGATCCTGCATTCTTGCAGGCACCAATGACAAGTATGGCAGTACGTAGGGAAGTTCCTATTTCATCTTATACTTACGCAGAAACTTTACATGATTATCCGCTGGAAATGTTTTATCAGAATCTAGACAAAAATGCAAGATATCGTCTAAGAATTGTATATGGTGCGGAGGGAAGGACGGATATAAAGTTAGTTGCTAATGACAAATTTGAAATTCATCCTATGCTCCCTAAGGATATGACATACAAGCTTTTAGAATTTGACGTACCTCCTGAAGCAACAAAAACAGGCGAGTTGAAATTAAAATGGAGTCGGATCCCGGGAGGCGGAGGAAGTGGGAGAGGAGTACAGGTTGCAGAAGTCTGGCTGTTAAGGGTACATGATCTTCCTACCCGTAGTCGGGGCCCTTATCGGTTTTAGTACTGCCTATTAATCAATAAAATATATTTCCGATAATTGTAAATTGTAATACTATGAAGAAATGGCCTTGTTTGTACGGGTACCGGATAAATTGTATCATCTTATGGCTCACCAGTTTTTTAAAAATAGGGGCTATGGGAAAAAGCATTTAATTTTCTTTGGAATTTATAAAAAATAAAAGAAGAAAACATGCCTATAATTGATTCAAAAACATCCCGGATAGTTCAGGACTATTCGTTAGAACAGCTTGCTCAGAAAGCAAAAGAGATGCGTGTTTATAATATGATATCGCTTTGTGCTGCCGGATCAGGCCATACTGGTGGTACTTTATCCATTATGGATGTTGCAGCTGTTCTATACTTAAAAGTCATAAACCACGATCCTTCAAATCCAAAATGGGATGACCGAGATCGTGTATTCTGGTCTGTTGGGCACAAAGCGCCTGCACTTTATGTTGCACTTGGTATGGCAGGATACTATCCAATTGAAGATACAGTTAAATTGAGAAAGTTATGGTCCGGATTTGAAGGTCATCCAAATCAATTTAAACTACCGGGAATAGAACTTTCCAGCGGATCCCTGGGACAAGGTTTGGGAGTAGCAGTAGGCTCTGCCCTTAGGGCAAAATTAGATAATAAAGACTATCGGGTTTTCTGCATAATGGGTGATGGGGAACAACAAGAAGGCTCAATTTGGGAAGCAGCAATGAGTGCCAGTCATTACAGGTTGGACAATCTGGTTGGGATCATTGATCTGAATGGGCTTCAAATAGATGGAAAAACAAACGTAGTGATGAATGTTGAACCTCTTGAGGATAAATATAGAGCCTTTGGATGGGAAGTAATTCATACCGATGGGAATGATATTGAAAAATTGATAGAAGTGTTTACGCTGGCAGAAAAAATGAAGAATAAGCCAGTGCTTATTCTTGCACATACGGTGAAAGGGAAAGGTGTTTCGTTCGCTGAAAATGTTACCGGATATCATGGTATCATTCCAAAGGATGGACGTTGTGGCTGTGAATCACTTGATAAAGCTATAGAAGACATTTTTGGAGAATCGAATACTTTTTTTACAAAAGAAAAAGTTGATAGTTTACTAAATATTGCAGTTGAATACCAGGTTGGAGTTAATCAAAAGCTGAGCAGCACTACGCCTGTCTTTAAACAAAACTACTGGTGGAATGAAACAGATATAATGAAAGTAGTCATGGATCCAACCAGGATGGGCTTCGGGAAAGCATTGGAAAAAATAGGTGAGGATGAGAGTGTAATTGCATTTGGAGCAGATATCACAAGTTCGATTAAAATGGATGATTTTTATAAAAATCATTCGGATAGGGAAAGGCGATTTTTTAGCATGGGTATTGCTGAACAAAATATGACAGTAGTGGCTGCCGGAATGGCGAAGGAAGGAAAAAAATCTTTCATTGGTTCTTATGGTGTTTTTGTTTCGGGTAGAAACTGGGATCAGATTCGGACAACATGTTGTTACAACAATTTCAATGTTAAAATTGCAGGTGCTCACGGGGGAATATCTGTTGGTGCAGATGGTGCCACGCATCAGGCTCTTGAAGAAATTCCCTTGATGTATTATTTGCCAAATATTAAAATTGAAGTTCCTTGTGATTCCATTGAAACAGGAAAATCGACTTTTGCTTTAACAAAAATCGATGGGCCTGGCTACCTTCGATATGGACGGGAAGCAACTCCAATAATAACCAAATCTGATACGGTATTTGAGTTCGGAATAGCTAACATTATTCGTTTCCGCAAGGTTCAAAATAATTTCATTGACGCATTTGAAATTACCCTTAGCACAAAATATGAATCTGAGAACGAGGATATTTGCATCATTACCTGTGGTCCAATGGTAGCTGAAGCAATGCGGGCAGCATGGATACTTAAGCAGGAATATAATATTGAAACCAGAATAATCAATATCCATACTGTGAAACCAATAGATAAAGAGGCTTTATTAAAAGCAGCCGGAGAAATTGGTAAAATTTTGTCTGTTGAAGAACAACAGGTCGGTGGATTTGGAAATATTGTCGCCGGCATAATGGCTCAGGGTAAAAAATTCTCAAAATCTTTTATCATGGACATGGTTGGAATAAATGACCGGTTCGGAGAGTCCGGGGCACCGTGGGATTTAATGAAAGTATTTGGTTTAAGTGCCGAGCAGATTGTTATAAGAGCCAAAAGAATTTACGATATAACCTGAATAATTAAAAAAAACGAATTTGCTTTTCTGACTCTGGTCGGACTTTTCTAATAGGCTAAATAGAGGTGCCCTACTGTTATTTTGGTTGGGGATTATCTTCCATTATCGACTTTGTCATTTTAATGACTGCACCCACCATTACATCTTCAACTTCCGGTGCCCATCCTACCGGCGATCCATATTGAGTTTGAATAGTCTGTGCCTGATAGACATTCTGACGGACAATTTCACGTGTTGGTATATACAGATTATGTTCACTCATATAGGCAAATACCATTATGGGCATGGTTGTACGAAAAGCATCTTTTATACACATGCCTATGGGTGCGCATACTTCACCCTGCATGGCCACAAAAGCCATCTTCCCGATGCGTGAAACAATTACCTCTTCATAGATGCACGGATAATCGCTATGAATGGTGGAAGCGTATTTCTCTAAAAGCTCCTTATCTGATTTATTAATCAGGTAAGTATCATAAGTGCAAACCATTTCATCAGTTCCTTTGGGGAAAGGTATATTCTTTTCATAATAGCGTAGCAGCATGCGCACCCAGTTGGTTTCCCGGTAATCGTTTGGAAAACTAACGAAACCAACGTCTTTTGGAAATTTCTTAGCCAGTACCAACGCTGAATCTTTGGAAATAGGAGGAGCCAAAGGAAGGGATACCTTTTCCAATTTCGTTTGTATTGGTCCGGTGATATCTTCCATAGGCGCTTCCATGATTTCAATCAATCCCTGTGCCAGTAAGTGCCCTACCATTTTTGATTTTTCCTCGCCAAGATTATATATGCTTTTTACACCCGTAGGCATTTGGTTGCCACCGGACGCATCACCATAAAGAGCTAAAATACCGGGATAATGTTGTTCTATCTCATCCATGGCATATCCTGGATGACCAGGTTCTATCTTTGGGCCCTCAGCCATTGCCGGATGGGTAGGCTGATTAAAAAGAACTGCAATGGGTTTGTTTTTAAACATTACTTTTAACGCCTGAATTTCATAATCAATAGGTTCGTTGCCGCCGCTTCTTCTGATATCTCGCATAAAATATCCATTGCCAAAACCAAATTTAAGTGTTACCGGGCCTTTTTCGTTATCAATTGCTTCCTTAATTAGGTTGAATATGCGATCGGCAAGCCATTTGCCGTATTCAAAATTAGCAGGATCAATCTGGATTGTTGCACTGTGGTTATGGGTTGCCAATAGAACTAATTGAGAGGGGTCAATGCCTAATTCATCCTTGACACGTTTCCGCAATATAGGAGTTCCTACATCAAGGCAATTGAGATCATAAGTCACAAAAATCATACGTTTAACGCCGTCATTGAGAACCAATGCCCGGGCATATATATCATGCAGCGTTCCGTTGGATGTATTACCATTTGCCATTACACCAGGTGTTTTATTAGTGATAACAGCTTTGGCAACTCCTGCTTTCATTACCGATTTTTCCATAACAGAGCCGTAGCTAAGACTGCATGAAAAAACAAGACATAAAACAATCACTTTCAATTTCTCTATCCCAATTCCTGTGAGACTTCTAATTGATTCTGATTGTCTTCCTATTAAAGTTATTCGACTTTTTTTCATTTACTTTTTTTTTAAGTTATAAATCCACATTCCAGCCATCAACTTTCAACACGGCGGTTTTGTTTTCCAAATCATTCTTAGTAAAACGTACTTTTATTTCTTTTGCTTCACCCGGGAACAACGAAAAATAATTATTATCCCAGTAAGCAGGAGTTATCTCACCACCACCTTCGCCTTTAGTTACAGCAAGATGAACCATAAAAGCAAGATTTTTTCCTAAGTTCTTTACTTTTACTGTAGCTGTATATTCCAGCCTGTCTTCCTGTATCTTAAAAGATTTTTCCAGTTTTACTTTTGGAAGATTTTGTAGTTCAGTAAAATCTGCAACAGATTTTGGTTTTGGAATCCTTTCCTCATATCCTCCGATCTTTACATTATCTATAGCTCCGTCAACATCAGGAACTGTAGACAACCAGTAAAAATTATCAGTAATTTCTTTTCCTGAATTATCCTCAAGTTTTAATTTCAGAAAATAAATCTTGCTTAAATCGTTTGGGAGATCAATTTTAAGTGCTTCGGTTTTACCATCAGCTCCAACATTAACTACTGCCGTTTTAGATAGTTTTTCACTTAGGTCAAAATTAAAAACTTTAGCCGTTACCTTTAGATTATCGAAACTCTTATAAAAACTGTTTACCACATATATTGAATTGTCGTCATACGAATATTGAACATGAAGTGGCTCACATGCTTTTTTTGCACCATAATAAGCGCCTCCTACATTCAGGTACCAATCCACATATTGCCATGTATATGCTGCAGGCCATGCGGCATCGTATTTCCATGTGGTAATCCCAAGAGCATCATATTTATTTCGTGCATAAGCTTCAAACATTCCCCGGGAACTCTCATAATTCATTGCCATCCCCTTTTTACAGAAATCTTCAATTCCGGTAGGCTTTCCGTAACGGTTTTCCATTGCATTAAGTCCTGGCTTAAAATATCGAAGTCCCTGAAGAACAGTATGAAGCGAAAATGTTTCATTATCTATCGGCCATAAAGCGCTTTCCGGCATCATCTTTCGGATACTTTCATAAGGGGCTATAATGCCACCAATTCCGCCTGATTGAGCAAATCCCCAGGCTCCATCATCTTTGTGAGTGTAATAATGAGCCGGACCAGCATAACACCACAATTCGAAGGTCCCGGTACGGGTGCCCCCGGTTTCAAACCTTCCTGCCACGTCAAAAGCGCCGGAATGTGGTTGATATGTTCTTTGCGGCGTATATTTGGAGATAAGTTCACGATAGTTTATATCGAGAGTCTTGGTTGGAAAGGTTTCATCATGTCCCAAAAAATGCACCAGACTTGGATGATTGCGGATACGCAACAGCATATCCTCAACGATATCTACAGCCAGTTTTTCATCGGGGATGCTACGTCCAAAAAGTTGCTGAATAACAAGAATACCATATTTATCACATAAATTATAGAATGTCTCGGTTTCACGAATTGAAAAGCCTTCAGACCGGAGCGTATTAAAACCAGCTTCAGCCGCATATCGAACCAAAGCCTCATATCGTTCCGGAGTAAGACGTAGAAGCATATCGCTTGTCATCCATGCGCCACCGCGTATTAAAATATTTTTCCCATTTATTTTATACCCGCGCCAGCCTTCAGCGTTAAGGTATGTTGAAACTTCTCTAATTCCGAAACGGATATCTTCTTCGTCCGAAATGTTGCCCTTAGTCTCAAAGGAAAGTTTCATATTATATAATTCCTGCGCACCAAGCGAATGAGGCCACCATATACGTGGGCTGTTAACATTGAGTTGTTTAAAGTCAGCAGGATCAAATTCTACAACTTTTGATTCTCCGGGTGCCAAAGAGACTTCTTTCTCGAATCTAATATCTTCTACCTTTCCTTTGAATTTACCCTTAACTATTTTATCACTTTTATTGATCAACTTTGCCGATACAGTAAGATGAGCAACATCTAAAGAAGGAAGATCAAGGTCAGTTACAACATACGGGTAGCGTATAGATACCGGTCCTTCGACTGAAATAAATACATCCTGCCATATTCCCATATTCAGGTCTGGTGGTTGCGGATTATGGTCGTCCCAACCTGTTGTAGCCTCAATCTGTTTCGTTCTGTATTTGATATCGGGGATCTTGCCCGGGGCAAATACTTCAATGGCCAGTACATTCCCAGTTCCTGTTTTTGCCCATTTAGTAATATCAAGTTCAAATCTCCTGAACATACCTCTGATACTTGTTGTATCTGCGATTTGGTGACCATTCAGCCAGACATTTGCACGATAATTTATACCATCAAGATGCAAGATCAAATTGTTATCATGCACCCCGGAGGGAATCTCAAATTTGGTTCGATACCACCATGATGGATAAAAAGGACTGTCCTTAGACATGGACAACCAGCTACCGCTTTTGTAACCAGGTATTGATTTCAGGTTATCTCCGTAAAAAGGATCCGGATATACTTTATTCTCAACAAGTGCTGCCAATACCGTAGTGGGAAACGTTACCGGATACCATTGTTTCGGCGTAAATTCATCTGTCGAAATTTTATCGCCACTACTACTTGCCACAGCCGAAGACTGGATTTCCCAGTTGCGACTAAGTCGCAAGTCAGACTGTGCATAACTTGTACAGCTTACTCCCCATAAGAGCAGTATAACATTAATTAAATGAAATAGAACATTTTTAAATTTCATAATTGTATTCTCCTTAATTTGGTTTATTGTTTTTCATGTTTACTACGAATTTCCCCCTGGAGATAACCGACGACAGATTCGGTAAGATCTCTTCCTGCAGAAGGTGAAAATGGGGATACACTTGGTTCATACCCACCTTGTTTCCAGGCAGGTTCCGTTACCAGATAACGCATGTGCCCGTTGGTGTAGCCGAAATAGAAAGTGTAGGGGAACGGAGAGCTGTCCCTGATTTCATTGGAGATCTCACAAAACAATTCCAAAGGAGCACTCCATATCACTATATCCTCATTTATCTTTAAAAACCTGACCGGTAAAAGAATCATATTTGTCCCTGTTTTGGAGGTGCTGGTGTATTTACCTAAATCGGCCGGCCAGTTAAGCCCTGCCTTCCTTGGAGTCTCAACGATTATAGATCCTGTTACCAGGGTCACTTCGCCTTTTGTGGTCGATATTTTTCGATTAGCTTCTAATATCTTATCTCCCAGCAAAACCCGGAATTCACTCAAATGTCCTTCTTTCGGATTCGGATATACACTATAGATTGGTGCAAGATCACCAGCAGCTCCATTAATAAAAAGGACCGGCGCACCAATATTTTGCTCAACATATTCCGAAACGACACCTGGTGCGTCACCGCTAATTTCCAGGTTTTCAGGTCCCATTACCGTACCATGGATCGGATAATTGACGATCAAGACTAACGGACTTCCATCTTCTTTGTCTATCCGAAGCATACCTATCCGACGGTCAACCGCTCCGTCAGGGTTCAGACCAATAGTTGCCTTACCATCAACATCCAGGGCACGGCGATTTATGTTAGCTTGTGAAAACCCCCACCCTACACCAAGTCGTGCCGGTTCAAGCTTTTGACGGGCCACAATAATTCCCTCAATCAGCTTCCGTTTTAAAAAAGCTGTATAATTATCATCTTTATAATTCTTATTATCGGGACTGGAAATACCAGACAAGCCAGGAGGGCCGACCTGGGGGGCTGCATGTGTGTGGGTGTACGACCACCAAAAATTAATCGGGTTAATCCCATATTGTTTTTGCAATTGTTCAGCAACCTGATCATAAACAGAAGGTGAAAACTTTCCCAACTCAGATGAAACGATAATAAATTGTTCTATGCCATTATCAAAAACAACGATTCGATGGAAGATCCGATCATGAACGCCCGTGGACTTAACCGTTCGGGCCCCATATCCTGCCATCATCTGTGGTTCATCAGGAGTAATATCGATCTTGACTACAGCTGCCCGAAATCCATCCGGCGCCATGCCCGAACAAACTAGGCATAACTGGAAAAATATCAGTAATACAAATGAATATCTGATAACTGATTTACGAAACCTAAAACACTCATAAACAGAAGTTAATAGTTTACTATAATTCATAATTTTAAACAATTTAAAATGATAAGTTCAGGACTCTTGACCTCGTTCAACAAAAATAAAGATTTTTGAGCATAGTATCGCAAAAAGAAATAGTAGTAATTTTATGCCATGCAACTACTATTAACTATGTTTCCAAAGGAGGCCAAGCTAATAAGCGACAGTTTGGGGTTTATGGGCATGATGGCTTTCTATTTCCTGCCGACAGTTAGGGAAATTATAGAGTTGTGGACAAAGTGCCTTAAACCGGCTTATTTTGCAAATGGTTATTTAATGCCATCCGGAGGTTAAAAATATCAAACAGGTCAGCAGCCGAACACAAACAAAAAACGCACCTAAATTTACGTTTCAAAGCGCGTAAATTTTAGTGCGTTAATCTTGTAATTAATTGATAATCAATGTTATTCGTGGAGCTGAGGGGAGTCGAACCCCTGTCCAAACGAGGAAGCAATACGCTTTCTCCATGCTTAGCCCTGACTTGGTTTTCGAATGACAGCTGGATCCGGGCCACCGACTGTCATCTTAACTCCTGTTGTTTTGCCAGCGAAGCGGAGTAATCCGCTGACTATTCCCGATTTATCTGCATCTCCGGTTCGGGCCGCTTCAGGACATGGCACCCGGGAGATGTCTCGCTCCAGTATCTAATACCGGATTAGCTGATCAACGTTACGTCGATTAAGCGGCAAGAGCGAAGTTATCTGCGCCAATTAATTGTTCGAGCCTAGGATTTACGGGCTTAAACTCAATGCCCGGCATGCTTACATACCTCTTCTGCCCGCTGTCAAAACCGGTCAGCCCCATTGGGGATGCAAATATACGAAAAAGTTTGAAATGTTTGCGCTTCGCGCGTTTGAAATGCTTGAAAAGTTTAGCAGTTGTTGTGATCCCTCGTTTCAAACGAGGGATAGCAGGAAAGTTTAGCAGTTGTTGTGATCCCTCGTTTCAAACGAGGGATAGCAGGTATAGCAGGATAGCAGGATGACTACCAGCGGATTGCAAATCCGCTGGAGCAACGAGACCTTTCGACAGGCTCAGGGACCGGAACTCAGGGACCGGGCAGAAGCTTATTAGCAATTCTTCAATGCTTCAATGGTGGCCGTAGGGTTTTCGGAGGAGAAGACATAATTTCCGGCCACGAGCACGTCTGCCCCTGCCAGAAACAACTGTCTGCCAGTGTCCAGATTAACGCCGCCGTCCACTTCAATCAGGACATTGGGCGCCAAAGTATTCACCATCTGTCTCAGGGTAACCAGTCGTTTGTAACTGCCCTGAATGAATTTCTGTCCGCCGAAACCGGGATTAACAGTCATCAGCAGAATCAAATCTACATCGCGCATGATGTCGATCAACATTTGCACAGGGGTATGCGGATTGATGGCCACTCCGGCCTTCATCCCCAGCTCACGGATCGCCCCGACTGTTCGGTGAAGGTGCGGACAGGTCTCATAGTGAACTGTCAGGATATCGGCGCCCGCCTCCTTGAAGCGCTCCAGATAACGGTCCGGATCGGAAATCATCAGGTGGACATCCAGCGGCTTGGTGGCAATCTTCTTGATTTGCTCAATCACCGGCAGGCCAAAGGAAATATTCGGCACAAAATGTCCATCCATGATATCACAGTGAATCCAGTCGGCCGAACTGGCATTCACCATCCGGATTTCGTCTCCGAGCTGCAAAAAATTCGCGGCTAATAACGAGGGGGCAATCATTCGCTTCACGGTAGGGTATTTTTATTTAAACAAAGATACCCTTTTTTCATTTAGATGTCAGCCAAGGTAAGGTCGTAAAATTGTCAGATAAGGGTTGTTCTGTAATTTTTTGATGCTGAGGTCACGTATCTGCCTCACTCGCTCCCGAGTCAGGCCGTAAGCACTGGAGATATCATCCAGCGCAAGCAGAGGTTTACCATTTAAACCATAATAGGAGGAGAGAATGTCGGCTTCCCGGCCATCCAGTTTACCCAACAGTCGTTTAATCTCAATTTTAAGGGAGGATTCTAACAGGTCATTGTCGGGACCAGGTGTGAATTCATTGGCATATAAATCATATTGACTGTTTTCATTTTCTTCATAATCGAATAGCGGAGCATCGAGCGACTGGTGAAATCCGGTCGACTGTATCGATTGATTGACCAGCAACGGACTGATATCCAGCTTTTCAGCGATCTCATCCGGGGTGGGTTCCCGTTCAAATTCCTGCTCCATTCGTGTCATCGTATGGTTAATTAAACTAATAGTATCAACTTTATTTTGTGGCAACTTCACGATCCGGGCCTGTTCTGCCAGCGACTGCAAAATCGCCTGCCTGATCCACCATACGGCATAAGAGATAAACTTAAACCCCTTTGTAGAATCAAAACGCTTGGCAGCCTTGATCAGTCCGAGGTTTCCGTCGTCGATCAGATCGGATAACGGCAACCCCTGGTTTTGATATTGCTTGGCGACCGAAATGACAAACCGGAGATTGGATTTCACCAGCAAGTCCAAAGCGCACCGATCGCCTGCCTTAATCTTCTGTGAGAGGAAAATTTCCTGGTCACACGTTAATAATTTGATCTTCCCGATTTCGAGGAGATACTTGTCGAGGGATGGTGTTTCCCTGTTTGTTATCTGTTTGATGATCCTGAGCTGTCTCATGGTTAAGGTTTGAGCGGCTCCGGCAATTTTGAAAGAAAACCTTTTGACGTCCTTAAACCGACGTCTTCGACAATTGAGATTACAACAATATTACCCTAAATATTTCTATAACACGAATTTTATGAGTATTGTTTTAGTCTGATAATCAATTATTTTCAAATCTTTTCAAAAATATTAGCCCACCAGAGAGAGGAGAAAATATTATTAAGTTAAACTAGACTCAGGAATTAAAGAAAGCGCAGGTTCCGGGATAAATTTTTATGTATGATTGCCATCACTGGCTGCAAGGAACAACATTGCGTTAAATTTCTTTAAAACCGATATTTTTTTTGCGAATTAAAATCAAATCACTACATTTGTGGCGGATTTAGATAAGCGATCTGACACAATATCCTCGAATATCACTGTTATTTCTTCCTAAGTTTTAATTAGCAAAAAAATCATAATTGTATAGTTGCACCTCGCGACGTCCATTTTGGTCACAAATCAACGAAAAACATGTACGACATCCTAGAACTGAGCAAAAAACTATTGCCGGAATTACGCGACATTGGTAAAGAATTAAAAATCAAGCGCGTTGAGTCTTTCAAAAAACAAGACCTTATTTACAAAATCCTCGATGCCCAGGCCATCAGAGATTCGGTCATACAAACGCCTGAGAAAGAGGATCCGCCTGCCCGCAAGGAGAAGCATCCGCCGAAACCTCCCAAGGTGAAGGTCGAAGTTAAACCTTCCGGCGAGAAGAAAATTATCAAAATCGTCAAGAAAAATGTGGATTCCCTGACGGGGGATGCTGCCCCAATCGAGCAGAACCTGTTTTCTGCCCCAGCCGATGAAATCCAGCCTGAAATTCCTTCAGAAAACAAGCCATTCCATCCCAAGGGCGACAAAATAAAGAAAGAACATCCCAACCAAAAGGAACGCAGACCGCGCGTACTTCGCAGCGAATCTGCCATTCTTTCAGTGAGTTCGGCTATCCCGGTAGCTACCGAGGAAGGGGAGGAGACCATCGAGCCAATTACCCCCAAAGTCGAAAACGCTGAACCGGAAAACGCCGAGCAACCGCGTCCGGAAGAAAAAAGACCTCCTATTATAAAGAATCTCCAGAAGCGGGAATTCAATCCGAATCAGGGAAATCAGCCTAATCCAAATCAGCTGGGCAGACCGCAAAATCTGCCCAAGAACGGCAATATTGGTCAGCAACAGCCAAATCAGCCGCAGGTAGATTATAAAGAAACCGAGAAAGGATATGATTTTGAGGGCGTTATCAACCAGACCGGCGTGCTCGAAATCATGCAGGAGGGGTACGGATTCCTCCGCTCTTCCGATTACAACTACCTCACTTCCCCCGATGATATCTATGTTTCCCAGTCGCAGATCAAACTCTTCGGACTCAAGACCGGCGACACAGTTCATGGAATTATTCGTCCGCCGAAGGAAGGTGAAAAATATTTCCCACTGGTGAAGGTCGTCGAAATCAATGGCCGCAGCCCGGAATACATCCGCGACCGCGTTCCGTTTGAACACCTTACGCCGCTCTTCCCCGACGAGAAATTCAACATCGCCGGCAAAGCCAGCAGCATCTCCTCCAGGGTGGTCGACATGTTCGCACCGATCGGAAAAGGCCAACGCGGACTGATTGTTGCCCAGCCAAAAACCGGTAAGACGATGTTACTCAAAGACATAGCCAATGCCATTGCCGCTAACCATCCAGAGGTTTATATGATCATTTTATTGATCGACGAACGTCCGGAAGAGGTAACCGATATGGCCCGCAGCGTCAACGCGGAGGTAATCTCCTCTACTTTCGACGAGCCCGCTGAACGCCACGTGCGCATCGCCAACATGGTGCTCGAAAAAGCCAAACGTCTGGTCGAATGTGGTCACGACGTAGTGATCCTGCTCGACTCCATCACCCGTCTGGCACGCGCTTACAATACCGTCGCCCCCGCTTCCGGGAAAGTTCTTTCCGGAGGTGTCGACGCCAACGCACTCCACAAACCCAAGCGCTTCTTCGGCGCGGCCCGTAACATCGAAGAGGGCGGTTCGCTTACAATACTGGCTACTGCATTGACAGATACCGGTTCCAAAATGGATGATGTCATCTTCGAGGAGTTCAAGGGAACCGGTAACATGGAGCTGCAGCTCGACCGCAAACTGTCGAACCGCCGCGTATTCCCATCCGTCGATATCCTCGCCTCCAGCACCCGTCGTGAAGACCTGCTGCTCGACAAGGCCATGATGGACAAGATCTGGGTCCTTAGAAACTTCCTTAACGGCATGAACTCTGTGGAGGCCATGGAATTCGTAAGAGACCGGCTCTCCAAAACAAATTCAAATGAAGAATTTATTATATCAATGAATAGTAATTAGCAATGTCGACCCGCTCATCGACATTTGCAATGTTCTGCTCATCTACATTTGCAATGTCGATGTTTTGAGCGAAGCAACAGCAATCGTCCACATTGCAAATGTGGACGAGCAAATGCAAATGCAAATGCAAATGCAAACCTGCTCATCGACATTTGCAATGTCGATGTTTTGAGCAACAGCAATCGTCCACATTGCAAATGTGGACGAGCAAATTCGAGCATACAGTTAAATGCATAAATCAAAAGAACAATGACAAAAGAGAAAAAATTTATCACTTGCGACGGTAACTACGCGGCCTCTTACATCAGTTACATGTTTAGCGAAGTAGCCTGTATTTATCCTATCACACCATCCTCCACGATGGCCGAAGTTGTGGACGAATGGGCGGCCAATGGTCGCAAAAACATTTGGGGACAAAAGATGCGCATCACCGAGATGCAGAGTGAAGGCGGCGCCGCCGGTGCCGTTCACGGATCACTGCAGTCCGGTGCCCTCACCACCACCTACACCGCTTCCCAGGGTCTCCTGCTGATGATTCCGAACATGTACAAGATCGCCGGTGAACTGCTGCCCTGCGTTTTCCACGTTAGTGCACGGACACTGGCCGCACACGCGCTGTGCATCTTCGGCGACCATAGCGACGTATACGCCTGCCGCCAGACCGGTTTCGCCATGCTTTGCGCCGGATCCGTCCAGGAGATCATGGACCTCAGCGGCGTTTCTCACCTGGCTACCCTTAAAACACGAGTTCCTTTCCTGAATTTTTTCGACGGATTCCGCACCTCGCATGAGGTACAGAAGATCGAGGCGATCGACCAGGAGAAGCTTGCCGCCCTCATCGACCAAGATGCCCTCAAGTCTTTCCGCGACCGCGCATTGAATCCTGAGCACCCATTTACAAGGGGTACCGCTCAGAATCCCGACATTTTCTTCCAGGCCAAGGAAGCGAGTAATCCCTTCTACGATGCCGTTCCGGATGTCGTCGAAGCGTACATGCAGGAGATTACCAAAATCACCGGTAGGGAATACCACCCATTCACTTATTATGGTGCCAAAGATGCCGAAAACGTCGTCGTGGCCATGGGTTCCGTAACCGAGACGACCCGCGAAGTCATTGATTACCTGAATGCTCGGGGTAAGAAATACGGTCTGGTGAGCGTTCACCTCTACCGTCCGTTTGCTACCAAATATTTCTTCAACGTGATGCCTTCTACCGTGAAGAAGATTTCCGTGCTGGACCGCACCAAGGAGCCCGGCGCCAACGGCGAACCGCTCTACCTCGACGTGCGCGATGCGTTCTACGGCAAGGAAAATTGCCCGATCATCGTGGGCGGCCGCTA
>Ga0209539_1000973_pt1 | contig 15922 bp, 14 predicted proteins | sample BarGraNGADG00312_2_FD_184499 | JGI IMG/M metagenome (GOLD analysis project Ga0209539, IMG submission 184499) | Arctic peat soil microbial communities from Barrow, Alaska - Barrow Graham LP Ref core NGADG0011-312 (SPAdes) (version 2) | ecosystem: Environmental > Terrestrial > Soil > Wetlands >... | reverse complement strand
CGACCGTAGGAGTGATCGGTGCGGTCACCCGACCCTTCTGCTCGGCATGCGACCGGACAAGACTCACCGCCGACGGTCAGATCCGGAACTGCCTCTTCGCAGCGGACGAGACGGATCTGCGCACGGCGCTTCGGGCGGGTGTCGACGACCAGGGCTTGGCCGCGATGTGGCAGAACGCGACCTGGGGCAAAAAGGTGGCCCACGGCATCGGCAGCCCGGGCTTTCACCAGCCAAGCCGGCTGATGAGCGCGATCGGAGGGTGACGCGCCTCCGGACGCGTTGACCCGGCCGCGCCGACCGTCGGCGGAGTGACACCAGGCTCCGAGCTCGGGCGCTCCGTTCCCGACGGTTCGGGACTCCGCACCGCCGTCGCCTCGTCGAGGGCCGTCGTCGTCGGTACCCGCTGCCACCTGCGGCCTGACAGTAATCATCGATTACTCGTAGGATGTCTGACCAAGGGCGTCTCGGCGGCCGGTCGGGTGCGCACACCCACCTGGCTCCGCAGGCGCGCATCGTGCGTGTGCGGCGCGCGCCACAGCGGCCTAATCGCAGGTCAGGGGCAGATTCGAGGCGTCGGTCCTGGGCTGCGACGCGTGCGCCCGTCCCAGGAGCAACGAGGGAGCCCGCCGAGTCGATCGGTGTCGCGGTACCTGCGGCAGGTTCCTTGACAACGTTGCGTCGACGTGACTTACTATGGATTATCGATGATCGGCACCTCGGTGGACACTGATGTCCTCACTGATGAGCCGGTCGCGCGTAAGGTAGCGATGCTTCGGGTCGTGCCCGACCGAGTGCACCGGCTCGTCGGTGCCACCGGACGGCAACACAGAGGTGCCGCCCGCCAGAGGAACGAAAGGGACAGTCGAATGGCTAGCAAGCTGCAGTTGAGGGAACAGTTCTCAGCGTGTGGTGTACCGCTGCGTTTTGACGTGTACGGCAGCGAACCGCGCCAGCACGTGCTGGACGACCTGACGTTCCTCAACTACCGGCTGGCGGATGTTGTCATCTCCCCCGTCGTCACCGTCGAGACCCCGGACATCGTCTGGGAGACGGATGGTCCGAAGAGCGTCCGGTACGACGGCTCGACCCTGACGTTCACCGGCGACTGGCCGGCCGGTCCGCTCCAGAAGGCGATCGTGACGATGCTCACCCTCCGCCTGGAGAGCGCGGGCCTCCACCCGTTCCACGCCGCGGCCGTCAACTACCGCGGCACGACGATCCTGATCCTCGGTGGCGAGTCCAACCACGGCAAGAGCATGGGCCTTATCGAGGTCGGTGTCCGCGGGGGCGTTCAGGTGGCCTCCGAGACGGCCGTCATCGATGAGAACGGAGTGGTCGTCAAGGGCTCGCGTGAGGCCTTCCTCATGAAGCGGACCACTGGCACGGAGCGGGCCGACAAGGCCGCGCCGAACAAGGGCGTCGAGAAGTTCTGGGGCACGATGCCCACGTGGGAGATCACCAACGAGCCCCACGAGATCGACATCGTCCTGGTCCCGGCGATCGACGGAAACTTCGACCCGAGCACCGCGAAGCTGGGCCCCTTCGAGAGCCAGTTCCAGGCGCTGCACTCGCTCCAGAACTACCTGCTCACGAACGAGCTCCTGGCGCCGGGGCACGCGATGCCTGTCGTGGACACCGATGAGCGCCGCCAGCGGCGCGCCGACTTCCTCGAGTCCTTCTGCACTCGCCCGTTCTACTTCGTGCGTGCGGCGACACCGCAGGTGCTCATCGACGAGCTCGACAAGATCCTCGACGCGTAGACGGCCTTCGAGCTGAATGACGCGTGATGACCAACGGCGACGCATGTCTGTGAGAAGAGATCCGATGAGCACCTACGACGAGCTCGGCCGGATGGCCGACTTCCCGGTCGAGCAGGTCGTCCGGGCGGCGTCGATGATCCGCACCGGGGCCATGGTGTCGCTCGCCGGGGCGCGTTTCCCCGGGATGCCGCTCTTCCCGGGGCACCCGCCGTTCCAGGTGCTCAACTTCCGCACCCCCCGGGGCATCCGGGCGACGGGCGCCAAGCCCTGGGGAGAGGTCAACGACGCCGGCCTCGGCTACATGGCCGAGTACATCATGGCGACGTCGCACTCCGGAGCGCATGTGGACGCGCTGGCGCACATGACGATCGGCGACGACATGCACTGGTTCGGCGGGGCAACCGCCGACGAGTGCCTCGGTGACTTCGGGCCCTTCGTGGGCGACGCGTCGAAGATGCCGTCGTTCTTCACGCGCGGAGTGCTCGTCGACGTCGCCGGTCACCGAGGCGTTCCGTGCCTCGGAGCCGGCGAGGCCGTCACGGCCGACGAGGTCGAGCAGATACTCGCCGACGAGGGCGTCGAGGTCCGGCCATGGGACGTCGTCCTGTTCCGGACGGGGTACCTCAGCCTGTGGCCCGACGCCGACGCCATGGCGGCTCACCGGACCCCGGGCCCCGACGTGTCGGTCGCGCGGTGGCTGCTCGAGCGCGGTGTGGTCGCCGCGGGGTCGGACACGGAGACCTTCGAGGTCATGCCTGCCCCGGACCGTGGCCCCGAGGGCAACCCTCAACCCGTTCATACCGCCCTTCTCATCGAGAACGGCGTCTACATCATGGAGAGTGTCGACCTCGAGGAGATCGCGCGCCGAAAGGTGTACGAGTTCTGCTTCGTCGCACTTCCGCTGAAGATCCGTGGAGCGACCGGTTCGATGGTCGATCCCGTCGCGATCTATTGACCTCGAGAGGAAGAGAGCTCGTGACTGAGATGATGGAGGCTCTGGTCGTCCTAGAGCCCAATGTGCTTGAGATCCACCAGATTCCCGTGCCCGTGCCCGGCCCGAACGAGGTGCTCGCGCGGGTTCGCTCGGTGTCGATCTGCGGAACCGATGCGCACCTGATCCACGGCGACTACCCCGGCTTCTGGCCGCCGGCGTTCCCGTTCACCCCCGGTCACGAGTGGGCCGGCGAGATCGTCGCGCTCGGCGAGGGCGCCGGGAAGTACGGCTGGACCATCGGCGACCGCGTCGCCGGCACGAGCCACAACGCCTGCGGAGCGTGCCAGAAGTGCGTCGAAGGCCGCTACAACCTCTGCGAGAACTACGGCAAGGAGGGGCTGCACAAGCAGTACGGCCACAGCTACCAGGGCGTCGACGCCACGTACGCGGTGCACAACGTCAAGTGCATCTTCCGGCTGCCCGACTCGGTCTCGTTCGATGAGGGTGCCGTGGTCGACCCGGCGAGCATCGCGCTGCACGTGGCCCGTCGCGGCAACATCCAGCCGGGCGACACCATCGTGGTCACGGGCGCAGGAGCTGTGGGTATGCTCGCGGGCGACAGCGCACTGGTCTGCGGAGCGGCGCGGGTCATCGTTGCCGGCCGTGGCTACCGGTTGGACAAGGCAGCGCAGATGGGGTTCGAGACGGTCGACACCACGGCCGGCGACCCCGTTGCCGCCGTTCGCGCGATGACAGGTGGCCTGGGAGCGGACGTGGTGCTCGAGTGCGCCGGCGTTCCCGAGACCCTTCAGTGGGCGATGGCCATGCTCCGCCGTGGCGGACGTTGCGCGATGGTCGGCATTCCGACGGAGGCCGTGCCGCTGAACATCCAGCCGCTGGTGCTCGACGAGCTCGAGCTCGTCGGCTCGCGGGCTTCGGCCGGTGAGATGCGACGGGTGATGCCGTTCGTCGCGAACGGCAAGGTTCGCGTCGGCGAGCTCATCACGCACCACTTCGCCCTGGCGGACTACCAGGCAGCGCTGGACACGTTCAACGACCGCGCGAGCGGGGCAATCAAGATCATCGTGCACCCATGAGTCATCCCGTTCCCCGCCTCTCGTCCGAGGGGTGGGGAACGGCCCAGCTAGCCGCTTGAGGAAGGGTTTACGTCAATGTTGACGTACTACAAGGCACAGACCTTGGCCGACGCACTCGAGGTGTTGGGCCGGCCGGACGTAGAGGGCCGAGCTCTGATCGGGGGCACCGATCTCTTGGTGTCAGTGGCCGAGAAGGAAGACGGCACTCCCTGGGTCGTGGTGGACCTGAAGGGAATCGAGGACTCGGGCGAGCCCCTGGTCGTGACGGACAGTGGCATGCGGATCGGCCTCACGCTGACCATGGCCGAGCTCGCTGCCGATCCCGACGCCGGGTCGTGGTACCCCGCGCTGACCCAGGCGGCGGGCGAGGTCGGCTCCGTCGCGATCCGGAACCGCGCGAGCGTGGTCGGCAACATCTGCAACGCCTCGCCGGCGAGCGACACCGCGCCGCCGCTCCTGGTGCACGAGGCGAACGTGCGGATCGCCTCGGCGGCCGGCGAGCGCTCCATCCCGATCTCCTCCTTCTTCCGCTCGCCGCGCGTGACCGCATGCGCTCGCGGTGAGATCGTCACCGCCATCGAGCTCCCGCGCCCGGTGCCAGGCACGAGCAGTGCCTACCGACGGCTGACGCGGCGCTGGGGTGTCGACCTCATCACCGTGAGTGTCGCCGCCGCCGTGCACGGTGACGGACGCGTGCTTCTCGGGCTCGGTGCGGTCGCACCCACGCCACTTCTCGTCGAGCTCCCCGTCGGTCTTGATCTCGACGACCGACAGGCCCTCGCCGATGTGCTCGACGAGGCTCTTTCGGTGGCCACCCCGATCACCGATATCCGCGGCGGCGCGGACTACCGGTCGGCAATGCTGCGCGAGCTCGCCGACCGCGCCATCCAGGCAGCACTTGAGTCGACGAGGAGGTCGGGCAATGGACGCTCGGTTCGCAACTGAGTCAAGGGTGACGGTCACCGCGACCGTCAACGGGGAGCCTCGAACGTTCACCGTGCCGGCGCACCGGACCCTTCTCGATGCCTTGCGCGACGATCTCCGGCTCACCGGGACCAAGAGCAGCTGCACCGAAGGAGAGTGCGGTGCGTGCACCGTCCTGCTCGACGGCAAGACAGTCACCTCGTGCCTGGTGCTGGCCGCCGAGGTGGACGGGCATGAAGTGACAACGATCGAGGCGGTCTCTCGCGACGGCGCGACTGATCTCCAAGAGGCGTTTCTTGAGGAAGGCGCGGTGCAGTGCGGTTTCTGCATCCCTGGCCAGGTGATGTCGGCAGAGTATCTCCTCGCCCACAACCCCGAGCCGACGGTCGAAGAGATCCGGTCAGCGATGTCCGGGAACCTTTGCCGTTGCGCGAGCTACAACCGCATTGTCAACGCAATTCTCTCGACCTCAAAGAAGAGGGTGAGCACCGGTGAGTGACGCATTGCGGTCCCAGAGCAACGGCATCTCTTTGGAGAACGGCCTCATCGGGACCAAGACGAAGCGGTACGGCGGTCTCGAGCGGGCCATGGGCGCTCAGATGTACGTTGCCGACCTCGACTTCCCGGACGCACTGCAGGTTGCCATCGTCACCATCCCGGTGGGCTGCGCCGACATCATCGGGGTCGACACCTCCGTGGCGGACACGATGCCCGGCGTCGTCAAGGTGATGACGGCCGCTGACCTGCCGAGCCCGATGCCGCGGTTCGGTGTTTCGCACAAGGACCGGCCCGTGATGGCCGACCGGCGGGTGAACTTCTACGGTGAGCCTGTCGCGGTGGTTGCGGCGGAGACCAAGGAGCAGGCCGAGGCAGCGGCGCGTGCCGTGCGGGTCGACTACCGGGAGCTCCCGGGCGCCTACACGCTGGACGACGCACTCGCACCGGGCGGACACCTCGTCCAGGACCCGAGCGACCCGACCGTCCGGCCGAAGGACCCGCTGCGCGAGACCAACGTCCTTGAGGGACAGACGATCGAGTGGGGCGACGTCGCCGAGCAGGAGGCGCTCGCTGCGCTGATCGTCGAGGACAGCTACACGTATCCGATGATGACCCAGTTCCCGATCGAGCCCCTCGGGTTCGTCATCGAGCCGACCGACGCCGGCGGTCTCGACATCTACTGCCCGGTGCAGCATCCCTACTTGCTGCAGCGGATCGTCGCAGACCTGGTCGGGCTCCCGCTGACCCGGGTGCGCGTCGTCGCCCCGGACCCCGGGGGCGGCTTCGGCGGTAAGCAGATCCCGAAGCTCGAGCCGGTCGTCGCCTTCCTCGCGTTGCAGACCGGCCGGACCTGTCGCATGGTGCTGAACCTCGCCGAGACGACGATGTCGATCCGGCGCGCCGGCAGCCAGGTGCACGCTCGAACCGGCTTCAGTGCCGAAGGGGACATCCTCTTCCACCAGGTGCAGGTCGACTATCAGCTCGGCGCCTACGCCGACGTCGCCCCGCGGGTGATGACCAAGGGGAGCTACGTCGCCGCCGGGCCATACCGGATCCCTGCCGTCTCCATCGAGGCACGGGCCGTCCTCACCAACACCACGGTGAGCACGGCGATGCGGGGGTATGGCTGTCCGCAGGTCAGCTGGGCGACCGAGTCCCAGATCACCGACGGTGCGACGAGGCTCGGTCTCGACCCTGCCCAGGTGCGCCTGCGCAACCTCGTGGCGAACGGCGAGGAGTTCGTCAAGGGCGACTACGCGGCCAAGGCTGACGGCGAGTGGAAGCAGGCGGTCGAGAAGGCCATGAGTCTCGCCCACTGGGACGACCCGCTTCCGGAGCACCACGGTCGCGGGATTGCGATGGCGATCAAGTCCAGCGCGACGTCCGGTCTGTCTCAGAGTCTCGTCCGGCTCCTCTTCGACGGCGGTGCCCTCGTGTACGCGGGTACCTCGGACATGGGCCAGGGCGCACGGACGATCTGGGCGCAGACCGTCGCCGACGAGCTCGGGGTGCCGCTGGACCGGGTTGTCGTCGTCAGCGGCGACACCGACATCGTGCCGTTCGACCTGCAGACGTCGGCAAGTCGCTCGACGGTGTTCATGGGCACTGCAGTCGTGCGGGCGTGTCGCGACGTCCGGCGCCAGGTACGCGAGATGTACGCGGAGCGTGCGGGCCTGCCCGTCGACGACTTCCGCGACGAGCCGGGGGTCCTGGTGACCCCGGACGGACCGATCGCGCTCGACGCCGCCGCACGGACCGCACTCGGCCCGCTGCGGGGCGAGTTCCTCGGACAGGGCACCTGTCGGCTCGAGGGGCGCAAGGGTCATCCGCTCGGCGGGGACGCCTCGTTCTACGAGTTCAACTGCTCCATCACCGAGGTGAAGGTCGACCCCGGGACTGGTCAGTTCGTCCTCGTGCGGCACGTCACGGTCTGCGATGTCGGTACCGAGCTGAATCCCATCCAGGTGACTGCGCAGGACGAGGGCGGCGCGATCATGGGCATCGGTCAGGCGATCATGGAGCAGCTCGTCTTCGACTCCCATGGTCGACTCCTGAACCCCGGCGCCGTCGACTATCGCGTCCCGACGTTCCAGGACGTGCCCCTCGACCTGTGCACCGGCTCCGTCGAGAACCACGACGGACCGGGTCCCTATGGATCCAAGGGCATGAGTGAGGGTCCGATCCTGTGCACCGGGGCCGCCGTCGGAGCAGCTGTCGCTGCAGCGAGCGGAGTCAAGATCAAGGATCTCCCCCTCACTCCAGAACGTGTCTGGAGGGAGACCCACTCCGCGGCACAGGACGTGACCGTCTGACCGCACGCAACGCTCCGCGATGCGATGGACCCGTCCCCGGGCCCATCGCACCGCGGATACCACCCACAACGCTGTGGAGCACGGTGCTTCGGCACCGAGGAGCAAAGGAGAAGTCGCGTGACCAGAAAGCCAGTCGTCTGTCTTGCAGGAACCCTCGACACCAAGGGCGTCGAGTACAAGTTCGTCAAGGAGTGCATTGAGCGCCAGGGCGTCGACGTCCTGACCGTGGACTGTGGTGTCATGGGTGAGCCCTACTTCCCGCCGGATGTCCCGAGCAGCACCGTCGCGGCCAAGGCCGGCGTGGCGCTCTCCGAGTTCGCCGAGCGCAAGGAAGGTTCCGAAGGCCGGACGCGCGCGGTCCTCAAGATGGGAGCGGGGCTCGGCATCGTCCTGCAGGAGCTCTTGGCCGAGGGCCGCATCGATGCGGTGCTCGGGATGGGCGGCACCGGTGGCACCGACCTGCTCAGCCCGGCGTTCCGTGGGTTGCCGATCGGCTTCCCCAAGCTGATCGTCTCGACGGTGGGCTCGGGCAACACCAAGCCCTACGTCGGAAGCACCGATCTGGCGCTGATGAATGCCGTGACCGACATCTCGGGCCTCAACCGGATCTCGGTGCTGGTCCTGGCGAACGCTGCGCACGCGGCCGCAGGGATGGCCCAGGGCTACGAGTTCGCTCAGACGCAGGCGAGCGCGACCAAGCCGCTCGTTGCGATCACGATGTGGGGCGTGACCACGCCGGGCTGCATGCGGATCCGCGAGAACCTCGAGCGGGACGGGTTCGAGGTCATCACCTTCCACGCGGTGGGAGAGGGTGCCGGGATGGAAGCCCTGATCGACGGAGGCGTGATCGACGGCCTGATCGACGTCTCGCTCCCGGAGATCCTCAACCACTGGAACAAGGGGATCTTCGACCCCGAGATCGAGCGGATGGAAGCCGCAATCCGGACGGGCATCCCGGTCGTCGTCGTGCCGGGCGCGCTCGAGGCCTTCAACTTCGGCGCGATCGCTTCGATCCCGGCGGAGTACAACACCCCGGAGCGCTACGTCATCGAGCACAACCCGAACATCTCGTCGCTCCGCGCGAACGCGGACGAGATGCGCAGGCTCGGCGAGTACGTGGCCGACCACGTCAACCGGGCCACGGGCCCGAAGGCCGTCGCCATCCCGTGGAAGGCCACGTCCAACTACGGCGGCGCAGGCAGCCAGTGGGAAGGCCTTGACCTCCACCCGATGCTCGACCCGCTCGTTGCGGGACTCGACAAGGGCATCGAGGTCCTCGAGATGGACGCCAACATCAACGACCCGGCTTTCGCCGATGCCGTGTACGCCCTGTTCAAGGCGCGCTGGGACGAAAGCCTGGCAAGCAAGGAGTAGGCCCGCTACCAGACCCGGGGACGTCCCGGTACCTCGCCCTCGGGCGGGGCCGGGACGTCCCGGGCGGCTGCTCATGCGCTCCGGCGTGAGTGGTGATGCGGTGACGATGCGGCCAGGGGGCCGGTGCTCCTACGAGGCGAAGGGTACGGACGTGCACGAGATTCTGGCGAGGCTCAGCTCGAGCCAACGGCTCGCCCTGGTGACGGTGACGCGCGCGCTGCGGTCGTCTCCGCTGCCGGTCGGCTCGTCGATGGTCGTCGGCGCGGACCGCTCGATCGTCGGCAACATCTCAGCAGGCTGCGTCGATGGTGACGCCGCTCTCAGGGCCGAGGAGGTGCTCAAGACCGGGCTCGCCGACGTCGCTCACTACGGGGTCTCCGACGAGATGGCGATGGGTGTCGGCCTCGCGTGCGGCGGGGAGATCGACGTCGTCATCTCGGTGGGACCCTCGGCCGAAGTCGCTGGCTTCCTTCTTGAGCACGCCAAGACCTCTCCGGGCGCCGCGCTGGCAACAGTGGTGGAACCCGAGGACCTGCGCGGGTGTCACCTGGCGGTCGCCGCGGACGAGATGCGGGGCACCACCGGGAACCCGCGCCTGGATGAGGAGCTCGGGGCCCAGGCGCGAGCCCTGACGGCGAGCGGGCGGTCCGGGATGGTGCTGGTAGAGCCACTCGAGGGGGAGCCGGAGGTCAGGGCGGTGGTCCAGGTCGCCGTTCCTGCGCCGCGCATGCTCGTGTTCGGCGCCGGGGCCTACGCGGCGTCCCTCGCCAGGGTCGGCAAGGTCCTCGGATATCACGTCACCGTCTGCGACGCACGTCCGGTGTTCGCCACACCGGAGCGGGCGCCGGACGCCGACGAGATCGTCGTGGAATGGCCCCACCGGTATCTCGCAGCGACGGCCCTCGACTCGCGTACCGTGATCTGTTCGCTCAGTCACGATCCGAAGTTCGAGATCCCCCTGCTCGTCGAGGCTCTGCGCGGACCGGCCGCCTATGTTGGCGCGCTCGGAGCGCGCCGGACCGCGCAGGCGCGCGCGGAGCGGCTGCGCAGCGAGGGGCTCACGGACGAGGAGATCGGACGCTTGCATGCGCCGATCGGCCTCGACCTGGGCGCCCGAACAGCGGAAGAGACAGCGATCTCCATCGTTGCGGAGATCATCGCCGCCCGCTCGGGAGCCACCTCCCTGGAGCTGCGCTCCTCCGCGGGCCACATTCACGCTGCGACGGAACGCTGATGGGCGGGCGGCTCGGTGTCGTGCTCGCCGCTGGGGCAGGCAGCCGCATGGGCACCCCCAAGGCGCTGCTCCGGACCCAGGACGGCGAGGCGTGGGTGGCGCTTGCCGCTCGACGGCTTGCCGAGGGTGGCTGTTCGGACGTGCTGGTCGTGCTCGGTGCGTCCGCGGACGCTGTTGCGGCGTGCTTGCCGCCCGGCGTGCCTACGACGGTCGCGGCGCGGTGGGCGGACGGACTCGGTGAGTCGCTCGCTGTGGGGATCCGCACGGCTCAGGTGCATCCTGGCCGCCCGGACGTCCTCGTGATCCACCTGGTCGACGCCCCAGGCGTCACCGCTCAAGCGATCCGGCGCACCCTCGAGCGCGCGGGCGACGACCCTGCCGCGCTCGCCCGTGCCACGTACGGCGGCGACGCGGGGCATCCGGTCGTCATCGGCAGGGCGCACTGGAACGGTGTTCTCGCGGTGACGAGCGGAGATCGAGGCGCTGGTGACTACCTCGAGGAGCACGGCTGCTTGACGGTCGAGTGCGGCGACGTGGCCGACGGCCGGGATTTCGACACACCGGAGGCGCTGCACCCCAGAACTGCTGTCTGACCTGGGGTGTCGGCGTCCTGCGGGCTGTTCGTGGGCGGTGTTCACGGGAGACGTTGATCCCGCGATCATCGATGATCTCGATGCTCTCAGGCGCCGCCTGAGCAGTTGCATTTTCGCCAGAACGTCAATCCGGCGACGCCATTCGTGCGTCTCGGTCGAGCAGAGGAGATTCGGTTCAGATGGAGAAGAAAGAACGCATGCCGATGTGGCTGGCAGTAGCGATCACCGTGGTGCTCGTCCTCCCGGCCGGTTTGTGGCTGGACGAGTTCAGCCTGCCCCTGTGGATCGTGTTCGCGGTCTGGGCTGAGTACTTCGCCTTCGGGGGGACGCTCAAGGGCGCGCGGGCCCTTCTACCGGCGTTCGTGACGGGCGCGGTCGTTGCCCTGGTGGTTCACTCATTCGCCGTGCTCCTGATCGATCTGTTCGGCGACGTCCAGCTCGTCGTGGCGGGCGACGTGGCAATCATCGTGGCGTACTTCATCGGCTTCTGCGTGTTCGTGTGGATGATGAAGTTCTTCACGGCCCTCAACCAGGGACTGAACTCGCTCGCGTACTTCCAGGGGATCGCGCTGACGCTCGGAGCGATCTTCACCGGACAGGGCGCGGCGTGGGTCGGTCACTCGGAGAACTCGTACGCGTTGGTCCTCGGCGCGGCGATCGTCGCCGTGGTCTCGGCCTTCGTCGGCGTCTTGATCGCCTGGATCAACCTCGCGCTCGTCGGCGCGAAAGACGCAGAGGTCGAGGCGGCGCCGGTCGCCTAGTACGACGGGGCGAAGGAGCCGCGGCCTTCGAGCGTGTACGACACGGCGGGTCGGCGAGCCCTCAGGGGCATGGCCGGCCCGCCGTTGTCGTGCGCGCAGCGCGCTCCTGCGGCCCGTTGCCGCCTGCCGTACAGCTTGGCCGGCACCGCTGTGGGAAGGGTCACCGTGGTGCCAGCGGGCCGAGCAGGTGGGCCGAGAGGGACTCGCCTGCCTCGACGTGTGTGACGTGCGCGGGGACGACGGCCAGGGCGTGCGCAAGGTGCAGTGAGCCGACGAGGTGCGAGGCGGATCCCAGCGGGTGGGTTGGACGTGCGTCGTAGGGCTCCCGAGGGCCGTCGAGGCGCACGGGCACGTACTGCCGCCGGCCGGCTGGTGACCGCCAGCCGTCAACGACTCGGACCTCGATGGTCGTCGTCTCCGCGAGCGGGTCGCGGCCGGCAAGTCTCGCCAGGACCGGCCGCACGAAGACGTGGAAGCTGACGAACGAGCTCACGGGGTTCCCCGGCAGCGCGATCAGCGGCACGTCCTCGCCTGAGCCGCGGGTGAGCGTGCCGAACCCCTGGGGCTTTCCTGGCTGCATCGCCACGCTGACGAACTGCACCCGCGGCGAGTCGAGGGACTGGCGCACGACCTCGAAGGCGCCCGCGGAGATCCCGCCCGAGGTGACGACGAGATCGGCCGCGTCCACGGCGCGGGCAATCGCCGCGCGGAACTCGGGCGGGTTGTCCGAGACCCGTTCCGCGAGGGTGACGTCGCCCCCCCACTCCTCGACGAGCGCCGCGAGCATCACCAGGTTCGAGTCGGGGATGGCGCCCGGCCGCAGCACGTCCCCGGGCACGGAGAGCTCGTTCCCGGTGGAGAGGATCGCCACCCGCGGCCGCGGGACGACGCTCAGCTCCCCGTGGCCGACGGCGCCGGCCGCGGCGAGGGCAGCAGGGGTCATGACGGTTCCGAGTGCCAACACCGAGGTCCCGATGGAGACGGCCTCCCCCTGGAACCGCACGTAGGCGTCCTTCAGTACCGCCTGGTGGATCCGGACCGATCGTGGGGTCTCTCCCGGCCCAAGTCGCTGATCGGTCATCTCGACGGGGACCACCGCATCAGCACCGGCGGGCAGGGGCGCCCCAGTCATGATCCGGATCGCCGAGCCCGGCTCGAGGAACACGCCCGCGGCGGCCCCCGCAGGGCAGTCGCCGATCACCGGCAGCTCGACGGGGTGGTCCACGTCCGCCGGCGCGACGTCCGCTGCCCGCACGGCGTAGCCGTCCATCGACGAGTTCGTGAAGGGCGGCACCGGTACGCGGGCCACGAGGTCCGCGCTTAGGGTGAGCCCACGACAGGACGCCAGCGGCAGGGTGACGGGCGGCAGCGCGGCAACGGGGCCGAGCAGCTCGCGGCGGTGGTCGTCGACCGTCCTGGCGCCGTTCGTCGGGTTCATCATCAGTCCCTTCGGGCGGTGGTGGGGGAGGGCGGGTGCCCGACGAATCGAGGGCGACAGAGGACCCTCCGGTCATCGATCATTCGATGGTTCGTGGCATGTCCCCTGGTGTAGCCTCGGTCTTGTGGCTCTCGTGGGGCCGCTTCCGGTCGGCCACGATGCTCAGCCAAGCAGGTGCGCCAACGTGCCGAGGTATTCCGCCGGTAGGCGGACGGCCCGCCGGAACTCGACGGTCGCGCCGGACGAAATTCATGGTGCCGCTCTCGTCGTTGAATCGACGTGTGGATGGTCCATCGACGCTGTGAGGGAAAGGAGCGGAGGTGCTCGATCGCTCGACGGGCCCGCTCTGGGAGCAGGTGAAGTCGCGGTTGCTCACGCGCATCATCTCGGGAGAGATCGGACCGGATGCGCGCATCGTCGAACTGCAGGTGGCGCGTGAGTTCGGCGTCAGCCAGGCACCTGTCCGCGAGGCCCTGAAGTCGCTCGAAGCCCTCGGGATGGTCGATATCCTCCCGTTCCGCGGTGCCCGCGTGCACCGCCAGACGGCCAAGGAGCTGCTGGATGCGTATGCCGTCCGCGCCGAGCTGGAGGTTCTCGCAATTAAGCTCGCCTCCGCGCGTGGAGCCGATTTCTTGTCGCTCACTTCGCGGATGGGTGATATGTACTACGCCGCAGCCGAGGGGGACATGGTCCGCCTCGCCGCCGCAGACACTGCCTTTCATGAAGAGATCATTCGGGCATCAGACAATGCCGAACTCCTCCGGTTGTGGCAGACCCTCCAGCCAAGCACGCGCGCATACATCACGTTGATCAGCCCTGGTGCCGACCCGAACTGGACCATCGCGCTGCACCCGCCGATCCTAAGCACACTGATCGCGGGCGACGCCGATGGAGCAGCATCGGCTATGAGGCAGCACTTCGCGTTGGCACGAGCCCGACTGGAGAGCAGCCTTGGCCACCGCGGCGAGGAACTGCCACCCGCCGAGGCCCCGGAAGCCGCCGAGGCGGAACCGGGCACGGCGGGCGACACGGTCATCGCCTAGCGAGTCGGTCCATCACCTGGTCGGCGACCCGCTCCGGGCTCAGCCCGTAGAGCTCGAGGAGCGCGTCGTTGGGCCCAGACTCGGGGTAAAGGTCATAGAACCCGATCCGATCCAGGCGGGTGGGGCGGTGCTCGGACAGGACCTCGGCCACTGCGCCGCCCAGTCCGCCGTAGACCGTGTGCTCCTCGACGGTCATCGCACGGCCGGTTGCCGCCGCCGCGACGATCCCCTCGACGTCGAGGGGCTTGATCGTCGGGACGTGCACGACCTTGGCGTCGACTCCGCGCTCGGCGAGCAGGTTCGCGGCCAGAAGGGTCCGCGGTGTCTGCGTCCCCGTCGAGAACAGGGTGAGGTCGGCCCCCTCCCGCACGACGACCGACTTGCCGAACTCGAAGACGTGTCCGGGTTCGAAGATCCGCGCGGTGGCGTCGCGCACGAGGCGCACGTAGACCGGCCCCTCGTACTGCGCCGCCCAGCGCAGCGCGCCCTCGGCCTCGACGTCGTCGGCAGGAGCGATCACGACCATCCCGGGCATGTCCCGCATGATGGCAAGATCGTCGACGATGATGTGGCTCATCCCCGTCGAGCCTGTGAAGAGGCCGGCATAGCTCGGCGTGATCTTGACGTTCGCACCCGTCTGGGCGATCTGAACCCTGATCTGGTCGAGCGGCCGGACGACGGCGAACGCCGTGAAGGTGGAGATGAAGGGGATCAGACCCGTCGTGGCGAGACCCGCTGCCACGCTGAGCATGTTCTGCTCCGCGATACCCATCTCCAGGAATCGATCCGGGTGCGCTTCCTCGAAGATGTCGGCCTTCGTCGAGCTGGCCACGTCGGCGTCGAGCACGACGATGCGATCGTCCGTGTCGGCCATGGCGGTGACGACTCGACCGAACACCTCACGCTGTGCCAATCCCATAGGAAATGTCATCGCGAACCCTGCTCTCCTGTGTCGGCGCCGAGGTCGACGAGCGCGGTCGCGTAGTCCTTCGGGCTCAGCGGCTTGCCGTGCCAGGTGTAGTCGTTCTCCATGTAGGACACGCCCTTGCCCTTCACTGTCGCGGCGACGATGCACGTGGGCCGGTGCTGTTCGTCCTTCTCGAGCGCCACGGCGAGAGTGCGAAGGATGTCGCGCATGTCGTGGCCGTCCATCTCCAGCACCCGCCAGCCGAACGCGCGCCACTTGTCGGCGAGCTGTCCGGGGGAGTGCGGAGCCTGGACGTTGCGGAAGCCCGTCTCGGTGCGATCCGTCAGCCAGCCGAACTGCTGGAGGCGGTTCTCGTCAACGATGACGATGAAGTTGTCGAGCCGCTGGCGGGCCGCCGACATGGCGCACTCCCAGACCTGGCCCTCCTGGCACTCTCCGTCGCCGACCATGGCCACGGAGATGAAGTCCTTGCCCAGGATGCGGGCGCCGAGCGCCATGCCCATCGCGGCCGAGACACCCATGCCGAGCGAGCCGGTGGATATGTCGATCCCCGGAAGATGCGTCATCTCGGGATGACCCTGGAGCCTGGAGTGGATGGCGTCAAAGGTCATCAGCTCGGACACGGGAAGGTAGCCGCGATGCGCCATCGTGGAGTAGAGCCCGATGGCGGAGTGCCCCTTGGAGAGCACGAATCGGTCGCGGTCCTCCCAGGTCGGGTCATCGGGCCGGATCCGCAGCACCTTGAAGTAGAGCGCAGTGAGGATGTCCGCCGCGGACAGCGGGCCGCCAAGGTGGCCGGCCTTCGCGAAGTTGACGGCTTCGATGATGGAGATGCGGATCTGCCGCGCTGCCTCGTCCAGCCGGGCGATCTCTGCGTCGTCGAAGTCGAGGCTTGCTCGCGTCGTCATCTCAGCTTTCCTCCTCGTAGGAGCCAGGGCGAACCGGAGGCGTGAAGACGCACAGGAGCTCGAGATCGTCGGGCCCGTCCGACTCGGTTGCGTGAAATGTGCCGGGGGCGACGTGGAC
>Ga0209539_1000966_pt1 | contig 15951 bp, 14 predicted proteins | sample BarGraNGADG00312_2_FD_184499 | JGI IMG/M metagenome (GOLD analysis project Ga0209539, IMG submission 184499) | Arctic peat soil microbial communities from Barrow, Alaska - Barrow Graham LP Ref core NGADG0011-312 (SPAdes) (version 2) | ecosystem: Environmental > Terrestrial > Soil > Wetlands >... | reverse complement strand
CCACAGCCGCATCCGCGGCGGGTTGGACGCCACGACGATACGGGCATCCGACATGCCACACCACGCTGTTCAGCCACTCATCGACCTGTTCATCCCACTAGCCTCGTCGGTCCTCCCCTATCACCTTGCCGGGAATGGTCACGAGTCCGAAATCGGGCCGTCGACGCGGACACTGTGCGATACGAAATCCGGCGTCGATCTGCCTGCGACAACACGAGTCCCGGCAGTTGAGCGCGCAGTCGCTCTGGCGGGCGACCCGCGCGCCGCGAACGTTTTCCTGTTCGGAACATTATGCCACATACTGGGCATTTCCCTCGAGGCAGCGGTTGCGGTAACGCGGAAGGAACTGCCCGCCAAGATCCTGGAGAAGAACCTGCCAGTCCTTGCGGAAGGGTACGCCCAGCCGGTCACGGAAGCGTGGTCACTACCCGTACGGGAACTGAGCCACCATCTCCTGGCCAACGCGAGCGAGTCGATCGGCGCGGCGGCCATCGTCGCGGGCGTCAAGTTCTACTCCGGCTATCCCATGTCCCCAGGCTCGGGGGTAATGAACTACCTAGCGGCACACGCAGAGCAATACGGCATCGTCGTCGAACAGGCGGAGGACGAGATCGCGGCGGCGAACATGGCCGTGGGCGCCAGCTATGCAGGCGTACGCCAGATGGTCTCGACATCCGGCGGCGGATTTTCCCTGATGGTCGAAGCACTCTCTCTGGCCGCCATGACGGAGACACCCATCGTCATCGTCGATGCACAGCGACCTGCGCCTGCTACGGGACTGCCGACGCGCACGGAACAGGCCGATCTCTGGTTCGTCCTGCATGCCGGGCACGGTGAATTCGTACGCTACCTCAGCGCGCCACGCACAGCAGAAGACGCCTTCACACTGACATTGAAAGCGTATGAACTGTCGTCAAAGTACCAGATCCCCGCCGTCATCCTGTCTGATCAGCAACTGGCGGATACGCTTGTGACGGTGCCGCGTTGGAACCTCGGTGAGGTCCATCTGGACCGGCATCTTGCTGAATCGGGGTCATACCAGGAACCGTACGAACGGTTTGCACTGACCCCGTCCGGCGTTTCGCCGCGTCTCGTGCCCCTGCAGACCGACTGGCCGGTGATCGTCGACAGCGACGAGCACGATGAGTCCGGACATCTGACCGAAGATCTGGATGACCGAGAGCACATGGTAAACAAGCGCCTTCACAGACAGCAGGACCTGCTGAGCAACATGGAAGAACCGCTTATCCTGGGCAACGGTCCAACCCTGCTGGTCGGATGGGGCTCGAGCTTTGGAGCACTGGAAGAGCTCGTCCTGGATCACCCGACAGACCTCCGGCTCGTCCATTTCAACGAGGTCTGGCCCCTGAGGACCGAGCGACTGCTCGCCGAGATGGAACGTGCCCGGCTGACCGTCGCCGTCGAAGGCAATGCAACCGCCCAGTTTGCGCAGCTGATTATGCGTGAGACAGGAAAGCGCATCGAGCACACGGTCCTGCGATACGACGGACGGCCCCTGAGTGCTGCATACATCGCAAGCAAGTTGCATGAACTGGAGGTGATCTGACATGTGGAAGAACGATATGGATATCGCCTGGTGCCCAGGTTGTGGTGACTTCGCTCTGCTGGACGCCGTGAACCGCCTCCTCGAGACCAGCGAAATCCCGCGAAACCGCTTCCTGTACGTCTCCGGAATCGGCCAGGCAGCCAAATTGCCTCTCTATCTCAAGGGCGTCAACGTCTTCAACGGCCTGCATGGGCGCGCCCTGCCGGTGGCTCAGGCGGCGAAGATCGCGAATGGCGACCTGACGGTCGTCGTCCACTCGGGCGACGGATGCAACTACGGCGAAGGAGGCAACCACCTGCTGGCTGCGATGAGGCGCAACGTCGATATCACGCTGATCGTCCATAACAACCAGGTCTACGGTCTCACCAAGGGACAGGCGTCACCGACGACCTCGATGGGCACGACAACCGTCGCCCAGACGCTGGGCGTCATGCTGGAGCCCTTCAATCCGCTGGCAACTGCCATAGCGTCGGATTGCTCCTTTGTTGCACGGACGTTCGTGGGAGACCCCGAGCATATGGCCGCCACCATGCACGCCGCCATATTGCATCATGGGTTCGCCCTCGTCGACGTCCTCCAGCAGTGTGTGACCTTCAACAAGGTCAACACGTTTGGCTGGTACAAAAAACGTGTTGAGAAGCTTCCTGACAACTACGACCCGACGGACCGACAAACCGCCTTCGCCAAGGCTCTGGAATGGGGCGACCATATCCCGATCGGCGTCCTCTACGTGCACAAAAAGCCGAGCTACGGCGACCTGCACCCAGCGTTACATGACAAACCGGCACTGTGGCAGAACTGGACAACCGATATGGCGCCGTACGAAGCGTTGCTGGACGAGATGGCATAGAGGGATTCGTGCATGGAGACGCCGACGGTCAGCGCCCGCGGAGAAGTTCACTGATGGAGACGAAGCTGTAACCCTGGCGAGCCAGCTCCGGGAGGACCACTTTCATAGCGTTGTACGTCGCCATGCTGTTGGCGTGGCCCACGAAGATGACGCCCGGGCTGATGAATTGCTGGACTGTCGCGACGCTGAGTGCAGTCGACCGCCTGGGCCCCGTATCCTCGATGGTCCACGCCGAACCAACCGTCAGGTATCCCTGGCCGCTCACGACACGCATCAGATGGCTGTCTTCGGAAAAATAGGGGAAGCGGAACCAGGGGCGGCTCGTCAATCCCATGGTATTGAGAACCTGTTCACATGCCTGAATCTGCTTGACAAAGCTGGCATCTGTGGTGTTCGTCGCAGCGGGATGACTCAGGGTATGGTTGCCGATATCGTGTCCGAGCCGCACCATCGTGCGTATGGCGTCGGGATGCATGCGGACGTTCGTGCCGACGACGAAGAAGGTACAGTGGCCATTGTACGTGCGGAACAGCTTGGCGATACGGACTGCCGCCACGGCGTCCCAGTTGTCGTCAAAGGTGAATGCCACCATCTTGCAGGTCGTCACGACACGTTTCAGGTTGGTGTGGGTCAAATCGACCGTCTCGAGCTGAGCCAGCTGGCCCTGGCGAAGCCATGGTTCCTTCTGCCACTTCGTCGAGTACGCGACAAGCACTTCACCCGTCGAGACCCGCTTCCCCACACAGGCTCCCATCGGTTCCATCAGCTCCCGCAGTGGAACGTACAACTGGCCGCCCGACACGACCGGTGCAACGCCCCAGGGGAAGTCGAGGAGACCGAGACGGTATGTCGCCGACATCCCCTGCCAGAACGCATGCCGAGACCCGATTGTGAGAGCGGAACCAGAGAATGATACGGCATGAACGGCACCCCATGCCTGATGCAGTACGCTCAAGGGGACCAGGACGGTGTCGCCAATGTACATCGCTCTGGCTGCCAGCTTCGTACTGTTCAGCGAGATAGAGCAACTACTGTCTACGGTCAGCAGGCGGAACCATGACGTCGTATCGACCGCCTGGGGTGAAGGTACAGGCAGCAGAGCCGCTTCAGCACTCCAGCATACGAGCACCGCAACCACAAACCACCCCAACTTCCTGCCGTTCATCCCCACCTCTTCAGCCCGATCGGCCCCTTCCTGCGAGTATAGCGGAGGATGCCGGTTCAGCAACCAGACCCTGCTCGGGACCTTCCGGCAGGACCTGCACCTCTGAGACAAGCATTGCTGCGTTCGGGTTCCCGGGCTCAGGCGTCCCAGGCGGCTCCCGCGGACCTGTACTGCAGCGCCTCGCTGATGTGCTCCGCGCGGACCCGCTGAGCTCCGTCCAGGTCGGCAATCGTGCGAGCGACCTTGAGGACCTTGTCATAACCCCGTCCACTGAGGCTGAACCGTGTGACAGCCATGGTAAGGAATGCCTGCGCATCGCGGTCCAGCGTGACCAGCCTGCGCACCTGTGGACCGGAAAGGTCGGCGTTGGCACGAAGGCCGCGTTCCTCGAGGATTCCCCGCGCACGCTCCCGGGCAAGGGTGACACGCTCACGGATTGCTGCCGACGTCTCGCCTGCATGCAACTCGCCCAGCTCCGACGCCTGCAGACGCGGAATGGAAAGGACCATGTCGAAGCGGTCCAGGAGTGGCCCGCTGATCCGGCTGCGATACCGCCTGACATCAGAGGCTGAACAGGTGCAGGGATGGGTCGTATCACCGTACCAGCCGCACGGACACGGGTTCATCGCTGCGACGAGCAGAAAATGAGCAGGATACGTCAGTGTCTGACGCACGCGCGAAATGGTGACAGTACCACTCTCGAGGGGCTGACGCAGGACCTCCAGCACATCTCTGTGGAACTCGGGCAGCTCGTCCATGAACAGGACACCCCGGTCGGCGAGCGAGATCTCACCCGGGCGCGCCGTGGCTCCTCCGCCGATGACGGCAATGCTGGAAGCCGTGTGGTGAGGGTGACGGAACGGGCGCTGTTCAACCATGGACTGCCCGTCCATCAGCAGGCCGGCGGCGCTGTAGACGGTCGTGACCTCCAGAACCTCCTCGCACATCATCGGTGGCATGATCCCCGGCAGCCGTTCCGCAAGCATCGTCTTGCCCGACCCGGGTGAACCGCTGAGCAGGATGTTGTGCCCTCCGGCCGCGGCAATCTCCATGGCCCTCTTGGCCGTTGCCTGGCCCTTGACGTCTGCGAAATCCAGCGGTGAATCGACCACTCCCGAGGGCGGATCATAGGCCGGAACAACCAGGATCACCGGCCCCTCGACTAGTGCCTGCACCACTTCGCTGAGGCCGACGGAGGGCAGCAGGCGCGTTCCCTCGAGGAGGGCAAGCTCGCCCACGTTCTGGCGCGGCACGACATAAGTGTGCGTCCCATCGGCAGCAGCGAGGCCGGCGACAGCGGGCAGGACCCCATGGACGGGCCGCAACGTTCCTTCGAGCGAGAGCTCACCGAGGAAAACATAGCCGTCGAGCGGGGCCTCGAGCTGGCCGGACGCCTTGAGGATGCCGATAGCCACGGGGAGGTCGAAGAACGCGCCTTCCTTGCGAAGATCGGCCGGCGCGAGGTTTACCGTGATACGGTGAGCAGGAAAGTGGAAGCCGGCATTCCGGACGGCGCTCTTGACGCGCTCGCGAGCCTCCTGGACAGTAGCGTCCGGGAGGCCAACGATGGTGAAAACGGGCAGGCCGTCGGCGATGTCGACCTCGACCTGCACGGGATGGGCCGTCAGGCCGACGACGCTAACACTCGCTACTGTTGCATACATCGTTTGCACGCCGTTCGAGAATAGTCTTCAGGTTCGTGACGTCATTGGGAAAGCTGAGCATGCGCACGGCTTCCGCTATCACGAAAAACGCCCCCATCCTGAGCTCGCGGTTGACGATCACCTGTGTATCCGCGGTCTCCATCTCAAACCAGTACACGATTTTCCGATGGACCGCCTTGTCCATATAGGAGTAGAAATGAAACGACGATATACCCCCCCTTCCCACGATGAGGGCGTGCAGTCCAGACTCCTCAAGGACTTCCCGGAGGGCTGCCTGCTCGTGACTTTCTCCGAGCTCGACATGTCCCTTCGGGAAGACCCATACTCCCTTCAGGTTTCTGAGAACGAGCACCTTGCCACCGTTGAAGACGATGCCTCCAGCGGTGATCTCGGTGACCTCGCCCTTCTTGTGGGTCACGCCTGATCAGTCTGCCGTCAGGGCAGGGCTACGAACGTGTCCTCGTCGAAGTAGAGCTCGCGCGCCCATTCCACGCGCTCGGTGATGAGAGGACGCGGCTTCTTGACCGCCTCGACACGGAAAAAGGTGGAGCGATACCAGGCAAAGTCGGGCGCCTTGAGGGCAAACGGGGACTCGGTGACGATACGGAAGCCCTTTTCGACGATGCGCTCACCGGTCAGAAGATAGTTGTTGAAGTCACGGAGGATGTCCGTGATGACCAGGTTCATGCGGAGGAGGTCCTTCTCGACGCTCATCCACTTGGCCAACCCGGACTCGAAGTGCGAGATGCCGAAGTAGCCTGAGCAGCCCTTGCCTCTGAGAGCCTCACAGCAGCGCGAGTAGAAGAGCTTCATGCCTTCAACCGTCTCGACCGGGTCGGTGATGAAGACGTCGAACTTGCCCCTCAGTTGCTCGGGGACGGGATCGCGGGCATCATAGTCGTAAACCTCGACGTTGGTCCAGCCCTTCTCCCTGATGACCTTGCGGATGAACTTGTTGACGCGCTTGTCGATCTCCACGACGGTGATGCGCCTGCACTTGCCGGTCAGGGCAAGGCCAACGCTGAGGATGTCGTCGTCGCCGAGGATGAAGATATTCTTGTTCTCAAGGTCGCCTCGCTCGTAGATGCAGGCGATGCGGTCAAGGTTCTTCGCAAGGGGGACGACGCCCTGGTCGAACTCAGCGGTGACCTCCGGACGTCCCTTCGCCAGTGCCTCATACTCTGGCATGATATCCTTGAGCCAGCCACGCGGTTTGACGCCCGTCGCGCTGCAGGTCGGGCACACCATGGACTCTTCCTTCTCGACGCCGTTCGTGCGAGCGTACTCCTTGCCGTCCTTCGTCACGGCGATGAGGTCGCCCCTCGCTTCGATGTATCCTTTGATTTTGAGCGTCTTGAGTGCATCGATGTAGCCGCGAATGGCGTCGTCCTGCTTGCCCACCAGTTGCCAGAAACTGAGAGGCTGTTTCATCAGCGCCCGCAGCAGCTTCGCCTGTGTCCTGTCCATGTGTACCTCCAGAGATTGAAACCATCAAATTATACGTAACCATGGTGCACAATGCAATAAAAGCCCCTCCTGCCCGACGCGGGCGCTGTACCGAAACCCATGAGTTCCACAGCGCACCCCCTCCGACCAGCGGAACAAGGATACCATCCCGCGCATGTATAGCGCCATGGCGCACGTCGTCAACCATTCCGGCGATGGACGCCATCCCGGAACGAGGCTCTCAGGTTTTTTCTTCGCTCAGAGACTGGAGTTCGTAGAGATTCTTGTAGATGCCACCTTTTGCGAGCAATTCCTCGTGTGTTCCAGATTCGCTGATACGCCCTTTCTGTACCACGAGGATGCGGCCCACCGTGCGAATGGTCGACAGGCGGTGTGCGACGATGATGCTGGTGCGACCCTTGAGGATCTTGCGTGTAGCTGCCTGGATGATAGCCTCAGACTCGGTGTCGATGTTGGACGTTGCCTCGTCGAGGATGAGCACATTGGGGTCGAAGTAGAGCGCCCGCGCGAAGGAGATGAGCTGCCGCTGGCCCGAGGAGAGGTTGTTGCCACGCTCGTACAGATGGTGGTGCAGACCTCCCTCGAGACCCTTCACGAACCCCATGCCCAGGTAGTCGACGATCTCGTTCGCGCGCTGCTCGTTGGGATGCTCTTCGAACACGGCGATGTTGTCCAGAATACTGCCGCTGAAGATGAACACCTCCTGCATGACAAACGCGACGCTGTGCCTCAGGAATTCAGCAGGCAAAGTCGCTACGTCCATGCCCCCGAGCAGAACATGTCCACTGTCGACGTCGTAGAACCTGGGGACCAGCCCTGTGATGGACGTCTTCCCGGCACCAGTCGAACCGACCAGTGCAACAGACCCGCCCTGTTCGACCTTGAAGGTAACGCCTTTGAGAATCTCCTCACCCTGGTTGTAGCTCAGGTGAACGTCCTGAAACTCGATATCGAATGAAGAGGGAAGCCGACCGTCAAACGCCTCGGGCGTGTAAACTTCCTCCGGCTCATCCATGACACGGAAGATCTTCTCGGCGGAGGCCATGGCCGACTGGATGATGTCGAACTGCTCTGCCAGCTCCTGCACCGGGCGGAAGAAGATCGCCGCGTAGAAGGTGAACGTGATGAGCGTTCCGAAGGACAGGGTCCCGCCAAGGATGCGGTTCCCCCCGAAGTACAGGAGGAGGGCAATGGCAAACGTCGAGAGAGCCCCCACCAGCGGCCGGAAAATGCCGTTGAGATGGACCAGACGCAGACGGATACGTGTGAAGTCACGGTTGATGACGTCGAACTTGTCCTTCTCCTTCTCCTCGATGGCAAACAGCTGGACGACGCGTACCCCCTGCAGGCGCTCGGCGATGAATGCATTGATGTGGGCCAGGCGTGTCCGCGCCATGCGGTGGGTATCGCGCATGGGGATGCGAAGCATGGCAGTGATAACGATGACGACCGCCAGCACACCCACCAGGATCCACGTCAGGAACACGTTCAGCGTGAACATCGTGACCAGGACACCCACCAGCAGCAGCGAATCCTTGGCCAGGTTGACCAGCGAGTTGATGTACATGTCGGACAGGGCAGCTATGTCATTGGTGACCCGTGTCGTGAGACGACCCGACGGGGCCTTGTCGAAGTAGCTGAAGGGGAGACGCTCGATGTGCCGGAAGAGCTGGACGCGGATATCGTACACGACGCGCTGCCCCACGACCTCCAGCAGGAGCCTGTTGCCATAGGCGACGACCAGCATGATCACGACGATCATGAGGAAGATGAGGGACAGGCGCCTGATACCGGCCCTGTCCGCCGAACGGAGCTGCTCACGTTCGGTGGCAGGCAGGCGCTGGAGATCCTCCACGTTCATCAGGAACGATCCTTCCGCGAAGGCAGGCGCTGGAGCTTTGAACAGCACGGGCACCGTCCGGCCGGTATACGAAGCCAGCGTTGCGGCTCCAAGCTGTGCGGCCTTGTCCGGCGTGATGACGTAGAACGAGACCTGGGTCCCGGCGAGCGAGCGGCCCAGGACGCGACCTGCATGAGCAAGCTCGGTCTTGTCGTAGTAGGAGCGGTCACCCAGCGCGAAACGTGCGGCCGCAGGCACCAGGCTGTCCACCAACTTCGCGTCCGCAGCAGTATCCAGCTGGACAAATCTCGACGACGTCGGATCGACGTACTGGTCGATGGCACTGCGGACGATCAGAGGTTTCAGGATATCGCCTGCGTTCAGGACACAGACCAGCACCAATGCCAGCAGAAGAAGCCAGGTCTGTGGTCTCGCGAAGTGCAGCAGGCGGCGCATCAGCGTCACGTCGAATGAACGCTCTTTGACTTCTTCCTGCGTGATCGGCTCGCTCATTCCTTCTCCACCTTGCGCTCTACCAACTGTCTCCTGAAGATATGCCAGTACATGCCCTTCGCCCGCAGGAGATCGCTGTGGGTCCCCTCCTCCTCGATGTGTCCATTGTCGAGAACCAGCACCTTATCCATATGCCGCAGTGCAGAGATGCGGTTGCTGATGACGACTGTCGTCGGCTTTGTCTCGAAGCTTGCGATGTTGTCGAGGATGTGTTTCTCGGTGTCGGCGTCTACGGCCGACAGGGCGTCGTCCAGGACGAAGATACGAGGCTTCTTGAGAATGGCGCGCGCGATGGTGACGCGCTGCTTCTCGCCACCGGACAGCGTGACCCCTCGCTCCCCGACCACCGTGCTGAACTCGTCCTGAAACTCCATGATGTTTTTGTAGATGCCGGACAGCCTTGTCGCTTCCTGGACCTCTTCGGCTCCGACCGGGAGCTCGGTCACGTTGATGTTCTCCTCAAGCGAGTCCGAGAACAGGAACGCGTCCTGGGTCACGACGCCGATCGCCCGCCGCAGGTCCTTGATGCGGTAGTCACGGACGTCATGCCCGTCGACCAGGATCCGTCCCGACGTCGTGTCATAGGCACGCGTCAGCAGTGAAACGATCGTTGTCTTGCCTGAGCCGATGGGACCGATGATACCGACTTTCTGCCCGGGGGCCACGTGGAAGCTGACATCGTCGAGGATGCGTTTTCCTTCGCGCTCGAACGTCACGTGGTCAAATTCGATCTCCCCATGCATGTCGCCGAGCGTGAGAGCGTCGGGCAGCTCAAGGATGGTCGGCTGCATGTCGAGGATCTCGTTGATCCGGGCGAGGGATGCCTGACCCCTCTGGAACAGGTTGATGGCCCAGCCCAGTGCGAGCATTGGCCAGCTGAGCATGCCGATGTACGTGTTGAACGCCACCAGCCCTCCGATACTGAACTGTCCTCGCGTGACAAACAGGCCGCCTGCCCACAGGAGGATCAGCGTGGCAATGGAACCGAGGAACTCAATCAGGGGGAATGTGAGTCCCCAGACCGTCACGAGTCTGATATTGCGGCGTTCGATGTCCATGGCTCGTTCCCGCAGGCCGCGCATCGTAGCGTCCTCACGGGTGAAGACCTTGACAACCCGGATGCCGGTCATGGCCTCTTGCACATAGTCGCTCAGAGCGGAGAACGCGTCCTGCACGCGCTTGAACAGCCGGAACACGATGGGGCCCGAGCGCGTCACGACCAGCGCGATAAGCACCAGAGGCACCAGCGTCATCAGGGTCAGCAAGCGGTTAAAGCGGAACATGGCCGCCAGCGTGAATGTCGTCATGATGATGAAGTCCGAAATCATCAGCAGGCCGTCACCAAGTGCCTCCCGCACCGCCTCGACGTCATTGGTCACGAGCGCCATCAGGTCTCCCGTCTTATGTCTGTCGTGGAACTCCGCCGAAAGCGACATGAACTTGGCAAAGAGGTCACGCCGCATCTGCTCTTCAACCCGCCTGGCCGAACCCCATAGCAGATATCGCCAGAAATACCTCCCGACGGTCATCGCTACGATCAGAAGGCCGATCTGGAGCATCGCAACGCCCAGCTCGCGGGTGCCGGCCGTGAACACCGCCAGTTCATCAATAACGCGTGCCGTTATCCCCGGGATGACCGTCTGTATGCCGTCGACTGCGCCAAGAATGATGATGCCGCCAACATACTGTGGCCAGTAGCGCGACAACGCAGGGGCAAGGTGTCTGAGCATGTTCGTTCTTTTGGTTTCCGTACTAGTCATAGTTGACAGGATATTGTCCAATCAGCCCGTTGTCAACCGCTGGAACCCTTTCGAGCCTCGAACGGGTACGACACATTGGCCCTCTTGCACGGGAGCTTTCATGGGGTACCCTGTCTCAGTGAACCCATGAGAACACAAGCAGATCCGAATCTCGCCCTCGTGTACGCGCAGCTGGCGGCCGCCTGGGGACCACAGCACTGGTGGCCCGGCGACACGCCGTTCGAGGTTGCCGTTGGCGCGGTGCTGACCCAGAACACGGCGTGGTCGAACGTCGTGAAAGCGATCACCTCGCTTAAGGCCGCGCATGCCATGACAGTCGCCGGTCTGCTTGCTCTTTCAGCATCGGACCTCGAACAGGCCATCCGGTCCGCCGGCTACTACAGGGTCAAGGCGCGGTATCTCCGGACCCTCGCCCTGTGGGTCGCCCAGCGTGCCACAGGGGACCTGTCCAGTCTGGCGTCCGAAGATACCAACGCTCTACGCCGCGAGGTATTGGCTCTGCATGGAGTGGGCCGGGAGACCGCAGACAGCATCCTGCTCTACGCGATCGGCAAGCCGGCCTTTGTCGTCGACGCCTACACGCGGCGCATCGCAGCCAGATTGCGCCTCCTGCCCGAAAACGCCACCTACGAGAGCACACAACAGTATTTTGTCGCGGGACTACCCGAAGACGCGCACCTGTTCAATGAGTTCCACGCCCTGCTGGTCCGTCTGGCCAAGGAGCACTGCCGGGCGCGACCCGTGTGTCTCGACTGTCCACTGGAAGAGTACTGTCCCTCGGCGGGCGCATCGCTCGCAACCCGACACGCCGTACGCGTGCGGACCATGCCCGAAAGGAGAACGGTCCCATGAACTATCGTTACATCTACGGCCCTATCCCGTCCAGGCGTCTAGGCCGGAGCCTCGGCATCAGCCCCATCCCCGACAAGACGTGCAACTTCAGCTGCATCTACTGTATGCTCGGACGAACGGACCACCTCACGACCGAACGTAAAGAGTATTTTAAGATGGAGAACATCCTCGCCGAGCTGGACGATGCGCTCAGGCACGTATCGCCGCCGCCTGAGCACATCTCGATCGTCGGCAACGGCGAGCCGACCCTCTATCTCCGCCTGGGGGACCTGATCCAGGGAATACGACGGCTCAGCAGCATTCCCATCGCCGTCATCACCAACGGTGCGCTGTTGTCCGAGCCGGCCGTGCGCTTAGCGCTGGCTGAAGCGGATATCGTCCTCACCTCATTCAACGCCCCTACAGAGGAACTCTTTTACCGCATCAACCGACCATGTCCAGGCATCGCGTTCGAGGCCATGAAACAGGGACTTTTGGACTTTGTCCACATGCGGAGGAGGGGCCAGCTCTGGGTGGAGGTGATGTTGCTCGAGGGCATCAACGACTCTCCAGAGACGCTGGAGCAGACGCGGTGGGTCCTGCAGGACGTCGAACCGGATCGCGTCTTCGTCGACACGCCTATCCGTCCTCCTGCCGAAGACTTCGCCCGTCCCGTAACGCCCGAAGCACTGGTGCTTGCCGAGAAAGCACTGGGAGGAGCACAGGTGTCGGGCTTCGACTTCGGCGCCTTCACCATTGCCGCCGGTACGGATCCACTGGAGACGCTCGCCGGAATCTGCAAGAGACATCCTATGCGCGAGGACCAGGCAATCGAGTTGCTCGTCAACTCCGGGATCGACCCTCTGCCGGTCCTCGACGCACTGCGTGCCGATCCGCGCTTCAGGGTCGAGCAGTATGGCGGTCAGACGTTCTTCCTCGTCCGCGAGATGAATGGAAGGCCTGGCTGATGATCCTCGGGGCACACGTGTCCATAGCCGGGGGAGTGGCAAACGCCCCTCAGAACGCTGTTGATTGCACATGCGAGACGCTTCAGATCTTCACCAAAAGTCAGCTTCACTGGCAGGCGCCGCCCCTGTCGCGGGACGAAATCGCCGGGTTCAAGCGCGGCATGAAGCTGAATCACCTGGTCCCGGGAACGGTGCACGCCGCCTACCTCGTCAACCTTGCCGCCCGCGACCCCGGTCTTCTGCTCAAGTCCAGGGACTGCATGATCAGCGACATCAGCAGGACGGAGCACCTGGGCATTCCCTACCTCGTCGTCCATCCTGGAGCTCACCGTGGACAAGGGGCCGCAAAGGGAATCCAGGTGGTGGCCAAGAGTCTGGACTACATCTTCCGGCATACCCGTGCGCACCGTACCATGGTGCTTCTCGAAGCTACCACGGGCACCGGTTCCGTCCTGGGCGGCACGTTCGAGGAACTCGCCGCCATACGCAGCCTGTGCCGCTTCCCCGCGCGCGTGGGCTTCTGCATCGATACGTGCCACATCTACGGCGCAGGCTATGACATCCGCTCTCGAGAAGGGTACACGGCGACCATTCACGAGCTGGACCGCGCCCTCGGCCTGGACAATGTCCGGGCTTTTCATCTCAACGATTCCAAGGGTGTGCTGGGTTCAAAGATCGACCGGCACGCAGAAATCGGACAGGGCGAGATCGGACTGGAGCCGTTTCGTCTCCTGCTTGCCGACACGCGATTCAGCAAGATACCCGGCATTCTGGAGACGCCCGGAGGCGATGGCGCCTACGCTCGCAACCTCGCCGTCCTTCGCTCCCTCATCTCCTCCCCATGAATTGTGAACCCCCTGGTGTCAGGCACCAAGGGGTTCACAATTGACCGTGCTGCAGGAAATCGAAAGACTGGACGGCCGCCTGCAGCCCTCCTGCCAGAGAATGCAGCTTGTCTGCAATGTCGGTCCGTTCCCGGCGTTGTGATTCCCGTGGGCAGTGCTAGACTGCAGGTAGAACCGTGTCAAAGCGGGATCGCCACGTGCCTGACGCGGAAAGGAGCCACCGTGCATAGAGTGTTGCGCACTACCTGCGCTGCCTTGCTGGTACTTCTCATCATCGCGACCTGGGGCTGCACTGCCCAGTCCCCCACACTGCAGGGGGGAGACATCAAGGGTCCCCTGGGACCAGCGCAGGACCTGGGAACCGTCGAGATCAGCAAGTACCAAGGTAAACCACTGAACGACTTCAAAGCACTGCCGGACAACTCCATCGCGGGGCCGCAGACGGTCGACATCGCATCGTACCGGCTCGTCATCGATGGCGCCGTGCGGAATGTCCAGAGTCTCACCTATCCTGAGGTCCTCTCGAACACTCACTACCAGAAGCTCATCACGTTGCACTGTGTGGAAGGTTGGAGTGCAACAGGCCTGTTTGAGGGCGTCCTCATGAAGGACCTGCTGGCGCAGGCTGGGCCACTACCGTCAGCAGTCACCGTTATCTTCCACGGCAAGGACGACTACACCACGTCCCTGCCTCTCGCCACGGTACTGGAGCGCAACATGCTGCTGGCATACCGTGTCAACAACGCAGATCTGGTCGCCCGCAACGGATATCCATTCCAGCTGGCTGCCGAGGACAAACTCGGGTACAAGTGGGCCAAGTGGGTCGTGCGCATTGAACTGTCGACCGACCCTAACTTCAAGGGGTTCTGGGAGAGCCAGGGATACGGCAATGACGCGAACGTCAACCCGAGTCCCTGAGTTCCCGTCCTCTCCTGAGATCAAGTATGGCATCAAGCGTTCGGGCGACTGATGCGTGATGTTGGCACTCAGTAACTCTCAGCCCAGAATTGCATGATTTGATCTTTGGGAGTCTTGAACCCCAAAGTCTGTCGTGGTCGTTCGTGCAGTAGATCAGCAACTCTGGTCACTTGTGCCCCTCTCAGTACCCGAAAATCGGTGACCCCTTCAAGCAGGTCCCCAACGAGATCATTCGTGTTCTTACGCGTTCCTTTCCCCCATGGTCAAGGTGGGTGACAGAAGTAAACTTTCATCTTTACCCTGTTTGCCAAGGCTTCATGCTGCGCCATTTCTTTACCTTGGTCACAGGTCAAGCTTTTTACCACTGCAGGATCCAGCTTCCCCCAGCGACGCTCCAGGCTCTTTCGTACCGTCTCTGCGTCATACGACAAAAACCTAGCATCCATTACATATCTTGTTTTCCTTTCTACGACAACACTTAGTACTGACTTATGCTGATCGCCAATTATCAGATCCCCTTCCCCATGCCCTGGGACATCCCTGCTGTCGACTTCTTTGGGCCGTTCATCAATCGGGGTCATATGGCGCAGCTTCGTGCGTGGTTTAGGACCTTTCTCCCGTGGTTTACCTTTCTGCCTGAGCTCCGCTAAGGCGAGCTTCTTGAGTTCGCCCTTCATATGCAAGTTGATACTTCCCATGTCTGCGCATCGATTTTCAGCGATGACTTCCGGTACGCTGCCCGCTTCTATGACACCGCCGTCTTGGTGGGTCCGAGCGGCGACATGCTCCTGAAGTACCGTCGCATCGATCCACAGTGGCACGACCAGATCAGTAACTCGAAGCTCTATCGTGAGGGAACAGAATGCCCTGCAGTTGATACGCCGATCGGTCGCTTTTCGTTTGCCATCTGCGGCGACCTGTTCAACGACACAGTCGCTGAACAGGTGCGGGAACAGCATCCGAGCTATCTCCTCATGCCCTTCGCGCGCAGCTTCGACAGCGGCCTGTCTGACCAGACACGGTGGGAGACCGAGGAGCGCCAGGTCTACATCGAGCGCGTCCAGAAGATGGCCATCACGACGCTCATGGTGAACTCGATGGGAGAGAAGGATTTCGACGGAGGTTCGTTCGGAGGAGCCATGGCCATCCACGCCAACGGCCGCGTCACCCACTCACTCGACCTGGGCATGCCGGGAATAATCGTCGCGGCCATCTAGCAGAGCAACGTCACGGTCTCACTGGAAACGACATTGGATCATGACAGGCCCTCGTCACAACGAGGGCCTGTCTCATTATGAAACGGGGAGAAAGCATGGAACAACAACAGTCAGGCGCCCGCATCGGCAGGCGCGCATTCGGCGGCATCGTCCACGACCAGGGCCTGATCTCCTGAGAGGAAGGGTTCCGAGGAACGGGGTCCGGTGTCACAAATCCCGGACGGAGACTGGAAAACCGTTGAAACTAGTGTTCATGCCGCTCCAGCGACTCTCACAGATCGATCTTGACAAGAACATCGACCTATCCTGACGATAGATAGATGTCGGATTCCTGTGCCAAGTACGG
>Ga0209539_1000960_pt1 | contig 16014 bp, 13 predicted proteins | sample BarGraNGADG00312_2_FD_184499 | JGI IMG/M metagenome (GOLD analysis project Ga0209539, IMG submission 184499) | Arctic peat soil microbial communities from Barrow, Alaska - Barrow Graham LP Ref core NGADG0011-312 (SPAdes) (version 2) | ecosystem: Environmental > Terrestrial > Soil > Wetlands >... | reverse complement strand
ACCCCGGATCGGTGTCGAAGGTGTCGACGTGCTCCGGCTTCGGCGAGGTGAAGGCGTGGTGGACCGCGGTCCAGGCACCCTCCCCCACTGCCACATCACCGGCGGCGACGGCATCGCTGGCCGGCTCGAACAGGGGCGCGTCAACGACCCACAGCAGTGACCAGGCGGCCTCGTCTATCAGTTCGAGGCGGCGAGCGATCTCGTTGCGGGCCGCGCCGAGCAGCTCCTGCGACGACTTGCGGGCGCCGGCAGCGAAGAAGATGCAGTCGCCGGGGGTTGCGCTGACACGGTCGGCGAGGCCGGCACGCTCTGCATCGGTGAGGTTCTTGGCCACCGGGCCACCCAGCTCGCCGTCCTCGGCGACGGTGACGTAGGCAAGACCCTTGGCCCCACGCTGCTTCGCCCACTCCTGCCAGGCGTCGAACGTCCGCCGGGGCTGACTGGCTCCCCCGGGCATGACCACGGCGCCGACGTAGGCGGCCTGGAACACCCGGAAGGTGGTGTCGGCGAAATAGTCGGTGAGCTCTGTCAGCGGCAGGCCGAAGCGCAGGTCGGGCTTATCGGAGCCGTAGGTGTCCATCGCTTCTGCGAAGGTCATGCGCGGGAGCGGCATGGTCAGCTCGGCCCCGATCGTCCGCCACACCTCGACAAGGACGGCCTCGGCGAGCTCGATGATGTCGTCCTGGTCGACGAAGCTCATCTCTATGTCCAGCTGGGTGAACTCGGGCTGCCGGTCGGCGCGGAAGTCCTCGTCCCGGTAGCAGCGGGCGATCTGGTAGTACCGCTCCATGCCGGCAACCATCAACAGCTGCTTGAACAGCTGCGGGCTCTGCGGCAGTGCATACCAGCTGCCCGGGGACAGGCGGGCCGGAACGACGAAGTCGCGGGCGCCTTCGGGCGTGGACCGTGTGAGGGTCGGGGTTTCGATCTCGACGAAGTCACGTTCGCCGAGCACCCTGCGCGCAGCGGCACTCACCCGCGACCGCAGCCGCAGCGCGGCAGCAGGAGCGGGGCGGCGCAGGTCGAGGTAGCGGTACTTCAGGCGTGCCTCTTCGCCGACGTTGACGCGCTCATCGATCTGGAACGGCAGCGGGGCCGACGGGTTGAGCACCTCAAGCGTCTGGGCCGCGACCTCGATCTCGCCGGTGGCCAGCGATGCGTTGATGGTGTCGGCCGGACGGGCCTCCACCACGCCGGTGACGGCGATGCAGTACTCGTTGCGCAGCGAATGGGCGCCGGACGTCTCCAGGATGTCGTCACGCACCACCACCTGGACGATGCCACTGGCGTCGCGCAGGTCGAGGAACGCGACGCCTCCGAGGTCGCGGCGCTTGGCAACCCAGCCGGCCAGAGTGACCGTTGTGCCGATGTGCGCGGCGCGGAGCGAGCCGGCCTGATGAGTGCGAATCACGAGTGCGAATCCTTTCCCTGGCCTGCGATCAGGCCGACGGAGATCTTACGACCGACGGCCGCAGGTCGGCCGCCGGGGGTTGCCAGGCGTCAGGGTCCGCGGGTAGCTGTTCGCCGCTGCGGATGTCCTTCACCTCGTCGTTGGAGAACCAGACATAGGGAATGCCCCGGCGGTCGGCGTAGCGGATCTGCCTGCCGAACTTGTCCGCCTTCGGTGCCACCTCGCAGGGGATGCCGCGGGTCCGCAGACGGGTGGCGGTCGCGATCGCCACCGAGCGGGTCTCGTCGGAGTCCACGGCAACCAGGACGCAGCTCGGCACCGGCCGGGACGCGGTCAGCACACCCTTGCCAACCAGCGGCACGAGGATGCGGCTCACGCCGATGCTCAGGCCCACACCGGGGTAGGTGGTGCGCCCGTCGCTGGCCAGGGAGTCGTAGCGACCGCCGGAAGAGATGGAGCCCATCGCCTCGTAGCCGGCCATCGTCGTCTCGTACACGGTGCCGGTGTAGTAGTCGAGGCCACGGGCGATCTTCAGGTCGGCAACCAGGCGTCCGGGCACGGCGGCAGCGGCAGCGGTGACAACGTCAGCCAGCGACTCCAGGCCCGAGGTGAGCAGCGGGTGCTGGACGCCGAGGGCGGTCACCCTGTCGAAGAAGGACGCATCCCCGCTCCGGATCCCGGCGAGCTGCAGGCACTTGTCGGCGGCCTCCCGGCTGAGGCCCACCTCGTTGACCAGCAGGTCACCGACAGCCTGCGGGCCGATCTTGTCGAGCTTGTCCACGCGCTGGAGTACTGCAAGGTGGTCCTCGACGCCGAGGCCCCGGTAGAAGCCTTCGGACAGCTGGCGGTTGTTGACGCTCATCGTTGCCGGCGGGACACCGAAGTCGACGTGCAGCTTCTCCAGCGCCTCGAGGGTGACCAGCGGCAGCTCGACGTCGTGGTGGATGGCCAGCGTCTCCGAGCCAACGATGTCGATGTCTGCCTGCGTGAACTCGCGGTACCTGCCCTCCTGCGGACGCTCCCCGCGCCAGGCCTTCTGGATCTGGTAGCGGCGGAACGGGAATGACAGCTCCGAGGAGTGCTCGAGCACATAGCGGGCGAACGGCACGGTGAGGTCGAAGTGCAGGCCGAGCTCGTCTGCGGCATCGGCAGCTGCGTGCAGCCGGCGCACGACGAACACTTCCTTGTCGATCTCGCCCTTGCGGGTGAGCTGTTCCATGGGCTCGACGGCCCGGGTTTCGATGGAGCCGAAGCCGTGCAGCTCGAACGTGTCCGCCAGCGATGCGAGCACGCGCTGTTCGACGATCCGTCCGGAAGGGGAGAACTCGGGGAATCCGGACAGTGGTTTGGGACGAGCCATCAGTTCCTCGACGTTGCGGCTTGCAGGTAGGGGTTCTCCAGGCGTTCGCGGGCCATGGTGGTCTGGCCGCCATGCCCGGGCAGCAGCGCGGACGTGTCGGGCAGGGCCAGCACGACGTCGCTGAGCGTCCGGCTCATCACCTGGGGGTCACCGCCGGGCAGGTCGGTGCGTCCCACCGAGCCGGCGAACACGACGTCGCCGGTGAACACCAGCCGGTTGATCTGCGGGTGCCGACCCTTGTAGTCGAGCCCGAGCAGCACCGAACCCTCCGTATGCCCGGGGGCATGCGTCACGGTGAACTTCAGGCGCGCAAGGTTCAGCTCGGTGACCGAATCGAACTCCTCCACGCGCGCCGGCTCCACCATCGGGGTTCGCAGCAGTTGCTTCAGCATGGCAGCACCGTCGGGGCTGAGGCCGGCGGCGGGCTCGGTGAGCAAGTGCCGATCGGCGGAGTGGATCCACAGCGGGACGTTGAACTCGTCTGCGATCTCGGCAGCGCAGGCGATGTGGTCGAAATGCCCGTGGGTTGCCAGCAGGCCCCTCGGCTTCAGCTGGTTCTCCGCCATCACGTCCCGCAGCCCGGCAGCGGCGTCCTGACCGGGGTCGATAATCACGCAGTCAGCCACGCCGGTTGCTGCGACGACGTAGCAGTTGGCCTGCCATTGGCCAGTTGTCAGGGTTGCCAGGAACACGAGCCTCAGCCTATCGGAGACCACAGGCTCAAGCCGTTGTCACAAACGACGCCGGATCAGGCAAGATGATCCCCATGACTTCCACCACAGGTCCGGCGGACTTCGGTCGCGTTGAAGCCGATGGCACGGTGTACGTGCGCACGGCTGAAGGCGAGCGGTCTGTTGGTCAGATTCCCGATGTCGAGGCCAGCGAGGCCCTTGCCTTCTACACCCGCCGCTACGAGGCGCTCGAGGTGGAGGTGGGCCTGCTGGAGACGAGGGTCAAGGGCGGCGCTTTGTCGCCCGAGGAAGCCCGCCACAGCATCAGCTCGGTGCGTGGCAGCGTTGCCAACGCCAATGCCGTGGGTGACCTCGAATCGCTGGTGGCCCGCCTGGACGCGCTGCAGCCGCTGCTGGCCGAGCAGACCGAAGCCCGCAAGGCCGAGAGGTCGAAGCAGCTCGAGGTGACGAAGGAGACCAAGGAGCGCATGGTCGCAGAGGCCGAGACGCTTGCCCTTGGCAACGACTGGCGCGGAGGCGTGAACCGCTTCCGCGCACTGCTGGACGAATGGAAGGCGCTCCCCCGCATCGACCGGGCCAGCGACGACGCCCTCTGGCACCGGTTCTCTGCAGCCCGGACGACGTACACCCGTCGCCGCAAGTCGCAGTTCGCCGAACAGGCGGCCAAGCGCGATGTCGCCAAGGCCGCGAAGGAGCAGATCATCGTCGAGGCCCGCGAGCTCGCGAACTCCACCGAGTGGGGACCCACCGCCGGCGCGTTCCGCGACCTGATGACCCGCTGGAAGGCCGCCGGCGCGGCTCCCCGCGACATCGACGACGCCCTGTGGGCCGAGTTCCGCGGCATCCAGGACGACTTCTTCAACGCCCGCTCCTCCGTGCTCAGCGAGCAGGACGCGGAGTTCAAGTCCAACCTGGAGGCAAAGCTGGCGCTGCTGGACGAGGCCGAGGCCACCATCGTTCCCGTGAGCGACCTCGCCACCGCCCGCGCAACGTTTCGGACGTTCCTGGAGAAGTACAACGCCTACGGTCGCGTGCCGCGCGAGCAGATGCGTACCCTCGACTCCCGCGTGAAGGTGCTGGAGACCGCTGTCCGCAGCGCTGAGGAGGACGAGTGGCGGCGCACCGACCCGCAGGCTCGCGCCCGCGCGGAGGAGACGGTGGCGATGCTGTCATCGGAGATCGACAAGCTCACCGAGAAGGCTGCCAAGGCCACCGCCCGCGGCGACAAGGCTGCTGCGGCCAAGGCCACGGACTCGATCGCGACCTACCGGACCTGGCTCGACCAGGCCAAGGCGACGCTGGCCGACTTCAACCGCTGAGCCGTCGCGATCGCTGGGTGGTTCAGTTCTTGAGGCGGAAGACGTCGTAGACGCCCGGGACCTTCCGGATCGCACCGATCAGGTGCTCCAGGTGCTTGGGGTCGGTGGTCTCGAAGGTGAACCGGAACTTGAACGTCCGGTCCTTGGCCGTGTTCAGGGTCGCCGACAGGATCGAGATGTGGTGCTCCCCCATCACCTTGCTCACCTCGGAGAGGATGCCGGTACGGTCGAGGCCGTCCACGGCCAGCGCGACCATGAACGAGCTCGTCGCGGTCGGCGCCCAAGCCACGTCGACAAGACGGTCGGGCTGGTGCCGAAGGTCATGGGCGTTGGTGCAGTCGATCCGGTGCACCGACACGCCGTTCTCCCGCGTCACGAAGCCGAGGATCTCGTCGCCGGGCACCGGCATGCAGCACCGCGCCAGCTTCACCCAGACGTTCGCGTCGCCCTGGACCACGACACCGGCCTCGTTGCCAGATACCCGGCTGCGACGCGGCCGGCCGATAACCGAGGTGTCCTCGCCACCGAGCTCAGCGACCTCCTCTGCGCCGCCCTCGCTGGCGATCAGGCGCTGCACGACGGACTGGGGGCTGATCGCGCCCTCGCCGATGGCCGCGTAGAGCGCGTTCACGTCCACGACCCGGAAGTGCTGCGTGAGCCCGGTCATGTGCTCAGGCGTCAACAACCGCTGCAGCGGCAGCCCGGCGCGGCGCAGCTGCTTGGTGAGCAGCTCCTTGCCGCCGTCAACGGACTCCTCACGGCGTTCCCGCATGAAGTACTGGCGGATCTTGCCCTTGGCCCGCGGGCTCTTGACGAAGCCCAGCCAGTCACGGCTCGGGCCGGCGTTCTGCGACTTCGAGGTGAGCACTTCGACGACGTCACCGCTGGACAGCTCCGATTCGAGCGCGACGAGGCGTCCGTTCACCCGCGCGCCGATCGTGTGGTGTCCGACCTCGGTGTGCACGGCATAGGCGAAGTCGACAGGGGTACCGCCTGCGGGCAGGTTGATCACGTCGCCCTTCGGTGTGAACACGAACACCTCGTCGGTGGCGATCTCGAACCGCAGGGTGTCGAGGAACTCCCCCGGGTCCTCGGTCTCCTTCTGCCACTGGCTGATCTGCTGCACCCAGTTGAGCTCTGTGCCGTCGGCCTTGCCCTCCTTGTACTTCCAGTGGGCCGCGACGCCGTACTCGGCCTGCTTGTGCATCTCCTGGGTGCGGATCTGCAGCTCCACGGGCTTGCCGCCGGGGCCGAGAACGGTGGTGTGCAGCGACTGGTAGAGGTTGAACTTCGGCATGGCGATGTAGTCCTTGAACCGCCCCGGGAGGGGGTTCCACCGCGCGTGCAGGGTACCGAGGGCCGCGTAGCAGTCACGCTGGCTGTCCACGAGGATGCGCAGGCCGACCAGGTCGTAGATGTCGGCGAAGTCGCGTCCGCGCACCACCATCTTCTGGTAGATCGAGTAGTAGTGCTTCGGCCGCCCGTACACGGTGGCCTTGATGCCGGCATCGCCCAGGTCGGCGCGGACCTGCTCTGTGACCATTCGCAGGTAGTCCTCGCGCAGTGGTGCGCGTGCCGCGACAAGCTTCACGATCTCGTCGTACACCTTGGGCTGCAGGGTAGCGAAGGCCAGGTCCTCCAGCTCCCACTTGATGGCGTTCATGCCCAGCCGGTGGGCCAGGGGCGCGAAGATCTCCAGGGTGTCCCGGGCGATCACCATCTGCTTGTCCTGGCGCAGGTAGCCGAGCGTGCGCATGTTGTGCAGCCGGTCGGCCAGCTTGATCACCAGCACCCGGATGTCGCGGCTCATCGCCAGCACCATCTTGCGGATGGTCTCCGCCTTCGCGGACTCGCCCCAGGCGATCTTGTCCAGCTTGGTGACGCCGTCCACCATGGCGGCGATCTCGGGGGTGAAATCGGCGGTCAGCTGTTCGACCGTGTAGGACGTGTCCTCCACCGTGTCGTGCAGCAGGGCTGCGCAGAGGGTGGCCTCGTTCATGCCCAGCTCGGCGAGGATCGTCGCCACAGCGAGCGGGTGCGTGATGTAGGCGTCCCCGCTCTTGCGGAGCTGGCCGGTGTGGTAGTGCTCAGCTGTGCGGTAGGCCCGCTCCATCAGGGCGACATCGGCCTTGGGGTGGTGGGTGTGGACGATCCGCATGAGCGGGTCGAGCACCGGCACGGCCTGGCTGCGCTGGGCACCGAGACGGGCGAGGACCTGGCGCATCCGGATGCGGGGCTGGTCGGTGGATGCCAGCCTCCCGCGCGGTTCTCCGGGCAGGCCATCCCCCTCGCCGTAGGGTCCATGGACGCCCTGGGTCACGCCGCCTCCGGTGGTCGTTGAAGTGAAGGCCTACTCTACCCGCGGAGTGCGCTGTGTGCCGGGCGCCCTCCGCACCACCACGAGCTCGTCCCCGGTGCGCAGGACGTCCGCGCCGGTCTCGTAATAGCGGCGCAGCGTGCGGTTCCGGACGACGGCCAGCACCTTTTCGCCAGCGATCTCGTCGAGCCCCTTGCCGTTCTCCTCCGCTGTCACCTGCCGCTGCACGATCTCGAGGCCCGCGCTGGAGGTGAGCAGGTCCTCGATCACCTCGCCGAGCTCGGGGCTGATCGAACTCAGGCCCATCAGGCGCCCGACGGCGTCGGAGGAGGTGACAACGGCGTCGGCGCCGGACTGCCGGATCAGCGCGACGTTGTCGGAGTCACGGACGGCGACGACCACGTGCGCGCCGCGGTTGAGCTGCCGGATGGTGAGGGTGGCGAGGATGGCGGTGTCGTCACGGCCGACCGTGACGACGACCTCCTTGGCCTTGGGCAGCTCGGCCCGGTGCAGGAGCTCACGCGAGGTGGCGTCGCCCTCGAAGGCCGGAATCCCGTGCCGGTTCGCGGCAGCGACGGCCAGGGGATCGGTGTCGATCACCACGATGCGCTCCGGCGGCATGCCACCCCGCAGCAGGGTCGCCGTGGCGCTCTGGCCGGTCGTTCCGTAGCCGATGACGACGGTGTGGTTACGCATGGTCTTCCTCCAGCGGGAGTCCTGCAGGGCCCTGCGGCCCTCGTTTGCCAGCACTTCGACGGTGGTGCCGACAAGGAGCACCAGGAAGGCGATCCGGATCGGAGTGACCACGAAGACGTTGATGATCCGCGCGTGCGGCAGCACCGGGGTGATGTCGCCGTACCCGGTGGTGGTCATGGTGACGGTCGCGTAGTACAGGGCATCGACAAAGCTGACGCCGTCGTTGGCTGCGTGGTCGATGTACGCGTCCCTGTCGATGTAGACGATCAGGGTGAGCAGGAGCAGCAGGCCGACGGCCATCCCCAGCCGCTTCAGCAGCTCGCGTCCCGGGGAGGTGTTGCGGGACGGGAGGCTGACCTGGACCCGACCCGCCCAGGGAGCCTGGGATCCGAACCGGGGCCGCGGGGCTCTCATCAGACCGTGAGCACCGCGGACGTCTCGGTGATCCCCAGCTTCGACAGGTGGTCGCGCCCACCGAGGAAGCTCAGCTCCAGCAGCACAGAGACGTGCACCAGTTCTGCGCCGAGCCGGCGGATCAGCGCAGCGGTCGCCCCCACCGTCCCGCCAGTGGCGAGGACGTCGTCGATCACCAGAACCCGCGAACCGGGCATGATCGCGTCGGTGTGCACGGCGAGCGTCTCGTGGCCGTACTCCAGGGAAAAGGTCTGGGTGTAGACGTCACCCGGCAGCTTGCCGGGCTTGCGGACGGGCACGAAGCCCGCGCCGAGCGCCAGTGCCACCGGGCCGGCGAAGATGAACCCGCGGGCCTCCATTCCGACCACCACGTCGATGCCCTCCGGAGCGCTGGCTGCGAGCTCCGCCACCGCTGCCTTGTAGCCGGCCGGGCTGGCGAGCAGTGGGGTGATGTCCTTGAACAGGACCCCCGGCTTCGGGAAGTCGGGGATGTCGCGGATCAGGGAGGAGATCAGGTCCCGGTTCTGCTCGCTTGCAGGCATCGTCACTTCCTGCGCTGGCTGCGGGTCTGCCGGCTCCGCTGGCGTCGGGCCTCTGCGTCCAGCTCCTTGGCGGAGACGAGTCCGAGCGTTCCCGGGTCGACAACGGTCGCTGCCGTCGCCTCGCCGCCGACGGCGACGGTGACCGGCTTCGGCTTGCGGGCACTCTTCTCTGTTGCGCGGGCAGCCCTGCGGGTGAGGCGCTCGCGGTGCTCGACCATGTCGGGGTCGGCTTCCCGCATCTGCGTCAGGATCGGGGTGGCGATGAACACCGAGGAGTACGCGCCGGCGATCATGCCGACGAACAGGGCGAGGCCCAGGTCCTTCAGCGGCCCGGTGCCGAGGATGAACCAACCGGTGAACAGCAGCGCCGCCACCGGGAGTACGCCGATGATCGTGGTGTTCATCGACCGCACCAGAGTCTGGTTGACGGCGTTGTTGGCAGCGACCGAGTAGGTGAGTCGACTGCTGGTCAGCTCGTGGGTGTTCTCGCGGATCTTGTCGAAGACCACCACGGTGTCGTAGAGCGAGTAACCGAGGATGGTCAGCACTCCGATCATGGTCGCCGGCGTGACGGAGAACCCGATCAGCGCGTACACGCCGATGGTGATCACCAGGTCGTGCAACAGGGCGACGATGGCGGCGACGCTCATCTTGAACTCGCGGAAGTACACCCAGATGAAGATCATCACGAGGGCAAGGAACACCGCGAGGGCGATCATTGCCTGGGTGGTGATCTGCTGGCCCCATGAGGCGCCGATCAGCGAGTACGCCACCGCGTCGGGTTCGACGCCGACAGCCTTGGCGATCGCGGCCTTCACCGCAGTCACTTCGGTGTCGGTGGTGATGGTCTGGGTCTGCACCCGGACGGTGCCGTCGCCGATCGTGGTCACGCTGAGGTCATCGCCGGCGATGCTCAGTGCGGCGACTGCCGTCCTGACGTCGTCGATCGTCGTTGCCGTCACCTTCACCGGCGCCTGGAAGTCGGCGCCGCCGGTGAACTCGATGCCCCAGTTGATGCCGCGGAAACCGAGCGCGGCGATCGAGATCAGGATCACGATGCTCGAGATCAGGTACCACCGGTTGCGCTTGCCAACGAAGTCGTAGGAGATCTCACCGGTGTAGAGCCGGTGCGCGATGCCCGCCTTCTTGGCCGGCTGTGCCGACGCCTCAAGGACCTTGAGGTCCTGGTTGTCGCTCATGCCTCACCTCCCACGGTAGCGGCGCCCCTTCGTCGGGCGTTGTGGAGCGGCGCCTTGCTGGAGCCCATGTGTTCGGCCTCGAATCCCGAGAACTTGTGGCCCTCGCCGAAGAACTTCGTGCGCCCCAGCAGGGTCATCAGGGGCTTGGTGAAGAAGAAGACAACGGCGATGTCGATCATGGTGGTCAGGCCGAGGGTGAACGCGAAGCCCTTGACCGCGCCGATCGCGAGAACGAACAGGACGAGGGCGGACAGCAGCGAGACCGAGTCGGCAGCAAGGATCGTCTTCCGCGAACGGATCCACCCGGTCTCGATGGCGCTGCGCAGGCTCCTGCCGTCGCGCACCTCGTCCCGGATACGTTCGAAGTAGATGATGAACGAGTCTGCTGTGATACCGATGGCGACAATCGTACCGGCGATGCCTGGCAGGTTCAGCGCAAGGCCGAGGCTCTGGCCGAGCAGCACGATCAGCGCCCAGGTGAGCGCCCCGGCAACCACCAGGGACATCGACACCACGAGGGCGAGGCCGCGGTAGTACAGGATGCTGTAGGCCAGCACGAGCGCAAGGCCGATCAGGCCGGCGATGATGCCCGCCTGCAGCTGGTCGCCACCGAGCTTGGCCGAGACGTTCTCCACGCTGGAGATCTCGAACGACAGCGGCAACGCGCCGTACGACAGCACGTTGGCGAGGTCGGTGGCGGTCTTCTGCGTGAAGCTGCCGGAGATCTCTGCCTTGCCCCCGGCGATGCCGGCGGAGTACTCCTTGCCGACCGACGGTGCGGAGATGACGACGCCGTCAAGGACGATGCCGAACTGGTTCTGCGGTGAGGTCTGGCTGGCCAGGTGCGCGGTGACGGTCTGGAAATCGGCACCGCCCTGGGAGTTGAACTGCAGCTCGACGACGTAGGCGACCGAGGATTGCGGCACAGCTGCCTGGGCCCTCGTGACCATGTTGCCCGGGATCAGGGCAGGACCGAGCAGGTACTTGTAGGCCTTCGACTGGTCGCAGGTGATCAGCGGCTGGTCACTGACGTTGGGGAACGGGTCTCCGCACTTGAAGTTGGTGAAGTCGGTGGTGTCCCGGTCCGTCGGCGTCCACTTCAGCTGGTCGGCCAGCGGCGTCGTCCTGCTCGACGGAACGGTCGGACGGGGGCTGGGCACCGGCGTCGGCAAGGACGGCAGCGGCCGCTTGTTCGTCGTACTCGTCGCAGACGGCGACGGCGCAGCGGAAACGGTCGCCGACGGCGGCGCCGACGCGGTTGCCGACGGCTCGGTGGAAGCTGTCGCCGTCGGGGTGACTACGCTCTCCGCTGCTTCGGCCGAGTAGACCTTGCGGAAGTACAGCTGGGCGGTGGTGCCCACCAGCCGCAGGAGGTCGTCCTTCTGCACGTTCGGGACGGAGACGATGATCTGCTTGTCACCGGAAGTAGTGATCTCGCTCTCGCCGACGCCATAGCCGTCGACGCGCTGCTGGATGATCGTGCGGGCCAGTTCGAGGCTCGCCGGGTCGACCGTGCCGGTGCCGGTGGAGTTCGAGGCGGTCAGCGTGATCGTGCTGCCGCCACGAAGGTCGAGTCCGAGCTTCGGCGTCCAGACGCCGGAGACCGCGATCAGGGTGTAGAGCCCCGCGATCACCAGCGCAAGGACCACCAGTGTGCGCAGCGGGTGGGCGTGTTTCCTGCTTGTGGTAGCCACTTTTGCCTTTGTTGCTCAGTTCTTGGAGGTCGGCGGGGCGTCCCAGGTGGGCCCGTCGGTGCGCTCATCGGACGCGGCGGCCTCTGCGGGCTCGACGACCTCGGTGGCCGTGACCTCAGGGGAGACCAGCGCTGCCGCATCGTCTGCGATCAGCTGCGGCTCCGCGTCGTCGGCGTACTCGAACTCATCGACCACGGGCTGCGTGCTGAGGGCCCGCTTGTCCATGGTGATCTCGACTCCGGGAGAGACCTCGAGGATCGCCTGCTTGTCGCCGAGGTACTTGATGGTGCCGACGATGCCGGAGATGGTCATCACTCGGGAGCCGGGCTCGAGCGAACTCATCAGGTGTGCCGTTTCCTTGGCCTTCTTCTGTTGCGGCCGGATCATCAGGAAATACACGGCCCCGCCCATCAGGGCGATCATGGCAATTGTGGACCAGTCCATTGGGAATCCTTACAGGTACGCGTCTGGGACGGCGCTGCCGCCGACCCCGTAGCCTAGCGCCGACTCAGGCGATTACCCATTCGGCGACCCGCCCCACGGCCGGATCGGAACCTGTGAACTCAGTCCGAGCCGCCGAACAGGTCCGGAGCCACCGGCGGCTGTCCGGTGATCCCCGCCGGCGGGGTCAGTCCGAGGTGCCGCCAGGCCCGCTGCGTTGCCACCCGTCCGCGCGGGGTTCGCATCAGGAAGCCCTCGCGTACAAGGAACGGTTCAGCCACCTCTTCGACGGTCTCGGTCTCCTCCGCCACGGCAAGCGCGAGCGTGGTCAGTCCCACCGGGCCACCACCGAAGCCGCGGCAGATCGCGTCGAGCACGGCGCGGTCGAGCCGGTCGAGGCCGAGCGGATCCACCTCGTACAGCTCGAGCGCCGATCTGGCCACGTCGCGGGTCAGCAGTCCGTCGGCCTTCACCTGGGCGTAGTCGCGGACCCGGCGCAGCAGCCGGTTCGCGATGCGGGGCGTGCCACGGGAGCGCGAGGCGATCTCGACCGCTGCCGACCGGTCGAGGTGGATGCCCAGCAGCGCGGCGGAGCGCACCAGGATCTTCTCCAGGTCGGCGGCGGCGTAGAAGTCGAGCTGGGCGGTGAAGCCGAAGCGGTCGCGCAGCGGGCCGGGCAACAGACCGGCCCGTGTGGTGGCTCCGACGAGCGTGAACCGCGGGATTTCCAGGGGGATCGCTGTGGCACCGGCACCCTTGCCGACCACAACGTCGACGCGGAAGTCCTCCATCGCCAGGTAGAGCATTTCCTCCGCGGGACGCGACATGCGGTGGATCTCGTCGAGGAAGAACACTTCGCCCTCGGTGAGCCCGGAGAGGATGGCGGCCAGGTCGCCGGCGTGCTGGATGGCCGGTCCGGACGAGATCCGGATCGGGGCGCCCATCTCCGTGGCGATGATCAGCGCAAGGGTGGTCTTGCCGAGTCCTGGAGGCCCCGAGAGCAGGACATGGTCGGGGCTGGTGCCGCGGTGGCGGGCGCCGGCGAGGACAAGGCCGAGCTGTTCGCTGACGCGGCGCTGGCCGCCGAACTCCGCCAGCGAGGACGGCCGAAGCGCGGACTCGGCTGCCTGATCGTCACTGTGGACGTGCGGGTCGAGGGGGTCGGTCTCTGCGGTCATGTCGCTCACTTCGCCAGGCTGCGCAGCGCCGCCCGCAGCAGCAGCGCGACGGGGGTGTCAGGGTTCTCGGCAGCGGTGGGAGCGACACGGTCGCAGGCTGCCTCGGCGTCGCGGGCGGAGTAGCCGAGGCCCTCGAGCCCAGCCCGCACCTGGTCACGCCAGCCCTGGGCGACAGCCGGAGCGCCGGCTCCGCCGCCCGACCCGGCCAGGATGGAGACCTTGTCCTTCAGCTCCAGCACGAGGCGCTGAGCGCCCTTCGCACCGATACCGGGGACGCGGGTGAGCGCGGTGATGTTCGCGGCGGCAACGGCTGCCCGGAACTCCTCCGGGGAGAACACCGAGACCACCGCCTGGGCGATCCTTGGCCCGATGCCGGAGGCGCTCTGCACGAGTTCGAAGCAGTCCCGCTCCCCCGGCTCGCCGAAGGCGTACAGGGTCAGCGAGTCTTCGCGCACCACCAGCGAGGTGTGCAGGGTTACCTGCTCCCCCACCCGCACCGCGCCGGCCGTCGCCGGGGTGCACAGTGCCTTCAGGCCGAAGCCAGACAGGTCGACGACCAGCCAGGTGCCACCGACGGCTGCCACCTTCCCGGTCAGCTGGGCGATCATGCTCCGACTCCCCTTCCCTGCTCCGCCAACACCTGCTCCGCCAACACCTGCTCCGCCAACACCTGTTTCGCCAATGCCTGCTTTTCCATTGCCTGTGCGATCCGGTCGGCACCGGCGCCACGCCACAGGTGGCAGATCGCCAGGGCGACAGCGTCCGCCGCATCCGCTGGTTTCGGCGGGGCAGGGAGCTTGAGGATGCGGGCGACCATGGTGCCGACCTGGGCCTTGTCCGCCCGTCCGGAGCCGGTGATCGCGGCCTTCACCTCTGTCGGGGTGTGCGTGTGCACCGGCAACCCAGCGCGGGCACCGACGAGCATCGCGAGGCCGGCGACCTGTGCCGTGCCGATCACAGACAGCACGTTGACGTCGGCGAACACCCGTTCCACGGCAATGACGTCCGGCTGGTGCTCGGTCACCCACTCGATCAGGCCGGCCTCGATGCGGACCAGCCGCTGCGGCAGGTCCATCGTGCTCGGGGTGGTGATCACGCCGACAGCAACTAATTGCGGCGGCCGTCCTGGGGCACCGTCGATCACGCCCACCCCGCATCGGGTCAGGCCGGGATCAACCCCAAGTACCCGCATCCGCACATCCTTTAAGAACAGTTGTTCGGATACTAACCAACCATGGGTGCCCAACAGCTGGTGCCACGCCCACGCCCGCCCGCTCCGTGCAGGATCAGTCGAGCTGGTCGCCGATCTCGTCGGGGACGTCCTCGTTGCTGTAGACGTTCTGCACGTCGTCGCAGTCCTCGATCGCGTCCAGCAGCTTGAACAGCTTCTCCGCGGTCTCCGCGTCGCCGATCGCCTCGGTGTACTGCGGGACGAACTGAACCTCTGCCGACTCGTAGTCGAGCCCGGCTGCCTGGATCGCCTTGCGCACGTCGACGACGGCGTTCGGGTCGCTGATCACGCGGAAGGTCTCGCCGTCGTCGAGGACGTCCTCCGGGTCGGCGTCGAGGGTTGCCTCCAGCAGGTCGTCCTCCTCGAGCGTGCGGGTGCCCTGAGCCTTGGCCACCTCGACGACGCCCTTGCGGTCGAAGATCCGCGACACCGAACCCACGTCGGCCATGGTGCCGCCGTTGCGGGTAACCGCCACCCGGACGTCGGAGGCCGAGCGGTTGCGGTTGTCGGTGAGGCACTCGATCAGCAGCGCGGTGCCGCCGGGCCCGTAGGCCTCGTAGATGATCGTGATGTAGTCCGCGCCGCCGGCCTCTGTGCCGCCCCCGCGCTTGACCGCGCGGTCGATGTTGTCGACAGGGACGGAGGTCTTGCGCGCCTTCTGGATCGCGTCGTAGAGCGTGGGGTTACCGGAGGTGTCCGGACCACCGGTGCGGGCCGCGACCTCGATGTTCTTGATCAGCTTGGCGAAGAGCTTGCCCCGCTTGGCATCGATGACAGCCTTCTTGTGCTTGGTGGTGGCCCACTTGGAGTGCCCGCTCATGTACGTCCATCCGTCGTCACTTGATTTTGCGCCGCTCAGTCTAGGCCACCTAGCCTGAGCCGCATGAGCGAGCGCTTGCACGGCGAGTACAAGGTGCCTGGCGGCAAGCTGGTGGCCGTCGACCTTTCCGTAACCGAGGATCGTCTGGCCGACGTCGGAGTCAGCGGCGACTTCTTCCTCGACCCTGACGAGGCGCTACCGGTGATCAACCGCGCACTGGGTGGCGTGAGCACAGAGACGGCCGTTGGCGAGCTCGCCGCACGGATCGACGCCGACCTCGCCCGGGCCAGCGCTGAGGGCCTCCTCGGTGTTCCGGTGACCATGGTGGGGTTCGACTCCCGGGCGGTCGCGATCGCCGTCCGCCGGGCGCTGGGGCGCTCCACCGGCTGGGCCGACCACACGTTCACCTACCTCGACCCAGGGGTGCTCGACCCGGCAGAGCACGCAGCGTTGGACGAGGTGCTGGCACGCGAACTGGCGGCCGGAGAGCACGGTCCGACGTTCCGGTTCTGGGAATGGCAGAACCCGGCTGTCGTCATCGGTTCGTTCCAGTCCCTGCGCAACGAGGTGGACTCCGAGGCCGCCGAGCGCTTCGGCGTCCAGGTGGTGCGACGGGTCTCCGGTGGCGGGGCGATGTTCATGGAGGCCGGCAACTGCATTACCTTCTCCATCGTGGTGCCCGCGACGCTGGTGGACGGGA
>Ga0209539_1000957_pt1 | contig 16042 bp, 16 predicted proteins | sample BarGraNGADG00312_2_FD_184499 | JGI IMG/M metagenome (GOLD analysis project Ga0209539, IMG submission 184499) | Arctic peat soil microbial communities from Barrow, Alaska - Barrow Graham LP Ref core NGADG0011-312 (SPAdes) (version 2) | ecosystem: Environmental > Terrestrial > Soil > Wetlands >... | reverse complement strand
TAGGAGGTTGTAGGGAACAGGTTTGAAGATGCCTTCTACCCGCATATAAGCGGAACTGCACAATCATTCAATTTTTATCCCGTTGCTCACATGACACCGCCGGATGGTTTTGCCGTTATCGCCGTCGGACTTGGACAGTACGTAGTTGAGGGGGGTAGAGCATTCCGTTTCTCCCCAGCTTACCCGGCTCTGGATATCATCTCCCACAAAGACCTTTATAAAAACTCTCAGGTTAGTTTCTATGCTGTTGATATGGCAAAAAAAGAACTGAACCTTCTCGATGGTGAAAATGCAGGTCTTGTTACACTTGATATTAGTCATGCTGAGAAGCATGGCACAATAAAGCACTCTGCTTCAGTGTTTAACAATGATAATGATACAATTATTCCCGGACTGGATGTAAATGGACCACGGGTAATTAATTTCGCAGACATTTTAAAATATGATTTTGTACCCCTTGCGCCAACTTTAAAAGTTGTTTTAGATGTTGTTTCAGAAGCATTTGGCACTCCGGTTGAGATTGAGTTCGCAGTTGATCTTACAAAAGATGAAAATGGATTCGCTTCGTTCTATCTTTTACAGATAAAGCCACTGGTTGGTAGCGGAGCGGGTTACACTGTTGATCCTGAAAGCATTTATAATGACAACTTGTTACTTGTAACAAATAAAAGTATGGGAAATGGAGTTATCAACGATATTGTAGACCTTATATATGTAGAACCTGAGAAATTTAACAACATGTTAACCAATGACATGGCAGAGGAAATTGACAAAATGAACGAAAAAATGCTGAAGGAAAACCTCCGCTATGTTCTTATTGGGCCGGGAAGGTGGGGTACAAAAGACCGATTTCTGGGAATCCCTGTAGCCTGGCCTCAAATATCAAATGCTAAAGTAATTGTTGAAGTCAGTTTACCCGATTTTCACCTTGATGCATCGCTTGGCTCACATTTCTTTCATAATGTAACCTCAATGAATGTTGGATATTTCTCGATTAATGAAAGTTCAAATGATGGATCAATTATCTGGGAAAAGCTTAAAAAACAAAATGTTATCGAAACGGGGAAATATTTCCGGCATATAAGATTTGAAAAGCCACTTCTTATACGCATGGATGGGAAAAAAGGGATGGCTGTAATCTCCCTGAACTAATAAAAAGCAGAATTTATGACTATTATTGAAGGAATAATTGATCTTCAGAAATACGATTTTACGGATACATCCTTTGATCTTCTGATGCAGAAACGTATTCATCGTGTCCTTGTAATATGCAGTAATTATGATAATTATATGCTCGAGGAGGATGGAAGGATTGATGAGCAGATATTTAATGAATACGCTTCTCTTAATTTACGATATCCACCTACATTTGTACAAACCGACAATGCTGAGGATGCATTCAAAATACTTCAGGATGGTAATATTGATCTGGTTATTTCTATGTTGAGCCTGAAGGGGACTGATGTTTTTGCACTTGCTAAAAGAATTAAATCCAAGTATGAAAATATACCTATTGTGGTTCTTACCTATTTTTCCAGAGAAGTTTCTCTTCGGCTTGAGGGGGAGGATCTGAGCGCTATCGATTATGTTTTCTGCTGGCTCGGGGATGCATCTCTTATACTCGCAATAATAAAGCTTATTGAGGACAAGATGAATGCAGATTATGATATAGAAAATATTGGAGTTCAGGCTATTATTCTTGTTGAAAATTCCATAAGATATATATCTTCATACCTTCCGAATATTTATAGAATAATACTTTTGCAATCACTTGATTTTCAGCGCGAAGCGCTTAATGAACATCAAAGGATGCTTAAGATGAGAGGAAGACCCAAAATCTTACTTGCAAATAACTTCAACGATGCTGCGGAACTTTACAAAAAGTATAAATATAATGTTCTGGGAGTTATTTCAGATATAAGTTACAAGCGGGATGGTGTTAACGATGAAAATGCCGGGATTGAGCTTTGCAAAGTGGTTATGGCAGATGATGACAAAGTACCCTTTTTGATTCAGTCATCAAGTACTATTCACAAGAAAGTTGCAGAAGATTTAGGAGCAGGATTTATAAATAAGTATTCCAAATCATTATCTCTCGAGCTAAGGAACTTTATTATCCAGAATCTGGCTTTTGGTCCGTTTGTTTTTAGGAATCCTGATACAATGGAACCTATAGCTATAGCCACAGATCTTCAGAGCCTTCAGCAGAAATTACTTACCATCCCCGATAGTTCTCTCGAATACCATGCCTCCCGTAACCATTTTTCCAAATGGTTAAATGCCAGAGCGTTGTTTCCTGTCGCCCAGATGTTCAAGTATATCAACAGAGAAGATTTTGAATCGATGGATGAAATGAGGAGATTCCTATATGTGGCAATCTCCAGCTTTCGTCTTGGCAAAGGGAGAGGGGTCATTGCTAAGTTTGATAAAACAAGCTTTGATGAATACCAGATATTTTCGCGTATAGGAGAGGGGTCTATCGGAGGAAAAGCAAGGGGACTGGCTTTCATCAACCGTATTATCAAAAACAATAAACTGTTCAATAAATATCCTGATGTACTTATTACTATCCCGCGAACAGTTGTTTTAAGCACCGACATCTTCGATGAGTTCATGGATCAGAATAATCTCTATTCAATAGCTCTCTCAGACCTCTCCGATGATGAGATCCTTAACAGGTTTGTCAATGCGGAACTCCCCGGGCATGTTTACCAGGATTTCTATGCCTTCCTAGCCGTTTCAAGAAACTACCCGATTGCAGTTCGTTCTTCCAGTAAACTTGAAGATTCCCACTATCAGCCTTTTGCCGGTATCTATTCGACCTATATGATACCGAGACTTGAGGATAATAAACAGATGGTGAAGATGTTATCTGATGCAATTAAGGAAGTATACGCATCAGTTTATTACAAAGCCAGTAAAGCATATATGACAGCTACGGCTAATGTAATAGATGAAGAAAAAATGGGGATAATATTGCAGGAGGTTTGTGGAAACAGTCATGAGGGAATCTATTATCCGACTATCTCAGGAGTTGCACGATCGATCAATTACTACCCTATCGGTTCTGAAAAAGCTGAAGACGGTATCGTGAATATTGCCTTTGGACTTGGCAAAATGATTGTTGAAGGTGGAATATCTTTAAGGTTTTCACCTAAACACCCAAGGAAAATACTTCAGCTTTCTTCACCTGAAGCTGCTTTAAGAGATACTCAGAAGGAGTTTTATGCTCTCGATCTGAATATCAATAGTTTTATTCCTTCTACTGATGATGGCGTTAACATCCTTAAAATTAATATTAAGGATATGAACAATGAGGCTGTTCTGAAATTTGTGGCGTCTACTTATGACAGAAATAACAATGTCCTTCGTGATGGAATAATTCAATCAGGTAAAAGGGTAATCACGTTTACCAATATACTGCAGCACAAGATTTTTCCTTTAGCCGAAATTTTAAGTACACTTCTTGAACTTGGGCAGAAGGAGATGAATAACCCGATTGAAATTGAGTTTGCTGTTAATCTTGAAACACCCGCCGGCTCTCCGAAAATATTCAATTTTCTACAGATCCGGCCGATTGTCCATACAGAGGAAACTCATACTATCAACATTGATCATATTGAAAAAGAACAAACAATTATATACTCGGAATCGGCCCTTGGGAATGGGGTTTTTAAAGGAATTTACGATATTGTTTATATTAAGCCCGAATCTTTTAGTGCTGCAAATAATAAAAGAGTCTCTCTCGAGATTGAGAAGATAAATGCTACGTTTGTAAAAGAGAGTAAAGGTTATGTTCTTATTGGTCCCGGACGATGGGGATCAGCGGATCCTTGGCTGGGGATCCCTGTTAAATGGGCTCAGATTTCAGCGGCCAGAATAATTATTGAATCGGGCTTAAAGAATTATAGGATAGATCCCAGTCAGGGAACACATTTCTTTCAGAATCTTACATCATTCCGGGTAGGTTATTTCACCGTTAACCCTTACATTAATGAAGGTTATTATGATGTTGAATTTCTGAATAAGCTTGAAGTCGTATATGAAGACAGCTATATCAGGCATGTCAGATTTAAGGATCCTCTGGAAATTATGATTGACGGGAAAAAGCACCGGGGGGTGATTCTGAAACCGATGTAGGCTGATAATATATCCTTGCTATCAGAAAGCAGCCCCTTCAGTTATAACATCCTTATTTGCCTTTTTTATCAGACCCTGCAAAACGTTACCCGGGCCAACTTCAACAAATGATGTTGCCCCATTTGAAATCATATTTAATACTGTTTGAGTCCACCATACCGGTGATGTCAATTGTAAAACAAGGTTTGATTTTATGATTTCCGGATCCAAAGATGGTTTAGCATTAACATTCTGATATACCGGGCAAATTGGTTTGGCGAATTTTGTTGCTTTGATAGCTTCCTCAAGTTCTTTACGGGCCGGTTCCATTAACGGTGAATGAAAAGCGCCGCCAACTGACAACTTCATAGCTCTTTTGGCTCCTTTTTCTTTGAGCATCTCAATTGCTTTATCAATACCTTCATTTGTGCCTGATATCACAATCTGTCCCGGACTATTATAATTAGCAGGAACTACCACATCATTTATAGATGCGCAAACCTCCTCAACAATTTTATCATCAAGTCCAAGAATTGCTGCCATAGTTGATGGAGATTTTTCGCAGGCTTTCTGCATTGCTTTTGCTCTTTTTGACACCAATAATAGTCCGTCTTCGAATGATAACGTTTTGTTGGCAACAAGAGAAGAAAACTCTCCAAGCGAATGGCCGGCAACCATATCGGGTTTAAAGGATTCTCCAAGAACAGATGCTAGTATAGTTGAATGAAGAAAGATGGCAGGTTGCGTTACTTTGGTTTGCTTCAGATCTTCATCTGTCCCGGCAAACATGAGATCTGTAATCCGGAATCCAAGAATTGAGTTTGCTTTTTCGAACATTTCATTGGCAATGGGTGATTTGTCATAAAGATCTTTTCCCATACCGATAAACTGCGCTCCCTGACCCGGGAATACGTATGCTTTCATAATTAAAGTTTTAATTTGATATACTTAACAAAACCGGTCAAAAGTATAAAAAAAATCCTAATGAAGCTTTGTCCCGATCAGGTGTACAAATTCTTCACGGGTATTAAGCTGTTCGAGAAAGATACCGGTAAAAGCAGAAGTTGTGGTAACAGAATTTTGTTTTTGAACACCCCTTATTTGCATACACATATGCTGAGCTTCAATAACAACTGCAACTCCCAGAGGATGAAGCGTTTCCTGAATGCAGTTTCTTATTTGTGTGGTGAGTCTCTCCTGAACCTGAAGCCTTCGTGAATATGCTTCTACAACACGGGCAATCTTACTCAGCCCGGTGATATAACCATCAGGGATATATGCCACGTGCGCTTTTCCGAAGAAAGGTAACATGTGATGTTCGCACATAGAATAAAGATCAATATCTTTCACAATTACCATCTGTTTATATTCCTCTTTAAACATGGCCGATTTAAGGATTTCCTCCGGGTTCATATTGTATCCGTTAGTAAGGAATTTCATCGATTTTGCGACCCTTAGGGGAGTACGCAAAAGCCCTTCTCTTTTTGGATCTTCTCCTATTAGTTCGAGAACCCGATGGTAAATAGTCGATAATTCTTCAATATTTTCAGCATCCCATGTTTCAATCTTATTGTAACCATTACTCACTTTTCCTGACCCGTCGTTAATCTTTTCAATTGTGTTAGCCATAATATTCTATTGAATTATTTTCAGTTTCTTCAATTTTGATACAATGGAGCACTGCGCCTTCCTTTTCAACGGAAGGTTTTAGCTCATCCCAAATTGCAACAGCCAGATTTTCAGTTGTTGCAATTTTGTCTTTCATAAAGTCAACTTCAAGATTAATATTTTTATGATCAATCTTGGTAATTATTCGATCCAGAATTATCTGCTTCAGAATATTAATATTCATTACAAACCCATGTTCTTTTGAAGGTTCCCCTTTTATTGTTACCCATAAAATATAGTTGTGCCCGTGCCAGTTTGGATTAGAACACTTTCCAAATACTTTATAATTAACCTCATTGGACCAGTCTTGTCTGAACATCCTGTGTGCTGCACAGAATCTTTCTCTGCGGGTCAGATAAATCATAGTTCGATTCATTTGTTCTACAATATTAGCCAATAATTTTGATCTTTTTAATTCATAAAAGCAATATATTTGCCAGCTGCTTATTATTAATGGGTTTAGATTCTGTTATGCCATTTAAGATATTATTTGTTACAGCTACTGATATTGAAGCCGGAGCTCTGAAAAAAATCGAAGGATTGATTTCTGTTCCGGGTGGATATCGTATTGGTAACATAGAGATAAACCTTCTGATAGCCGGTGTAGGATCTATCTCAACAGCATGGGCAATGAAACAATGGATTTCTGTTAATGGCAAGCCTGATCTGGCAATTAATGCCGGAATCGCCGGAAGTTATAAGGATGACTACAGGATCGGAGATATTGTAGCACCCATATCCGATTGTTTTGCAGATGCCGGAATTGAAGACGGGGATGATTTCCAAACCCTTTTTGAGGCAGGATTGACAGGTTTCGATGAGAGTCCATTCAAAAATGGTCTTCTTCCTGCCGATAGCAGGTATAGCGCTAAGATGATAACCATTTTAAAACCGGCAAGGGCTATAACAGTAAATACAGTTACGGGCTCAGATAGTACAAGGCTTAAACTATTAAAAAAATTTAATCCTGACATTGAAACGATGGAAGGTGCAACTTTTTTCTATATTTGCGCAAAAGAAAATATACCTTTTCTGGCTCTCAGGGCAATTTCGAACAGGGTTGAACCCCGAAATAAAAGCAATTGGAATATTACTCTTGCACTTGATAATCTGTCGGAAAAGCTTAACGAAGTAATAATTAGACTGGAGTGAAGAGATGAAATTAACATTGGGTTTCTCACCATGCCCGAACGATACATTTATTTTCGATGCAATGGTTCATGGGAGAATTGATACAGAGGGGTTGGAGTTTGATTATTTTCTTGCAGATGTTGAAGAGCTGAACAGAAAGGCCTTTGCATCGGAAGTAGATATCACGAAAATGAGTTACCATGCCTATGCATATGTTGCCGATAACTATCTAATACTTGATTCGGGAAGCGCCCTGGGACATAAAAACGGTCCCTTACTTATAAGCAAGCGAATTTTACAACCATCTGAACTTGCTGGTGCACGAATAGCAATACCTGGCAAATACACAACTGCAAATCTCCTCTTAAGTATTGCCTGGCCCGAGGCACTTAATAAAACTGAGTATCTTTTTTCTGATATTGAGAATGCACTTTTGAATGAAGAGGTGGATGCAGGTCTCATTATTCATGAAACGAGATTTACATATTATAAAAAGGGATTGCATAAAATAGCAGATATGGGAGAGTATTGGGAGAAGCTTTCAGGTATGCCTATACCCCTTGGAGCAATTGTTATAAACCGGAAAGTACCTGAGAATTTAGCACTTAAGGTAAATCGTGTAGTCAGAAGAAGCCTCGAGTACGCCTACAAAGATTCATTTGCTTCGTTCGATTTTGTTTCCGGGAACGCAAAAGAGATGGACAGTGCGGTGATGAACAAGCATATTAAGCTTTTTGTTAATGAGTATACCCTGAACCTTGGTTGCAAGGGGAGAGAAGCAATTGATACTTTATTTAGATTTGCAAGAGAAAAAGAGGTTATCCCTATAATGCCCGGGAGGATTTTTCTTACCTGATATAGTTGAGTTCAGCCATAAAAATGCTAAATTTGAACATACTCAATAATTTATTGTTTAAATATTGAAAGCATTAACTTAAAAAATATCTGTCATGGCATTTGAACTACCAAAACTTCCGTACAAGTTAAACGCACTTGTTCCTTTCATTAGTGAGGAAACGCTTGATTACCATTATGGTAAACATCATCAGGCTTATGTAAATAATCTGAACGGACTCATTCCTGGTACTGAGTTTGAGAAAGCTGATCTTGAAACAATCATTAAAAAAGCTGAAGGTGGCATTTATAATAATGCTGCTCAGGTTTGGAACCATACATTTTATTTTGAAGCCTTTGCTCAAAAAGGAAGAAAAACTCCGGGTGGTGCTCTCTCTGATTCACTAAATGCATCATTCGGATCATTTGATGCATTTAAGGAGCAATTCACTAAAGCAGCAGCTACGCTTTTCGGAGCAGGTTGGGCATGGCTGGTGAAAAAAGAAGATGGGACTTTACAAATCATTCAGGAATCGAACGCAGGTAATCCATTACGGAAAGGTCTTAAGCCACTTATGACCTGTGATGTGTGGGAACATGCATATTATATTGATTATAGAAATAAGCGTCCCGATTACATTAAATCATTCTGGGAGATCGTAGATTGGGATCTTGTAGCGAGTCGTTTCTGATTGGTTTACTTTGTTTAGGAGAGTATTTTAAAACTATTCCCCTTTTTAATCATTTGTACTTCTCTTAAAAATATTCAAAAATGTATCTAAAAGATTTAATTCGTAAAACAAGATCCTACAGACGTTTCGAAGAATCACACAGTATCGATTCAGGAACTCTTGAAAACCTTATTGATCTTGCCCGATTATCGGCCAGTGGCGCAAACAGACAGCCTCTGAAATTCCTGATTTATAATTCACCTGCAGATTGTGAAAGGGTTTTTCCATCGCTTCTGTGGGCAGGCTATCTGGAGGATTGGGCAGGGCCGGATAAGGGTGAAAGACCTTCAGCCTACATTATAGTATTAGGCGACAAATCAATAACAGAAGTATTTGGTATTGACCATGGAATTGCTGCTCAAAGCATTATGCTTGGGGCGAGTGAAGCAGGACTTGGAGGTTGCATTATCGCTTCAATAAAAAGGGAGGAGCTGATTAGTGAGTTGAGGATCCCTGATAAGTTTGAGGTACTTTTAGTTCTTGCGTTGGGAAAACCAATTGAGAAGGTTATAATTGACAACATTAAAAATGACGACGTTAAATACTTCAGGGATAGTTCGAATAACCACCATGTTCCAAAGCGGAACTTAAAAGAGCTGATAATTAAGTTATAATCTGAATTAAAATGTTAAAACGCAGTTTCCTCTGTCTTTTTTCAATACTCTGCATTCTTAACGCAGGTTTCTCGCAGGGAAACGGAAATGTGGAGAAGAAGATTCTTTTTCGTGGATTAGTTAAAGATGCATCTACTTTTTTACCTATTAACAATCCTCAGATTACAATTAACGGTGTAAATTCCCGCATAAGTGGAAACAATGGAAATTTTTCTTTTTATGTAGCTAAGAATGATATAGTTATATTTAAAAGTCTAGGTTATAAGCCGGTAATATTTAATGTAAATGATACACTAAAAGGATTAGACTTCATTAGTGGAGTTTACCTGAGTAGCGATACTATTCCTATTAGTGAGGTAATTATTATTCCGAAGTTTACAAACCTGAGATCAGATATTTTGAATGCCAAAAGTAAAACTTCTGTCGACTTTGAGAATGCAAGATACAATGTTGCTGCATCTGCATACCAGGCCAAAAATAGTCAGGGGAGTCTTGGCAATCCTGCTGACAATTACGCACTGCTAAAACAGCAGTATAAAGTAAATGCATTTGAAAAAGGAGGAATTCCATCCGACAGAATTATCGGTTTTAATCCATTATTAATAGCTCCGGCCGTTTATCTTCTTATAAAAGGGGTACCTGAGGAACCTCCACCTTTCTCCCCTGATTTGACAAATCAGGAAGTGGACCTGATCCAGCAAAAATATCTTGAAACACTGAATAAGAGAAAGTATTAAGGTAAGAAGAGGAGAGGGGGAGAAGTGGAGAAAGAGAGATTTTTTATTTTTTTAAACCACGGAGTATTATGGAGTTAACACGGAGTTACACAGAGTAAGAATCTCCCCTTCTCCAATTCTTCCTTTAGTCGTGAGTCGTGTGTCGTGTCGATTATCCCTTATAAAATACTGCTTTCATAATATGGCTCGCCATCTTCGGATTTTCCTTTAGCCGGCGGGTTGAGTATCCAAACCATTGTTTTCCGTATGGAACATATACTCTCATTGTATGTCCTCCATTTAGAATACTTTCACGAAGCTTTGGCGTAACTCCGTAAAGCATCTGGAATTCGTACATATTCTTTGGAATATTATATTTTTCAATAAGCTTGTAAGCTCCTTCCACAAGCGGTTTGTCGTGTGTTGCAATACCAACATATATTTTATTCCGGAACATGTATTCGAGGTCCTCCAGATAATGCTGGTTGATCTCCTCATATTTTTTATAAGCTATTGCAGCTGGTTCAATATAGATTCCTTTGCAAAGTCTGAAGTTTATCGGAATTTCGGAAGTATTAAGATCATTCAACTGCTCAATGTCTCTTAAAGTTCTTTTTAAATATGCCTGAACAACCAGTCCCACATTTCGGGGAAACTCAGCTTTCAGTTTACGGAATAATTCAATTTCAAGATCCGTAGATGGAGAGTCCTCCATATCAATTCTGATAAAACTGTTGTATGAACCAGCTTTTGCAACTATTTCGAGAATGTGGTTAAAGCATAGATTCTTATCGAACAATAGACCGAAACTTGTGGGCTTAAGAGAGAAATTCCCATCAATCTCATTCTTATGAGAAACGTCTATGAGATTCAGATATTCTTTCTTATTAGATTCGGCTTCTTCAGGAGTTTCAATGAATTCTCCCAGAATATCAAGTGTCACTTTTATCTTTTTACTGTTCAGGTCTTTGGATACCCTCATAGCATCTTCAATAGTTTCTCCGGATATATAAGATTTTGAAAATATCCAGATAAATTTTTTGGGGAAAAATGGCAGTATCGCTGCAATTAATTTGTTGAACATAATATTAGCTTATTTCTGTTGTAATAAATTTCTTTTATAAAAGTGCTAATAAAACTGATTCTAATACATTTTTTAATGACCTTTGTCATTAAGAAAGCAGGATAAAAGCATGAATTTATTTATTTTGAATAAATTTTTCAGTTAATGCAACCATTTTTTTCATTGTTATGTCTTAAAAATGTCTTCAGTTTATGATGAGCGACAAGCAAATAATTGAAGGGTGCGCTAATCATGAAAGAAAGGCGCAACAAGTACTGTACGATAGGTATTCTCGATTCCTGCTTGGAGTTTGTCTGAGATATTCAACAGATAAAACTGAAGCTGAAGATATTTTACAGGATAGTTTTTTGAAGATATTTACGAGTGTAAAAGATTTTTCAGGAACTGGTTCTTTTATAGGTTGGATGAGAAAAATTGCTGTCAACACGGCCATTACTCATTATCATAAAAATCTGAAATACAGATATCACGTTGATATTGAGGAGTATGTGTCGACTGAAACCGGAGTGACAAGTTTTGAGGAGGACTTTTTTACATCAGAGGAGCTCTTCAAAGTTCTGAATGAGTTACCTACAGGCTACAGGATGGTTTTTAACCTTTACGCTGTTGAGGGGTATAAACATAAAGAGATTGCTGAAATACTCGGAGTTGATACTAATACCTCGAAATCGCAGTATAGCAGAGCGAAAGCCGTAATAAGAGATAAACTTGAAAAGCTTGGCAGAATGAAGAGTAGCTACACTGAGAACGGATGATATATTCGAATATTAGGAGAACCCCATTTAGGGGGCAGTGGGCAAAGAAACAAAGGAATAATGGAATAGTTTTTATGAAAAAAGATTGGAATTTTGGAATAGATAAATAGTGAAGAAGAATAAACAAGATATGAGCGTAAGGGAATTATTCAGGCAGAAGCTTGGAGATGCTGAGGCTATTCCTGATGCTTCTGTTGGGGTAAATCTGATGAAAGCCCAGGCCCGAAAGGAATTCCTGCGTTTTAATCCTGCCCGGTTTAATATCTACTACGTTGGAGCTATTCTGGTTACAGTAATTACTTCTATTATAATTATTTCTAAGGGGAAAACTAGTTCAGAGAGTAATCCTCTGTTCAATGCTCCTACTGAAATTGGCCTTCCGGTAATTAAAGAAAATACAAAAAATATTGTTATTTCATCTGAAGTTCAAAATCCAGACACTGTAACTAAGAGTCCTGTTACAGTTATGAAAACCAAGCCTGCACTAAGACTAAAGGCTGTGACTAAAAAAATACCTTTTCAGAAAAGCGACTTACCAGAAAATAATATCGTTTCGATTACCGCTGTAAATGAATCACAGTCGAAAAAGGTCTTATTAACCGGATCCTCGCCCGAAATGAACAAACTACAGGCAGGTTTGAAAACTGCTGATGTATTATTTGGAGCATCTGCTACAGAAGGTTGTGCTCCTTTGAATTTGAGTTTTAATAGTAAAACAAATACTTCGGACTCTTGCAGATGGACATTTGGTGACGGTGGCTATTCAACTGAAAAGAATCCGAAATGGATTTTTGATATTGAGGGGGATTATAAAGTCGTTCTTAATGTGTTTAGCTCAGATAGTATTAAGGCAACGTCGTCTATTACCATTACAGTATATCCTAAACCGCAGGCCAGATTTGAAATTTTTCCGGATAATGCAATCCTCCCTAAAGATGAAATCCACTTTTATAACTATACCACAAATGCAATTCATTTTGACTGGGATTTTGGTGATGGAAACTCCTCAGAACTTTTTGAACCAATGCATAAATATTACAAGTCTGGAAATTACAATGTTCGGCTCGTAGTAACATCGGATTATGGTTGTACGGATTCTATAACTGTAAGGAATGCTTACTCAGGTTCTGAATTTTTTATCAATTTTCCTAATGCATTTATCCCTAATGCACAGGGACCAACAGGTGGTTATTATTCTGCTAAAAGCGATGAAGCTTCTCAGGTTTTTCATCCTGTTTTTTCTGGCGTATCCGACTATCAGTTAAAGATTTTCAGCCGGTTGGGAATCCTGATTTTCGAAAGCAATGATATAAATATCGGTTGGGATGGTTATTTTAAGGGTCAGTTTAGTGAACCCGGGGTTTATATATGGAAAGTCAGAGGAAATTTCAGAAACGGAGAGCCATTTATAAAAACAGGTGATGTTACTCTTTTCAGATACTGACATTGATTTGGTTAAAAACAGGCTCAAGTCCTCTCATTTTCATTCATCAAATATTTTAGGCCTTTCGTCTAAATATTTTTGCTGTTTATTAAAATAATAGCAGCACATTGCCAATATTATGATAAAATTCGTAAAAATGTAATGTATTTCAACTACAATTCATTATTTTCGTCGGAGTAAACATAAAGGTATCGATCTTGATAAAGCGGGCTATATATTTACTCATATCCTCATTTGTAATTGTATTTGATACCTTTGGTCAGGATCCTACATTCTCCCAGTTTTATTCTAATCCTTTATACCTTTCACCATCATTTGCAGGAGCGTCTGAAGAATACAGGTTCGCAATGAACATAAGGGATCAATGGCCGGCTATACCAGGGGTTTATCGTACTTACAGCATTTCATTCGATAAAGCAATGCCAAGTTTTAATTCAGGTTTTGGTATTCTGGCAACTTATGATGTAGCGGGATCAGGAAATCTAAGTACAACAAATATCGGTTTACTTTATTCATACGATTTCAACATCAACAAGGAATGGCATGTAAGACCAGGTGTAAACTTTAAATTCTATTACCTCGGACTTGATATAGGTAAACTTCTTTGGAGTAGCATGATGACAGGTAGCGGGAGTGTTCCATCCAACGTTCCCCCATCTTTCGATAATGTAGCTGATGTAGACTTCGCTACTTCTGCGCTTGTTTATAATCAAAGGATTTGGGCTGGTTTTACACTCGACCATCTTCTGGCCCCCAATACCTCATTTTATGGTGATAATACTACCGTACCGGTAAAGTTCAACCTTTATGGAGGAGCTCAGATTCTGAAAAAAACACGTTTGCGGCAAAAAATTCAGGAGGTCATGTCAGTCGCAATGAATTTTCAAAGACAAGGGAAATACTACCAGACTGATTTAGGTTTGTACTATTATAAAGACCCACTCGTTTTTGGATTATGGTATCGGGGTATACCATTTGTTACTTCACAGGCTGGTGATGCAATAATTGGGTTGGTGGGAATTAAAACCAACCAGTTGCAGATCGGATACAGTTACGATTTTACTATTTCTAACCTTATAAGTTCCACAGGGGGTGCGCATGAAATTTCCCTGGTTTATAAATTTAATAATTTATCAATAGGAGCACAACGGAAACGAATAAGAGCAATACCTTGTCCGGAATTCTAATCCAAAAATTATTTATCTGAGTTAGTCTCATTTATTAATTTGTTTATATTTGCGACTTACTAATAATTATCAAAAATATAATTTGCAATGAAGAAATTATCTATAGTTCTCTATTCAATTCTGTTTATTGCAGTAATAGGTCTTTATTATTTGCATTTTTCAGGAAATAAAAAAAGTACAGGCAGCAATTTATCAGGTAATACAAAAAGCTTACCTGTGGGGGGGATTGCTTATGTAAATATCGATTCAATTATTTTCAAATTTGATATGTTTTTCGATGGAAGAAATAACCTGCTGACAAAGCAGAAAAGCGCTGAAGCAGAACTTACGGCAAAGGGAACTCAATATGAAAAAGCAGGAAAAGATTATCAGGATAAGGTTTCTAAAGGATTGATAACCAGAGCTACTGCAGCGGAAATGGAGCAAGCGCTTGGTGTGCAGCAGCAGGAGCTGGTTGCTCTTCGCGATAAATTGCAATCAAATCTTATGGAGGAAGAACAGGTAATGAACCGGCAGGTGCTCGAATACATCACCAAATTTCTGGATGAAAACAAGTCTGTTTACAATTATCAGTTCATCCTTGGGAAAAGCTTTGGCAGTGTAGTATTGTACAGTGAGGCTTCTCTGGATATTACTCAAAATGTGCTTGATGCTTTAAACAAAAAGTATAAGACAGAAAAAAAGTAAATGCAAATGGGTTTTGCCTCGACCTATTTAAACCAACGGGCATTGTTCCCTGAATTAGTTAATGAGGCACCGGATAAACAGACAGGTATAATTGTTGTCGTTCCTGCCTATGATGAACCTGGTATTTCTAAGTTACTCAATTCACTTGCGTTATGCAGTGTACCGGATTGTAAAGTTGAGGTTATAATTGTTGTGAATGCTCCGGAAAATGCTTCTCCACAGAGCTTTGAAAATAATGAATTAACCATAAAAAATATTGAAAGCTGGAAGAGCGAAAATAGTAATTGTTTCTTCCGGCTTTTTTCATTTATTGCCGGGCCCATTATATCCGGATGGGGTGTTGGTCTTGCCCGAAAAACAGGAATGGATGAAGCGGTACGACGTTTCGACTGCATAAATAATCCGGAAGGAATAATCCTGAGCCTCGATGCTGATTGTGTGGTGGAGCAAAATTACTTTGTTTCTGTTTGTAACGAATTAATGAAAAGAAAGGACAGGTCGGCTTGTTCAATCTATTTTGAGCATCCTGTTAATGGTGTTGATTTTTCCGAAAGCATCTATAAATATATTACTTTATATGAGTTGCATCTTCGGTATTATTTCCAGGGTCTGGCCTTTTCAGGTTTTCCTTATGTATTTCACACTGTTGGGTCTGCTACTGCAGTAAAAGCACTCGCATATGTAAAAACCGGTGGGATGAACAAACGTCAGGCCGGGGAGGACTTTTATTTTATTCAGAAGCTGGTTCCTTCAGGAGGTTATTTTAATCTTATTTCTACAACAGTATACCCTTCACCGAGAGCTTCAACGAGAGTCCCGTTCGGTACCGGTGCTTCGATAAGGAAACTAACGGAAGATAACCAATCAGTACTTTTTACTTATAATTTGCTGGCGTTTAAGGAACTTCGCTCTTTTTTCAAAATAATTGAAAATATTTATCAAAGCGAAGCTGAAAGTTTACCGGAATGCTACAACCTGCTACCTCAGGGTTTGAAATCATTTATTGATGAAAAAGAGTGGTTAGTAAAAATGATTGAGATAAAGAATAACACCAATTCTCCGGCATCATTTG
>Ga0209539_1000955_pt1 | contig 16055 bp, 7 predicted proteins | sample BarGraNGADG00312_2_FD_184499 | JGI IMG/M metagenome (GOLD analysis project Ga0209539, IMG submission 184499) | Arctic peat soil microbial communities from Barrow, Alaska - Barrow Graham LP Ref core NGADG0011-312 (SPAdes) (version 2) | ecosystem: Environmental > Terrestrial > Soil > Wetlands >... | reverse complement strand
TGGCTTTCCCTAACAGAGTATTATTTCAAGACTTATTAATATCAATTTATGAAGACACTATATTTTGGTTTAGCTGTGCTTATTGCTTTTTCTATAAATATCACTGTTTCTGCACAGGTGAAGCAGGCGCAAAACCCTGTTATATTTGCCGATGTTCCCGACATGTCAATGATTAGGGTGGGTGACACTTACTATATGAGCAGCACCACAATGCACATGAGCCCCGGAGTACCTATCATGAAATCAAAAGACCTCATTAACTGGCAGATTGTCAGCTATGCATACGATATTCTTGGAGATGTTGATGATCTGAATCTCATTAATGGCAAAAATTCTTATGGAAGAGGTTCATGGGCCAGCTGTATCCGTTATCATGATGGTACTTTTTACGTTTCAACCTTTTCACAGACAACAGGAAAGACTTATATCTTTTCAACAAAGAATATTGAAAAGGGACCATGGAAAACATCCTCGTTCAGTCCAAGCTATCACGACAATACATTATTTTTTGATGACGACGGTCGCGTTTATCTGATAACTGGCAATAAAAAACTTACCCTTGTTGAACTTAATACTGATTTATCAGGAGTCAAAACTGGCGGAGTAAATCAGGTTATAATTGAAAATTCAAGTGCACCATCAGGAAATGACAGCGGGTTGGGAGAAGGTTCACAATTATTCAAGGTCAATGGTAAATATTATCTCTTTAACATAACCTGGCCAAAGGGAGGTATGCGGACTGTAGTTATTCACAGGGCCGATAAGATAACCGGCCCGTGGGAAGGGAAACTTGCCCTTCAGGATAAAGGGGTGGCTCAGGGAGGGCTTGTTGATACTCCTGATGGTAAATGGTTTGCATACCTGTTCCGCGATTTTGGATCTGTTGGACGTATCCCATATCTTGTCCCTGCAAAATGGGAAGATGGCTGGCCGGTTTTAGGTATTGATGGGAAAGTCCCGGATAACCTCGATCTTCCTGCAAGCAAAGGCTTAATTCCTGGTATCGTGGCATCCGACGAATTCACACGTCGTAAAGGGGAACCAGCGCTGCTGTTGGTCTGGCAGTGGAACCACAACCCCGACAATAAACTTTGGTCCGTTACTCAACGAAAAGGCTACCTCCGGCTGACAACCGGTCGTATTGACACCGTTTTCGTAGCGGCAAGAAATACACTGACACAGCGTACTTTCGGACCTGAATGCTCGGGTTCAACATCGATAGATATTTCAAACATGAAGGAAGGTGATTTTGCAGGACTTGCTCTTTTACAGAGAAAATTCGGACTGGTAGGAGTCAGGTACAACAATGGGACTAAATTGATTGTGATGGTAAACGCCCAATCAGGCAGACCTGTAGAAGCTCAGAGTGTTCCATTGACACAAAAAACCGTATATCTGAAGGCTGAATGCGATTTCAGGGATAAGACAGACCTTGCGAATTTCTTTTACAGCCTCGATGGTAAAACATGGACACCAATCGGATCACAGCTTAAGATGGAATATTCAATGCCGCATTTTATGGGTTACCGTTATGGACTATTCAATTATGCTACCAAAACACCGGGTGGATATGTTGATTTTGACTGGTTCAGAATAAATTGAATCTCACATTTAGAGCAAATAATCTTAAATAAGAATAAAATACTATCATGAAAAACTATAAGTCAATCAACCTGATTTTTTTATTAATTGTTTCATTATTGAATACCGTGGTTGCTCAAAACCCGATTATCAGAGATCAATTCTCTGCTGATCCAACAGCAAGAGTATTCAACGGGAAGGTTTATTTATATCCTTCACACGATATCCCAACTCCTCCCGGTAAAAAACTGAGGGAAAATTGGTTTTGCATGGAAGACTATCATGTTTTCTCTTCCGAAAACCTGACCGACTGGACAGACCATGGTGTCATTGTGACACAGACCAAAGTCCCATGGCTCACCAGAATCAATTATGACATGTGGGCACCTGATTGTGTCTTCAAAAACAACAAGTATTATTTCTATTTCCCGGTTGGCGGCAGAATAGGTGTTGCCACAGCCGACAAACCCGAAGGTCCTTACAGCGTCCTGGATAAACCAGTTGAAGGCATTCGTGGTATCGATCCCTGTATTCTTATTGACAAAGACGGACAGGCGTATATCTTCACAGCTATGGGACGCATTAGTGTTGCCAAACTCAAAGACAATATGATCGAAACTGATGGCCAACCACTGACCATCGCCAACTTGCCTGCCAAAGGCCTCATTGAAGGTCCCTTCGCATTCGAACTCAATGGCAGATACTATCTCACCTACCCTCATGTTGAAAATAAAATAGAACGCCTCGAATACGCTATAAGCGATAGTCCCATGGGCCCATACAAACAAGTCGGCGTTATCATGGACGAATCGCCTTCTGGCTGCTGGACAAACCACCAATCAATCGTCAGGTACAAAGGGCAATGGTATCTCTTCTATCATGATAAAGACTACTCTCCAAATTTCGATAAAAATCGCTCTGTAAGGGTTGACAGCCTGTCCTTTAATTCAGATGGAACTATCCGTAAAGTTATTCCAACTCTTCGCGGTGTGGGAATAACCGATGCTTTGAAAAAGATTGAAATTGACAGGTATAGTCAAATAAGCAATAAAGGTGTATCCGTTGCTTTCCTGGATACACTCAATACATTCAATGGCTGGAAGACCATACTCGACAGACAGAATGCATGGATCCAATACAATACCGTTGATTTTGGAAATAAAAAGCTTAAATCGGTCCGGGTAGAAGCCTTGTCACAAACCGGAGGCATCCTACAAATTCGGATAGACAAAGCAGACGGCATCTTACTTGCTGAGGTAAAAATACCTAAAGGTACAGGTTGGAATACAGTTGATACACGATTGTCAAAATATCAAAAAGGTATTCATAACCTGGTGGTAGTGCTAAAAGATAATAATCCTGTTGAAGTTGACTGGATTCGATTTGTGAAATAGTTATTGACCAACCAATAAATGGTTAAAATTCTGATATTTTATTACTCAGCCTGATAGTTAATTTAAATAAAAAACCATGAAGAGATTTTTGTTATTAAATCTGATCGTACAATTGACAGTATTTGTATTATACTCTCAGACTACTATTCCGTCAAACCGTACAAGACAATCGTCAAATTTTCAGGGGATGGCAGGGAATGCATTTACTGCTATAATTGATCCTGCTGATCCGGTAACTTATCACAATCCTGTAATAACAGGTTTTTGGTCTGATCCGAGTGTTTGTCGTGTCGGGGAGGATTATTATCTGGTCAACAGTACTTTTGAATATTTCCCGGCTGTACCCGTCTTTCACAGCAAAGACCTGGTGAATTGGGAACTTATAGGTTATTGCATCGACCGGACGACTCAGCTGCCTAAAGGGATGAATATTTTTGCAACTACGATAAGGTATCATGAAGGTACCTTTTATATGATTACTACCAATATAGGCATTGGCGGTAACTTTTATGTTACCGCTACGAACCCTGCAGGGCCATGGTCAGATCCAGTCTGGATTGAGGCACAGGGAATCGACCCTGATTTGTTTTTCGACGATAACGGAAAGGTTTACAATATTTCATCAACTTTTGAACTGCACGAAATTGATCTAAAAACAGGTAAGTTTGTTTCAGAAGGCAGAAAAATATGGAATGGGACAGGAGGTCGCTATCCTGAAGGTCCGCACATTTACAAGAAGGATGGATTTTATTATGTAATGGCTGCTGAAGGCGGAACCGAAGAAGCACATTCAGAAACAATTGCCAGAAGTAAAAATATCTGGGGTCCCTATAATTCAAATCCTTCAAATCCAATTCTTACCCATTGCAATGCAGCCGGACAGGGCAATCCTATTCAGGGGGTCGGACACGCAGATATAATAAATGCTCATGACGGTTCCTGGTGGATAGTCTTTCACGGATACCGCAGTGTGAGCGGAACTCATCATATATTTGGAAGAGAAACTTGCCTGGCGCCTGTTTACTGGCCAACAAATGGATGGCCGGTTGTAAATGGTAATGGGACGGTCACGGTTAACATGACATGCCCTACTCTTCCATTGAAACCGTTTGCAGCAAAACCCGACAGAACAGAATTTGACTCTGATAAGCTGGGTTTGGAATGGAACTATATAAGGAATCCGGTTTCAGACAGTTATTCGCTGGCTGCTCGTAAAGGTTTTCTCAGACTGACAGGTTCTGAACAGACCATTGAAGACAATAAGTCACCCACTTTTACTGGGCGCAGGGTTCAGGATATGTATTTTACTGCTGAAACACAACTGGAATTTAATCCAAAGAAACACAATGAAGAAGCAGGAATGATACTTCTTAATAATGGAACGCATTTTGATTTACTTGTCAAACAATCAAATGGCAACAGAGTAGCTGTGGGAAGGCTTAGATTCGGATCTGTCATTCACGAATCAGCAGAAATGATTTTAAAACCCGGTCCTGTAAAACTAATTATTAAAGGAGAACGTTCTAACCTTAGCTTTTTATGTTCTCAGGGTAATGATATTCCTAAAGAAATTATTAAGATTATGTCGAGGTATCTAAGTTCTGAGACTGTAGGTGGATTTACCGGGGTATATGTTGGCCTTTACGCTACAGGCAACGGAAAAGCCTGTACTGCAATCGCTGATTACGATTGGTTCAGATATGCCGCAGATGAAGCACCAAAGAATGGAAACCAGGGTTTCCAGGGCTTTTAATTATTAGTTGCATGAAGAAATACTTTTCACTTTTATTGTTTATTATCCTGCAGGTCTCATTATGATGAGTTCAATTCATCTTCACTTGGATTACGGTGGCAGTGGAATCATAATCCTGTAAATAGTTTCTGGAAAGGAACTCGCCTGGGGTTGTTTTCTTTCAATGAGGTCAGTGACAGCGGATCGGCAGCCTATAGTTGGTTTAAGTATGATTATGACGGGCCAAAAGGTAGAAATGAGTGATCATCTTCTGAAAACATAATCTGGAATCCGGAAACATATTAAAATCTCACAACAGATATTGAAAATTCTTCACCAACAACTACCAAATAGTCCCCGGTACAGTTGATCGCACTGAGATTGTTGGTTGATATCTTTGCATAGACATTGCATTTTGTGCACGAAGGCAGGCTGAAAAGTACTCCATTGTCACATGCAAGAATAAACTGATCGCCAGCATGATCATAAGTTATTCCATTTGGCTTATTGGTCAAACTGCGGATTATTCCCTGATCATCATGATAGATCAGGAGTCTTTCTGTCCAAACGTTCCCCAACGATGAAAAAAGAACAGCCGGTGAACCGTCATCATGAGTTCCGATAATTACGATCCTGTTTTCTGTAAGTAGTACCTTCTTAAATATGCAGGATTTGTTATAACCGGAATACTCTTTGTTGTAGTCTTTAATTTCCCAGTTTAAACCATCATATGATCTTATTATCTCACCTCTATCAGTAATCCCAATCCAGTATGAATCATTTGCTGAGATGGATACAATATTACCCTTAACTTCAAGATGTTTACTATTCCAGGTTTCCCCGTTTTTTGAGATAAGTATTGTCCCTTTGTCAGCTCCTGCAATCAATAAGTCGTTCCTGAAAGCCATTCCGTTAATGTTTTTGTCTGTTCCGGATTCGACTTTAGTAAATACTTGCCCGTCAGAAGAGAAAAGGATAATTCCATTATCTCCGGCAGCAACAACTATCTGATCATTACTGATAATACAATTTAGAGTATTTTTATACGCATTACCGACCTGAGCCCTTTCACCGGAACTGTTTATGTAATCAATTTTCCCGTCATTTCCGACGGCTAAGAACTTTCCGTTATAAAAAATAATATCCCTGTATCCTTTAGTATTTCCTGCGTCTGATTTCTGTTGTGCAAAATATCCACTATGCAATTCTTCAGCTGAAGTAAGAAAGGGTCTTCCTGCGGAAACCAGACACATCAGTCCTCCTATAATGAAGTTAACTATTTTGGTTAACTGAAATGACATCTTTTAGATCATGTTTTAATATCGTACCTGCAAAAGTACTTAAAAAGAGAGGCTGTAGAAGAAGAAATTGCTTCTTAAACAGCCCCTGTAAATTTTATCAGCAGTGATTAGTTGCCAGTATTTGTTATATCAAAATAATCAAACTTAACCTTGAATGGCTTATCTGCACCAGATGCAGCAGGCAACAGAGCAAACAGACCACCATTGGGGTTCTTTGCCCCATCGCATGTAATTAATCCGGCTTTGATATCACTCAGAATTGCATCTGTTGATCCCAGAAGTACAAAATCCTTGCCTCCCGTTGCATAGTATGCTGTATACTTGCTTCCTTTTTTCTCAAGTTTAAGCACCATTGCAAGGTCATCCGGAACCAATCCTGTGGTTTTAATATTTGCAGCAGAATATTGCTCGCCCTGCCTTTCTACAAGCAGCTCAATATATTCATCCCCTCCTAAAAATCCTTTGATTGAATTGACGTAGACCAGCTTGACATAATTATCATCATCCTGATAAGCTATGATACCTCCCTGCTGATCGGCTTTTAACGGCCTTTTTGAAAATTCCATCCTGGAAGTTATTGACCAGTCGGTGTTGGCGCTTTGCAGTAAGATATTCTCTGCGTTGTTGGCTGTACCTCTTATATCCCCGGTTTTTGCAGTGACAGTGAGATACTTGGGCGATTCTGAAAGGCTCCAATCAGCTTTATTTTCCCGTATCCAGCTCCATCCTTCTTTCAGCGTGGTCGATTCAAAAGCATCACTGAAAGATCTCGTGCCAAAATTAACTGCATAAGAGTCTGTCAGACCGGGAATATTGTCTGTCATAGTTATTAATGAAGTACCCGGTACATAAGCAGCCTGGATGATTTTTACTTTTGTTCCTTCAACAGAAGGGGTTGCGCTAATTTTGGGGATTTTTGAAGAACCATCTTTCACAAGATAGCTGTAGGCGTGGTTATCAGCACTGAAATTTGCAACTTTTTCACCATTCAGTGATATACTGCTGAGGGTGAGATCAGCAACAACTTTCAAAGGATAACTGTCAGATTTTGTCTTTCCATTAACTGTAACTTCTGCAGTGATTGTTACGACACCTGCGGTGATAGCTGTTACCAGTCCGTTTTCATCAACACTTGCTACTGACGGGTTGTTACTCTTATAGGTTACTTTCGCATTCTTGAGATTGAAGAAGCTGTCGTCTGACATAGATGCCGTTACACTTGTCTGCACTTTCGTGCCGGGCTTCAGGACAACACTCCCGCATTCAGCAACAACAGTTGTTAACTCTGGGTTATATGAACCGCTCATCCCTGATTCTACTGTTCCCCTGATATCCTTGGAAGATGACCCTATCTCAAAAACATATTTTCCAGGGTCGAAGGTGATACTTTCCTTTGCACTATCAAAGAACCACAGATCAGAGCAATCAATGTTGATTGCAACTGATTTCGTCTGGCCGGCTGCAACAGTTACCCTCTGGAATCCTTTCAGTCTCTTTATTGGCCTCTCAAGTGATGCGGGACTATCAGGTGTCTTTAAGTATACCTGAACAACTTCATCTCCGTCCACTTTACCGTTGTTCTTAACGTCAACACTCACAATGATCTTGTCATTTGGAGTGATAGCATTCTTGCTGATCTTGAAATTACTGTACTCAAAAGTAGTATATGATAGTCCGTAACCAAATTCAAAAGATACATCCTTTTTGAAATACCAGTAGGTACGACCATTTTTAGCTTTGCCACCTCTTAGATTATAATCAGTGATAGGAGGAAGGTCATTGACCGATCTGAACCATGTGGCATTCAGCTTGCCTCCGGGATTTGCATCTCCGAAAAGAACGCTGGCCATTGCTGTCCCCTGTGCCTGACCATTGTATCCTGTCCAGATTATCCCTGCAACATTGGGATTATTCTTAAATTGGTCCACTTCAACCATGCCAAGAGACTGGATTACCACAATCGTATTTGGATTAACTTTTGCCACCGCATCTATTAATTCATACTGGTTACCTGGCAACGTCAGAGTAAGCCGGTCTGCTTCCTCATTGGCTGTTTTAATATCCGTTCCAACAAACAGTACGACAACATCTGAAGATGCGGCCATAGCGATAGTTTCTTTATCAATAGCCGGTTTTTCAGGAGCATGGTAAACAAGACACACAGTCTGATTTCCTGAAATTCCGGTTTTATTTGTTTTGGCCTTTAATGTACCCGGGAAAAATGAATTGCTCATATTCTGAGATCCCTTACCATCAATCGTAGCCAGTAATGCTCCTGTTGGGGAACTTGTTCTGACTTCGATTGTACCTCCATCGCCTGGTATTGAAAGACTCAGATTGACACTTTCCATATCGCTTAAATTTACATTTTTATATAAAGTCCAGCCGCCATCAGCTATACATTTAACCGCTTTTATTGGCAGTGCTCCGGCGCCAGAGATTATTCCTTTTGATGATGCTGTATACTTTGTGGCATCATATTTTACGGAAGATCCGTCTTTCTTTACAATCTCAAACGAGAAGATGTTAAATAGATTACTATTGCTTACTGTATTTGCACCAGTACTATATGCAACTTCAGCTGTTGATCCTTTTGCTGACAGAAGATTCTTTATCCCTGCCAGAGGAGTTACCTTATTTTTATCAAGGGCTACGCCGGAATAAGGTCCCAGTTCAACAAAATCAGACATAGGTCCGATGACTGCTATCTTTTTAAATTCTGAGGCATTCAGAGGAAGAATTTTTTTATCTGAATTCTTTTTCAGGTTATTCTTTAGCAGTACCGGAGTTTTCGTTGCCACTTCAGCAGCAAATGCAACATGTTCAGGAGAGTTTACAACGGTGCTGTCGATTTTCGAATATGGGACTTTCGAAGCAGGATCAAATTCTCCTATCCTCATCCGCACCGTGAACATATTTACCAGGGCCCGATCAATATCTGCTTCAGTAATTAAGCCTTGCTTAAGTGCATCGATGGCGCTTGTCTGGTAAACACTGCCACAGTCGCTGTCGACACCTGATTTTAATCCCATCGCAGTTCCTTCAGCGCTCGTTTTAGCATAAAAATGTCCGGACCTGATATCTTCGATTGCACCGCAGTCACCTGTAACATAACCATATAGCCCGAATGTTTTGCGTGCTAATGTATCGATATAATATTTGCTGGCTGACATAGGTACTCCGTCAACGGCATTATATGCGGCCATTATACTTGGAAGTTTATCCTTCTCGATAAGTTTCCTGTACTGTGAGATATAAAATTCCCTCATATCTCTTGCATCCATATCTGAGCTGCTGACATGCCTATTGAACTCGCTGTTATTGGCGAAGTAATGTTTGCCGCAAGGAACAGCTTTAAGATAAACAGAGTCAAAACCCATCAAACCGCGGATAAAACCACCGCCTATCTGTGAGATCAGAAAAGGATCTTCGCCGAATGATTCTCCTGTTCTTCCCCATCGTGGATCCCTTACGGGCTCTACAACCGGAGACCAGAAAGTCAGATTGGCTATGACGGGAGAATTAAATCCGCGTGCTTCATCAGCAATCATGGAAGCCTCTTTTTCCATTAATGAAGGATCCCATGATGATCCAAGGGATGCACTGCTGGGGAAAGAGGTTGCCGGCCCACCTTTGGGGTTGAACATTGGCACGACGCCGTGAAGAGCTTCTCCCCAAACGTAATAAGTGTTAACTCCCAGGCGCGGAACAGCCGCCATTGTGTTGCCAAGAAGACTTTGCTTTTCTTCAATAGTGAATCTTGATACCAGGTCAGCTGCTCTTTCCTCAAATGAATATTTGGTATCCAGATACACAGGTTTTTGAGTTTGAGTTTTACATCCGTTAAAAAACAGACTCGATGTAAGACATGCTGCAACTAAAAAACCGATTCTATAGATCTTTCTTTTCATACTGGTGTATTGAGATTAGTACTATATAACAATAAATAAAAATAACTACTTCAAACCATTGTTTGTAATATGAAAGTAATCATATGAAACTTCAAATGGTTTTTCAGGTTCCTTCTGTTGCTGAGGCATTCCCAGCATATCCATGAATCTGGCGATTCTGGGATCAGGAACCCCATCGCAAACCATTATCCCCGCTTTGATATCTTTAAACATAATATCCGCACTTCCGATTGTTTTGAAATTCTTTCCATCTGATGAGCATGATGCAGTGTAAAGGGAACCTTTCTTTTCAAACTTCAGAAAGAGGGTATTGTTATCCTTTATAATATCTGCCATGCTGAGGGTTGCTGCAGTTACCTGATTTCCATTTTCTTCCCTGACAAGCAACATCGATCCGCTCCCGGCACCGGGTCCACCGAATCCTCCAAAATCCATGCCGCCAAAGCCTGCACTGTATACCAGTTTTATATAATTATCATCATCCTGGTAAGCAAGCAATCCGCCATTCTGACTAAAACCTGAAGGTTTTCTTGAAAATACGAGCTTTGAATCAATTGTCCAGTCGCTGTTTGCATTCTGCAAAAGGATATTTTCAGCATTATTATTTTCTGCCTGGAGATCACCTTTTGCAGATGTAATGACCAATGATCCTGCATTTTTCGACAGACTCCAGTTAGCAGGATTCTCTCTTACCCAACTCCATTGCTTACCAAGAGCATTTGCATTGAATTCATCACCGACAGATTTGGTTCCGAAGTTGATATAATAAAAATTCTTTTCTACTGAAATATTGTCAGTAAGAGACACTATTGCCGTTCCAGGAACACCAGTAGCCTGTGCTACACTTACTGTAACATCGGGACTTCCGGAAGTTGCACCTGCCTGTGGTGCTTTTTCTGAAGCAGCAGAAGCAAGATAGCTGTAACTATGAACGTCAGGTCTAAATCCGGTAATATTCTTTCCGTTTACTGTGACAGCCTTTGGTTTCAGATCAGGCATTACTTTTAAAGGATAACCATCCGATTTTGTCATTCCATTAACTGTAACTTCAGCAGTAATTGTCACGACACCTATGCTGATAGCTGTTACCTGTCCGTTGTTATCAACAGTTGCTACTGCCGGATTGTTACTCTTATAATTTACTTTCGCATTTTTGATATTAATGAAGCTGTCGTCCGACATAGATGCTGTTACGCTTGTCTGCACTTTATTGCCTGGCTTCAAGACAACACTCCCGCATTCAGCAACTACAGTTCTCAACACTGGATTATATGAACCGCTCATAGCGGCTTCTACAGTTCCCTTTATATCTTTGGATGATGCTCCTATCTCAAATACATATTTTCCAGGATCGAAGGTTATCCTTCCCTTTGCGCTGTCCCAGAACCACAGATCAGAGCAATCGATGTTGATTGCTACAGTTTTCGTCTGACCGGCTGCAATAGTTACCCTCTGGAATCCTTTCAGCCTCTTTATCGGCCTTTCAAATGATGCCGGGCTATCGGGTGTCTTTAAGTACACCTGAACAACTTCATCTCCATCAACATTGCCGGTGTTCTTAACATCAACACAAACAGTGACCTTGTCATTCGGAGTAATAGCGTTCTTGCTGATTTTGTAATTACTGTACTCAAAAGTGGTATATGACAGTCCAAAACCAAATTCATAAGAGACATCCTTGTTGAAATACCAGTATGTACGGCCATTCCTGTCTTTACTTCCTCTCAGATTGTAGTCAGTTATAGGAGGAAGGTCATTAAGTGATTTATACCATGTAGCGTTCAGCTTGCCTCCGGGATTTACATCTCCGAAAAGAATGCTGGCTATTGCTGTCCCCTGTGCCTGGCCATTAAATCCACTCCAGATTATACCTGCTACATTAGGATTATCCTTAAACTGATCTACTTCTACCATTCCAAGTGTCTGCATTACCACTATTGTATTAGGGTTTGCTCCTGCAACTGCCTTTATAAGCTCATACTGGTTGCCAGGTAGAAGAAGAGTAAACCTGTCTGATTCTTCTCCTGCTGTTCTGTCGTCTGTACCAACAAAAAGAATTACAACATCGGCTGAAGCAGCCATGGCAAGTGTCTCCTTGTCTATTGCAGCCATTTCCGCAGGATGATATACAAGAGTAACAGTCTGATTGCCTGTTGAGCCAAGCTTGTCGATCTTTGCAGAGATGGGCCTTGTCCTTCCAAAACCTCCGCCAAACCTCATGGGTCTGGTACCTGGAACCTTTACAGATGCAAGCAAATTCCCTGTTGCTGATCCTAATTTCACTTCAATTATCCCTCCCTCGCTACTGTTTACCATCAAATTAAATCTTATTGAATCGGCATTGGTTAGATCTACATTATTATAGGAGGTCCAGTCCCCGTCTTTCAGACCCCTGATATTAGGTGTGTTTCCATTTCGGGCGCTGATTACTATTCCGTTTGCTGATGCATTAAATTTTGTTGCGTCATATTGTTTAACAGATTTGTCAGTTTTAACTGTTTCAAAACTAATGACATTAAAGAAGTCACTCCTGCTTGAAGTATTGCCACCAGCGCTGGTTACAACTTCAGCCGATAGCCTATTCTGAGCTAAATAATTTTTAATGCCTGCAAGCAATGATACCATGTTTTTTTTAGCCGGGCTTCCCGAATATGGGCCAAGTTCCACATTATTGGCCAATGGTCCTATCACAGCGATCTTTTTAACAGCGTCTGCTTTGATCGGAAGAGCCTTGCTGTTAGTCTTTGCAACAATATTGTTCTTCAGGAGTACCGGGGTTTTTGTTGCAACTTCCACTGCAAGTGCAACATTACCGGGAGTGTTAACAGCATCGGGCTGAATGCCGGCATAAGGGACCTTGCTTTTCGGGTCAAACTCTCCTATTCTCATGCGAACTGTAAATATATTGACAAGGGCCTTGTCAATATCTGCTTCGGTAATTAAACCTTTATTTATTGCATCTTTTGCACTGGTCTGGTAGACGCTCCCGCAGTCGGTATCTACACCTGTTTTTAAGCCAAGGGCTGCTGCTTCAGGGGCTGTCTTTACATAAAAATGGCCTAAATAAATATCTTCTACTGCTCCGCAGTCGCCTGTTACATAGCCATTTAATCCGTAAGTTTTACGTGCAATCGTGTCGATCATGTATTTGCTTGCTGACATAGGAACGCCGTTGACTGAGTTATAGCATGCCATGATAGCCGGCAAATTATCTTTTTCAATAAGTTTTCTGTATTGGGAAAGGTAAAACTCTCTCATATCCCTGGCATCCATATCTGAGCTGCCGGTATGACGGTTAAATTCGCTGTTATTTGCAAAATAATGTTTACCGCATGGGACAGCCTTAATATATGTGGGATCATTCCCCATCATGCCGTGGATAAAGCCTCCTGCTATCTGTGATATCAGGAATGGATCTTCTCCGAATGATTCACCTGTTCTTCCCCATCTTGGATCCCGTACCGGTTCAACTACAGGCGACCAGTAAGTCAAATTGGAAATTACAGTCGAATTAAATGCACGTGCTTCTTCCGAAATTACTGAGGTCTCACGTTCCATAAGCTGAGGATCCCATGAAGATCCGAGAGATGCACTGCTCGGAAAAGAGGTTGCCTCTCCTGCGTTGGGATTAAACATCCCCACAACACCATGGAGAGCTTCTCCCCAGACATTATAAGAGTTAATACCAAGGCGCGGAATTGCTGGCATGGTGTTACCAAGCTGGCTTTGCTTCTCCTCAAGTGTCATTCTAGATACAAGATCAGCCGCTCTTTCTTCGAAAGAATACGATGTGTTAAGGTAAATTGGCTTTTTTGAATTCACGTTGCCTGGCATGAAAGCCACTACTGCAAAACAGGAAAGAATCAAAAAACAGATTCTGGCAATTTTCTTTTTCATTTTGGTATAATTAAGGATTATACAATAATTTAATAAAGTTAATGCTATTTTACTTTCTGATAATGAATCTTAATGGAAATCCTTTTACCTGGAATATAAAAATAAAATCAGGTACCTCAATTCTATTTCGGTTTTCAGGTCTTAAAGATATTTAACAGACAACCCGATTTTATAAATATTTCTTTCTCCGGAATAAATTTATAAGCAAGAATTTAAATGACAATTTTAATAATTCTGTGCATTATGATGCGTTATTTTGGAAACACCTTAAAAATCCTGAAACGCAGCATTCGTTGCTTTAGCTTTTATAATCCTTGCTAACTTGCGTGGATTCAGGTCCACTTTGGAAGTAACAAGCTCAGGCAGATTATATGATTTCATTATCTTAAAATAGTGCTCAGTGCTTTTCTGAGGCAGCACAAATGGTTTATGCATCTGTCCTGATGAATCGAAATAAGCAAAATATGGCCGTGTATATAATAAACCATCGTCCCTCCTGCTGCTAAATACGATCCATCTACCGGTGGATGACCAGGTATGAAAACTTTCAGACTTGTTACTGTTGATGTCTGGTTTCGACACTATGCCCGTTTTTAAGTCAAGAAGATAGAGATCACTTTCGGGTTGCCATATCGTCAGATTGCCATGCTCCGATTTACAGAAAAGAATATATCTGCCATCGGGTGAAATCCTCGGTAGGGAGATACTGCTAACTGAATCTGAAACTGTCAGGACGGTGTCAACTGCTCCGAATCTCCGGCTTTCCTGATCAAAAGCGATACGAAGGAGATCATACCTGATCTTACTGCGTACATCCATAAAACTTTCATAATCAGGCTTTTTCAGGATATTTTTAATGGCACAGCAATAATACAAATAACGGCCATCAGGCGACCAGGTGGGAAAAGTTTCAAGATGATCAGGATCGGATAATGCACTGCAGCTCGTTATAACATTATTATTTACATCGTAAAGAACTATATTCGAGAGGGTATCATAAACCTCTACCGTTCTCCCGGGTACTGCATGATAACTTTGCACAATATTATTTACCGAGAAAGCAATATATTTTCCGGAAGGATGCCAGGCTGGATACATCCCGTTGGCAATCGTTTGATTGGTCCTGGTATTAATTTTAGAGAGTTTGCCATCCTTATAAATAACTGTCCCGCCGTGTTCACCTCTCATATGGAACATCATAGTATTACTGCTGTTTCTGGAAAATGTATGGCAGTTCATACAGTTACCGTCACTCACCCTGTTAAGAATAATCGGTGTCTCTTTGAAATTTTCGAGATTTCTCTGGTATATGCCCATAACTTTCCAGGTCTCGAATTCCGGATCAATTAATCTGTATACCAGATATTTATCGATGGAATCGGGCGCAACATAGTTGGTAATTGTATTATATTTCACCCATTTTTGAGATTTTTTCACAACAATATCCACATAGAACTCCCTCGAAACAGATGCCGATAAAAGTTTGTGCCATTTCTTCTCAGGAATTTTTATACTGCCATCCCTTGAGCTAACTATAAAATCAATTCCATTTGAATTATAAAATCTTGCCAAATATTTATCTGCAGTTTCCATTATCCTGAAGTTCAATGGGGCAATATTCGGTGGAATTGTAACCAAAGCATAATCAGGATTTAAAACCGCATCCTGCTTTGATTCATCAGACAGAGGCATTCTTTTATTGCAACTTATTGTAGTTAAAAGAATAATGAAACAATACATATGAGATTTTGCAATCCTTGATATTTTATGTCTCTTTCTTGTCATCATAATTGGTTGTTGGGGAATTGCAGATAATACCAGTAGGTTTTTCCGTACTTTTTCCCCAGTTCATAAGCTGCAACCTTCCGGTCGTTTCTGAACCTGGTGTAAAGCCTGGCATAATCGTCAAACCTGTTAATGGTTTCCTGGCTGAAGGTACATCCTTCAGGAATTACTTTTTGTTTTTCAAAGAAATTATAGAAGATCAATGCTTCTTCAATATGCAAAGGCATTCTGCTAAACCCGTGACGTTTCAGATCCGGAACCACTTTGGCAAGCACATCAAGGTTTCTGTCGAGAAGCAATGAGGCGAGCAGATATTCATAAGCCATTTGGTTTTCAGGATGGTTTTTCAGCAGATCCTGCAGATTCAACCCGTTTACCTCAGAAAAGAAATTGGATCTGGCAAGCAGATCACGGCCCATGGTTATTTCAGGGTCTTCTTCTGCCAGGTCAGGAT
>Ga0209539_1000954_pt1 | contig 16061 bp, 32 predicted proteins | sample BarGraNGADG00312_2_FD_184499 | JGI IMG/M metagenome (GOLD analysis project Ga0209539, IMG submission 184499) | Arctic peat soil microbial communities from Barrow, Alaska - Barrow Graham LP Ref core NGADG0011-312 (SPAdes) (version 2) | ecosystem: Environmental > Terrestrial > Soil > Wetlands >... | reverse complement strand
GGGAGCCGGTCGAGCGCTTCATGCGGAAAGTCCTGGTCCTGCCGTCGGGTTGCTGGGAGTGGCAGGGAAAGCGACAGAAGGGGTACGGAATGTTCTGGCTCCAGGGTCGTTGGACCGGGGCCCATCGTTGGTCGCTGGAGAACCTGGGGCGCGTCCCCGTCGCCCGGTTGTTTGCGTGCCACAGTTGCGACAACCCCCCGTGCGTCAATCCCGACCACCTCTTCGCCGGGGCGCAGTCCGCCAACATGGCAGATATGAAGAGGAAGGGCAGGCGTAAGGGTGTCTTCGCCGTGGGTGGGGAAACACACGGTATGCACAAGTTGACGGCCTCAGAAGTGGTCCTGATACGCGAACGTCGCACCGCGGGCGAAACAATCTATCGCATCGCGGCGGACTACCCCGTTAGTCCACAACAGATCAGTCGCATATCCCGAGGAGAGAGGTGGGTTGCATGACACCCCAGGCATCGGCCAGAAGGAGGGGCTCGTCGTTTGAGTCTGCTCTTGTGGCGTATATCCGTGAGCGTTTCAGTCTTAGGGCGGAGCGTTTACACCTCTCGGGCGCCATGGACCAGGGTGACATCGCCGTCGATGACGTGGGTCTCACGTACCTGATCGAGGCAAAGGCCGAGAAGTCGATCAACCTGAGCGGGTATATCACCGAGGCCGAGGTAGAGCGCAAGAACTACTGCCGCGCCCGGGGCGTCGGTCTGTCGGGCGTGATGGCGCTGGCCGTGGTCAAGAGACGCGGCAAGGGAATCGGCCAGGCGTACGTCGTCACCACGCTCGATGAGTTTTTCAGAAGGGACTGAGATGGCGCTTGCCGTAGCCACACGAGGCCGCCGGGTGGCGGGCTGCACGCCCGGAATCCTACAAGCCGTCTGGGATGCCTACTACTCCGATTACGACGGGTGGGAAGGTATCCCGGCAGGTGAGGGTTGGGCCCGCCTGACCCGCGCCGAGGCTGCGGCAAGGGCCCTCGGCTCGGGTTACGGGAACCTCCGCCACAGGGTAAGGCAGTGGGTGGAGAACCCCGATGTCTTCTCCCCGCACATCGATAGGATCGCGGTGGAGCGCGCCAAGATGCTCGATGGTGACGTGATTGCGAACCTGACGGGCGCCGAGTGGAACGTCCTGGTGGACGAACTGGCACACCTACCCGCCGAGCGCGTCCCCTGGAATGACGCCATGGTGGGGGAGAACTGGACCCACCTTCCGGCCGAGGCACGCGACAATCACGAGTGGTGGGCGCTACCCCTGGCGATTCGCAGTTCGCTGAGGAAGGCCGTGTCGGGTCGTCGGGCCCTGCTGGGTGCGACATGAAGGCCACGGGGATCGGATTCCCGCCCCCCGAGACGCTGCAATCGACCTGGGTTGCCGGTGCCGCCGTATGGTCCGCCGCAATGAGGGCAGCATGGCTTGGCGGCATCGCGGCGCTGCGTAGGGACGTGGAGCAGCAGGTTCGAGGGATGCTGTTCGGTGACTGACGACAAGCACCCCATCTCCGCCGTCCTTGAATCCCTGGGGGTTCAGTGGCAGCACCGTCACGGCTGGCAACTGATCCTATGCCCGGTACACGACGAGTCCCACCCGTCCTGCTCGGTGAACATCGAGGAGAACTGCTTCAACTGTCATGCCTGTGGTAACAAGGGCGACACCTATGACCTGATTCGATTGCTTGCCGAGAGATCCGGAGAGACCATTGACTTCAAGACCGCTAGGATACGAGCAGCGGCTCTCTCTGGAATCAGCGACAGCGACCTTTCAGGCGGGACTGGTCGATTCACCGCAAGCGGTCGGGTACCTCGGGGGACGGGGTATCAGCCGCGATACCGCAGCAAGGTTCCGCCTCGGCTTCGTCCGCGAGGCACTTGACGGGTTCGAGCGGTTCGTTGACTGGATCTCCATCCCCTATATCTGCGGGGCGGGGCATGTGGTCGGGATCAAGTTCCGCTCCCTGTACGATGAGGGCCAGCGGTATGATGCCCCGGGGAATCAGCGCACCCGCCTGTTCAACCCCGCGGCCTTGCTCGCAACGGGTGATACACTCTGCGTAACGGAAGGCGAGTTCGACACGATGATCCTCAGTCAGATCGGACTGCTATCGGTCGGCGTTCCGGGCACGAACACTTGGAAGGCGCACCACTGGCGCCTTCTGGAGGGCTTCCGCCGTGTTGTCCTGTTCCGCGACAACGATGAGGCCGGGACCATCCTGGAGAACGAACTCAAGAACGCCAACCTTCCGGTTGTCGTGGTACACCCCCGCGGGGGTAAGGACGTGACCGTCTCTTACATGGCCGGTCACGGTGATGAACTCATCGGTCTTGCACTGGGCATCGCGCCCGCAGCCACGACGGCTAACTGAGAGGCAAGTGACAATGAAGACCATCGCCATCCACCCGGACGCGCAGGTCCCGTATCACTTCAAGCCCGCTGCACGAGCCTTCAACAACTTCCTTCGCGCCGTCCAGCCCGACATGCTGGCGTCCGTCGGGGACGAGGTTGACTTCCCACAGATCAGCCGATGGACCCGGGGGTTGCTCGGGGAGTACCAGGGCGACCTCCAGAAGCACGTCAACGAGGGTGTGGCGTACCTTCGCGCTTTGCGCGAGGCGTTCGGTGATGGCGAGTTCCACGTCACCCGCTCCAACCACATGGACCGCCCGCTCAAGTACCTACGGAACCACGCCCCGGGCATGGCCGAGTTGGACGCACTCCAGGTGGAAAATCTTCTGCACTTCAAGGAGTTGGGCATCACCTATCACACCCAGCCGTACGAACTGGCGCCGGGATGGATGCTGGTACACGGCGATGAGGGCGGACAGTCCCGCGAGGGTGGCCGGACGGCGCTGAACCTGGCGAAGAAGTTCGGGAAGAGCGTCGTCTGTGGTCACACCCACCGCGCCGGTCTCATTCCTGACGTCCGCAGCGTGAACGGGAGACCCACACAGGTCGTGTGGGGCATGGAGGTAGGGAACTTCATGGACCAGCGCAAGGCTGGGTACCTTGGTGGTGGCTCTGCCAACTGGCAGATGGCGTGCGGCCTGCTCTACGTGGACGGGTCGAAAGTGACCCCCCACCTGATCCCGCTCCGCGTGGACGGGTCCTTCGTGGTCAATGGCAAGGAGTATCGGGGATGAGTACCGGCCAGGAGAAGTACGTCAGCATGATCCTTGCTGCCGCTCGGCGCGCTGCCGGACAGGTAGCCCCGCGCTTCCCTGGCCTGCTCTCCTACGAGGACGCGACACAGGACTCGACCGAGTGGTTGCTGCGGCACCCCGAGAGAGTGCGCCACCACACGCTGCCCGACGGCACGTTCGGTGGGATGCTCTCGGTGGAGTGCGCGGGCCAGGTTGCCCGCTCGACGTACCGCTCCGGCGCTCGCAGCAGGCTCGCCCCGATCACGGAGGACACCTACAGGTACGGCAAGGCCGTGGTGGAGATGGCACTGCCCGGCGTATGGGAGCCCGAGCATCAACCACTAGGGCGGCTGCCGATGGAGCACAACTCCACCCGCTCTGACCCTGCCGTGGGTGGAGACTGGCGCGCCATCATCGCGGACGTTCAGCGTGCGGTGACGGCGGTGACCAGCGCCACGGAGAGGAAGGTGCTGCTCCTGCACTCGGTCCTGGGTCAGGGCTGGGAGGACATCGGGTGGGCCCTGGGTGTCTCCGGGTCCACGGCCCGGCGCCGGTACTCCGGCGCGATCAGTGCGATCCTCGACTTCCTCAACGGCACGGATGAGGAGGCTCGCCGCGAGGGCGAGCCGACCCGCCACGTACTGACCAACGCCGCCGCTCGTGCCATGACAGAGCATGAGTGGGACGGGTGAAGACGCATGGTTGAGGCCGTGGCCGCCTTGCCGGTCAGGATCGCGTCGAAGATCGGCTTCGACGCCGCGGGTTGCTGGATGTGGACTGCGTACCGCAAGCCGAACGGGTACGGCCAGGTCCACTTCGACGGTAAGTTGCGGCACGCCCACAGGGTTGTTTACGAGTTTCTCGTTGGCCCTATCCCGGATGGTCTGGAACTCGACCATCTTTGCAGAAACCGCCCCTGCGTCAACCCTGCTCATTTGGAGCCGGTCGCGCATAGTGAGAACGATCGGCGCGGGCTGAGCGGTTACGCGCTGCGGACACTCTGCCGGAGTGGCCGCCACGACATTACCGACCCGGCGAACGTCTACACGAACCCAGGCACGGCGCGGCACACGTGCCGCCCGTGCATGAACGAGACGCAGACGCACCGGAACGCCGTGCGCCGAGCCCGCACCCTCCCCGCCCGCGAGGCGGTAGTGCGATGAAGAGCGTCAAGTACCCCCTCATCCCGAGTCGGGCACTCGGCACCGGACCGAGTAATTATGATCCCGCTGGCATATACCTCAACACATTCTGGAATGACTTCTGGTTCCATATCATCCTCCCCGTCCGTGCCGAACTTACCCCTACGGTCGTGCGATGAATAGCGTACTGCGCGGCATTCGTGCGGGGGGGTATGTGCAGACGAGTGTCGTACCGGCGCACCTATGGTACACCTTCCTGAACGAGCACATCGACTCCAGCGACAACATCGCCGCCGACATCTTCACCGCAATCGTCTGGCCCGAGCACGATGATGATGTCCTCGTCGGCCGAGGGGCCCCTGCGTAACCTCCACAGAGACACCGAACCCCCTATCTAGGTCCTAGTGGGCCAGGATGGGGGGTTCGTTCGTTAGGAGGGCTCCTGGGGGGTATCCAGGGGCATTGTAGGCCCCGTCAGGGGGCCACTCCGATGTGTGGGTGGTCACGACAGGTGTACTCGCCCGGCTCGCAGTAGTTCGGGCACTGCTGGCCCCGGTACGATCCTGCCACCAGGGCCTCGCACCGACGAGGGGGCGGGGTACCACAGATGGCGTAGTACGTCTCCTCATCAACGTCCACGTCGTAGGGCAACCCGCCCCATGGATGTACAGTGAGCCACCAGTTCGGGCCGTCTACGTGCGTGTCAATGTCCATAGTTCCTCCTTTATTTGTCGAACGAGGCCAAGGTGCAGGGTCTCTACAACAACGTACGGCATTAGGAACCTCCCGTTGGAATACACCGTGGAGATCACCAACTCCGATCTCGTAATGCTCCTCATTCCGGCATCCAGCCGCTGATGATGATGTTGAAGGTGGACTGGGCCACCGAATACCACAGGCGGTTGGCGGTATTGCCAGGGGAATATCTGACGAGATCGAAGTACGGTGAGCAGTAGTCAGGAGCGGGGGGTGACGCATTGATCCAGCCATCCTCGAACTCCCTCATTGTGATCCGCCTCACCTCACTCGCCCACCTTCTCGATCTGACCGACGGCGGACGCGACACGGATGATCGTGCGCGGGAAGTCTGCACCCAGTTGCCACTTCGCAGCGGCGCCCTGTGTGGCGCTCAGACCGTAGGCCCACGACAGTGGGCCGTCCTGGACGACGGTGAGGAACCACTCGCGCTCCAGTAGCGTCTCGTATGCCCTGGACAGGATGGCGCGAGCGAGCGAGCGGCCGTCCTCGTACTCGGAGGACTCCAGCAGTTCCTCGATCGCGGCGATCTCGTTGCCGCGCGGGGTTACGTGCGGGGCGGTCATCAGCGGGCCGCCTCCTCTCTGAGTAGGGCCGGTAGGTTGGGCAGGGCCGGATGAACGTGGTCGTAGGCAACGCGGTTGAAAGCGGTTATATATGGGGCGCTCTCGACTGCGGCGTCGTGCAGCCAGGAGCACCAGCGGCGGATGTCCAGGCTGAATAGGACGTTGTTCACGATTGCGCCATCCTCCCGACCGATGTCGCCAGGGAGCGCTGGCGTTCGCATGTTCGACACGCTCTACCCCCGGTCGGTCTCTGGTACGTGTTTATCTCGTCAAACTCGTGCCCGTGGACACAGTGCGTCTTGGTGCCGTTGATCTTACCAAGCATCGCCGGACCGTTCCCGCGGAGGACGTTCTGTCTGCGCGTAACCGGCTCACAGTGGGCCGGGTTGCAGCAGGCTCGGTTACGGCACAGGTGGTCGAGGTCCAGTCCGGCAGGGATTGGGCCCACGAGAAACTCGTAGGCCCAGCGGTGCGACGATGCATACCTCTGGTCCGCCCTCGACGTGCCGATGTAGAAACGGCCGTACCCATTCCAGGTACGGCGCCCGATCCATTCCCAACAGCCGTTCTCCAGCAAGACGAACTTGCTGGAGAACCGCCGAGGGAGGGAATCAGTCTTGAACCATGCGGATTTCATCCGCTTGTTCCCTCTGTCTTGAGATCGTGTAGGTGCCCGCCCCGATGCCCGCGTACCCGTGCTCCGGGTGCGCCTGGTAGACGGTGGCGCCGACCGGGACGGTCAGCGTACCGAGGACCAGCGAGCCCTCGGTAATGGTGGCGGCGTCGAAGAAACCGCCCGGGAGGAGCAGGTGCGTGTTGCCGCCCACCTCGCCCTTGACGACCGCGACACCCATCGCCGGGATCGGCGTGGTTGCCGGGGCCTGGTCGGGAGCCGGGAGGATCAGGGTGTCGCCCTGGGCCTGGGGCCCGGTCAGGACCGGGATGGTCGCCTCGCGGCTCAGGTGGTCGTCCACCTGGACACCGAAGCGGGTGATGGCCTCACCGACGGTGAGAGTGTTGCTCTGCATGTTCGTGCCTTCCTGTTGGGTACTGCTGGGAACCGCTAGGCGCGGCGCTGGAGCGTCGCGTAGACATCAGGACTCACACCATACCCCCATGCGGCCGCCTCAAGAGGCGTCTCGCACTCGACGGGGACCGTGAGCCCGAACTTGCGACGTGTTCCGCCGCGCTCGGTCGTGCCGTTCGTGCAGATCAGGACCCGCACCGGCTCATCGTAGATGGCCGCTGGCACGTCGTAGAGAGTGATGGTGCACCCCGGGTTGCCCGGGTCGTCCATCACCATGGAGACCAGTTTCAACTCGGCCTCGACCACGAACTGATCCCAGCCCAGCCGCTCGATGGCGCTGCGGCGAACCTCAGCGTTTGGCTCCTGGAGGATGCGGGTGGTGTCCCACTCGCCCCGGATCATCTCGGCGGGCACGCGCGTTCCGTGCCACGAGTATAGGGCAAAGCCATCCGCGTACTCGATGGCGGGGCCGTCTGCGTTGTGGAGCCGCTGTTGCGGGTCCAGGTGGAGCGCCGTGGGGCGCTCGGTGAGGATGATGGCCTGGTCGAACGGCCACCACCACCCCGCGCTCTTCGCCACGCGGATCAGGCCGGACAACTTCTCCGTGCCCTCGACGGGGACGACCACCCGAAAGTAGTCGTTGAAAGAGAGCCACCCGGCGTCGTGCTGCCCGTAGGCTGCCGAGCGAACCTGCTCACGGATGGCCGACTTGGCGCCAGTTCGCGCGCTCGTGGTCATTCCGGCCCAGACCTCCGTGAACGTCGGGTAGTCCTTGCCCTTGCCGATGACCGCCATGATACGCTCCCAGACCTCCGGGTAGCGCTCGTCGCAGTCCTCGGGAGCCGTTGGCACCGAGTTGCCGATGGCAACGGTACCCGCGGCGGCTTCCTCGGCCAGCGACGAGGCCAGCATCCATGCTCCGATAGCCCCCTCCATGGGGGAGTCGAGCCAGATGACGGCTTCGGGTTGGTCGAGCCCGGCGATGGTGTACGCCTCGCGGGCGCCAGCCTCCGCCTCGACCCGATCGGCTCGATCGGTACTCAGACCGATCTTGAGCCACATGTCGCGGTGTGGTTCCAGCGCCGCCTCTTGCTCCCGCGTCAGTTCGGTGATCTTCTCTGCCACAGCCCTTCTCCCTCCTAGTTGAATGATTCGATACGAGCGTAGCACACCCCAGATCGTCACGTCAAGCGTGGAGGCGATAGGATCTCCTGTCCCGCTCGCACTTACATGGGCGGCATGTGCGCCTGCCCGCGCCCGGGAACAGGTAGATATTCGCTGGGTCGGTGATGTCATGCCTGCCGCTCCTACAGAGTCCCCGTAGCGCGAACCCGTTCAGCCCGCGACGTATGTTCTCGCCGTGGGTCACCGGCTCAAGGTGGTCAGGATTCACACAGGCATGGTTACGGCAGAGGTGGTCGAGTTCCAACCCTTCGGGGATGGGGCCAACGAGGAGTTCGTAGACGACCCGATGGGCACGCCGCGTCCTCCCGTCGAGCCTCACCAGGCCGTACCCGCCGTTGTTCAGCGCCGCCGTCCATACCCAGCACCCGTCCTCCATGACGGCGATCTTCGACGCGATCCTGACCGGCAGAGCGCCGAGGTCGGCGCGCATCCCTACACCTCATCCAGTACGGTGTCAACGGCCATGCGCTGCGGTGGGAAGTTGAACTCGGCATCGACCTGCATCAAGGCGCGATCAGAGATCACGTACTCACCGCGCGCCGTGTCGGGACCGGGTGGTCGGGCATTCTCGGCGGAGGGGGGGGTCATCCAGACCTGGATCATCGCTCGCACATCTCCACCACGAGTGCCCCAACGATTGCCAGGGTGCTCGTGCGGCGCCAGCCTACCCCGGACACCAAGTACCAACCTTGGGGGTATGCGACCTCACGAACAAGACCCCTGACGTCCCTCATCGCCCCACCTCGGTGCCGTAGGGATACGGCGGCACGGACATGCCGCCGCGATTCGGGGTCAGCCAGAGCGCCAGGAGTAGCGCGAGCAACGCCAGGAGGACCGCGCGCACGGCGCGGCCACGACGGGTGAGCGTCATCGCGGATGGAGTTCTGAGAGCCAGGACACCGCGGGGGCGTCGGGGTTGAAGTCCTGCCAGAGCCGTAGGGTGGCCTTGCACGAGCCGCACAGGTACTCGCGCAACTCGCGGACCCACCAGAGGTGCTCCCAGGGGCCCGGGTGGGCGCCACATGCGGCGCAGGCTGGCGGGTAGGCCATGTCGTCATCCCCTTCGGTCGTCAGGTTTCTATCGAGTGCCCGGGCGCCGATCTGTGAGCGCGCGCCCGGGCTGTAGTGCGTTGCTCAGTCGGTCACCTCCCCGTCCCTGATGTGCGCGAGGGCGGTCCGCGCGGTGCGGTACTGCTGGAACTCGCCCACGGTCTCGACGGACACGCGACGACCGAGCCGCGCGGCTGGGTCCGAGTACAGGTGGAACTCGCGCACCGTGTACCAGCGCGGGTCATCCTCGAACCGCTCGGATGAAACGAAGCGGTAGACCTTCTCGGCCACGGTGTCAGTGTAGCGGGTCCAGGTGGACTCACAGACGCGCGAGTTGAAGAATCTCATGCTCTTGGCGTCGAACCAGTGGCACCCATAGTTCTGGGCCAGGCTCTTGGCGTAGTCGGTGTTCATGGTGCTCCCCTTCTCCCGGGGCTCGTCGCCCCATCTCGGTGTTACTCTGTAAGTGTCCCACGTCTGGCGGGACCTGTCAAGCCTAGTGCGTGTCGCGCTTCCGGCGCGTGCACATGACGCGGACGAACAAGCGCAGGTGCCAGATCAGCACGGGGGGCTGGCGAACTCCTCCAATCCCTCGCACCGCTCCTCGCCCGTCTCGGCGTGGAACCACGGGTCATCGGTGCGCGGCTGGACAATCTCGCCGCCGCAATGGGTGCAGTTCATCGTCCTATCCCTTCTCTCGGTTAGGTAATCCTTACGTGCCCGTGTGTCGATCTGTGAGCGCACACACGGGCCACCGTGCCCTACTCGTCATAGGCGCCACCGTCCACGACGGTGCCACCGTGGCGCAGGGCCTCACCCTGCGCGGTGTCGCGGTCGAGATACCATAGGAGGGCCCCGCAATCGGGGTGCTTTGCCATCGCCCCATCTCGGTGCCGTATCATGTAGTGCACGGGCCAGGTGTCCACGGCGCCCGTCATCCGGGCACCGGACGAGTCGATGTAGGTACATCGTTGCTCGGTCATGACGCGACCCGGTAGTGGTCAACCGTGCGTGTGTCGAGTACGGCATCGCCCGTGGCGAGGTCTGCACCCTTGCGCGAGCGCCATACCCGGCGCCCCATCTCGGCGCCCTCTTGAACGTAGGCGCGGTTCGTCTCCTCCTCGCGCGTGTCCCGTTCGTCGTCGTTGCTCATCGTCTCATCCTTCCATTATGTCCGGTGTCTGCCAGACTCCACCCGGCACGGTCACCCGTGCCGGATAGGGCTTGTCAGGGCCTAGCCTTCATCCAGCGCCGGGTGCTGCGGGTGCCTGGGCCGCTTGTCGTCGCCCCATCTCGGCGGTTCGTAGGTATGGATCGACCCCTCACCGGCCGCGCAGAACAGACAATCGGCCGGGTGCTCATCGGTATGGCGCACCGGTGGCAGGGGGTCGGGTCCGATCAGTTCGCCCTCACCGATCACCAGCGCGACGGCCTCTTGGCGGTACACGCGAGCGATCTCGCCTAGTTCCGCGCGTAGCCAATCCGCGTCGCGCTCCTGGCCCCATGCCGCGCCGTAGCGGGCGACCTTGGCGCTGTCCTCGGTCACGCCGTCCCACTCCCCCACGCCGTAGTGGGACTCAAGCCGCCCGGTGCCCGTCGTGGCGTATGCCAGAACGGTGCGCACACGGCGCTGTAGCGCTTCCCAATGTTCGGCCGTCATGGGTTCGCCCGCTATGTTGCGGCCGACCGTGACAGTGATTGTGAGTGTCATCTTAGTACCCTTCCGGTGTCAATTGCCCATGTGTGGACGGTTGTCCACAACCAGATCGGAATCCCCACCACGCCCGGAATGTCCAGGGATGCGGGGAAGTTGTCGCACCTTACGCGCCAGTTCGAGACGGCCGAGATAGTGACACCTAGGCGTCGTGCGATGCCAAGCGTGTTCACTAGGTCAGGTGTCATGATGCCATTCCTTCCGTTGTGTGTCGTTGACCTTCCACCACGGCCCACGGTCGCCCGCGAGTCATGGTCGCGTGTCAGCGCTCGAACGTGCTCCACCCGTGCTCGGCGTGCCCCGTAGTGAACAAGTCGCCCGCGATACGGTCGGCAAGCGCCTGGGTTGCGGTGGCGTAAGGCGATGCCACTAGCACCGCGTAGACGGCCCCCAGGAGCGTCGTGGCGGTCTCGGTCAGGTCGTAGCGGTAGTTGCCGTGCCGGATGTGCTCGGTGACGGCGAACCGGTACGGCGTGGGGGTGTCGTCGGCCGTGCGGGCCGCGCGGATCTCCGCCTCACGCTCGGCAAGTTCCCGGCACTCCGAGCAGTTGCACCGGGCGTATCCGGCCGGGTAGTCGAGTGCGTTGAACGTGTCGGCCGTGATCGGTCCGGCCGCGTGGGTCGCCAGTAGTTGCCGACGGCCGATCTCTCGCCACGCTGCGGCGCCGCGTTCCGTGCCGCGCCACTGGTCCGCGTACCGACCTAGCGCGTCATCGTTCAAGTCCGCGAGGGTGTCGCGGTTCGCGGGTAGCGGGCAGGCCTGGCGCACGTCATCCGTCAGGCCAAGTGTTCCGATCACGGGTGCTGGTGCAGCGTCATCCTGATTCCGCGCCGCCGCGAGCGCCTCGGCGTCGGCCACGGCACGCGCGTCATACGCGGCGACGTCGAACGCGACACTGGGGCGTCGTGCGATCTCTGCTAGTGCAGCATCGCCGCGCGTGGTCCCGGCCCATTGTGAAGCGTAGCGACCTAGCGCCGCATCGTTCAAGCACGCGGGATTGATACGTGCAAGTCTCCGCGCTTCAATGGCGCGGAGCGCTGCGCGCGTCGTGGTGGGGATAGGTGCGATGCTGGCGCGGTCGGCCGCGTCGCTCCGGTCTTGCGCGGAACGCCCCGCGTTCGCCTGCGAGTGGATGAGCGATGCTAGGCGCTCCTCGCGTGTCCAGCGTCGGTCGCCGTCGGGCTCGCGCGTCACGGTGTAGGTGGGGGTACTTAGATCGATGTCTGTCATGTCGCGTCCCTCGCTTGTCATGCCCGGATCGATTCTGTGTCTTCGGCATGTGGAGCGCTCCATTCCGTATGCGTTCGGGATACGGGGAGGAGGGGGATCACTTCGGCTAGACCTGATCGTCTAGGTTCCGTCGCCATGCCGTGCCACTGTGCTCGAATAGGTCAAGACTGGCAGGGTTGCGGCATATCCGCAACCTGGGACAGTGTGATCTTAGTCACACAGGGCAGCCTCAGTTAGGGTGCCCTTACGTGGGCAGGGTGGACGTGCTGCGCGTGCACGCTGCTAGGTTGACATAACGTAGCATGTGGCAGCGTGCTAGGTTGACATAACTAGGTAGGACTGTCGGCGTAACTCAGAGAGCAGTGCTCTCTGTTCTGCCCACATGCACACACATAGAGCATGGATAGCAGCACATAGCACAAGGTTAGCCTATCCTAACCTTGTGCTGCCTTGACTATGTTCGGAGTCATGCCTTGAGCGTGTCAGCAGGGTGCTAGGAGGGAGGGAGCACGCCGTCAGAGCGTGCGACTCGACCCCGGGGTGCTTGATTTTGCCCCTCCTGTACTTGAGGGTACTGTCCCACGATACGGGATACGGTGATACGCCCACCCCCTCTGACCTGCAGGTATGGTCCTACCCTAAAACCTTCACAGAACCTACACATGATAACTGGTACAGCCGTCAGATATTTCATGGATACTAAGGGTGGGGGGTAGTGAGCGAACGCAGTGAGCGAACGGGGGGAGAGCGTAGGGCCCTCTAGGGAGGGCCCCTACGCGACCAGGGGGGTAGCAAGTGCCCCTCTCAAGGGGCGCTTGCGTAGGGGGGGTTGACACCCACCTGCTCACCGGGTACGCTCCCGGGTGACCTGTCCTGAGAATTGAGACATTGAGACACCTGGAGAACCCGTGATGGACTCACCGGCTGACGCCCTCGCCAATGGATTCGCCGCGCTTCGCGCGGACTACCAGCGCTGCACCGACGAGGTCGGGGCCACGACGACCCACCTGAGCCAACTCCTCATCCGCCAGGGCGACCTGAACGCGCAGTTGGATGAGTGGGCTGCGGCCCTGGTCCTCCTCGGCGGCAGCCCCGCGTGACACCCTCCGGCCGAGGTGTGCTAGGATGCGTCGCATGACACCGGTGAAGCATAACCGCACCCCGCGCTCGGAGCACATCTTCGCGCATCGGGTCCTCGATCTGGTCGGGGCGGTCTTCGTGTTCGCGTGGTGCGCGGTCTTCACGATCGTCCTCATCGGCTGGGCACTCACCGCGGCGAGGTAGCACGGATCTTCCCCGGTGGACCTGCCACACATCTGTTGGCGGCGGGCACCGGGGTCGTCGGGGAGATGGGCAAGTGACGCCCGCGGCGGCCTAGAGACGCACCCGACCATCCTGGGCATGATGTCAAACTGCCCACCTCATACTGATGGGTACGGCTGAATGGCCGGTGAGATGGCGCACCTCACGACGGGCCGCGTCCCGATGGGCCCGGCCGTACCCGTCACCCCCGTAGGACACGCAAGATCCCCGCAAGACCGACGCTAGGAGCGCACGATGAGATTCCCACTCGGCTACACCCCGACTGCCCGTGAAGAGATCGACCACCGCATCGAGGTCATCAGTGCGCGCGTCACGGGGTTCGACGTCGATGAGATCACCGAGGCCGAGATGATCCTGGCCGCGAAGCGCGACCTCCTCGCCACGGACCAGGACTACCTTCACCAGTGGGTCAAGATCCGCGAGCAGATCAGGTAGTCGCCCCCACACTACCGTTCGCCTACTTGCTGCGCTACCATTCGCCGCTCGCCCACTGAGCAAATAGCAGCCCCTACACTATGCAACTAGCAGGGAGGTCCCGTGCCCAAGAAGCCTGGGGCCAAGCAACCCCCGCTGGCCGAGTCCAAGAACATGGTCATCGGGGCCATCGCCTCTGGTGCCAAGGTCCGCGACGCCATGGCGTCGGTGGGTCGGTCCGAGGAGACCTACAACGACTGGCGCAAGAAGGACGAGATCTTCCGCCTGGCGGTGGACTCCGCCCGCGAGGTCCGCGCTACAGCCCTGGAGCGTTCCATCGACCCGGGCAAGTTGACGATCTCCTTCGAGCAGTTCCGTAAGACGTTCCTCTACATGGATACCTACCGCCACCAGCGCGCGTGGATCGACCTGATCGAGGGCCGCGAGTACGAGCCGATCGAGGGCGAGACGTACGTCCCCGGGTCGAAGAACCGCATCCTCATCAACACGCCCCCATTCCATGCCAAGTCCTCGACATTGACGATCGACTACCCCGTGTACCGGGTCTGTATGAACCCGAACACCCGTATCATCATCGTGTCGAAGACGCAGGCACAGGCCAAGAAGTTCCTCTACGCGATCAAACTCCGTCTGACCGATCGCCGCTGGGCCGCCCTCCAGGCGGCCTACGCCCCGGACGGTGGGTTCTCCGGTCAGGGTGAGTGGTCGCAGAACAAGATATACGTGGGTTCCGCCGACAGCGGAGAGAAGGACCCGACGATCGAGGCCCTGGGTATCGGCGGACAGATCTACGGCGCCCGCGCCGATCTCATCATCCTGGACGACGTTGCGGACCGCTCCAACGCCCACGAGTGGGACAAGCACATCTCCTGGCTCGATCAGGAAGTGGCGAACCGTCTTTACGGTGGTACCCTCCTGGCCGTCGGTACCCGTGTCGGGGCGCAGGACGTCTACTCCGAACTCATGAACCCGGACCGCTACCTACAGGGTAAGTCCCCCTGGACTCACCTGGCCCAGCCCGCCGTCCTGGCCTATGCCGACGACACGAAGGACTGGCAGTGCCTGTGGCCCCGTTCCTCTCGCCCCTTGGATCTCGACTCCGAGGAGGTTCCCGACTCCAACGGTGAGTACCGGGCGTGGGACGGGCCCAAGTTGTCCGACATGCGCGAGAGCATCGCGCCGAAAACGTGGTCGCTGATCTACCAGCAGCAGGCGCAGAACTCGTCCTCGACGTTCTCGCCTACTTGCGTGTGGGCATCGGTGAACCGCGCCCGCAAGCCCGGTCCGCTACGCGCTGGAGCGCTAGGCCACCCCAAGGGCGGCGGTGAGGGGCTGTTCACCATCGCCTCGATGGACCCGGCGATGACCGGGGAGACTTTCACTCTTGTGGAGAAGGTCGAACGCGGGAGTAAGAAGCGGTACGTGGAGAACGCCTGGGTGCAGGCGTCCCCGTCCCCGACCTACATCCGCGACATCATCAAGTCGGTCACCATCGAGTACAGCGTGAACGAGTGGGTCATCGAGCAGAACGCCTTCCAGTTGTTCCTGGTCCGAGACCCGGAGATTACCACCTTCCTGGCGTCGCGCGGAGTGCGGCTCACGCCACACTACACGTCGAAGAACAAGATCGACCCCGACTTTGGAGTCGCGTCTGTCGCCCCGCTGTTCGGTTCCACCCGGAAGATCAACGACGGTGCGGGCCGCGAGGTCCACAACGGCGACAACTTGATCTCCCTGCCGGACCCGGAGTTCTCCCCGGGGATCAAGGCGCTCATCGAGGAACTGATGATCTGGATTCCGGGCAAGCGTGGCAAGGAACTCCGCCAGGATGGGCCGATGGCCCTCTGGTTCGCAGAGTTGCGGGCCCGAGAGATCCTGGGTGATGGTCGTGAGCAGGTCGAGAAGTTCTTCTACAAGTCCAAGTTCACATCCCGGAACGGGATGCGGTCAAGGTATGTCGTCCCTGTCAATGGGTATGTCGGCGCGTGAGGGGTGAGGCATGAGTAGCACGTATCTGACACCCGATGAGGCACTGGGGCAGCGTGTCGAGGCTATCAAGGCTCGCTACGTAGCCCGCGACCAGCGCGCCCGACAGGTCAGGGCTGTCCGTCACGGCGACTTCGACGCCGTATCCCCGGGGATCTTCAACGACGAATGGCCCAGGCCCATCGTCGCCAACATGATCGACGTCCTGGCCCGCCACGCGGCGGCTGCGTTCTCCCCTCTCCCGACGATCACCTGCTCGTCCGGGTCCATGAGCACCGACGTGGCGCGCTTGCGCGCCGACAAGCGTACCAAGATCGCCAACGGCTACCTCGCGTCGTCAGATGTCAGAAGCCAGATGCAGACCGGCGCCGACCAGTTCAACACCTATGGCATACTTGTTGCCTGCGTCGAGCCCGACTGGGATCGCAAGATCCCCGGGATCTACTACGAGGACTCGATCAGCGTCTATCCCGTGTGGGATCGGCAGGGGAACACCGTCGAGGTGGT
>Ga0209539_1000952_pt1 | contig 16072 bp, 25 predicted proteins | sample BarGraNGADG00312_2_FD_184499 | JGI IMG/M metagenome (GOLD analysis project Ga0209539, IMG submission 184499) | Arctic peat soil microbial communities from Barrow, Alaska - Barrow Graham LP Ref core NGADG0011-312 (SPAdes) (version 2) | ecosystem: Environmental > Terrestrial > Soil > Wetlands >... | reverse complement strand
TGGTGTCGTCGAGGCGCAGGTTGCACAGCCCGCCGAAGTCCTGTGCGATGCCGAAGTCGACGGTGATCGCCTTCGCGTGGCCGATGTGGAGGTAGCCGTTCGGCTCCGGTGGGAAGCGAGTCTGCACACGCCCGCCGTACGTCTGCTGGTCGTTGTCGCGCGTCACGGTGTCACGGATGAAGTCGGTCGCGGCAACGGGCTCTGTCATGGGGGAAAACTAGCGCAGGCGACCGTACGCTCCGCAGACCGACGCCACCCACCGGTAGGCTCGGCGGCCGTGACCTCAGATCTCCCGCCAGCCCGCCTGCGCGTCGCGCCGTCCCCGACGGGTGACCCTCACGTCGGCACCGCGTACATGTCGCTGTTCAACCTCGCGTACGCCCGCAAGACCGGCGGCGCGTTCGTGCTGCGCATCGAGGACACCGACCGCGCCCGGTACCGGGCGGACTCGGAGCAGCAGGTCACCGAGACACTCAGCTGGCTGGGGCTGCCGTGGGACGAGGGGCCCGATGTCGGCGGCCCGTACGGCCCGTACCGCCAGAGCGAGCGGCTCGAGACGTACAGACCGTACGTGGAGGAGCTGGTCGCCAGTGGTCACGCGTACTACTGCTGGTGCACCCCTGAGCGGCTCGCCGAGCTGCGCAAGGAGCAGGAGCGGACGAAGGCGCCCGTCACCGGCTATGACCGGCTGTGCTTCGGCAAGACCCGCGAGGAGCGCTCGCAGCTGCCGGGCTTCCAGGAGACGCCGGTGGTACGGATGCTCGTGCCCGACGACGTACCGCTCGCGTTCGACGACCTCATCAGGGGTACGGTCGCGGCGCCGAGGCCCGACGACCAGGTGCTGCTGAAGACCGACGGCTTCCCCACGTACCACCTGGCGGTCGTCGTCGACGACCACCTCATGGGCATCACTCACGTGGTGCGCGGCGAGGAGTGGATCTCGTCGACCCCGAAGCACCTGCTGCTGTACCGCTGGCTCGGCTGGGATGCGCCCGCGTTCGCGCACATGCCCCTGCTGCGCAACACCGACCGCTCGAAGATCTCCAAGCGCAAGAACCCTGCCGCCCGGCTGCTGTGGTTCGTCGAGCAGGGCTACCTTCCCGAGGCGCTGCGGAACTTCCTCCAGCTGCTCGCGTACCCGCCGGCCGACGAGCGCAGTGAGGTCTCGACGTTCGAGGAGTTCATCGCCGGTTTCGAGTGGTCGAAGATCAACACGGTCGGGCCGATCTTCGACCTCGACAAGCTCAACTGGCTCAACGGCACGTACATCCGCAACCTGGGCGTCGAGGAGCTGGGGGACCGGTTGGTCTCATTCGTGCGGGAGCACCAGCGCTCCCTCACCGACGCGGAGGCGGCGATCGTGTCCGGCGCAGCCGGGATGCTGCAGCCCCGTTTGGTCCTCCTCTCCGACGCGCTCGACCAGCTGACGTTCGCGCTGACCCCAGACGCGGACCTGGTCATCGAGGACGACGCCCGCGCTCAGCTCACCGACGCAGCGCCCCTGGTGATGGACGCGGCTCTCCCGGTGCTGGAGGCATTGGGCGACTTCACGCACGACGCGATCGAGGAGGCGCTGCGTACTGCGCTGGTGGAGGGCATGTCGCTCAAGCCTCGGGTGGCGTTCGCCCCGCTCCGGGTCGCCATCACCGGCCGCCGAGTCTCGCCGCCGTTGTTCGAGTCGATGGAGCTGCTGGGCAAGGAGTCCGTGCTGGCACGCCTGAGCGCGCTTCGGGCAACCCTCTGAGTCGAGGCTCACCCGGTCAGGAGAGCACCGACTTGAGGGGCGAGGCGGCGCCCAGGACCGAGACCTGCGCCACGTACAGCTCGGCGCAGGCCAGGGCGTCTGTGAGCGCCTCGTGGGCACCGTACGCGGGGAGCCCGTACCGCTCTCTGGACGCACCGAGCCGCAGCGACCCTGGCACTGGCTCCGAGCCGCCGCGGGTCGCCAGGCGATGCTCGAGCTCGAGCGTGTCGACGCAGGCGAACTCCGGCGCAACCCCCCAGATCCGGCGGCAGGCGGCAGCCAGGAAGCTCGTCTCGATCGAGGCGTGGTGAGCGAGGAGGACCCGTCCGGCAAGCGCCGCAAGGATCCTCTCGACAGCCGCCTGCTCATCGACGCCGAGACTGGCCGCGTCGTCGGTGATGCCATGGAAGACGGCCGAGTCGCCGACGCCCGCAGCGGGCGCGAGGAACCCCACGGAGCCGGCGCCACCCAGCCGTACAGCCGTTCCGTCCACCGGGACCCAACCGGCTGACAGCGGAAAGCCCGTGGCCGCTTCGAGGGTGGTCGTCTCGAAGTCGAGCGCGAGCAGCCGAACCTGGGCCAGTGGCGTCCGGGGATCCGGCGGCGAGGCGCTCAGGTAGTCGCGTAGCGGCCCAGGCGGCGCCTCCTCGGTGGCTCGTCGCCGCCGATCCCGTCCCCACCCGAACGGAGTCACAGGAATCCGATCTGGTAGGTGACCGACAGGGCGTTCTGCATGGTCTTCACGACGCCGAACGCATCGCGGAGATGCTTCTTGTCGAGATCGCTCAGCTCGTCAGGATCGACGTGACTGTCAGGGACGAGGCCCTCGCGGATCTGGCGCGCCTGGTGCCGTACGCGCTGGTAGCAGATGAACTCGTACGCGTCCGACAGGTTCTCGGCGGACTCCTGCCCGATGACTCCTGCGTTGCGTGCGGCCGTGATCCGCGCCTGGGTGTTGTGAGGTGCGAGGCCTTTGGTGAGGCAGTACAGACGAGACAGCTGGACGACAGCGGCGATGCCACCGTGCTTGAGGTCGAGCGTGTGACGGTGGGCGCCGTCGCGGTCGAGGACGAGGTTGCGGAAGAAGCCCAGCGGGGGAGTGCGACCGAGCGCGCTCGCAGCAAGGTGGGCCAGGAACCGGGGGCTCCGTGGTGCGATAGCGAGGATGTCGGCCGACATCCTCGCGTACAGGGACACGTCGCCGGTGATCGGACGCATGTCGAAGAAGATCTGCGCCTCCATGAGCGCTGTCGGCTCGGGCTCGTCCATCCAGGCTCGGAACGTCTGCCGCCAGCCCGCGACGGTCTGCCTCCAGCGTGCGTTGGTCGCCATGGCATCTCCGGGACAGCGAGGGAACCCGATCCGCTCCATGGCGTCGGTGAGAGCCGCCGCCAGCTGCTCGTACCACGCGTCGGCCGCATCCCCCGAATCATCGATGAGGATCGCCGTGTCCTGATCGGCTCCCAGGCCTGCCTCGAGGCGTCCGAGAGAGCCCATGGCCACGACGCAGTACGGGGCGGGGGCTGGGCCGAGATCCAACTCGGCCAGAGCCACGATCCGTCGGATCGCCGCGTCGGCCACCGCGGAGGTCGCCCGGCCGATGTCGTCGGCGCTGACGTCGCTGGTGACGAGCTGCTCCACGAGTCGCGGCAACCCCGAGGCGACCGTCACGACGCCGTCGATGGTCGGCTGGCGCGCGATGTCGGCGGCGAGCTGCACCGGGCTGGACTGTCCCAAGCGGAGCAGGTCCCCGGCCGACACGAGGCCCAATGGCTTCCCGTCCGGATCGGTGACCGGAAGGTGATGGACGCCCCGGCCGGTCATCTCGAGCAGGACGCTGAAGGCGGCGCTGTCCGGTTCGACCGAGATCGGGTCGGCGGTCATGATCTCCAGGACCGGTCGGTCGACCGCGATTCCCTCGGCGACGACCCGGCGGCGGAGGTCGCGGTCGGTGACGATCCCCACAAGGCGGCCGGCCTCCGTGACGAGGATCGCCGAGACCCCGTGGCGCGTCATCACCTGGGCGACCTCACGGATCGGAGTGCCCGGTGCGGTCGTGACGGGCTCCCTGCCCAGCATGTCCCGTACGGTGACGCCGAAGATCGCATGCCGCGAGTCCGAGACCCGGGTGGCCAGCACGGCGGCCCGGAGACGGGCGCTGGACTGGAGGTCGAAGAACCGACCGACCTCGGGCCGCGCCAAGAGGGTACGGAACGCGTCGCCGGGGACCGTCAGCAGGAGACTGTCCTCGATGGCGACCATGCGGTAGTTCGACCCCGCACGAGCCCGTACAGACGAGACCCCGAACGTCGTCCCCTCCTCCGCTCGCTCGACGAGGCCGTCTGCCGTGTCGCGGATCTCGACGGCCCCAGCACGAACCACGTACGCCGTGTCGTTCGCCGCACCCAGACCGATCACCTCCGTGCCACGGCGGACGTAGACCGTCGACATCGTCGCCAGCAGAGCCGACAGTGCAGCCGGCTCCAAAGAGTCATAGGGTGGGTGGCTCCCGAGGAAGTCCCGTACCGCCGTCAGCTCGGCATCCATGAGGCTGATGGAACCAGAACGGGGGCGGATTCGGGGCCAGTCGGCGGATTTGCTCTCGATGGGCAACCGTGTCAGGATTGCGGGGTTGCCCCGACGGGTCGCCGGGGTGCGTCGCGCGCGGTCTCCACCGCTGCGTCGCACCGTACCAGGAGACTCTCCACAAGGGTGCCGGTCTTCGCCGGACATCGGTCACTGCGATCCAGCAGGGGACGAGTGCGGTCGTAAGCACGCGACACGCCCGACCGCGTGGGTCGGGGCGACAAGGGAGCTCACCGTGAGTCTTCCGAGACGATCCGGCTCGGAGCCGGAGCAGGACGAGAGGGATGAACCGTGGCGGGACAGAAGATCCGCATCAGGCTCAGGGCGTATGACCATGAGGTCATCGACTCCTCGGCGCGCAAGATCGTAGACACGGTGACCCGGACGGGCGCCAAGGTCGCCGGCCCCGTGCCGCTGCCGACCGAGAAGAACGTGTACTGCGTGATCCGCTCGCCCCATAAGTACAAGGACAGCCGCGAGCACTTCGAGTTGCGTACGCACAAGCGGCTGATCGACATCCTCGACCCCACGCCGAAGACCGTCGACTCGCTCATGCGTCTCGACCTCCCGGCTGGTGTCGACATCGAGATCAAGCTCCCGTGAGGCCAGAGACGATGACGCACGAACGCAATGTGAAGGGGCTGCTGGGCACCAAGCTCGGCATGACCCAGGTGTGGGACGAGAACAACCGCATCGTCCCCGTGACCGTGATCCAGGCCGGTCCGTGCGTGGTGACGCAGGTCCGTACGCCTGAGCAGGACGGCTACTCCGCCATCCAGCTCGGCTTCGGCGCCGTCAAGGCCACGTCGGTCAACAAGCCGGACTCGGGTCACTTCGAGAAGGCTGGCGTGACGCCCCGCAGGCACCTGCTCGAGCTCCGCACGACTGACGCCAGCGAGTACACGCTGGGCCAGGAACTCACCACCGAGGTCTTCGCCGTCGCCGACATCGTCGATGTGACCGGCGTCACCAAGGGCAAGGGCACCGCCGGTGTCATGAAGCGGCACGGGTTCCATGGCCTCGGCGCGTCGCACGGTGTGCACCGCAAGCACCGCGGGCCCGGTTCTATCGGCCAGTCGTCGACGCCGTCCCGCGTGTTCCCCGGCGTCAAGATGGCCGGCCGCATGGGTGTGCAGAAGAAGACGGTCCAGAACCTGACCGTGCACGCGATCGATGCCGAGCGCGGCCTGATCCTCGTGAAGGGTGCCGTTCCCGGCCCCACGGGCGCGCTCGTCGTCATCCGTTCCGCCGCGAAGAAGGGGGGCAACGCATGAGCGAGTCGGTGAAGGTCGACGTCCTCGGCGCCGACACGAAGAAGTCCGCAGAGCTGCCCGCGAGCCTGTTCGACGTACAGACGAACGTGCCGCTGATCCACCAGGTGGTCGTCGCCCAGCAGGCCGCGGCCCGCCAGGGCACGCACTCCACCAAGACCCGCGGCGACGTCCGCGGCGGTGGCATCAAGCCGTGGCGCCAGAAGGGCACCGGCCGCGCCCGTCAGGGTTCGCGCCGCGCCCCGCAGTGGGTCGGTGGCGGTGTCGTCCACGGCCCGCACCCGCGTTCGTACGCCCAGCGCACACCCAAGAAGATGATCGCCGCCGCCCTGCGCGGAGTGCTCTCCGACCGGGTCCGCGACGGCAAGCTCTACGTCCTCGACAGCCTCGTCTCGGGCGAGGTTCCCTCGACCAAGGCAGCGCTTGCCTCGCTGACGGCCATCGGTGACTACCGTTCCGCGATCGTGGTCCTGCACCGCGATGAGGACGTCGCCTGGCTGAGCCTGCGCAACCTCGCCGGCGTCCACGCGATCGCCGTCGACCAGCTCAACGTGTACGACGTCATCGTCAACGAGTCGGTGGTCTTCACGACCAAGGCGCTCGAGGCGTTCGTCGCCGGCCAGCAGGGTGGCAAGTCCGTCAAGGCGGTCGCCACCTCCACCGAGGCCGAGGCTGTCGCCGCGGTCGAGGGTGTGGCAGAGGAGAAGCCGGCAAAGGCTGAGAAGCCCGCCAAGGCGGAGAAGGCCGAGAAGGCTTCCGAGGCCAAGGCCGAGCCGAAGACCAAGGGTGCCGCTTCCAGCAGCGCCAAGAAGGCCGCCAAGGCCACGGACGAGGAGGCAGGCAAGTGAGCGACGCCCTCAAGATTCGCGACTACCACGACGTCCTGCTCGCGCCGGTCGTCAGCGAGAAGAGCTACGCACTCCTCGACCAGAACAAGTACACGTTCCTCGTCGATCCGTCGGCGAACAAGACCGAGATCAAGATCGCGGTCGAGAAAGTGTTCAAGGTCTCTGTCACGGGCGTCAACACGATCAACCGTGTTGGCAAGAAGCGTCGGACGCGCTACGGGACGGGCCGCCGCCCTGACACGAAGCGCGCCATCGTGACCGTGGCCGACGGCGACCGCATCGACCTGTTCGCTCAGGCCTGACGAGTAAGGACGAACACAAGTCATGGGTATTCGTAAGTACAAGCCGACGACACCGGGTCGTCGTGGCTCGAGCGTCGCAGACTTCGTCGAGGTGACGCGCACCACGCCGGAGAAGTCCCTGGTGTCGCCGAAGCCGAAGACCGGCGGTCGCAACAACCAGGGCCGGATCACGACCCGTCACATCGGCGGTGGCCACAAGCAGGCCTATCGCCTCGTTGACTTCAAGCGGTACGACAAGGACGGTATCCCGGCCAAGGTCGCTCAGATCGAGTACGACCCGAACCGCACCGCTCGCATCGCGCTGCTCCACTACGCGGACGGCGAGAAGCGCTACATCATCGCCCCCCAGGGCCTGGTGCAGGGCGCAACCGTCGAGGCGGGCGAGGCCGCGGACATCCGTCCGGGCAACAACCTGCCGCTGCGCAACATCCCGGTCGGTACGCAGGTGCACGCTGTCGAGCTTCGGCCCGGCGGTAGCGCCAAGCTTGGCCGCTCCGCGGGTGCCGCGATCCAGCTGGTCGCACGCGAAGGCAGGTTCGCCACACTGCGTATGCCTTCGGGCGAGATGCGCTTGGTGGACGTCCGTTGCCGGGCGACCGTCGGGACCGTCGGCAACTCCGAGCAGTCCAACATCAACTGGGGCAAGGCCGGTCGCATGCGCTGGAAGGGTGTTCGCCCGACCGTCCGCGGTGTGGCGATGAACCCGATCGACCACCCGCACGGTGGTGGCGAGGGCAAGACGTCCGGCGGTCGTCACCCGGTGAGCCCATGGGGCAAGCCCGAGGGTCGGACCCGTGACGCCAACAAGGCGTCAAGCCGCCTCATCATCCGTCGCCGCAAGTCCGGCAAGAAGCGCTGATCGGAGCTACTGAGAAATGCCACGCAGCCTGAAGAAGGGCCCCTTCATCGATGATCACCTCGCCAAGAAGGTCGAGGCTCAGAACGAGAAGGGCACGAAGAACCCCATCAAGACCTGGTCGCGACGGTCGATGATCAGCCCCGACATGATCGGTCACACGATCGCGGTGCATGACGGTCGCAAGCACATCCCGGTGTTCGTCACGGATTCGATGATCGGTCACAAGCTCGGCGAGTTCGCCCCTACGCGCACGTTCCGCGGGCACGTGAAGGACGACAAGAAGTCGCGGCGTCGGTAACGGGAAGAGGAAGCACACAATGAGCGAAACCATCCAGCGGCCGTCGCGCCGTTCGGCTCTGCTCGGGGAGCGTCCCGGCTCGTACGCGATCGCGCGTCACGTCCGCATGACCCCGATGAAGGTCCGGCGTGTCGTCGACATGGTCCGGGGCATGGACGTCGTCGACGCCCTTGCCATGCTGCAGTTCGCGCCGCAGGCTGCGAGCGAGCCGGTGTACAAGGTCGTCGCTTCGGCGGCCGCGAATGCCGAGCAGACCGCTGCACTGCGCATCGAGAACCTGTTCATCTCGCAGGCGTACGTCGATGAGGGCACCACGATGCGTCGGATCCGTCCGCGGGCCAAGGGCTCCGCGAGCCGCATCCTCAAGCGCTCCAGCCACATCACGGTCGTCGTCGAGCCCCGCGCCGAGGCCGCAGCCCCCAAGAAGGCGAAGACCGACAAGAAGCCGGCCAAGACTGCCAAGGCCTCCAAGGCCTCCACGAGCGAGAAGAAGGAGGCCTGAGCAATGGGTCAGAAAGTTAACCCGATTGGCTTCCGGCTCGGCATCACGACCGACCACAAGGCCCGCTGGTACGCCGAGAAGCATTACGCGGCGTACGTAGGCGAGGACGTCAAGATCCGTAAGTACTTGCAGAAGACGCTCGAGCGCGCCGGCATCAGCTCGGTCGAGATCGAGCGTCGCAGCGAGCGGGTCACGATCTACCTGTACGCAGCGCGTCCGGGCATCGTCATCGGCCGCAATGGTTCCGAGGCGGAGCGCGTCCGCGCGCAGCTCGAGAAGCTCACCGGCAAGCAGGTGCAGCTGAACATCCTCGAGGTGAAGAACCCGGAGATCGACGCGCAGCTCGTCGCCCAGGGCGTCGCCGAGCAGCTGAGCGCCCGCGTGGCGTTCCGCCGGGCGATGCGCAAAGCGCAGCAGACCGCGATGCGTTCCGGCGCCGAGGGCATCAAGATCATGTGCTCCGGTCGACTGGGCGGCGCTGAGATGAGCCGCTCGGAGTTCTACCGCGAGGGTCGCGTCCCGCTGCACACGCTGCGCGCCGACATCGACTACGGCTTCTACGAGGCCAAGACGACGTTCGGCCGGATCGGCGTGAAGGTGTGGATCTACAAGGGCGACGTCACCGGCACGCGTGCCGAGCGCACCGCCCAGAAGGCCGCCCGTCAGGCCGCCACCGGTCGTACGCGTCCGACGCGTCGTCCGGGTCGCGAGGGCGGCTCCGGCCGTCCTGAGCGTGGTGGCCGTCGCAGGGCTGAGGATGCCGTCGCCGCTGAGGCCCCGGCCACGGAAACCGCAGGAGCCTGACATGTTGATTCCACGTCGCGTCAAGCACCGTAAGCAGCACCACCCGAACCGGAGTGGCGATGCCAAGGGGGCGACCAAGCTCGCCTTCGGCGAGTTTGGCATCCAGGCGCTCGAGTCCTCGTACCTGACGAACCGTCAGATCGAGGCTGCGCGTATCGCGATGACCCGTCACATCAAGCGTGGTGGCAAGGTCTGGATCAACGTGTACCCGGACCGACCGATCACGAAGAAGCCTGCCGAGACCCGCATGGGTTCCGGCAAGGGTTCGCCGGAGTGGTGGATCGCCAACATCAAGCCAGGCCGGGTGCTCTTCGAGCTCTCCGGCGTCGAGGAGGACGTGGCCCGTGAGGCGCTGCGCCTCGCCATCCACAAGCTGCCGTTCAAGGCGCGCTTCATCAAGCGGGAAGCAGGTGATCTGTGATGGCGAAGGCCACGACTGCCGACGATCTTCGCGGTTTGAGCCGCGCCGAGCTGAACGCCAAGGTCATTGAGCTGAAGGAGGAGCTGTTCACGCTCCGCTTCCAGCACCAGACCGGGCAGCTCGAGTCACATGGCCGACTCCGTGAGGTCCGCAAGGACATCGCGCGGATCTACACGGTCATCCAAGAGCGCGTTCTCGGGATCGTGCCTGATCCCGACGAAGGGAAGAACTGACGATGAGCACAGAAGACACCGCTCGGGCGGGCCGCAAGGTCCGTGAGGGCCTGGTCGTGTCCGACAAGATGGACAAGACCGTCGTCGTCGCTGTTGAGGACCGCGTCAAGCACTCGTTGTACGGCAAGGTCATGAGGCGCACTGAGCGGCTCAAGGTTCATGACGAGGCCAACGAGGCCGGCCTGGGCGACCGGGTACGCGTCATGGAGACCCGACCGCTGTCCGCCACGAAGCGTTGGCGGCTGGTCGAGGTCATCGAAAGAGCTAAGTAACACCACCACTCGTTCCGTCAGGCCCTGTGGGGAACCGACCGGACAACAGGAGAAGAAATGATCCAGCAAGAGTCGCGACTGAAGGTCGCTGACAACACGGGTGCCAAGGAGCTGTTGTGCATCCGCGTGCTCGGTGGCTCGAAGCGTCGCTACGCCCATATCGGCGACACCATCGTCGCGACCGTCAAGGACGCGATCCCCGGTGGCAACGTCAAGAAAGGCGAGGTCGTCAAGGCCGTGGTGGTGCGCACCGTCAAGGAGCACCGTCGCGGTGACGGCTCGTACATCAAGTTCGACGAGAACGCCGCCGTCATCCTCAAGAACGACGGGGAGCCCCGCGGCACCCGCATCTTCGGCCCGGTGGCCCGTGAGCTTCGCGAGCGGAAGTTCATGCGGATCGTCTCGCTCGCACCTGAGGTGATCTGACATGGCGAACACACTCCACGTGAAGAAGGGTGATCGCGTCCGCGTGATCTCCGGCAGTGACAAGGGCAAGATCGGCGAGGTGCTGAGGGTCGACGTCGCCGCGGAGCGGGTCCTCGTCTCAGGCGTGAACATCGTCAAGCGTCACAAGAAGGACAGCGCGCCGCAGCCGCAGTCGGGTCAGGTCGTCAAGGGCGGGATCATCGCCTCTGAGGCGCCGATCCACGTCTCCAACGTGATGCTCGTCGTGAAGGAAGACGACAAGGACGTGACCACTCGCGTGGGCTACGTCCGCGAAGAGGTCACGAGGAAGCGTCCGGACGGCACCGAGTACACCAAGACTCGCGCGGTCCGTATCGCCCGCAAGACCGGGGAGAGGATCGAATGAGCACCACGGTCGAGGAGAAGACCACGGCCAAGGCTGAGAAGACCGTCAAGGTCCAGCCGCGGCTCAAGGAGCGCTACCGCACCGAGATCGCCAAGGCGTTGCAGGAGGAGTTCTCCTACAGCAACCCCATGCAGGTCCCGGGGCTGGTGAAGATCGTCGTGAACATGGGCGTCGGTGAGGCGGCCCGTGACTCGAAGATCATCGACAACGCCGTACGGGACCTGACCGCGATCACCGGCCAGAAGCCGCAGGTCACGAAGGCTCGCAAGTCGATCGCCCAGTTCCATCTGCGTGAGGGCATGCCGATCGGCTGCCACGTCACGCTGCGCGGCGACCGGATGTGGGAGTTCGCTGACCGGCTGATCACGCTGGCACTGCCTCGTATCCGTGACTTCCGTGGCATGTCGCCGCTGCAGTTCGACGGCAAGGGCAACTACACGTTCGGTCTCACGGAGCAGGTCATGTTCCACGAGATCGATCAGGACCGGGTCGATCGGCTCCGCGGCATGGACATCACGTTCGTGACGACGGCTAGCTCCGACGACGAGGGCCGCGCGCTGCTGCGTCACCTCGGATTCCCGTTCAAGGCCGATGCCGATGTTGCGGCGAAGGCGACGAAGAAGGGCCGACCGGCCGTCGGCAAGAAGAAGTGAGCTAGGGAGCACCCGTGGCGAAGACAGCCCTCAAGGTTAAGCAAGCACGTACGCCGAAGTTCGCGGTGCGCGGCTACACCCGTTGCACGCGGTGCGGCCGATCCCAATCGGTGTACAAGAAGTTCGGCCTGTGCCGAATCTGCGTCCGGGTCCTCGCCCACCGTGGCGAGCTGCCGGGCATCACCAAGTCCTCCTGGTGACGAGGGCCGGCGCACGCCGGTCCGACTCACCTCCTTCAAACCCGGCCCAGCGGCCGGACCCAACAGCTCCCGGACACCGTCCGGGGCCTAACGCGGTAGGTCAGCGACGTGCTGAAACCCCCGCGAGAAAGAGGCTAACCACGCCATGACGATGACTGATCCGATCGCAGACATGCTTACGCGTCTGCGGAACGCCAACCAGGCGTACCACGACCAAGCGGCCATGCCCTCCTCCAAGATCAAGGTGAGGATCGCCGAGATCCTCAAGCAAGAGGGCTACATCAGCGAGTACTCCATCCACGAGCCGACTGAGGACGAGGTGGGCAAGACGCTGACGGTGACGCTGAAGTACGGCCGCAACCGCGAGCGCTCGCTCGTAGGGATCCGCAGGATCTCGAAGCCGGGCCTTCGCGTGTACGCGAAGTCGAACCAGTTGCCGAAAGTACTGGGCGGGATGGGCGTCGCGATCATCTCGACGAGCCAGGGCCTGTTGACCGACAAAGAAGCCAACCACAAAAGCGTCGGCGGCGAAGTCATCGCCTTCGTGTGGTGACGGGAGGAATGCAGAATGTCTCGCATCGGTAGACTCCCGGTCCCTGTTCCGGCGGACGTCGAGGTCAGCCTCGACGGCCAGGACGTAGAGGTCAAGGGTCCCAAGGGCACGTTGACGCACAAGGTTCCAGCGCCCATCACGGTGGCGCGCGCAGAAGACGGCTCGATCGAGGTCAGCCGTCCTGACGACGAGCGGGTCTCGAGGTCGCTCCACGGACTCACTCGGACGCTCATCAGCAACATGGTGATCGGGGTGACCGCGGGCTACGAGAAGAAGCTCGAGATCGTCGGCGTCGGCTACCGCGTCATGCCGAAGAGCCCGACGCAGCTTGAGTTCGCGCTCGGCTTCAGCCATCCGGTCGTCGTCAATGCGCCCGAGGGCATCACGTTCGTCGTCGAGACGAACACCCGGTTCCTGGTGAAGGGGATCGACAAGCAGCAGGTTGGCGAAGTCGCGGCGAACATCCGCAAGATCCGCAAGCCCGAGCCGTACAAGGGCAAGGGTGTGCGGTACAGCGGCGAGCGTGTGCGTAGCAAGGCCGGAAAGGCAGGTAAGTGATGGCTATCTCCCTGGGAGTGCGCAAGCACCTCGCGGACAAGACGGCGGCGAAGGCTCGTCGCCAGGTGCGTGGCCGCAAGGCCATCGCCGGCACGGCCGAGCGTCCGCGCCTTGTCGTCACGCGCAGCTCGCGTCACATGGTGGCTCAGGTCATCGACGACGCGGTCGGCCACACGCTGGCTTCGGCGTCGACGCTCGAGGTCTCGCTGAGGTCCGGCGCCGGCGACAAGTCGGTGAAGGCGCGCGAGGTCGGCAAGCTCGTCGCCGAGCGTGCGAAGAAGGCTGGCGTCGACAAGGTCGTGTTCGACCGGGCTGGCAACAAGTACCAGGGCCGCGTGGCTGCTCTCGCTGAGGGCGCTCGCGAGGCCGGACTCGGTTTCTGACGGAAAGGTTTGCTACATGACTGAAGTGCAGCAGCGCCGCGGCGGTGAGCGCCGCGGTCGCGATGACCGTCGGGGCAACCAGCCGCAGGCCGAGCGCGAGAAGAGCCAGTACCTGGAACGGGTCGTGGCCATCAACCGCGTCGCCAAGGTCGTCCAGGGCGGGCGTCGGTTCAGCTTCACGGCGCTCGTCGTCGTGGGCGATGGCGACGGCACCGTGGGTGTCGGCTACGGCAAGGCCAAGGAAGTTCCCGCGGCGATCGCCAAGGGTGTCGAGGAAGCGAAGAAGCACTTCTTCCGCGTCCCTCGCATCCAGGGCACGATCCCGCACCCCGTCCAGGGCGAGAAGGCCGCTGGCGTCGTGATGCTCCGTCCGGCCTCGCCGGGTACCGGTGTCATCGCCGGCGGGTCGGCGCGTGCGGTGCTCGAGTGCGCCGGCGTGCATGACGTACTGGCCAAGTCGCTGGGCTCGTCCAACGCGATCAACGTGGTGCACGCCACGGTGGCTGCGCTGCAGAGCCTGGAGGAGCCGGAGCAGGTCGCGCGTCGTCGCGGCAAGTCGGTCGAGGATGTCACCCCGGCCGCCATCCTCAGGGCGCGTGCGGAAGGGATCCACTGAGATGGCCAAGGTGAAGGTCACCCAGACCAAGTCGGGCGTCGGCGGTAAGCCGAATCATCGCGAGACGCTCCGGACACTTGGCCTGAAGAAGATCGGGCAGAGCAAGGTCCACGAGGACCGACCCGAGGTGCGCGGCATGATCAGGGCCGTCGCTCACCTCGTGACCGTCGAGGAGGTCGACTGACATGGCGCTCAAGGTTCATCACCTGAGGCCTGCGCCGGGTGCGCACACGCCGAAGACGCGTGTCGGACGCGGTGAAGGTTCGAAGGGCAAGACAGCAGGTCGCGGTACGAAGGGTTCTGGAGCACGTCAGAACGTGCCCGCGAACTTCGAGGGCGGCCAGATGCCGATCCACATGCGGTTGCCGAAGCTCAAGGGCTTCAAGAACCCGTTCAAGGTCAGCTACCAGGTTGTCAACGTCGCTCGGCTGGCCGAGTTGTTCCCCGAGGGCGGCGACGTCCGCGTCGAAGACCTCGTCGAGAAGGGCGCGGTCCGTGACGGCCTGCTCGTCAAGGTGCTCGGCAACGGCGAGCTCTCGGTGGCGCTGCAGGTGAGCGCTCACGCGTTCTCCGCCTCGGCCAAGGACAAGATCGAGAAGGCAGGCGGCTCGGCCAACGAGCTGTGAGCCTGTACTGATTTCAAGGCTTCGGCAGGTCGGTGCTACACCGGCCTGCCGCAGTTGTTTCCGGGATCCGTACGCACGCTTATGTGAACAGCGTGTGAGCGAGTCGGCAGTCGCCGACCGTGCTTGGTACGATTCCCCGGTTGCCGTCGGCGGACGCCGCGCGGCTGGATCATGGCGTACGCGCTGTGAGCGACGATGAAAGGGCTCGAATGCTGACGGCCTTCGCAACCGCGTTCCGAACCCCGGATCTGCGCAAGAAGATCCTGTTCACCCTTCTCATCATCATGGTCTTCCGCTTGGGGTCGACGATCCCGGCGCCGAACGTCAACATCCAGCAGCTCAACGTCTGCCGCACACAGGCAGCCACGGGCGACAACGCCGGCCTCTACTCGATGGTCAACCTGTTCAGCGGCGGTGCGCTGCTGCAGCTGGCCATCTTCGCGCTCGGCATCATGCCGTACATCACGGCGAGCATCATCCTCCAGCTCCTCACCGTCGTGATCCCACGGCTTGAGGCGCTGAAGCAGGAAGGCGCATCGGGCACCGCGAAGATCACGCAGTACACGCGCTACCTGACACTGGTCCTGGCGATCATCCAGGCGACGGCGTTCACGACGCTCGCGGTGAACGACCAGCTCTTCCAGGGCTGCACCGGCATCGTCTACAGCACCGACATCTTCCCTGTCGTCGTCATGATCCTCACGATGACCGCCGGCACCAGCATCATCATGTGGATGGGCGAGCTGATCACCGATCGGGGCGTCGGCAACGGCATGTCGGTGATGATCTTCACCCAGATCGTGGCCCAGTTCCCGTCGTCGCTGTGGGCGATCAAGGTCGCCCACGAGACCGACGCGACCAAGGGCTGGTTCATCTTCCTGCTCGTCGTCGCCGTGGGCCTCCTCGTCATGCTCGGCATCATCTTCATGGAGCAGGCGCAGCGCCGTATCCCGGTGCAGTATGCCAAGCGCATGGTCGGCACCCGCATGTTCGGCGGCTCCACCACGTACATCCCGCTCAAGGTCAACCAGGCCGGCGTCATCCCCGTCATCTTCGCCTCGTCGATGCTGTACCTGCCGGTGCTGTACGCGCAGTTCCAGCCCAACACCAGCGTGGGGCAGTGGGTCGCGCAGAACTTCACCAGGGGCGATCACTGGGCCTACAACCTGGCGTTCTTCCTCATGATCATCGCGTTCGCCTACTTCTACGTGGCGATCACGTTCAATCCTGAAGAGGTCGCCGACAACATGAAGAAGTACGGCGGCTTCATCCCGAGCTACCGGGCAGGCAAGCCGACAGAACGCTACCTGGGGTTCGTCCTCAGCCGGCTCACCCTGCCTGGCTCGCTGTACCTGGCGATCATCGCGATGATTCCGACCCTGGCGATCGTCCTGCTGAACACGAGCCAGAAGTTCGTGTTCGGCGGCACGTCGATCCTCATCATCGTCGGCGTCGGCCTCGACACGATCAAACAGATCGAGAGCCAGCTCCAGCAGCGCAACTACGAGGGCTTCCTGCACTGACCGACCCCG
>Ga0209539_1000947_pt1 | contig 16123 bp, 17 predicted proteins | sample BarGraNGADG00312_2_FD_184499 | JGI IMG/M metagenome (GOLD analysis project Ga0209539, IMG submission 184499) | Arctic peat soil microbial communities from Barrow, Alaska - Barrow Graham LP Ref core NGADG0011-312 (SPAdes) (version 2) | ecosystem: Environmental > Terrestrial > Soil > Wetlands >... | reverse complement strand
CAAGCTTTATCCTTATGAATGGCTTGTCAATGAGGATTTTGGCAGAAATATGACTGTCGACCGCAACAAGGCATTCTGGATTGAACCTCCATGGAAAATGCTACTTTCCAACAAGGCGATTCTCCCAATTTTGTGGGAACTCAACCCTGGTCATCCCAATCTTCTGGAGACCTGGTTCGAAGCTGACAACTTCAAACTCGGTATCAATTATGCTAAGAAACCTCTCCTCTCCAGGGAAGGTCAAAATATTGAGCTAGTCAGTTACGGATCCACTATTGCCCAAACGACCGGTGACTATGGCGAAGAGGGATTTATCTACCAGGAATTGTGCACACTGCCAGAGTTTGACGGGAAATATCCGCTGATTGGAAGCTGGGTTGTCGGACAGGAATCCGCTGGGATCGGCATCAGGGAGAGTGATACACTGATAACAGACAACCTGAGCAGATTTGTGCCACACTTGATTTCTTGATTACCTTGAACGATGATAGAAAAACCAAAATCATACTGCGATGCCGTCAGGCACCTCGACCAGACCAATGTTCACAGGGTATACCATGATAGTTTTTATGGTTTCCCGATTGAGGACGACAATGAATTATTTGAAAGACTTGTGCTTGAAATCAACCAGGCCGGATTAAGCTGGAACACTATTCTGATCAAGCAGAAAAATTTCAGAATGGCATTCCATCAGTTTGATATTAAAACGGTTGCAGCATACGGAGACGATGAAAGGCAAAGATTGCTGAATGATGCCGGCATCATCCGGAACCGGCTAAAGATTGATGCTACGATTCACGATGCAGGAGTCATTCTGCGACTGCAAAAGGAATTCGGATCCTTCAAAAAATGGCTGGACCACCACCATCCCTTAACGAAAGAGGAATGGGTAAAATTGTTTAAAAAAACATTTAAATTTACAGGAGGAGAAATTGTGAATGAATTTATGATGAGTACCGGGTATTTTCCTGGGGCACATATCGAGACCTGCTCTTTTTACCAGGATGTCGTTAAATCAAAGCCAGCCTGGTTAAATGCGTAGTCTGATTTATTTCAGCATCCCCCGTCCAGCGTCATGCTGAACTTGTTTCAGCATAGGGACTCATTAATCAGGGGATTCCGAATCAAGTTCATCGACCTTGTAGCACTGTCAGCCATATTGTACGGGGTCGGTGAATATGGATTTACGCCAAACAGAACGGCTGTTCTTGGTTCTAATCTTCTGATATTCTTCAATCTGATACTAATCATGAGGGATCTCTATCCATTGCAGGCTATTTGCCAATTGCATGATTCTTCCTGATGTTCTTTCTATGCAGGAATATCCTGTAACTCAACATCGCCAAGGCACCATAAACGATCATTTGTCCGGTCAGGAACAGAAGTTCGGGACGCACATCCGCAAGGGTTCCGCCCATGGTTCGGATACGCAGATAGGCAGGGATCACCGAGGTGGACGGGAAGATATGTGCCAACTTGTAGAGAAGTGGCGGAAGAGAGGTAGCCGGCCACGACATTCCGCTCACGAAAAGAACTACCGGCGAAAGAAATACAAGCATCATGATGGAATGTTCCCGTCTTGTTAAAAGCAGCGAGACTGTTAGTCCCATGAATATCACCGAAAAAAGAAACGGTACCATCAGCAGCAACATATCAAGCATGGATCCTTTGTCAGGGAAGCCGAACCAATGGTAAAGTACAATCTGGGTAAAGATTAGATTGAAGCTGTAAAGAAAAAAATAGGCGAGCGATCTCCCGGTAAGGGTGTAAAAGATAGCGGAGGCCTCATGATTTTTGGAAGTTGCCAGCAGTTTTTGTTTCTCCCTTCTTGCACCTCCGATCATGCCAATACCTACCAGCAATGTTTGCTGGATGATGACAAGAATCAATCCCGGCATCACATAGGAGCCGTATGATCCGGCCGGATTGTAAAGGGTGTAACTCTTCATCGTAACCGGATCACGCTGCATCTTCGCCGCTTCCGGTGTGACACCCGCAGCCATCAGCCTTTTAATTTCAATGCCGGCAGACAAGGTCCCGGTTGCCCGGAGGGTTCCACGGAGGCTTTCCTTATAGATCAGGAAATAGCTCGCATCGCAATACAATCCGATATGGGACTGTCCTCCACTGATGATATTTCTCTCGAAATCAGTCGGTATCAGGATAATTCCTTTGGACTCGCCATCCCGGAAAAGTTCTTCTGCATCCCGGAAATCGCCTGTTTCCTGTTTAACTTCAATTTCCTGGGTAGCTCCGATCATCCGGATCAGTTGCCGGCTTAATGCGCTGTTGTCGCGGTCAACCATCGTAACCGGGATTTCGCGGATCACATTGTTTTGATAGGCAATCGAATAGACCAGCGGATAGACCCACACCGCGATGAAAAGGATCACAATCGCGCCCCTGTCTTTAAAGATGGAATCCCATTCGTTTAAAAACGCGTGTAGTGTCTGATCCAATCCCTTTTTAATCAATTTCAAATGCTTCATTTTTATGTTTTGGTGAGTCCGGGCAATGCCAGGGTACACGTTTTATTCAATGATTCTATTTACTGTCATTCGCTCCTTCCGTCCGATCCCGTGAGATTTGGTTCTATCGAACATTTTCACATTCGCCTCCCCGTCGTCAAGTCGTCTGGTCGGCCCCTCCTTCTTCACGCTTTTGTCTGCCATCTCTCGTCTGTCAGCCTTTTCTTGAACAACGGAAAAGCAAGGACACCGGTGAGGATATAGGGCAACAGCAATAATAGCGGCACAATGGCTTCATGCACGGGTTCTCCGCGCAGCGACTGGCTTAGAAATACCTTCAGCCAGAATGTATAGGGGAAGACAAAAGAGAAAAATTTGGCCAACAATGGCATTCCCATCGCCGGAAAGGTAAGACCGGAAAAGGTAAGGGCCATCATGGTATAGGCGCTCCCCAGCGAAAGGGTTAACCGCAGATTAATAGTTACCGTTAGCACGACGATCGCCATTGCCTGGTAGGCCAGGATGAGCAGAAATTCTGAAAAGAGTACCATGGCAAGCGATCCGTTCAATGGTGTTCCCATCACCCGGATAAGCAGGATATTCATAAACATCAGACCTGCAAAAAAGAGCAGGATATAGGGTATCAGTTTCCCGATCAGGGCAACTGTAGTGCTGTCACCGGCCGTTTTTATCCAATCCGCTCCGGTACCTTCCTTCATCTCGATTCCAATGGCATAGGAGGTACCCAAAAAGATAAACACCACTGCAAGAAGGGGAAGCAAACCCATCATCAGAAAATAGGCATAGTTGCCATACGGATTGAACAGCAGATGAATATCCGGTTTGATCGGTTGGACTTTCAGAATCGCATCCCTGGGTTGTATTCCTTTCTTCACCATGGTCTGCAATTTGACACCCCCCGAAATAGTGGAAAGGACCGTGACCAGTTGCGACTGCAGCACTCCTCCCTTGACCACATTGGTATTATTCAGGTAAAGCGCCAGTTCGGTCTGCATACCTCTTTGAACAGATTTCTCCAGTCCGTCAGGAATATAGATGACAGCATCCACATCTCCCTTTGTCATCCGTGATCTGGCCTCCTCCAGGGAGACCGATTTAAAAACGATATTTGCTGCGGGAAGGGCATCGATCATCCGTGCTATTTTCCGCGACAATTGTGTCTGGTCATTGTCAACAACGGTAATGGGCAGATCCCTGACCACAGCCGCTGAAAACATCCAGCTGACAAGCAGGAATACCGATGCCGGACCAAAGATCGTGGTAAAAAGCAACACCCAACTGTTAGCTATTCTGTTCAGTTCCCTCCTGATCACCCGGAAAAGGGAGGTCCGCAATAAAATATCTGTTTTGCCTTTCAGGTTCATCGGGTTATTTCCCTTTCCTTACACGATCCCAGTTGACTACTGCACTCATTCCCGGTCTCAACCCTTCTGTTTTTTCAACCGGGACGGCCTGAATTTCAAATGTCTTCAGATCAAAGTCGCCTCTGGTCTTGGTCGCATTCCATGTTGCGAAGTCTCCGAGCGCATTGATGTATGTCACCCTGAGTGCAATCTCCTTCAAGCCGAGCGCCGGGAATCTTGCAGGAATGATGCTCCCCTTTTTAATGGCTGACAAGAGATCTTCCCTGAGGTTAAACGTCACCCAAACATCCGACAAATCAACAATTGTCACCACCGGATAACCTGCCGGGATTAACTCTCCCCTTTCAGCCAAAACGTTGGCCACTTCCCCTTTGATTGGGGCAGTGATTCTCCTTTCATTCAGATAGGAACTCACCTCGCTCATGACCCCGTCGGCCTGCAAAACAAGTGCCCCGGCAGCATCCTTGTCCTCGTAGCGGGCTCCGTTCCGGGCCTTTTCATAGAGGGAGCGGGCTGCCATTTCTGTCTCAACGGCTGCCTTCATTTTGGTTTCTACCTCATCCTTTTGCTGTTCCGGTATGACCCCGTCCTTGTAGAGGTTTTGGATACGGGCAAAGGTTTTCCTTGCATAATCGGCAGCCGCCAAAGCTGTCTGCCAGTTGTTGAAGGCGACCTGCACATCCTCTTCCTGGGCCCCGTTGAAGGCTTTGTCGCGCTGTGCCCCGGCTGCCTGCCTGACCGCGGATGCCTGACTGAATTTTGCTTCCAGTTCAGGTGAGCTGAGTGTGAAGAGGAGCATTCCGGGTACTATTTCATCTCCCTTTTTAACACACAGGCTGTCTATCCGGCCGATCAGTTTGGAGGCCACCTTGATCTGGGTTGCCTCAACCTCTCCCTGTATCTCCAGCGGAACCGGAAGGCTCACAATGATGATTGCATACACGATAAAAAGCAGCAGCAATCCAAGCCCTCCTCCTATTAAATATCTTTTCGTCCTGTTCATTTTCTATATTTTGTCTGTTTCAAATTATTTCTATTTAATTCAATCAATTTCAATCATTCTTTTTCTCCACCAAACATTGTCAATTGCCAGATTTCCTGAGCGTCGCAGCGGGGTTAACTCTCATCATTCAACTTCCGTACCCATCCGTCCGAAATAGGGCCCTTCTCATTTTTCATGTCTTATAGCTCATATCTCCTTGTCATTTCCACGTCTCACCCTCTCATTGTCACATTGTCGAATCGTCGAATTGTCACACCATCAAATCAACTCATCGTAAATTTGCCTTCGATCTTCTCATATAACTGATGTACTGATCTGTGATGCCGGCATAATAGAGTAATTTAGACAACGACACATCGTATCCATACATTGCCTGGAGCCTGTCGATCCTGGCTTTTGCCAGAAGCAGAGATGCATCTGCCACCTGTGTGGAGGTAGCCATCCCTTCGCTGAATGCCTTGTTCCGCACCCTGAAATACTCGTTGGCAAGATCCATTTCAGCGTCCAGCATCCGGAGTTGTTCGCGGTACATGTTCAACTCCTGGTAATGCTTGTTGATCGCTGAACGGATGTCAGAGGAAGCCTTTTGATAATAATCCTCTGCCTGAATTTTTTGAAAGCCGAGCGCCTGAATTTTTTTCTGCTGCGACATGCCCTCAAAAAGATTCCATTTCATTCCGATTCCTACCACATATCCGGGCAGGTTGGGTGAAAGGTCCTTGTTGGCAATGTCGTACAATCCGGTTACCGCTATGGTAGGATACAGACCCGATTTCTCCGCCTTGTATCCTTCACCTGCCAGTTCCTTTTTCTTGTTCACCTGTGCCAACAGCGGACTTTTCTCCAATGCCCTGGCATAGAAATAATCCACATTTTCAAGTGAATCGAGGTAAAAAAGATTAGTGACAGGCCGAATGAAAATATCTTCCTTTTCCGCAATCGTATTGAGAAGGGCTTCATTGAGAATATCATTCTGTCTCACGGATTTCTGATATTCCCTTTCAGAATCAGAGAGGGTAAGTTTTGAATTCAGCAGCTCCACTTTGGCGATCTGCCCCTGTTGCTGTAATTTCTCCGCATCATGGTAATGGTGTTCCATGGTTGCCCTGACGTCTTCCCGAACTTTCACCGCCTGATCAGCTAACACCTTGCCAAAATATCTTTCAATCAACTCATTGGTGAGTTCATATGATTTTTGCAGATTTTCCAGCCCGACAGCTTCGTACCTGATTTGCGCGGCCCTGTTGGCAGCATTGATTTTTCCGCCTGTAAAAACCGGCCACATGAAACCCGCGGACAGAGTGGCAAACTGTTTTTCCTGGATGGTGAGATCCCAGTTGGCACTATTGACGGTATTCGCCACATCCAGCATTTTCTTTCTGACGACCTCTGTCGAAATATTATCCGGCAGAATGGGCATCACCCCGTTGGTGTTAGGATCCGGATTGGGCGCTCCGCTGAAGACACCATAATTACCAAGCGTCTGGTAAAGCGGAGTAATGGCATCCCGGACAGGTGTGAGATCGAAATGGATCTTGTCTTCCATCAGGGTATAACCAGCATTCAGCGAAATCCTGGGATAACGAAGTCCCTTCGCAGCTTTCACCTCTTGCTCCATCTGCAGCAGGTGATGATCCGACTGCCTGATCAGAAAATTGTTTTGAAGTGTAAGCTGCAAAGCTTCCTCAAAGGTAATCCGCCGGGGATCCCCGTTCGAAGCCCCGTTTGCATTTGCAGTCATCATCACCATGCAAAACAGGGCAACTTTCCAGTTATTATTAATTTGCATAATTTGGTCTTATGAGAAGGTGCCTTACAACTGTATCCCGACCGTCAGACTTAATGCCTTCGTGCAGTAATCAGAGGGTTGGTTTCCGATTTCTGCCATACCGATGTCATACCTGAGATCGAAACGGATTTGCTGCTTGCAGATAGGCGTCTGAAAACCGATGCCAAGAGTTGCGCCCCAGTCGGTTTTTTTGTTGTCGGTGAGTTGAACTGCATCTGCCGGACGCATCTGGTTGTTGAGCGCAAATGCCGCATAAGGGCCGCCATTGACGTAAAAAACATATTTGTGGTTATTAAGCAAATGGTCATCGCGGTACTGAAATAAAACCGGCACCTGCAGGTAGTGAACCATAAAATCGGTTTGACCCGCCATATTCAGTTCAAAGGTTTCGTCGCTGCGGCCCTTGCGCAGGTAATTGATCTCAGGCTGAATGTAGAAGGACTTGCATACAGGTAGATCCAGAAAAGCACCCGCGGTGTAGGACATGGTTACATTGCTATTGTCTGTAATATCGCCCTTGTTGGCAAAAGTTGTTACTGCCGCGCCTGTTCTCAGCCCGTAACCAAGTTGTGCAAATGTGGCGGTTGAAATCAGCATAAGCGCTGAAAGAAGGATCATGGAATTCTTTGTTGTTGTTTTCATTTCTATACTTTTTAAATGATTTGTGAACTGATTTGATTGGATTTGGTCAAAGGCAGTATTGATCCCGCTTTCGTCGGAGATATAAACAAAATGGGCACTATCCTGCGGCTTGCCATTTTTGGTTCCGGATGAAGGTGATTCTTTGGGTTTCATTTCGGGTAACATTGCATCAATAATTTATGATGCAAAGGAAAAGGATCGGTCAGCGGGAATTCTTGATCTGGATCAAAAAATGAAATTACTTCCCAGCTCTGATCCGGCTCAGTGTCTCCTGGGTGATTCCCAGAAAAGAGGCTATATGTCCCAGTTTGGCTCGCTGAAAGATATGGGGATATTCCTTCATCAATGCATTGTACCTGTCTTCGGCACTCTGAAATTTCATGCCGATCATGTATTCCGCCAGTTTCTTGGCCAGTTCATAGACGGCATGGAACGCGAACCTGGCCATCTCGTGATTTTCGTTGAGTATGGCTTCCATTTCAGAGTATTTGAGCGAATAGATCACGGAATCCTCGAGCAGTTCGCAATAAACAAGCGTGGGTTTATGATGGTAAAAACTATCTACGGCAGTCAGGAAATTATTATCGGCAAAAAACCATTGGGTAATTTCCTTTCCGCTTTCGGTAATGTAGAAAACCCGTGCCAGTCCCTTTTCGATGTAATAGATATGCTGGCAAATTTCACCTCGCCTGTAGAGAAAATACCCTTTCGGGAATTCATCCCTCCTGAAGATGGTACTAATCTCCATCTCTGTCTGATCCGACAGGTTCGCAATATTTTTGATATAGGGTGGCAGATGCATAGTCATTTTATTCTAAGAAACTGGTATAACTTATTTCCAATATCCTATGAAGGAGCATGTATGAGGCTTTTAAACATTTCGGAATATAAATCATTTAATGAATTCGTCTATGGAAAAACTAATTGCATGTTGCGGACTGGATTGTACCACCTGCGATGCATATAAAGCTACCATACTGGATGACAACGAATTGCGTGCCAGTACTGCAGCCATCTGGAGGGTACAGTTCAGTCCCGATATAACTAATGAAATGATTAACTGCACCGGGTGCAGGCAGGAAAGCGCAAAATTTGCACATTGCTTTCAATGTGAAATCAGAAAATGTGTCGCCTCCAAAGGATTTCAAACCTGCTCGGAAGGTGATCAATTGGAAAACTGCGACATCGCGGGAAATATTCTCAAGTATGTACCTGAAGCACTTGAAAACCTTAAATCTCTGAACTGAAAACTTTATCAGCGAGTTAGTGCTCACCATAAACCAGCCTCTTGATCCGCTTTTTATCCTCCCGTGCAATCACGATAGGAATTTTCTCTTCAATAACGTTACTGGTATCCAAACCATAGGCTTTCACGTCGTTGATACCCATCCCGCGGATGAAGTTATGCAGCCCCATGGTAAAACGCTGCAGCGGAGGTAGTTTGTAGTCATTGATCATGATACGGTCGAGGTTGACGAACAGGAAGTCTGCCGGAATCGAATGTCTCTTCAAGGATTTGTAATGGCTCACCATGCTTATTTCGTGCGTTTTCTCCAGATCTTCGAGTACCTGTTTGAAATAAACATTGATACGGCGCTCCACCTTAAAACCGAGACGGAACTCAACTTTTATGACTACACCCGGAACAATATGATGCACCGTATATTCAAACGTATCCGGAGTGTCGAGGCTGTCGATGTGAAGGAACCAGTAAGTATTCGCCCTTTTAGGATGCTTATTGAAGATGGAATACATGATCTTGGACTCAATCTGGTCAATTCTGTTGGCCTTGGTAATGTACACCAGATTGGTCGCAATCTTAGGCACGTTGTAATCCATACTCAGTTCGTGAATCACTTCGACCTCTTTATTCAGACTGGTGAAAGTGATGAACTTATTCTTTATTTTGCGGCCAAAATACCAGCCGTACATGACGGTGAAAAAGAGAGCTGCAAGCAGAATGGTTAACCAACCGCCATCGACAAACTTGTGCAGATTGGCATAGAGGAAAGTACCCTCGATGGTCAGGAAAAGAAGCAGCAAAAACATCCTGATGAAGAAATTCACCTTGCGTTTGCTGAGGTAGACCGACAAAAGCAGAGTGGTCATGATCATGGTAATGGTAATAGACAGACCATAAGCTGCCTCCATGTTGGATGATTTGGCAAAATAAATCACCACAAATGAACATGCGATCCATAACAACCAGTTGACGAATGGAATGTAGACCTGACCCTTGATTGAAGTAGGATACAATACCTTGATTCGCGGCCAGACATTTAATGTAATTGCCTCACTGATAAGTGTATAAGACCCACTTATCAATGCTTGGCTGGCGATAATGGCTGCAGAAGTTGAGATGATGATTCCGGGTATTAAGAACCATGGCGGCATGATGGAATAGAAAACATTGACATTCTTTGCTTCCGCGAGGTGATCCATCAGCCAGGCACCCTGACCCAGGTAATTGAGTATCAGTGATGTTTTTACAAAAACCCAGGTAATCCGGATATTCTTGATCCCGCAATGGCCAAGGTCTGAATACAAGGCTTCCGCCCCCGTGACAGCCAGGAAGACAGCTCCCAGCAAAATGACGGCTTCGGGATAAGTAGTCAAAAATTGATAAGCGTAATAAGGATTCAAAGCCGCCATAATACCGATTCCATGCGTCAACTGGCTGATACCCAGAATTGCGAGTAACGCAAACCACAAAAACATGACCGGTCCGAAGACGGTCCCTATCAAACCGGATCCAAACTGCTGAAAAAAGAACAACAACAGGAAGATGGTAAGAACAATAGGTACTACAGGGATATTTTGGTATAAAATATTTAACCCTTCTACGGCTGAAGTCACAGTGATGGCTGGTGTAATCACTCCATCTGCAAGCAAAGCGCTGCCACCAACCATGGTGATGATCGCGATCAGATTGGTCTTTCGTTTCACCAATGCAAACAGGGCAAAAATTCCACCTTCACCGTGGTTGTCCGCCTGAAGGGTGATGAAAACGTATTTGAAAGTTGTTTGCAGCGTTAGCGTCCAGATAATGCATGAGACGGCTCCGTAGATAAGCAGCTTGTTTACTTCGATGCCACCTTTCATGATGGCATTCATCACATACAGGGGACTAGTTCCGATGTCACCGTAAACAATGCCAAGTGTGATAATTAGTCCGGCAAGCGTGATTTTCTTAAACCCGGTAGGCGTAATTTCCATTAACTTCTAACTCGTAAATCTTGTTGATTGTAAAGACTAAAGAGACAAAAATAACTCAAATGCGGACAAAATATTCGGCCGGTTGAAAATAAAACAATAAGTTAAGATTCAATAATCTTGATCCCCTTCTCCTCCAGCACGATTCTTCTTTGCCGGTAGAGGGCGCCAATGGCCTTTTTGAACACCTTTTTGCTGATGGCAAAATGGTCGAAAATCAGGGCTGCATCGCTTTTGTCTGTAAAGGGAAGAAATCCTCCGGCCTCTTTTAGTCTGTCAAGAATAGTCTGAGAAATGCTATCAACCTGCTCATAGCCAGGACGGTAGAGTGAAAGATCAATTTTATGGTCCTCTCTTACTTTCTTGATGTAAGCCTTCAACTGTTGTCCCTTATTCAGCGGACCCGGTAATTCATCGTGGTATAGAATTCCACGGTGAAGGTGGTTGATAATGGCATTGTATCCCAAAGTACTTTCACTCTCTACGATCAGGGATACTTCCTCACCAACCTGATATTCAGGGATTACGTTGTCTAAGAATTTCTCAAGTTTGGCCGAGGCGACGATTCTTCCGGAATCAGGGTCAACAAAAACATATACCAGGTACGACCTTCCGGCTTCCATATTCATCTTCTGTTCGCGAAAAGGAACGAGCAGGTCTTTCATCAGTCCCCAGTCGAGGAAAGCGCCGACATTGTTGACGGCAATGGCCCTCAGCATAGCAAATTCACCCACCTGGGCGTAAGGTTTTTCGGTGGTTGCGATTATTCTGTCCTCCGAATCATGGTATATAAAAACCTCAAGGTCATCACCAACTTCACATGTTTCAGGCACATACCGGGCAGGAAGAAGAATTTCTCCCATTTCCGCGCCATCCAGATAGACTCCAAAATCGACGAATTTCACCACTTTAAGGGTGTTATATCTTCCCGTTAATATCATGGTAATTATTTTAGTTTTTGTTCTGTGAAGGCTCTTCCGGCATGGAAAGCCCTCAGATTCAGATCCACAATTTCAGCGCCTTTTCTGGCAAAGATTTCCCTGATGCCCTGCTCGAGGCTGCTCATCGGCAATTCGATAAAAGGCGAAGCAGCACCGAGCATGACCATATTGGATGCCCTGACATTTCCTTCAACCTTTGCCATTTTCTCAGCATCAATCGCTACCACCCGTGGCAAATGATTGATCGTATTCAGAATCTCTTCAGTGTCGGGGTAATCCGGAATATTGATAAAGGGCGTGGTACTCGTGATCACATATCCGTCGGGCGAAAGAAAACTCAGGTAGCGCAATGATTCCAGCGGCTCCACGGAAAGAATCAGCTGGGCCTGCCCGGAAGGAATTAGATCGGAGTATATTGGCTGATCCGACAACCTTAGATAAGACTGTACGGCGCCCCCTCGCTGGCTCATCCCATGGGTCTCTGCCTGTTTGAGGTAAAGGTTATTCTCGACAGCCGCAAATCCCAGAACGGTAGCTATCGAAAGAATTCCCTGTCCGCCGACTCCTGCTAAAACGATATCACACTTCATACGTTTTCCAATTAATTTTTTCGTCTTCTGGCTTGTTTCTGGATACACTCCCTGCGCGGGATGATTACCGAAACCCCTTGATAATTAATCTCTTTCCTCAAGAGATCGACCAATTTTTCATGGTTTTTTGGCAACGATTCGAGCATATTAATATGATCCTTCTGTACACCGACCCCCTCGCAGATAGCCTCAAGCCTTCCAAGCGCGGAGGAGTCCTGACCGCCGGTCATGGAGATCGATTCGTTGTCGCCGATGATCAGCACGATATTAGACTGTTCATTGACGGCGTCGAGCAATCCGGTAATGCCGGAATGGGTAAAAGTAGAATCGCCGATGACGGCAATGGAGGGGAAAAGTCCGGCATCGGCGGCTCCCTTGGCCATCGTCACCGAAGCGCCCATGTCGACGCAACTGTAAATTGAGTTGTACGGGGGAAGCGCTCCCAGCGTATAACATCCGATATCGGAAAACACTTTGCCTTTGCCATATTCTTCCATCACCTCGTTCAGGGCACGGAAGGTATCGTGGTGACCGCACCCTTTGCAGAGCGCAGGAGGCCTGTTGACCAATATCCCGGCAGGTTTCTGATTTTCAGGCGTTTCCAGATGGAGTGCCTTCGCTACCAAGTCCGGATTAAGTTCCCCAGTTCTCGGTAATGTACCATCCAGCCGGCCGCGTATCTTTTTCCCTCTGGCATAAAATCCCTTCAACTGTTCTTCCACGAGCGGGTAACCCTCCTCGAGAACGAGGATCTCGTCGACCCTTGACTCGAACTGTTTCAATAATTTTTCCGGTAGCGGATATTGTGAAATCTTGACCAAAGGATAAGGAAAAGTACCCTGAAAGTTCTCCCTGAAATAGTTGTACGCGATGCCGCAGCAGACGATTCCAAGGCTCCTGTCGGTACCTTCCAGCATAAAATTGTATTGTGATTCTTCGGAGAGCCTCAAAAATTTCTCCTGCTGATCCAACAGATGCTGGTATCTTTTGCGGGCATTCTGTGGAAGAAGTACAAATTGCATCGGGTTGTCGGGCAAAGAAATCTCATTTTCCTTCCATGCTTTTTCGACCAGGCTAACTCCTGACCTGGAGTGCGCCAGTCTGGTAGTTATCCTTATCATCACCGGAACGCCTGTATTTTCTGACAGGTCCAGTCCGGCAATGGTCATGTCGTATGCTTCCTGCTGATTGGCCGGTTCCAGATACGGGATCATGGCAAATTTTCCGTAGTACCTCGAGTCCTGCTCGTTTTGGGAGGAATGCATGGAAGGATCGTCAGCTACCGCGATCACCATTCCGCCGTTGATACCGGTGATGGCGATGTTCATAAAGACATCTGCGGCAACATTTAAACCCACATGTTTCATACAAACCAGCGATCTTTTGCCGGCGTACGACATGCCCAGGGCCGCCTCCATTGCGGTCTTCTCATTGGCCGACCATTGGCGGTGCAGGTTGCGTCCAATAGCTACTTCGTTCTCCTGAATATATTCTGTAATTTCTGTTGAAGGTGTTCCCGGGTAGGCATAAACACCGGAGATTCCGCCATCAATGGCTCCCTGTCCGATGGCCTCTGCTCCTAACAATAATTTTTTACTCATGAATTTTTTTTATCTTGAAATGCCCAGAAGTTTCCCCTGGTTTGTTCTTTTTCCTGCCTGTCTGATTGTTGTTGGATCCAGTTTTTGGCCAGGATTTTCATTCGTCCGTCGGCATGTTCGAAAAAATGGATATAAGCCTCGCAAAAACGCGGCAACCGCTGATCTGCCGGATCCTTGACACGGTCCTTGGTGCAACCGCCAAAACATTTGGTCAACCATGGACAAAATCTGCACTTTCGTGGTAACAGGGTCTTTGCCTTCCCGAAATCGTCCTGCTTTTTGGTGTTCAACATATTGATGATCTTGTCGTTGCGCAGATTACCCAGCCGGTGGCGGGGCTCAACGAAGAAGTCGCAGGAATAGATATTGCCATTGTGCTCGACCACCACATACGGCCCGCACTCTTTCATCATGGTGCATTCGGGCGATTCCATCCCGACGTAGGAATGAAAAACAGACTCAAAATGCCTAACCGAAGTGGTTGGCACGCCATCCACGAAATCTGCCATCCAGAGGTCGAACAATTTGACCAGGAATTTCCCGTATTTCTCTGCCGTCAGGGAAAAGGAAGCCGCCCTGGAAGGGTCGTTCGGATCCGGTTCGACGATGGGAATAAACTGCATCCAGGTCAGGCCGAGACCTTTGTAATAATTATATAGCTCTTCGGCATAATCTGCAGAATAATCTGTGATACAGCACATTGCATTAACAGCAACATCCTCTTCCAACAGCATTTTTGCCTTCTCCACCACGATACTCCAGGTTTTCTGAAGACCTTTGTTGACCCGGTAGCGGTCGTGGATGTGCTCGGGACCATCCAGCGAAAGCCCGATCAGCCAGTCATATTTCTTAAAGAATTTCGCCCACTCCCGGTCGAGTAACGTTCCGTTGGTCTGGAAGCCATTGCCAACTTCCTTTCCATGACCATATTTTATTTCAAGCTCGACAGCCCTCTGGTAAAAATCGAGTCCCATCAGCGCCGGTTCACCGCCTTGCCAGGCAATTGATACTTCCCTGCCAGATTGCTGCATCACCTGCCTTATGAGTTCTTCCTGAATTTCCGGACTCATCCGGTGAGTCTTTGTTTCCGGAAAAAGTGAATCCTTTTCAAGATAAAAACAGTAAGTACACTGAAGATTGCAATCCGGTCCGGCCGGCTTTATTAAGACTGAGGTAAGAGGTCTCTGTTTTTGAGCCATGTTGAGAGTAAAATCAGAGTGCGAAAATAATCAAATTTGATGACTCTGATGGTTATTGGCAGGAGATGCAATTCATGTTTAAACAATAATTTGAATACTTTTATAGTGATGTTTGACCGACCTTCATGATGACATATTCCCGGACACTGTTTTTTTTTAGCCTGAGCCTTTTGCTGCATTTTCCTGCATTTGCACAGGAGGGAATGGTTGTACTGAGCGGCAGGACCATGGGTCCGGATCAGCAACTTACCAGTCGGCTTTCGAACGCCGGAAGTGGTTCCGTTGAGCAGTTGGTCAAGACCTTGCCTGGCGTCAGCAGTCGTGATGAGTTGAGTCCGCAGTACAGCGTAAGGGGTGGAAATTATGACGAGAACCTTCTTTATGTTAATGGGATAGAGATCTTCAGACCTTTCCTCGTTAAGACAGGAGAGCAGGAAGGGCTGAGTTTTGTGAATCCTGATCTGGTCTCAGCCATCCGTTTTTCATCCGGTGGATTCGGGAGTTCTTACGGAGACAAGATGTCTTCGGTGCTGGATATCGATTACAAAATTCCCTCCTTTACCCGGGGCTCAGCTGAGGTAGGGGCCTTAGGCGCCTCCGCTCATCTCGAAGGCACTGCGCTGCAAAAGAGGTTCAGTTACCTGACCGGAATACGCTACCGTGATAACCGTTATCTGCTGGGGACGCTCGACCAAAAGGGTCACTATGATCCGGCCTTCTTCGACTTTCAGACTTTGCTGAGATATGATTTTTCGGGGAGATCGCCCATTTAAATTTACTACCGAACTGTATTACAAATCGTTAACACACCTCATTCCCTATAAGATCGTCAACCTGGATCTGCAATATTTTCCTGAGCAGCAGTCGAAGGGATATGCCTCCGGACTGGAGATGCGACTCTATGGCGAGCCTGTTCCGGGCGCCATCTCCTGGATATCCATGACGGTGATCAATATCTCCCCCGGCCGACGGATCAGCGGTTCAATCTGTCCCTCTTTTTTCAGGATTACCTACCGGGAAATCCTAGTACGAAGTTGAATCTTACGCTGTTGTTTGGAACCGGTATTCCGTTCGGTCCGCCGCACAGTGAGCGCTGGATGGATACTTTCAGAATGCCTCCGTACCGAAGGGTCGATATGGGAATTTCAAAACCAGATGTATGCAGCACCCAATTATCTGACAGGTAGACGAATAAACCTAAAGGCGTCTGTTAATTTCTGATTTACAAGGAGATCTTGTTCCAATGAACAATATTTTGTAATTATATGCTGGATTTTGACTGACCCTTTTTG
>Ga0209539_1000945_pt1 | contig 16143 bp, 15 predicted proteins | sample BarGraNGADG00312_2_FD_184499 | JGI IMG/M metagenome (GOLD analysis project Ga0209539, IMG submission 184499) | Arctic peat soil microbial communities from Barrow, Alaska - Barrow Graham LP Ref core NGADG0011-312 (SPAdes) (version 2) | ecosystem: Environmental > Terrestrial > Soil > Wetlands >... | reverse complement strand
ACGGATTGGTATATTGCCGCACGCATCTGCATAGTTGCTTGTAGAGGGACTACTGCCATCAGTCCGGAGATCTCATGTAGCCAGGGAGCATCGGTGGCGGCAAGATCACGAATCTGAGGCATAGTCAGCCCACCCTTCTGCGATTCTTCACCGGCATTCACCTCCAGCAAGAACGTACACGCCCTCTGTGCCCCGCGATCCTGCGTATCGTGCAGACGTTTGAGGAGTTCTGGGCCTGCCGAATCGACCGTGTCGAACACTCGAAGGATGGCATTGTACTTGTTCGACTGGAGTCGACCGATGTACCGGACAGTCACCCCACGACTCTCGCACAGAGCGAAGACGTCCTTGCGAATGGCTTCCTGCAGGTAGTTCTCACCAATTTCGGTCGCCCCTGCATCAATGGCTTCCAGGATCCGGGGAAGAGGCTGTGTCTTCGTCACGCAGACAATATGCGGTTCGCCGGGCTGACCAGCCGCCCGGCGATACGACAAACAAGCACGCTCACGAACTTCCGCGAGACGCTCAGCTATCGAGCCCACATTCGACGCTAGAAGCCGCGAGGCGGTCCCTTGCGCAGTATGGCGGGGAGCTCGACTTCCTCGACCTTGAATTCTTTGAGAATTTTCTTCTCCTGTTCCGCTTCGGCCTTCTGAGGCTGCATCCCGGATGCCACCACCGTGATACGAATCTCATCGTTGGGTTCGCCAGATTCACCCAGTACTTCGTCGAAAGGATCGGCCAGACCGAAGATGATCTTGGCATCCTTTGACGCGCTCGACTGGATGGCCGTCGAGATGATATCCATCTCTTCCATGGAAATCTCATGGCCAATGACGTTATAGATAAGTCCGGTGGCGCCCTGCATCGAGTACTCGAGAAGCTCGTAGTTAGTAGCAGCTCTGATGGCCTTTGCCGCACGTTCGTCGCCCTTGCCGGTTCCCATGCCTATCCAGATACTGCCGTCCGCTCCGCTGGGAAGCTCTCCAGAAGGAGTCGATGTCAGGACGTTTTTGAGATCGGCAAAATCGAGGTTGATGATGCCGGGTGTCCGGATGAGCTCGGTAATGCCCTGGACCGCCTTCTTCAGGACCTCGTCCGCTTTGCGGAATGCATTGCTGATGGTAATCTTCCCTTCCTCCAGCTTGAACAGTCGCTGGTTTGGAATGACGACCAATCCATCAACACTGTCACGAAGCTCCTTGATGCCATCCGATGCGACCTTGGATCGCTGAGGGCCCTCAAAGTTGAACGGCTTGGTAACAATTGCAATGGTGAGGATGCCCAATTCACGAGCCACTTTCGCCAGGACGGGAGAACCGCCCGTACCCGTGCCTCCGCCCATGCCGGCAGTTATGAACAGGAGAGAGGAGCCGGTAATTGCTTCTTTGAGCATCTCTCTGCTCTCTTCTGCTGCTTTTCTCCCGACCTCAGGGTCAGCACCCGCGCCCATCCCTCGAGCAACCTTTGCCCCAATCTGAATCTTACTTTCTGCCCGACTGTATCGCAGAACCTGCGTGTCGGTGTTGACGCTTACGAAATCGACGCCGGAAGGAAAATCCCCCACCATCCGATTGACGGCATTGCCACCCCCACCGCCCACGCCAATCACCCTGATGCTTACATTCGAGCTTCCCCAGGGATCCAGTCGATCATCCATAGTGGATTTCCCTCCCCGTCAGTATGTCTTAGTCGAACAGGTCAAGGCCCTTGAACAAGCCGCTCAGGCCCTTGAATGCGCGCTTCTTCTTCTGAACTCCGGCACCATCGCTGTGGATGCCGAGTTCGAGCAACCCGACTGATGTCGAGAAGCTGGGATTTTTGAACGAACTAAAAACAACGTCGTCGACTGTCGGCTGTCCCACTCGAGCTCGAAGTCCGCTGATCTCAGAGAACTTATCCGTGATGTGGGACACCATGGCCGTCCCTCCAGTCAAGACAAGGCCGGCCGGAAGCATGTTGTTGTAACTGGAGTGCACCAGTTCCAGCTTCACGGCTTCAGCTATTTCCTCAATGCGAGACGTCACGACATCGCTGATATATGACTTCGTTGTCGCAAGAACACCATCACCCGATGCTGTCGAATAACTCACCTGGCTGTCCTGGAAGTCCTTTCCCCTGCTCGCATCCACCGAACCATAAGCCACCTTGAGCTCTTCAGCAACATTCAGACTTGTCTTCAACATCATCGCAAGATCCATCGTCACATGGCGGCCACCTATAGGCAGAACAGCAACATAGCTGAGACTGCCTCCTGTGAAGACAGCCAGGTCAGTCGTATCTCCTCCGATATCGACACAGGCGACGCCGATTTCTTTCTCTTCTGCCGAGAGGACAGCATCAGCTGAAGCCAGACCTTCGAGCACAAGCTTGTCCACCTTGAGGCCGGACTCTGTCACACAGCGACGAAGATTGTCCAGAATCGTCGACTGTCCCGTGACGATGAACGCCTCGAACTCAAGACGGATGCCCGACATTCTCAACGGGTCCTTGATGCCTTCCTGACCATCCACGAGGTACTGGCGCGGGATCACATGGATGATCTCCTGATTTGGTCCTAGCAGGACAGCCTTGGCAGACTCCCACACGCGATCCACATCATCCTTCTGTATCTCGCGCCCCGGCCGGGATATTGCCACAAGGCCGCGGTTCACCAATCCAGTAATATGAGTACCACCGACGTTCACGATCACCGACGAGACGGAGTAGCTGCTCATCCGTTCTGCCTCGTCGCGTGCCGTCTGGATAGCCTGCGTCACACCTTCCATGTCGACGACCACTCCACGTTTCAGGCTGCTGCACGGAGCCGTCCCGACTCCAAGAATAGAGTCGAGGCTGTCTCCTGTCGCCGAAGCTATCAACATCTTGACACGGGTACTTCCAATATCGAGTACGCTGACGATTCTTTCCTGGCCAGCCATCATGCCTCCTTCTTCAAGAGAACGCGCCGGATAATTGCGATATTCTGGTACATTCTGCTTCCAAACACAACGACTGCCGCAAGGTAAAGATCGATGCCCAGCTGATCACCGAGATACCCCAGCAGCGCTGCAACGAGACTGTTGATCAGGAAACCCGAAAAGAATACTGTCGCATCGAAGGTGTCCTTCAGATAGCCCTTGATGCCACCGAGAATGGAATCCATACCAGCTAAAAGAGCCAATCCCACGTATTTGGAATAAACGGCGGGGATGTGCACGGGGCGAAGAATCCCGATAACAATACCAAGTACGAGTCCGCACACTGTTACGAAGCCAACCATAGGTATTCGTTTTCCTCCCCTAGTCACTGATTCTAAGCAGGTTGACTTTTTGAACTATAGCACCAATGCGCCTCAGGTTCAACAAGTCGAGCACGCCTCCAGGAATCTGCAGCCCCTTGGCCATATTCTCTGTATCGCCGATCGCGCTTATGACCAGAGGCATCTGCGTCACCTTTCCACCCACGCGAACGTTGAGACCCGCCCTGTATACGGAACTCGAGTCAGTCAGGCGTATGCCATTCAACGATATGACTTCGGCTCCCGATGCCCAGAGATCATTCAGAAGGAGGAGCAGATCGTCATCGGCCAGCATGGATGGCGAGACCCCTGATGATTGCTCTCGTATCGTAATCCGGATACCAGGGCCCGCGAGTGGGACGGCCCCGGTTCTCTGTCTCAACACAGTGGCTTCATGCTGCAACTGGCTCACTTGCGCGGCCGTATCATCAGAAGAACGAAGGTACTGTGTGACTTTCTGCGACACGTCGGTCTCCTCAACGAGGAGGTCCTGTTTGCGTTGCTGGAGGTCTTTGATGACACGAATAAGATCCTTCGGGTCCTCGTTCTGATAGGTCTGCTTCATCTCGCGGACGACGCGTGCCTGCCCGGGGAGCAAGAACCCAACGAAGAAACTGATGAGAGCAAAAATCAGCGCAGTCGACTGCCACGACGACCGCCCAGTCCGCTTCATTTCACACTCACTGCGTACTTGAATGCAGCATTGTCTAGCGACGCCGGGACAGTCACAGACGTTTTCTTCTCAAGTGAGCACGTAATCTCAAACTGATCGCTGTACATCTGCAACACCCGGAAGAAAACGTCTTGAGAAATGCTGTCGGCCAGCATCTCGGGGTTCCCCAGCGCAGTGATAACGTACGGTGGCGACATCCTGCTCGAATTCACGAGGATGATGGGTCCGGCACAAACGATAGGGCTGTTTCCAAGAACGCGCTGGTCGTTGACGGCAATCGCCGTGGCGCCATATCTTCGCATGAGATTCACGATGCTGCGGAGGTAACCGTCATGGATGACGAAGTAGTTCGGATCATCGGAGAGCGTCGGCGTACGCGAACTATCACTCAATGTTACGACGACACCAGGACCTGTTGCCTCCGCAAGCCCCGTTTTCCCTCTCAGCTCTCCCAGCTGCTGCGTCAGAACGCGCACCTCGTCGCTCGTGGCAGCGCCCTTGCTCTCGAGCTCTGCCAGCTGTCCCCGAAGATCGACAATCTGCTGAGCGGCAGTATTATTCTCATTTTCGAGTCCCTTCATGATTTCGACCAACTCGACATTCTGGACAGGAACGACGTAGGCTTTGTTCACTGTGGGCTCAAACTGGACAGCCAGAAGGTATCCGAATCCGACAACCATGACAAACAGCGCAGCGAGGAAAACGCCCCCGCTTCTTCCACGTGTGGTCATGGGGGCCCCGGGATAACGGCCTGGCCCTCGAACCGCAGGTCGATGGTTACTTTCTTCCCCTTGAATGCAGGCATCCCAAGAACCGCAATCCCTCGTTCGATCTTTGAAGCACCGTTCGCGCTGTCACCAAAGATAAGCGTCTTACCATCTTTCAATCGTACGGCAAGTCCCATCGACGAGGATAGTGACATGCCCATGATTGCCAGCTGGTCCCGATGCTGCATCAACTGGCAGCACAGCGGCGCGTACTCGAGTGAGGCAGACAGAAAAGCCGGGGGTACAGATGGGAATCCGCTTACATCAACCACGTTCCAGGACTTCGATGCCTTTGTTATGGTGTAGGCTGTCCCCGTCTTCAGGAACACGGCAGCCAGCTTGCTCCCCTGCCTGATCACTACGTCGGGGTCTGCAATGTCCACACCGACAGTCGCATTCCAAGGTCGCTCACGCATAATCGTCACGTCAGAAACGGGGAGTCCCTCCAGCCTGTCGACGACCGAAGCCCTGTTGAGGAGCATGAGAAGACCCTGAGACCGGCTATGCCAGACCTGGTTCACGACTGGAGTTTCCCAGGAGTCCGCATGTACGAGTACACGAGCAGCCGGTACGGTGAACCAGTAGACCACCAATACAACCAAAGCAACCAGACCCATCCGCCACAGTAGCTTCATGAACGGAGGAACTCATCATTGATGCCCACGCGCTGCCTCCTAGGAGAAGTCACCGAGCAGCCTGATCTCGGGCGAAAGGCGCACGTTGAAGCGTGCATAGACTCTCTGTACGACAATGTCCATGAGGCGCACGACATCAAATGCAGTCGCCCCTCCCAGATTGACGATGAAGTTCGCATGCTTGGCCGACACCTGCGCCTGCCCCACCTGGAGACCCTTGCACCCGGCTTCCTCTATCAACTTGCCGGCATACGTCGTTGGAGGATTCGTAAAGATACTTCCCGCATTCGGATGTTCCCACGATTGTTTGGCATGCTTCTCGGATCGGATACGTGCAGCTGTCGAGCGGATTGTTGCTCCGTCACCAGCCTCAAGATCAAATGCAGCACCGAGAATGATCGCCCCACTCTCCTGAAACTCGCTATAGCGGTAGTCAAAATCAACATCTTCATGCTTCTTCACAACATACTCGAGATTGGGATCCAGAACTTCCACATACGCTAGGTGAGTACTTATGGCCTGAGAGAACGAACCAGCGTTCATGTAGATGGCCCCTCCGACAGTACCGGGTATGCTGACAAGATACTCCAGTCCAGACAGATCCTGAATCATGGCGAAGTCCAGCAGTGAGGACAGTGGCATCGGGGCACGAGCAAGCACCAGTCCTTTCTCAATCACTGGCTGGAGGGAGGTCTCCATGAGTCTCACGACTAGACCTTCGACGCCACGATCGGAGACAAGGACATTCGTTCCATTGCCGATAACCGTCGTGGGCATCTTGAAAGCTCTGGCAGCACGCAGTGCGCAAACCAAGTCCTCTTCACCACATGGCGTGTAGAAGTATTCGGCTGGGCCGCCGATACGAAACGACGTATAGGACGAGAGCGGCTCCTTCGTCAGGACCCGTTGCTCGACGCGACGTCCGAACTTATCTATGACCGAATCCACCATCAGTCGTTCTCCTGCTGTATGCGTCCCTCAAGGGACGCAGCAGTCTCACATTGTACCGTATTGTCGCTCGTCAGCAAGCCACAAAACCGCAGACCAAGCTTGTTCACGTCACCAGGGCCCATAAACAGTACCACGTCACCCGTGGTGGCCGACACCCGCAAGACGTCAAGCATCTGGTACACGGGCATCTGAGGTGCCAATGAGTCACCGACTGCCGCCTTCACGCTCTCTCGAAGCATCTTATTCAGCTCTTCCGGATGCTCCGCTATCTCTCCAGCCGGGAAGATGTCGAGCAGCACGATCCGCGAAACTCCAGCCAGTGCCGGTCCATACTTCTCGAGACACGTGCTCACTCGGGAGAAACGGTGCGGCTGGAGCACGAGGGTAAGTGGTCTTCCGGGATACCGAACCGAGACAGCCTGCAGGGTCGCTCTGATCTCCGTGGGGTGGTCGGCATGGTCTGTGAGGACGACCGTTCCGTCATGGTCTGTCAGGAGCTGCATCCGCCGCTCCATTCCCGGAAAACCTTCCAGAATAGGCAGCGTGTCTGCGAAGGGGAGCCCTACTGCCTCGCACGCGAGGCAAGCGGCAACAGCGTTGAGGTAGCTCTTCTCGTCTCCTCGTTCCATGGCAAATGACTGCTCCATGCCTTCTCTTGCAACTATTGCGGTGTTGCTGCGGACACGGTAGCGCATCTGCACCTGATTTGAGGCCTCCTGACCGTACAGGACGTGCCGCGGCAGAGCCTGCACGATCCTGGCCACTTCCCTGTCGTCACCACAGCCAACGATCAGGCCGTTTCGCTCAGCGCATTGCTGGGAAAACTGCGCGAATGCGTCGACAAGGTTGGAGAACTTGTCTCCATAAGCCCCCAAATGGTCGTTATCAATATTCGTTACAACAGCTACGTCTGGATGGAACTTCAGGAATGAACCGTCCGATTCATCAGTCTCCAGGACCATGACCGGGCGTCCTAGAATCTGCCTTCGCTGTGTCCCTTCAGGGGGGAAGACTTCATCAAATCCTGCGATATGGCCTCCAACACAGATGGTTGGAGCAAATCCCTGTCTTGCCAGCACATATCCAATCATGCCAGACGTCGTGGTCTTGCCGTGCGTGCCAGCAACGGCAACCAGGAAATACTCTGATGCGACGGCAGACAGAACGTCCGTTCGATGGAGAACGTCTGCTCTGATCCCCGCTGCAGCCATGAGCACCACATTGTCCGGGCGAATTGCCGACGACCGTACCAGAACTTCGTCATGACGAAGTACCCCAGATGCTTCAGCTTCGGACATCACCTGGATACCCAGCGAGGTCAACCGTTCAGCCTCGGGGCCGTCATTCGCGATGTCTGAACCCCGCACATCCATTCCGATGCTGTGCAGCAACATAGCCAGCGAACTCATCCCGGCACCACAGATGCCAACAAGAAAAAAAGGCCTTCCAGATTGCAGGAGCTCAGTCATGTGAGCACTCCTCTTCGATGGTGCGCATTATGGCGTCCCCAGCATCACTTCCAAAGATACTGGAAGCAGGAAGGGTCGGGCCTGCTTCATCATCCAGTGCCTTCTCTACAATGGACAGGTACCTGTCGAACAGCAGTGACTGCTGCTCAAGGCGTATACCGAGACCAAGGCTCTCGAGATATGCCGCGTTCTTGGACTGATGCCGGCCAACGGCGAAGGGATAGGGGATGACGACGGCATAGATGCCTCCGATAGCAAGCTCCGTAAGTGTAAGTGCCCCGCCTCTCGTCACCGCTACGCGAGTCTGCTCATAGAGTCGCTCCATATGCTCCTCATAAGAGACGACGACAGGATTGACATGCCGCAGAGACAACCCGTCCACTGCATCACGAATCCTCGCATAGTCATCAGTTCCAGTCACCACGGTGACTGGAACTTCGCGGCCTCTGCTTTCCAGCTCCCGGATTGTCCGCAGGAACAGTTCGTTGACGAAGCTGGCCCCACCACTACCCCCGATAAACAGCAGTCCCCGGCGAAGGGGTCTGTTGAGCCGGCACTCCGTCAGTGCCATGTAAACTTTACGTCGCAGAGGATTTCCAGCGACGGTGAACCGTGAACCGGAGACTCCTTCAACAGGAAACCCCAGGAACACGTGCCGCGCACGACGGGAGAACAGTCGATTTGCCCTCCCCATGACAGTATTCTGTTCCAGAAGGTATATGGGAACTCCGCTCATCTGCGCAGCCACGATTCCTGGCACCGATACGTATCCGCCGGTACCAACGAAAGCATCCACATGGGCGTCCGTCATGACACGGCGGGCCGCCCTCACTCCGCCTCGAGTTGCACGTGCAAGGCGCCACAACGACCTGGGCGTATACAGAAGCGGGGCAGAACAGACAGTTTTGACGTCAAACCCCTGAGAGAGGAAAACGCGTTCCTCCATGCTGCCGGATCGCGCCAGCATGGTGACGGTTCCCCTGTCCAACAAGCGTTCAGCAATTGCGACTGCGGGGTAGATATGCCCTCCTGTCCCTCCTCCAGCGACAACGTAGTGCATCAGGCGGCCTCCGGACTCCGGGAAATGGCTGCCGCGATGCCAAGCGCAGCCATCTCGAAGACGATGTGATTGCCTCCCTGACTGAAGAAAGGCAGAGGTACTCCTGTTGTAGGAAGCAGTCCAACAACGACACCAATGTTGACAAACGCCTGCACGGCGAGGAATACGCCCAGTCCCATAACATACACTCGGGCAAACGGCTCAGAAGACCTCGAGGCAAGCCTGAACAGGTCGAAGACGATCCACAGATAAATGCCCAGCACGATGGTCACGCCGATAAGCCCGAACTCTTCCGAGAATATGGCGAAAACAAAGTCATTTTCCTGGGCCGGGAAGTGGACAAATTTCTGGACGCTCCGCATAAAACCCCGCCCCAGCACTCCGCCCCTCGCGACAGCGAACATGGAGTTCACCAGCTGGTAGGCGATGCCTTTCGCCTTGTCGGCTGCCAGCGGGTTGATGAACGAGGTCATCCTGACTTTCCAGGAAGCTTTCACGTTCACCGCAATCAGAGCCAGCACGCCCAGGGCAGCCGTTCGGCTGATCCAGTAGCCGAACGGAGCCCCGACGGCCAGCAGGATAGCAATTGAGGACCCAGCTATGACAAAGGCAGTCCCGAAGTCGGGTTCCAGTGCGACCAGGCCCGTAAACCCCAGCACGAATAGCAGAAACGTCCGGTAGTATCGATGGTCATACTCGTTCAGGTACTTGCCACTGAAGAGCTTGGCGGCGAGAAGAGGAACCACCAAGACAACTGCCTGAGATGGCTGCAAGCCAATCGAATTCGTTCCGATCCATCGGCTGGAACCATTGACACTCCTTCCGATGCCAGGAATGAGAACGGCGACCAGCAACGCTCCTAGACCATACGTCAGGAATTCCGAAATGTCTGCCCAGCGCATGTACTTGAACCGCGAGCAGAACCAGTAGGCGAAGATTCCGACACCGACGATAATCGCCTGCTTGACGACACTCGGGGTAACGGCCACCAATTGACCTCGCGCGGCACTGAGACTGACGGCGATGCTGTAGTTCTGCAGTACCCCCAGGCAGAGCAGTATGGCGACCAGAACCAGTATGCGCCTCACCGCGTGACACCGCCCCGGCGACCCTGAGCGATTTCCCTGAACCGGTCGCCGCGCTGTTCAAAATCCCTGAACATGTCGAAACTAGCACAAGCAGGAGACAGAAGCAGCGTACCACCTGCAGAAAGAAGGTGTACTCCATTGCGGACTGCGTCCTCAAGCGATTCGACGCGGGCAATCGTCTTCATGCCGGCATTGCGCAGCGAATCCTCGATAGCTGGGGCGGTCGCGCCCATCACGATTGCTGAAACCAGATTCCTGTCTTCGGTCAGATGCCGCGCCATCTTGTCGAATGAGACGCCCTTTGAGCTGCCGCCCAGAATGACTACATATGGTCCAGTCATGGCATCAGCGGCCGTCATAACCGATTCCGGAGTTGTTGCCTTGGAGTCGTTGACGAACGTCACGCCATCCACTGTTCCGACGTACTCCAGTCGGTGAGGCAGCCCGTTGAAGCCCCTCACAGCCCTGCAAATGACATCTGGAGATATCCCATACAAAAAGGCTGCCAGAGCTGCGCTCATGGCATTCGCTACATTGTGCCGCCCCCGGATGCGCAGGTCTGTCTCTCTGAACAACTCCACCATGCATGTCGTGTCTTTGAAAACAATGCCACCATCGACAACATGCGCGCCGGAGTATACGCCGTCACCCAGTCCGAAATAGAACGTGGAAGGACTCAGCATCGGGCCAAGCGCTCTCAGCGCGAGATCATCCCAATTGAGCACGACGACATCATCTGCCGTCATATTCTCGAACAAACGCTTCTTCATGGCGAAGTAGTGTTCCATGGTACCGTAGCGGTCAAGATGGTTCGGAACCAGGTTCGAGAAAATAGCCACTCTGGGATGGAACGTATGAATTGTCTCGAGCTGGAAGCAGCTGACCTCAAGAACCGCCGGTCCTGCCAACGGGTGTTCCACCAGGAGCTGTGACACTGGAGTACCCAAGTTACCCCCCGTCACTGCATCGGGATATTCCTCAGCAACGATTTCTCCGAGAAGAGCCGTGGTCGTACTCTTACCATTGCTGCCAGTCACTGCAAGCACTGACAGACCGGCATACGCGGCAATCTCTGTCTCACCAACGATGACTTTATCCATTTGTGCAGCCGCCAGGATGATCGGGGCGTCGAGTGGAACACCGGGCGAGACGACGACGACGTCGCAGGTGGCCATGATGCTCGCAGTGTTCTGCCCAAACTCAAAGGGAACGCCCACCTGCTGAAGCAGTCGTACAGCGTGTTCGAACTTTTCGTCAGCGCTTCGCTGCCTGAATTCCGATACGAAAACATCTACTCCATGATCGTGCAGGTAGAGGGCTGCATACAATCCACTCGGCAATGCCCCGACGACGAATGCTGAATTGAAAGGGATCACTGGTTACCTCCACGTCATTGTCAGTGCCCCGGCAATGACGAACAGGATACTCACGACAAAGAACCGGTCGACGATCTTTGGCTCGGTCCATCCGAGCTTCTCGAAATGATGATGTATCGGAGCCATAAGGAAGACCCTCGTTCTGCGGCCGGAGGCTTTGAAGACAAACACCTGGATCATCACGCTTATCGCCTCTCCGAGAAACAGTCCTCCCAGCAGGATCGACGACAACTGGTTCCCTGAGGCAAATGCCCACGCGACGAAGATGGAACCAAGCGCAAGCGATCCCGTATCTCCCATGAATACTGATGCTTTTGTGCCATTGAACCATAGAAATGAGATAGCAAATGCAGCAGCTGCCAGAGGGAGAATGCCGGCCAGTCCTGATGGATGCAGAAGCGAGGCTATTCCGGCCACAACAAATATGGGAAGACTCGTCTTAGCGAGCAGGCCATCAAGGCCGTCCGTCAGGTTGAATGCATTCACCATGCCGACCGCGTACAACATGGCAACAACATAGAAAGCCCAGCCGCCAAGAAGAACTGCGCCACTCGCCAGATAAAGGGTCGGAACGATCGATGGGTACGCCAGATAGAAAAAGAGCCCAGCTGCTGCTGTCTGAATCAGGAGTTTCTGGTAGCCACGCAGTCCGTCATTTCTGTGTTTGAACTCTTTGGTCCAGTCATCCAGAAAACCAGAAAGGAAACTGACTGCTACAAAAACCACTGCGGCGACGTCCAGCCGTGTCAAGCCCGTTCGCCCCATCACGAAGAAATAAGCTGCCACAGCTCCGGCAATGTTGAGAACCAGCATCAGACCGCCCGCCGTGGGCGTACCTGCTTTGGATTTGTGAGAAGCGGGCCCTTCCTCCCGTATCAATTGCGTAAACCGTATCCTGCGCAGCCACGCAATAAGGAGAGGGAAAAGAGCCAGGTCCACAAGGACAAGAATGAAAACCAGCAACATGGCAGACTTCGCGGTCATCGACGTCCCTCCTGCGACTGCCGACCATCGGCATTACAAACATAGCCGTGATCGTGCAACGCGAGGCGCGCTTCTTCCCGGTCATCAAAAACGACATCCTCATGTTCATAGTACATTATCGTCTCATGCCCACGACCGAGGACCAGGACCATGTCGCCAGGCCTGGCCATAGCAATGGCACTTCGAATTGCCTGTCTTCTGTCTTCGATGACCGTAAAACGGTCGGTGGTAAACCCACTCTCGATGTCGCGAACAGCAATCGAGGCATCTTCATGACGAGGGTCCTCCACGGTCACGAAAGACCAGCGGCAGGCGTCCTCTGCGAGGCGGGCCATGATCGGCCGCTTCTCGCGGTCATCGGCGCCAACAGAGCCAAACACGGCCAGCAGGTCCCCCCGCACAGTGGGCCGCACAGCGCTGAACAGTGCCGAGAACTCCTCTGGCGTATGGGCATAGTCCACGACGACCTCGAACGGCTGTCCACAGTCAATCCGCTCATAGCGCCCGGGGACGTAGAGTGGGGCAGCAAGAGACTGTACAGCCCTGCTCAGGTCGCAGGTCGGTTCAATGGCATGGACCGAACTGATCGCCGCCAGACAGTTGGACGCCTGGAACGCTGGCCCGATCGAAAGCTCCACGTTAAACGAGGTTCCGTTGCGCGCAAGGACCTGAAACGTGGTTCTTCCCATTGTAGACACGACGTGATCACCACGCAGGTCAGCTGCTCGCTCCAGGGAAAACGTCCTGACCTGCGAGCGCCCAGCTGCGTCCCGGAAGGACGCGAACGAAGGATCGTCAATGTTGAGAATGGCCACAGAGTTCTCATCAAGTGACGCGAACAGGCGCAGCTTGGCCGCCAGATATGCATCCATCGTGCCATGATATCCCATGTGATCCTGCGAGAAATTCGTGAAAACCCCACAATCAAAGCGCATGCCGTGAACTCTGCCAAAAGTGAGGGCAAACGAAGAAACCTCGAGCACGGCAACCTGTGCCCCCTGGTGGACCGCATGATCCAGATACCAGTTGAGCGTAAAGGCCTCCGGCGTCGTGGCGGGCAGAGCGTCAGGAGGAAAGAACTCGCCATCAGGCATGACATAGCCTGTGGTCCCGATCATGACACACGCAATGTCCAGTCCCTGCAGGAGACGACGAATCATATATGCTGTGCTCGTCTTGCCGCTCGTTCCAGTGATGCCGACCATCTTCATGCGACGAGCAGGGAAGTTGAAAAAAGCCTGCGACACCAGACTCAGGAACTCACGGCAACTCGAGACGACGACAACCGGCACATCTTGAACTTCAGGATGCTCAGTTTCAGCGACAACACAGGCCGCCCCGGCGCAAAGAGCGCTGGCGATGTAGGACGCTCCGTCCAGTCTGGTTCCAGAGATAGCGACGAACATGGCTCCCGGCCCGCATTCACGCGAATCAGGCGTGACCAAGCTGATCATTGTCCTCTGGCCAAGCGAGGAACGCTTGGCATCCCAGGACCCAGGAGGCAGCATATGAAGGAGCTCAGCAAGCTCCCGTTCTTCAGCGACGAATTTCATGGTTTCAACCTCAGATACTGTATCAACTGCAGCGCAATCTTCTTGAAGGTCGGCCCTGCCACAAGAAATGACGTGCGTGCTCCTCTTCGGGTCTCATGGATGCTGAGGAACACGACGACCCTGGGGTCGTTCGCGGTCAGGATTCCTGCAAAGCTGAAGACGTACGATCCATCATTCAGATAGCCTCCCCCTGGAGCGGCGATCTCAGCGGTGCCCGTCTTTCCGGCAACTTCGTAGCCGGGAATGTACGCACTGAAAACGCCGACATTTTTCTGCACAACACCATGGAGGCCCCCGAGAACAGCCTTGGCAGTCTCTGGCTTGAACATCTGACCAACGATCCCAGGGATGTCTGTACGCTGACTCGCCCCTGAGGCGTCAACGATGTGATCGACCACGTAGGGTCGCTGCATGAGGCCTCCGTTGGCTATGGTGGCATAGAAGTTCGCCATCTGGATTGCCGTCACCGCCACCCCCTGGCCAAATCCCATCGTAGGGAGCGTCGTCTTTGACCAGAGAGACGTCGGAAGCAGAATGCCGGACTCCTCTCCAGGCAGATCGATGCCCGTCGGTTTGCCAAAACCGTACCGGCTCAGGCAGTCGTGGAAGCGCGTAGCTCCTATCTTCATGCTCAACTGGCAAAACGCCACGTTGGAGGAGTGCTGCAGCATTGCGTAGAGGTTCATGGTCCCATATGAATAGAGATCGTGAACGACCGTGTCGAAGACTTTGAGACTACCACCGCTGTAGAACGTGCTCTGAAGCGTAATCGTACCTGTTTCGAGACCGGCAACCGATGTCGCTGCCTTGAACACAGAACCTGGCTCATAGTTGGCGCTGATTGCCTTCTCCGAGAGAGAACTCATCGAAGCGTCCTGCCAGTGCTCGGGATCTACGCTTGGCACATCGACCATCGCAAGGACCGCATCAGTCTTTGGATCCAGGATCGTGCATGTAGCCCGCTTGCCATCGTACGTCTTGAGGGTATCCATGAGAGCCTGCTGCGCGAAATACTGGATGTTCGAGTCGATCGTCAGCACGATGTTCTTGCCTGGAATAGGTTCGAGAACATCCTCTGTGACGGCGGGCTCACCGGGGTTCGATCCAGAAACCCTGTAGGTATGCCGCCCATCCATACCTCCAAGTTCCTTGTCGTACTGGAATTCAATTCCCGACAGACCTTGATTGTCCGAGCCCGTGATTCCGACCACCGAAGACATGAGAGCTCCCAGCGGATAGACCCGGCGATACCCTTTATCCAGTACGATTCCTGGTACGTCGAGTCGGCTCAATGCGTCGTATTCCACAACGCCTACCTGCTTCTTCAGGTAAATGAAGCTTGATGGAGCGCTGCGTATTTGCTTCTCCAGTTGTGTCACAGATGCGTTGAGGACCGGAGCAATGCTGGCCGCAGTCAGGTGAGGATCTTTGACTTCCTTCATGTACAAGCCTAAGGACCACGTCGCCACATCCTGCGCCAATACGCGCCCTGTCGAATCCTGGATCGTTCCCCGCTTTGCTTTGATAGGAATGGAGTCGGTCTCAAGCTGCTGGTTGGCCATGTTCACGAGCGTAGCGCGGGCCAGTACTTGCAGATAGACGAACCGTGACTCAATTCCTAGCACTGCAACCAGGAACACTGTAAAAACGACGACAAGACGTCGTCTGAACAGGTCATTAAAAGACGCGACGCCTCTCTTCATCAATTCCGTATGGTCTTGACGCAGGTATTCCCGCTAATGAAGACTGTCTAGTGTGCCAATCACCGCCGTGTTGTTGGCTGCCATACCCATAGCGCCCGCGGCAACTCGCACCCGATCGGGTGACATGAGCTTTGTGTCGCGCTCAAGCAGCGATTCCTGCTGCTGAAGCTGTGCCTGAATGGCCGTTCTGTTCAACTCGACCTGACTCTCCAGGAAAAGAGTTGTGCTGTACACATAGCCATAGGCGCACAGCAGACCGACGATCGTCACGCCCAGAACAACGTACCGGCGTGCAGCGATTCTTGCCGCGGCCGAGACGCGAACTGTCGCCGCAGGGCGGCGGACTGTTGTGTAGTTACCTCTGACTGCAATACTCATGGCTAGACCCTTTCCAGCACGCGCAATTTGGCACTGCGAGAGCGTCTGTTCGTCGCGACTTCTGAGTCCGTAGGCCGAATGACCTTCTTGTTGACCAGACGAAATCCTGGCTCCCCCGAGACCGGATTCTCGCAGAGAGCCAGGTAGCTTCTCTTCACAATTCTATCTTCGAGCGAATGGTAACTAATGACCAGGAGTCTTCCGTTCAGATTCAAGAGCGATGCTG
>Ga0209539_1000944_pt1 | contig 16148 bp, 16 predicted proteins | sample BarGraNGADG00312_2_FD_184499 | JGI IMG/M metagenome (GOLD analysis project Ga0209539, IMG submission 184499) | Arctic peat soil microbial communities from Barrow, Alaska - Barrow Graham LP Ref core NGADG0011-312 (SPAdes) (version 2) | ecosystem: Environmental > Terrestrial > Soil > Wetlands >... | reverse complement strand
CTGCTGAGACGCACCGCGACGGCCTTTACCCATGTCCCGTCGGGCAGAGCCGCGTAGCGCTCTTCCCCGTCCGGCAAGCCACCCAGCAGGTCCGGCGAGGGCAGGTCGCGCTGCCGGGCGTACACGCCACCCCATTCGCCGATGCGGTTTCGCCACGCTGGAAAAGGATTCCCGGCATCTGCCATTCGAAGTCCTTCGGCAAAATTGTACCATAAGGCACCGTCGACAGCCGTCGTCTTCCCCGCGGTCACCGATGCGATGTAGTCGGCAAGGGGCATGGCCTTGAGCGCTTTCTGCTCGTCGGTCCACAGCCCATAGAAGCTGCCCAGATCTTGCTGTTCCTGCGTGAAATCTACAACTTCGACACGAGCCAGCGGTTCATGCGTCACGACGAACGCGGTCACCACGGCGGCCAGGACAAGGGCCACCGGCAGAACGCGACGCCAGATCTCCCGGGTGTTTCCTCTCTGTGCTGTGCTCATGCGGGACACTCCTCTTCAGCAAGGCGTATGTCTCCATCATGGGAAAATGCCCGGACACTGCAAGAGGCGTTGCGCTAACTCTGTGCCGGCTCCTGTCCTGGCCCGGCATACCGCATGTACTTGCTCCACAGGTCGAACAGCTGCGCGGTCGCCTTGGCATCACCCAGACAGTACCGTGCGATCTTCATGTACTCGCCGGCTGCGTACAGGGCAGCGACATCGCTCCCATGCACCTCGCGCTTCGGCTGCTCCACCCCTAGCGCATTACACCAGACCTCAAGAGAGAAACGACGCCGGAGCGCCCCAAACCACGTGAACTGGTCCATGAGGTCCACGTGCTGGTTGCTGTAACGATTGGGCATGAGGTCGATGGTCGGACGCACACGGTTAGCCGCCGAGCGTACCAGGAGGAAGGGGCAGTCGAAGCCGCGCCCGTTGAACGTGATGATCTGCTTTGCCCTCCCGGCCGCTTCCCAGAAATGTATCAGCAACTCCTTCTCGGTGCAGGGGACAAACACCACCTTCTCCTCACGGACGGTCTCCATCCCACCGTTCGGTCCCTGGAAATAGACGGCCGCGTGGTCCTGCTCGGGTGAGTAGAGCGCAATACAGGCTATCTGCGCCGTAACGGGGAAGAGGCCCAGCGAGTCCCGCACTTCCTGGCGTTCTTCATCCGTGTCCGCCGATCGCAGCAGCGACTCTTGGACAGCAGGGTCCAACGACTCCCAAGTTGTTCCGACGGTCTCAACGTCGAAAACCAGCCGCTCCATGTCAGCCCCGGCTCGAGAATCGGTCCAGCGGCGACGTCGTATCGATGCGCACCCTGCCACGCGCGTTCTCGCCGTAGACACCGTCCAGAAACGCCAGTTCGGCGTCCAGCTCCTCTGCCATCACCGTGATGTGCCAAGCCTTGGGTTTGCCATTGGTACCGTTATTAAACCTGTATCCTCGCATCCTCAGCAGATCCTTCGCCTCGAATGGAGCGCCTACGGCCCAGATGTGGGCATCGTCCGCCATGGCGTGGTCGAGCAGAGGCTTCAGGACCGGACGACCAGACAACGGCAGCGTGCCGGCGAGAATGTGCAAAAGCGCCCGGCAATCGTTCTCGGCGCGGTGGGCCTCATAGAAGAAGCCCAGACAGAGTGCAATGAGCTCCTGCTTCTGGGTCCCGACACCTTCATCGTGCCAGTGAATCTGGCTCATAGAGCACGCCCATGGCCTCGTCTCAAACACCCGCCACGTCTTCTCCACAAACGGACGATCGAAAGCGGCGTTGTGGGAGATAACCAGCGTGGCGCGCGAGGCAAAGGTTTCCACGGCCGCGGCATCAACGTGGTGCCCCTGGACCATGTCATCCGTGATGTGGGTCAGAGCCGTGATCTCGGCAGGGATGTGGCGTCCAGGGTCCCTCAGCTCGTCGAAGGCGTCGACGATGCGGTAGACACGTCCCGTAGCGGGCGCATACTCGAACAGGACCATGCCCAGCTCGATGACGTCATCCAGTTGTGCGTCGAGACCGGTTGTTTCCGTGTCGAGGACCAGGCCCAGCTGCATCGGCTCACCGTCGGGTTCGGCGTACCGCTCCACCTGGTGGAATTTTCGGACGATACGGTAATCTCCCGTTTCCTCCAACGCCCGTGCCACGACTTCCCATTGCGTTCGCTCGCCGTCCGTCATCTCTTCCTCCCGAGCACTTTTGTCCCTCGCATCCTTTTGTCCAAGATGCGAGGTGTTCTTCAATGCCCCCGAGCATTTCTTTCCAATACGAGGGGCGCTTCTGAGGGGTGCTTCCCCCCGAACACTTTTGTCCAATGTGAGGGGTGCTTCTCCCCATCACGCACACGTCACTGCGTGATGTTGTTATAGCACGATTCCGGCCGAAGGGCTCGCCTGCGTGGAGAGTGTTACACTTTGGGACCGTCCCAAAGTGTAACAAACGGGTTCAGGCGTTGAACAGGTCCCCGGGGTCCGATGCCGCATGCCGGAGGTGGGGAGCGTCGGCCGCAGCAATGCCGCCATAGCCGATGCCGTGCGCTGCGCACCAGTCACGTGCTGTGACGCCCGTTCGCCGGTAGAACGCACGCCACCCTGGATACTGCTTGACGGTGTCGTTGTAGTTCAGCTGGCCCAGGCGGATCTCGTTCACGAAGTCGACGGCCTCGAGGACGTGGAGGACGTCCTGCTGCCAGATGTTGGGCGGAGGATAGGGCTCCATGTTGACGAAGCAGTGAAACCCAAGGTCGTGCGCGCGACGCAGTCCGGCAATCCTTGCGGGATAAGGGGCGGTACCCGGTTCGTACCGCGTCCGGAAGTCCTCGTCGACCGAAACCAGGGTGATGCCGAACTGGTTCGCGTGAGACAGTTGCAGTGCCTCCCCTGGGATGACCCCCTTGGTCAGCGTGTGCACGGGGATGTCATAGGAGTTGATGAGGCGCATGAGCTGGAGCGTCAATGCGGTGACCTCTGGATGTTGGTACATGAAGGCGTCAGTCGCAAACGAGAGGTGCACATAGCGCACCTTGTCCCGCAACCGCGGGAGTTCCTTCTGTGCCAGCTGCAGCGCATTGGCGACCAGCCGGGGCCGGCACCATTCCTCATATGAGGCGACCTTCCCGAACCGCTGCATCATGAGGAAGGCGTAGCACGGGAAGCGGCAGCCATGCGAGCAACCGACCACGTGCGTCGCCGCATAGGCGCCAGTGCCGCCAATGCCGGTACGATAGAGCAGCGACTTCCGAGTGACCGTATCCATGATTATATGGTACTGCTCGCGGTGCTGTCGGCAATACTGGCAAACAACCCTCCATTTTCTGAGGAGGCGCCTTCATTCTGGCGATCATCCTTTTGAAGTGGGGTTTGGCGAGAGTCACCTGCTGCCTTGCAGGACGTTGGGAAATAGATAAGGCCCGCAGGGCAAGCTGCGGGCCAGGAACTAAAATACCAGACTACTGTCAGTGCTTGCCGTTACCCTTGCCGGGGTTCACACTAGTGCTAGTCGTTGTGGTAAGCTTCACGACCTCAACTGAATTATCGGTCAAGGTTCTTCCCATAATGGTGACCTTCTGACCGACTGTGAGAGTCGCAAACAAGAGCGCTTTGTGCGATGCGTCCTGTAGCACCGATGTCGCTGTGATACGGATGACGAGCAGCGGGTTGGCCTCTGTCACCAGCGTGATGGACTTATCGGGGAAGATGGCGGCGATTGTACCCTGCCACGTTTTCACGGACGGGTCGGTCTGCTGTTCGTCGTCGGTCTTCTCCGTTTTCACGTACTTGTCCTCAATGTGAACCTGCTGGGCAAGGTACGTCGTACCGGAGAGACGCACGTGGACCTGGACGGTCTGCCCGACCTTGATGGCAGCAATATTCGTGCTCCCAGCACCGACCTGTTCTACTTTCGTGTCGGCATTGAGGATGATGTCATTGGCGAACCCGTCGACGTGCAGCACGGTGGCAGACACGATTGTGACCTTGCCACGTACCTGCTGGTCGTTGTTGACGGCTGCCTGTTCGTTGCTGGGGTTTGTCTGCTCGTCCACCTGTTCCTGTTTTGCCTCCTCCGGGGTGTCCTGCACGATGATGAGATTGGCGAGGAGGGTCGTGTCAGCCTGCTTCGTTCCCTGTACGGTGGCGTAGAGCTTGCCTATAAGCAGCTTGGCTGCTATCTCCGTCGTCGTAATCGCCTTGCCCTGGTACTTGAGCTGTGTTGCCGCCCCGATGACGAACGACTTGCCGTCGACCGTGATGACAGTGGTCGAGACGCCTGTAATCTCACCGTTGACGACAATCTTGGTTCCATCAGTGTTGCTGACTGCGGGCTTGGGGTTTTCTCCCTGTCCCTTCGTCTTAGCAGCTGCTTTCACCTGGCTCATCGCTTTGCCGATGTCGCGGCCTGAAACATTCAGCTGCGCCATGATGATTCCCCAGCCCAGTCCGTCGGTCCTCAGCTTGAGAACCTCTGTCACTGATTTGCCTGACCGTTTGGCGATCACGAGCGCAAGGATGCCGTCCGTCTCGGACAACGCGCTGTCACTGACGGCCTGCACGGTCGTCACTGAAGTCTGCAGAGCTGTGCCTGTCTGTTGGACGGGAGCAGTGCCCAATGTCTTTGACATCTTCTTTGCCTGCCGTTCCGCTGCCATAGCAGTGATGACCTGAGGCAGTGTTCCGTTCCGGCCGAAGACCGGCGTTACCGCGCTGAGCCCCATGGTCAGGACAATCGCAATGGCAACAGCTCCGAGAGCTGTATTGCGGCGGCGCATATGCACAGCATTCGCCGCGATCCCGTCCCGCACTTTGCTGTGCAGTCCGGCACCCGGCTCGATATCCTTGAGTTCGTTGTTCAGCATGTCTGTATACTCTCTGTCGTTATGTTCCATGGTCGATGACCTCCCGCAGCCGTTCCCGTGCTCGTGAGAGCCGAGACTTGACTGTTCCTTCCTTCTCACCCGTCATCCTGCAAATGTCCTGGATAGACGTCTGGTCGCCGTAAAACAACCCCATCACGAGGCGATCGGCCGGCGAAAGTTGCTGCAATGCTTCTCGTACGACACCCTTCACGAGCTCGGTACCCGAAACGTCGTCCTCTTCCTCGACCGGGGCCGTGACGGGGTGAGCTCGGCGAAGCTTCCGCCTCGCACAATTGATGGCAATCGTCCTCAGATAGACCGGTACCGAACGCGTATCGTCCAACTTCCTGCGTACCTGGTAGAGTCTGAGGTACGCTTCCTGGACCACGTCTTCCACATCCTCCCGTGTCATCAGGTACGTGTAGAGAGTCCTGTAGAGTTGTCGAACCGTGAGATGATACAGGTCGTCAAACGCCGCTTCCTCTCCTGCGTGGACACGTGTGACAACCGTTCTGAGCTCGTCGTCCATAGGGCCATCCTTTCACATCGATGCTCTTGCCTTTCAACTATGATATCCCAGTTGGTATCAAAAGGTTGCAGAGGACCCGGACAGAAAAGGCCCCAGTCCGAGGACCAGGGCCGATAAAAGACCTTCCGAATTCCCTATCTTAATAGTAAATCGCGTCATTCACCCTAGTAACCCCGCTCCATAAACTCCAGAAATCTCGACAGCGGAGCGCGAAACCTCCCAGGAACTAAATCAACTCATCTTGACCCCCCGTAACTTGTCACGAGGGGTTTCAATGGTGTCTCAGTGTTTCGTCAAACCGTCGGCTTCGGGAAGAATCCCGTCTGTGTCAGGATCTTCCGGAGTGCTTCCCGGTCCGTATCACCCAGCGACACCAGAGGCGAGCGGGGAGGGCCGCCGTAAAGGCCGATCATCTCCATGGCGGCCTTCAGACCAGCGATACCCCACCTTTCCGTGACCGCATTGTTGCTGTCCATGAGAACCATCTGCAGATCCCGGGCTTCCTCCATCTTGCCGGCTTCGAAAAACTTCTGCAAGCGGACGCATTCATTCGGGAAGACGTTGGCCAAGGCGAGGGTGCCTCCAGCGGCACCAAGGACGAGACTCACGTACAGGAAACTCGCGGAACCCGCAAAAACGGAAAAACCCTTTGGTGCATTTCGGATCATGTCCGCGATCTGGACGATATTGCCGCTGCTGTCTTTGATTCCGATGACGTTTCGGTGCCCTGCAAGTTCGACGGCAAGCTTGGCAGAGATGTTGATTCCGGTATTGCGCGGCATGTTGTAGAGAATGAGCGGCAATGGAGAGGCGCTGGCAACATCTGTGTAGAAACGCGCAAGAACTGAATCAGTCATGCTCCCTTTGTAGTAATTCGGGGTCACGACCAAGACCGCTTCCGCTCCCGCTTCGGCTGCTTTTTCATTGAGACGGATTGTCTCCATCGTCGATTCGGCGCCGGTTCCCGCGATAACGGGCTTTTTGCCTTTGGCTCGGGTGCAGACAAATCGCATCAATTCCACTTTTTCCTCCGAGGACAGCAGGACGCACTCCCCGTTGGAACCCATGACCACGATGCCCTCCAGATCGGATTTGAGCCAGAAATCCAGATTCTTTTCTAACTTGTCGTAGGCAATCTTCCCATCCACAAACGGCGTTGCGATGGGTGCGTAAATTCCATGAAGTTTAAACATCGAAGGATCCTCCTTTTCCTGTCAGCATATAAGCTCGAGGTCCTCGAGCGCGATGATGCGTCCAGCTGCTCTGTCCTCATCTCCAGGGCCGATACCCATGAATGGTAAATTATCCTCAGAGATAAGTCCTTAGGACTAGTCTCTGAGGATAATGGTGCTTCAAAACGTAAGAGACAACAGTCTTAACTTAGAAACCCTTTGAATACTTCTCCCTTCTCTATCTTGACGCCCATTCCTTCGAGTACTTCGACAACCTTCTTGACGGCAATCATGAGGTCGTCCTCTGTTGTACTGCCCATGTGGCCGATTCTGAAAGCCTTGCCTTGAAGGTCTGCCAGTGCACCTGCAACGACAATGCCCTTTTCATACAGTTTGCTTCTGAAATCGGCGTCTGAGATTCCCTGAGGATACTTGAATACAGAGAGCGTGGGCGCAGGATTTCTACTTACAAGCTCAAATCCCATGACACTCATTGCATTTCTAACACGCCTTGCGAGTGTCATGTGCTTATCAAAATAGTTCTCCAGTCCGAAAGAAAAGATATCATTTAGCGATCTATTCAGTGCATAGACCATATTGACTGCTGGTGTTGCAAAGTACCTGTGAGGGTCCTCCATCACGGGCATCCAACGCAGAATATCTCCGTAATAAGTACGAGTTGTCTTCATTGACTTTCTCTTGGCAATGGCTCGTTCGGAAAAGACAAACATTGTTAACCCAGGCGGTACTGCAACAGCCTTCTGAGAACATGTGAAGAAAACATCTATTCCCCAATCATCGAACAGTTCTTTTACTCCCCCTGTTGCGCAGACTCCGTCAACGACGATCAGAGTGGAAGGTGAGATGCTGTGTACGGCTTTTGCGATAGCCTCAACATCGGAAAGGGTGCCAGTTGAAGTATCCACATGCGTAATGGTAAGAGCATCGAAATGTTTATCCTTGACTGTCCTTTCAATGGTTTCTATGGGCACTGTTTCGCCAGTTGGTGCCCTTAGAACATCTACGTTTACATTCAGAGCATGCCCTATGTCAATAAACCTGTCCCCAAAATACCCGTGAGAAATAACAAGCAAATTCTCCTTATCGTTAAGAATATTGGTTAACGACATCTCCATACCAAGAGTGCCTGAGCCGGCGATAACAAAAGGGCGCCCCTTGTCCGCACCGAAGAGCGCTTTGACCTTCACAAGCGTTTCAGACATGATTTTGACAAATTTCTCATCGGTATGGGCGATCGTGTCCTGAGAGAGTGCCTGGAGCACGTCATGGGTTACAGGTGTTGGGCCTGGAATCAAAAGCAATTGCTTCATACCTGCCTCCTGTCAAAAAATGGATCTCTGCCTGAAATGCTCAACGATATTCCATAGGCAATTTTCATGTCTTCTCCCAATACTTCACTGTTGACTACAGCTCTCTTCATGCTGAATGCGTCACTCTCTTATCAATGCGAAAATCCGCCGCAACAGATGCTGGTTGGACAGAAAGCCTGGTATACCAGAGTGTGGGTTTTACCCGGCCCTCATTTCCAGTTTACTCTAATGTACCTCGTCCCTTCTGTCAAACGGTTCTTTATCAATATTTCCCGGCATTTTGTGGCTCAGACTCTGGCGCAGTCGAGTTGCACCATCCCAATTCTGGATAAGAGCCGGACAGCGGCCGAGAGCACACGGGCGAAAGAAGTCCCGACCTGCGTGGAGCTGCGGTTTTACTTGCGGACTTCGATTTTCGCAAGCTTCTCATAGTGGCGGACAATGGCGCAGTGGTCGTTGGCGGCCATGCCGTCGGTCTTGAGTCCCTGCAGGATCTCCATCACGGCAGCGGTGAGCCCTATCGGCACGCCGAGAGCGTGGGCGGTGTCGAGCGCGTTCGTGAGGTCTTTTATGTGGAGCTCAATGCGGAAACCAGGATTGAAGTTGCCGTCCAGGATCATCGGGATCTTCGCGTTCATGACGGCAGAACCGGCGAGTCCGCCTTTGATGGCGTTGAACACAGCTTCGGGGTTCACGCCGGCCTTGGTGGAAAGCACGAAGGCTTCAGATATGGCCGCGATGTTGAGTGCGACGATTATCTGGTTCGCGAGTTTGGCGACGTTGCCGCTGCCGATCTCGCCGACCAGGATGACGGAGGAGCCCATCTTCTCGAGGATTGGTTTGACTGTCTCGAATACTTTCGCGTCGCCACCGACCATGATGGCCAGCGTGCCCTCAATGGCCTTGGGCTGGCCGCCGGAAACCGGCGCGTCGATCATGACGATGCCCTTTTCCTTGACAGCCGCATAGATTTCCTGGGAGGCGCCGGGGGCGATAGAACTCATGTCTATGAGGACGGCGCCTTTCTTCGCGCCTTCGATGATGCCGTCCTTCCCAAGAACAGCTTCTCTTACGTCGGGCGAGTTGGGGAGCATCGTGATGATGACATCACTCTGGGAAGCAACGTCTCTATTGGAAATACCGCCCTTGGCGCCGAGCGCGACGAGATCGTCGAATCCGGCGAACTTGTCGTACACGATCAACGAGTAACCAGCTTTGAGCAGGTTCTTCGCCATGGGGCGACCCATGATTCCTATTCCGATAAAACCGATATTCATTTCGTTCTCCTATTCGTTGAGTGTCTTTTGGCAACCTTCACGATATCCTTCCCGGTAAGTCAGTACTTAACAAGAAACTCTTCCTAACTGTACGCTAGTAGCCCCGCTCCAAGTCGATCAGGTTCCGTGGCGTCTCGCCCCGGTCGGCGCGAATGGCGTTCTCAAAAGAATCACCCCAGAGTCCCTCGACGGAGACATCCGTGAATCCACCAATGTGCGGTGACATCACAATGTTCTGCAACTCCCAGAATGGTTCGTGGGCGGGGAAAACCGGGTGTAGCATGCGGCCAGTGACCAGGTCTTTGGCGACAGGCTGCGGCGGATACACCCACCAGGGGTCGATGCCGGCGCCGGCAAGCGTGCCGGCCTTGAGCGCGTCATAGAGTGACTTCTCGTCCACGGTGCGCCCGCGGCCGATGTTGACGAACCAGTGGCCACGCATCGCCTCAAACTCCGCCTTCCCAAAGAACTGCTCTGTCTCCAGTGTCGATGGCAACACATCGACCACAAAGTCGCTTCGATGAATGAAGTCGAGCTTCTGTTTCGATGTGTAGAGGGCGTCAACATTGGCCGGCAGGGTGCCTCCGGTACTCCTCTTGAGTCCTAGCACTGTCATACCCAGCGCCTTGCAGACCTTTGCTATATGCAGACCGATGTTCCCCAGACCGGCGATGCCGACCGTCTTGCCAAAGAGGCCGATGGTCGGTTCACCCATCGTCGTAAAGCCGTTCCAGATGCCCTGCCTGAGGTCGCGGTCATAGGGAATGATGCGGCGTGCCAGCGCGAACATCAGGGCAATGGCATGTTCGGCGGTAACCTCACGGTTGCCGTGCGAGTTCGCAAGCGGCACTCCGGCACGCTTGAGTGTTGCCAGATCGAAGCTGTCGACCCCGGCGAACGGTATCTGGACCAACCTGAGATGAGGCGCAGCTGCCAGCAGTTCCGGCGTCACGGACTTGGTGACCAATACGCCGATGTCACTCCCGTGTCCCATCAACTCAGTAGCGTCCGTGATGACCTGTGGGCGCGGACCCGTGTAGCCTGCACGCTGTGCTGCTCTGTCCCACATCTGTTCCCATCCGACAGGTGGAACGGTCCCAATGTAGACTGCCATAGCGGTACCTCCGATGACTCAGACCTACGATTCCTTTCTATTGTACCATTGTTTCGGGCAGCGAACCAACAACCACATCGACTGATGAGTTGACACGGGAAACAACTGTCTCAACGCCAAAAACCAGCCCAATTCCGGCACCTGTTGCAATGTATTGCAACGCTATACCGATTCCGGCGCCGAGTGCCCAGCCGATGCCAATCCACAGCCTCGGCGGAATCTTGGATTTTTAGAGAGTTGTGACTGTGTTTTGTTGTTCTTCTTTTCGTACAATCGCCCTGCCCAGGAAAGCAAATATGATCAGCGCAACGGCCGTCAACCAGCCACCGAGACTAAAAATGGACGGTCCATACGCAGCGAGTAAAGCTCCGCCCACCACCAGCAACGCGGCCAGAATGCCGAACATCTTCATTCCATACAGGGTTATAAAGGGCAGGTAGTGCGCGCCGACGACAATCATGACTGCTGGGAAAAACCAGGTTTCACGATAGAGCGTAGCCGCGCCGACCAATAGGAAATTGAGCGGTACTGTAAGGGCGATTTGCGAGCCGAGTTGCCACAGGCCATTTTTTGCGCTGACCTTTGCTGGGCGCCCAATCAGACGCAGCAATCCCTGAGTCAACGGAAAAATGAACATGCTTCCAAAAAAGAGCACGGCCATCCCGAGCTTTGGGGCAACCCAAAGACTTAGGGCGGATGCGACCAGCCAGATGAATCCGGAGACCAGTTGTCCGGCAAACCCACCCAAAAAGGCAGAGCGCATCTCTTGTTGTGCATCATTTACATTCATATAGTCACCTCCATTTGTCTAAGGGGCCTATTGCCAGTAGTTGGAAGCCTAATTCCTGGCTGACGACCATATTCAGTTTTCATGTCCTTGCCGTGGAGAATAGACGAGGCCCCTCTTGTTATAGTGCCATACTGCCTGAAAGGATGACGGCGCGTCGCATCATCTCGATTCATCGTATACTGCGTTCGTTGCGGGCACGCTCAATGCTCGTATACTGATGTTATGGAACAGGACAGGAAAAGACTCCGCAAGGGTGGGGCAATCGCAGTCGCTGTGTCAGGTGACGCCGCGGACTACGTGAATGACTTCCGCAGGCGGTATGATCCCCACGTGGCCCGCATATTGCCGCATATCACGCTCGCGGTTGCGCCCGAACTCGACGCCTGCGACTGGATGCCGGCACGTCCCAGAATCAAGCAGGCACTGGCCCAGATTTCGCCGTTTACCGTCCACGTCGCCGAACTCGGCACGTTCATGGACGACCTTGTGCTCTGGCTGCGGCCGACGACCCCGCACGGCGAACTGCTCACGCTGAGACAGATGACCCTTGGGTCATTCCCGGACGTGGAATTCGACCGCGTGGACGACTTCGTGCCCCACATCTCCATTGGGTTCTTCGCAGGTCGCCAAGCTTTGCTTCAGGCAATGGACGCCGTCCGTCCAGAGCTGATCCCATTCTCGTTCCGGGTAGCGTACGTCTCCTATCTCCAAGCCGACGAAGGCGACATCTGGCAGTGCGTCGACACGGTGGAGCTCGGAGGATTGAGCACGGGCATCACCTGCTCCGGCGCCTGAACGCCCAAATGCGTTCCGGAGAACTGTCATCAAGGAGGAGCCATGAGTATCTTCTATTGCGACACATGCCACACGAAGTTCGAGTCAGAGGGCGTCAAGACCGACTGGATCGACCGGACGTACGGTCCCTGCACAAGGTGGACTGCCTCGTGCCCTGACTGCGGCGAGGAATGCCAACTGGCGAAGACCGTCCATACTCATGGCGACGGGAACAACGAGAGTGAAGGAAGTTCCTGTGGCTGCGGCGGAGGTTCGTGCAGCTGCGGTGGCTCCGGATGCTCCTCCTGTGGTGGGTGCTGAGCCAGATCAAACTGACCCAGCGCATGTACCACCTGGGGTGCAATTACCAGCTGACCCCATATCGGAAGTTCGGGAAGATGACGGCTGAGCCGCACAAAAGCGCAGTCTGAGCTTGTGGATAACCTGTCAGCATGTTGGGACAAGGTGTCAGCAAAGACCCACAGACGATTTGTTAATGCAATGTTCTGGTTCCGTTGCAACCGGTTGCAGGGTGTGGATAACTCTAACTGCTGATTGTGACAGCTGTCATCACAGTTCAGACAGGCTACTTGTCGTACGGCTCTCCTTTGAGAATGGAGAACGCACGGTACAGTTGCTCCAGGAGGATCACCCGTGCCAGCTCGTGCGGCAGGGTCAGCTTCCCGAACGAAAGGATGCTCGTGCCGGGAGAGAGGGGGCGGACTCCGACATTCTGTTCGATGTACGTCTGCAGGGTGGGGTTGAACCCCTCGGCGCCGCCAATGAAGAATGACAGCTTGCGCGTCCCCATGTTCATGAGGTCCTGCAGGCGCTCAGACAGCTCGTGCGACGTGATCTCCTGACCACGGGGATCAAGCAGGACACGAGCGCCTTCTTCGAACCGTGCATAGTTGGCAAGCTGCCTCGATGCAGAGTCGATGACGCTCAGCTCACAGTAGTGCTCGAGGCGACGACAATATTCGTCCTGTGCCATCTTGTTGTAGGACTTCTTGAGACCGCCACCCTGGGCGCATATCATAATCTTCATGCGGTCAGTATACCAGCGGTGGCAACCAGCACAAGGAGCGATGGAGACGTTCTAGTGGCTGGTGACGTGCCCCTTGCCAAGCCGTTTGGACTGGTACAATCGGTCGTCAGCCAGCTTGACGAGGTCCTCTGCCGAGGAATCGCTGACATAGCTGGCAATACCGGTCGAGAACGTCACACGCCCCAGCATCGTGATGAGTTCCGGACATAAGAAATCGCTCAGGCGTTTCAGGAGCACCTCAGCCTGCTCACTCGTCGTCTCGGGCAATAAGAGCAGGAATTCATCCCCGCCATAACGGTACACCAGGTCGGAGCTACGGGCAATCTTACGGATGCAACTCGCGAATATCCGCAGCAGGCGGTCTCCCTCGTCGTGGCCCAGAGTGTCATTGACAGCCTTGAAACCGTCAACGTCCAGCATGGCCAGGCTCATGTCTCGATGGTACCGGGCCGCACGCTGCAGTTCCCTCGGAACCATTTCATCCATCATGCGGCGGTTGAAAAACCCCGTCAGTCCATCGTGGGTTGCCTGCTCGCGCAGCTGCTTTGTCTTCTGCTGGTTGTCGATGAGCAGGGCAAGCCCCGAGGTAAATGGTGTGAGCAGCCGGATGTCGGAGCGCGTGAACGCTGCAACCTTGGGCGACTCGAGATTGAGCACGCCAACGCAACTCCCTCCTACAAGCAGCGGAATCGCTAGTTCAGACAGTGCGGGCCACAGTCCTTCGATGAATTCGGCACACGTCCTCGTGTCGCGGACAAGAACCGGCTTCGACGACAGAAACGCGCGCACGGTGACACCCTTGAGGCCGTGCACGTCCATTTCCATTCCAGCGTGTGCGATCTCACGTCCACGATCGGCCATGAATACCAGTATGTCACGCTGCGAGTCATGCACGAAGACGACGACATGTGAATATCCCAGGATACGACCGATGCGTTCGAGAACGTGATCGATCTTCACTTGCAGTCCCTGTTCGTCGGTTGCTTGCGCGCCGGCTACCGCCATCTCATAGAGAACGTTCATCTGCTGGTTGCGTACTGCCAGTTCACGCGCCTCCTCATAGCGCAGAATGAGGAGTGCGATAGTACTCACCACCGGTTTGACGGCAGTGACTACGTCAGGGGTGATGCGCTGCTTGAGGGTCTGGACGTTGACGACGGCGATGACGCGCCCATGCAGGAGGATGGGGAAGCCGGCCCAGGAAGCAGTAGGAAGTACCGGCTCGCGCCAGTCGGCATACGAACTGAGGTCCTCAATGATTACTGGTCTCTTCGTATGGACAAGGTCTGCAAGATTCTTGGGCAGGCCTTCCTGGTTGAAGCTGCGTTCAGCGCTGCGAATGATGGAGGTGGCAATGTTCACCCAAGCCTCGATGCGCAACCGTCCCCGCGGACTGATGGTCATCAGCGTCACACTGCACGATGGCACGAGATGCGCAATCACCTCTACGGCCCGCTGTACCGCCTTCCGGTGCGAACGTTCCTGCAGGATGCTCTGCAATTCGTACAGCTCAATGACACCAGTAGCACGTGTCGCGCTCATATCAATTGTATTTTAGCAACTACCGGTAGATTTTCCAATTCTGCTCAGCCCTCGCGCTTCAGCCCGAAGTTGGCGACAAAATACTCCATCTCTGCGGGAGGAATGTGATGAACAGCGTCGATGACGCTAGCATACACCACAGACATGCACGTCTGCTCGAGGAGCTCCATGCGGTTGTACGCCTCCTCCAGGTCCACGCCGACGGTGATCGCGCCATGGTTCGCCATCAACACCGCGTTGCGGTGAGCAAGTCCCTCGGCCACTTCGCAGGCTAGCTCAATCGTCGACGGCGTCATGTACGGCAGGCACGGAACGCTTCCCAGGACAATCGTGGCTTCGGGGAGAACGTCGTCCGGAATCTCCCGGTGAGCGATGGAAAAGCCGACGGCGAACGGGGGATGAGCGTGGATGATGGCGTTCACATCTGGTCGGCCCTTGTAGATCTCGTAGTGCATCTTGCCTTCGGATGATGGCGTACCGTTTCCTCGCAGTTTGTTGCCCTCCATGTCGACAACGACCACGTCGCCCTCCGTCATGAACCCCTTGTTGATGCCGGCCGGCGTAATGGCGATCTCGTCCCCCAGCCGTATGCTCACGTTACCGCCCAGGGCGGCGTTCATGTTCTTGTCGTACAGTCTCTTGGCTATCTCGACCAGTTTTCTTGCCGTTTCCATTCATACCTCCCCATATCCTCCCCGGACTGCGAGCTCTTGCGTCGCTTCTGAAGCCGGGTTGTCATTCATTGAGTATACCATATACTTGCAAGGTAGGTAATCATGTTCAGTGTGGAGGACCAATGTACTCGATCATCGTTCATGGCGGTGTCGGAGCGGTATCCCACGAAAAGGAAGAAGCTGTTATTGCCGGGGTCCGGGAGGCTGTCAAAGCCGGAAGTGACGTTCTTGCGAGCAGTGGATCCTCTCTGGACGCTGTGGAGACTGCTATCAAGATTCTGGAGGACAATCCGCTGTTCAACTGTGGCACCGGCTCCGTGCTGACGTTCGATGGAGAGGTTGAGATGGACGCAGCCGTTGCCTATGGTCCTGCACTTGGATTTGGAGCCATCGCCGGCATCAAGAACATCCAGCATCCCATCTCACTGGCGCGCATGGTCATGGAGAAGACGGACCACGTGCTTCTTCAGGGCGGTGGCGCTCAGGAGTTTGCTCGCATGATGGGCATCGCATCCCACGATCCCATTACTGAGGAACGGCGCGTCCAGTGGCGAGCATACCGCGAGAAGTTCCTCCGTGGTGACGCGGGCGACTGGCCGAAGCTCAAGGCCCTCATGAAGGAACATCCGGAGTTCATGCACGGCACCGTTGGCGCTGTCGCCGTGGACGAAAAGGGCGAGATAACCGCAGGCACATCCACGGGTGGCGTCTTCCTCAAAATGCTGGGACGCGTCGGTGACACCCCACTGCCCGGCGCAGGGACGTATGCCACGAACTTTGGCGGCGCCTCGTCGACCGGACTGGGCGAGAGCATGATGCGCACCCTCATCACCAAGACCGCCTGCGACTTCATGCGCATGGGGCTCGACGCCCAGGGCGCCGCATCTGGCGCAGTGAACATGCTCAGCAACATCCTGGGGACCGAGGCGGGAATCATCGTCGTCGACAATCAGGGCGGCGTCGGTTTTGCCCAGAACACACCGCAGATGCCCCACGCCTACTTCAAGAAGGGCATGTCCGAACCAGTCGCAGAGCTGTAACCCTCACACATCTGGAACGACCATGG
>Ga0209539_1000943_pt1 | contig 16167 bp, 16 predicted proteins | sample BarGraNGADG00312_2_FD_184499 | JGI IMG/M metagenome (GOLD analysis project Ga0209539, IMG submission 184499) | Arctic peat soil microbial communities from Barrow, Alaska - Barrow Graham LP Ref core NGADG0011-312 (SPAdes) (version 2) | ecosystem: Environmental > Terrestrial > Soil > Wetlands >... | reverse complement strand
CAAGTGGAACGGCCGCGCCTGGACCGACCGGCGCCTGCCGGCCAATCGCGCGCGCCGCCGGTCCTACCAGGAGAGTCACGGCGAGATCGCCGCGTTGGCATTCCTCGAGCGCGACCCCGCCACCAATTCCGCTGCGATTGCCACTTCCCGCACCGGGGCGCAGGCCTTCGCCCAGGCCAAGGCTGAACGGCGCGCCGATCAGCGTCGCGCCGAGCTGGACCGCGAGATCGCGGGCCGGCTTGGCGAACTCGAGCGGGAGATAGACAGCCGCCGCACGGAGCTCGATGCCGAGCTCAGCGCCCGTCGCGCGGAATTCGAGCAGGACCTCGAGACTCGCCGAACCGAGTTCGCCACTGAGGTGGCCAAGCAACGAGCAGCCGCGGATGCCGAAGTACAGCGGCTCACGCAGGAAGCGCGCGCTCTCGAGCAGCGGACAGCCGAGCAGCGCGCGGCCCTCGAACGCGAGCTGACCGGCTTGCGCGCCGCCCACGAGCGCGAGCTCACCGGTCTGCGCGCCGCCGCGGACGACGACGTCCGGCGCCTCCGCGCCGAGGCCGACGAAGAGCTCACCGGCCGACGAGCGGCAGTCGAGGCGGAGACCACCACCCGCCTGGCAGAGCTCGAGCACGAGACCGGGAGCCGCATGGCGGAGCTCTCCCGCCTGCGCGCCGGTGTCGAGACGGAGGTCGCCACCCGCAAGGAGGAACTCGCCGCTGAAGCAGCCGCACATCGCGCCGCCCTCGAGCAGGCCGAGGCCGACGCACAGCAGAAAGCACAGGCGCTGCGGGCCGCGCTCAACGAGGAATTCGCCGGCCAACGTGCCGCCCACGAGGCGGAGCTGGGCGAGTTGCGGGCCGCGTTGGACGCAGAAGTCGCCAGCCAGCGGGCCGCAGTGGACGTGGAACTCACCGGCCTGAGGTCGGCGGCGCTCGACGACATCGCTCGCCTGCGCGCCGACGTCGAGGCGGAGGTGGGCACCCGCAAGGAGCAGCTCGCCGCCGAAGCAGCCGCACATCGCGCCGCCCTGGACCAGGCCGAGGCCGAGGCGCAACAGCGCACACAGGCGCTGCGGGCCGCGCTCAGCGAGGAGATCGCCGGCCAACGTGCCGCCCACGACGCGGAACTCGCCGGCCTGAGGTCGGCGGCGCTCGACGAAGTCACCCGCCTGCGCGCCGACGCTGATCGCGAGGTCAGCTCGCGCCTGGCGGAACTGCAGCACGAGATCGAGACCCGCCGCGCCGCCGTCGACGCGGAGGTGGCCGCCAGCAAGGAGGAACTGGCCGCCGAGGCCGCCGCACAACTCGCCGCCCTCGAGCAGGCCGACGCCGAGGCGCACCAGCGCGCACGGGAGCGGCGCTCCGCGCTCGCCGAGGAACTCGCCGGTCAGCGGGCCGCCTTCGAGGACGAGCTTGCCGGACTCCGCGCCCAGGCAGCCCGCGAAGCTGAGGAACACCGGGCCGAACTGGCGCGCCTCACCGGCGAACAGGAGGAGTCCCGTCGTCGCACCGAAGAGCAGGAGGGCCGGCTCGCGCGTGCGGTCGAGGAGGAGGGCAGGGTCGTCCAGCAGATCGAGGGCCGCCGCGGCGAACTCGCCGCGGTGCAGTCCCAGATCGCGGCGGCGCAATCCGAGCTCCTTGACCTCGGGGAGCGCGTGAAGGTGCAGGACAAGGGCCTGTACGACTACTTCCACCCGGCCGAGGACTCCGCGGCGCTGTCGGAGCGCCTGGACGACATGCGCCGGTCGATGGTCGACGTGCTCCGGCGGAACGGCGCGATCGCGGCGAAGGCCGGAGCCGCGAAGAACCGCCAGTTCGTCACGGAGGCCGCGGAGCTGAGCCTGCTCGTCTACAACTCCGAGGCGGAGAACGCGATCCGGGTCGCGTCCCAAGGCAGCATCGACTCGGCCCTGATCCGCCTCCTGCGAGCGCGCGACGCCGTCGCGCGGCGTGGGGAGCAGTTCGGGGTCACGATCTCGGAGTCCTACCACGCACTCCGGATGGAGGAGATCAAGCTGGTCGCCGACCACCACCACCGCCAGCGCGAGGAGGAGCTCGCCGCCAAGCTTGCCGAGCGGGAGCGGCAGTCCGAGCGGCCCACCCGCGCGACCGCCGACGTCGGCAGGCCGGGCCAACCGGGATGGCCGCCGGCCGCGCCCACGCAGCGCGGCTGGCCGGGAGAGCGGTCGTGAGCGGCGGGGGTCGCCCCGACCTCCCGCCACCCTCCCCGGCGGACCGCGTGGAACTGCCACCGCCGGTGGTGGAGGAACGGCTGCAGCTCAACCGCGGCTGGCTCGTGTGGCTGCCCTGGGTCCTGGGCCTCGTCGGCCTCGGAGTGGCCGCCGCCCTCCTGCTTGGCTAGCTCTGGACCTCGTCGTGTCATCGCCCTAGGATTCGAACCACTCACCCTCCGAGCGTCAGCCCCGCCCTGCCCTGCCCCGCCTTCGCCGACGCCGTCGCCCAGCGAATCGGCCGCCGCCGGTGACGCCGCCCTGAGTGCCTGGTCGGCGGCGCGCCGCTCGGTCCTGCTCGCGACCCTCCTGGTCATCGGCGCCGGCCTGTACTTCGCCTGGAGGTACCACCAAGAACTGCTCGACGTGATCGATGCGGAGCTCAAGCGGCCCGGCAGCCCGCGGACCACGACAGCCAACGCGTCGGCGTTCTCGCAAGGTGGTGGAGCGCCGGGTTCCGAACTCCTCGGCGGGGAGGCACTGGCCACACCCAGCATCCAGTACCCGGAGAGCATGGTCGTCGGCCGGGAGGGCACGTTTGTCGTCCTCACCACTCCCGAGGACGCCGACAAGAACCGTGTCGTATGGACCGCCAGCGGCGGGGCCGTGCCGGACACCGGCAAGGGGTCCCGCTTCGCGTGCAGCGTGGACAAGGCCGGCACGGTCACCGTCACCGCGACGGCGCAGGACGAGAGTGACACCCCGGTCGGCGAGCCCTGGAGCAGGACCTACACGGTCCAGCAGGCGCCGGCCCAGGCGGGTGGGGGCGGGATCGTGCTGCCGTTCGTCATCGGCAACTGGGGCCGGTTCGTGGTGACGGTCTTCGGGCTCGGGCTGATCGTGGTCCTGATGCTGACCGGCAGGGTCAGTGAGGCCGCCGGCATCGGCGTCCTCGGCACCCTCCTCGGCGTCGGCGCCGCGAGCGTGGAGCGCTCCGCGCCGACGAAGGCCAAGGAGGAGAACCCGCCCGAGCAGTAGCGCGCCGGGCGGCGCGCCTTCAGCCCCCGCGCCGTCTCAGCCGCCGATGCCGGCGAGCACCGCGGGCTTGAAGATCCCAGTGGCCCGCAGCGTGATGCCCAGGAGCAGTGCGACCACGAAGTTTCGAGTGCGGCCTCCTGGATGATGAGCACCGAGATGGTGCCGCCGCTGAGCGACCCGGTGCCGGCAATCACGAAGTCAAGCGCGCTGGCCACCCCCTCGTACCCGCCGGGGGCGCCCGCGCCCCGAAGATGAGCGCGGCGATCCAAAGCGCGATCCCGATGCCGAACACGGTTGCAATGCCGATCAGGAGGGTCTTCCACTGCTTCTTGAAGTCGTCGATGCTGATCAGCGTGCCGAGGTGGACGATGATGAAGCCGACCACCACCCCGGCGAGCGCCAGCAGCGACTGCGTCTTCTTCGCGACGAAGTCGCTGATCGTCCACACCAGCATGACGACGACGAACGCAAGTACCGGATTCACTCACCCAACACATGGTGTGGTGGGAGGTCCGAGCGACGGTTCCCCCACAACTGGGGGTGCCGGAGTTCGGCCCTGCGGGGCAAACTCAGCGCGTCAGGACCACCCGCGACTCCCACGGCGCCAGCGTGACGACGCCGTCGCCCGCCGCGCCCGCCGCGCCGGGCCCCGCGGCCAGGACGACCTCGCCGCCCAGCAGCGCGGCGTCGTCGCCGAGGTCCACGGTGGCCGGCTCCCCCGACAGGTTGGCGATCACGAGCAACCGCTCGTCCCCGAGGGAGCGGACGTACGCGAACACCTGCTCGTCCGCGGGCAGGAGCGGGCGGTAGTCGCCGTGGACCACCACTGGAAGGGTGTGCCGCAACTCGATGAGCCGGCGGTAGTGGTGGAACACCGAGTCCGGGTCCGCCACTGCGGCCGCCGCGTTGACTTCCGTGTGGTTCGGGTTCACCGACAGCCAGGGCGTCCCGGTGGTGAAGCCGGCGTTCGCCGAAACGTCCCACTGGACGGGGGTGCGGGCGTTGTCGCGGGATTTGGCGGCCAGCGAGCGCAGGATCATCTCCTCCGGGACCCCGCGCTCCGCCGCCTCCCGCGCCCAGTTCAGCGACTCGATGTCCTGGTATTGCGCCAGCGACGTGAAGTGGGCGTTCGTCATCCCGAACTCCTCGCCCTGGTACACGTACGGGGTGCCGCGCAGCAGGTGCAGCACCGTGGCCAGCGCCTTGGCGGACGGGACGCGGTGGGCGCCGTCGTCGCCGAAGCGCGAGACGACGCGGGGCTGGTCGTGGTTGTCCCAGTACAGCGAGTTCCACCCCGCCTCGGCGAGGCCCTCCTGCCACGCCGTGAGGTTCCGCTTGAGGTCGGTGAGCCGTAGCGGGGCGAGGTCCCACTTCGACCCGCCCGGCACCTGGTCCAGGCCCATGTGCTCGAACTGGAACACCATGTTCACCTCGCCGCGTGCCGCGTCGGTGTAGCGCACCGCGTCCGCGATCGAGGCGCCCGGGGTCTCCGCCACGGTGATGAGGTTCCGCCCCGCCAGCACCTCGCGGTTCATCTCCTGCAGGAACTCGTGGATGCGCGGGCCGTTCATGCAGAACGGCGTGCCGTCCCCCAGCGACCCGCCGCCGTGGACGACGCCGTCCGGCAGCCCGCCGTCGGCGTCCACCTGCTTTGAGATCAGGTTGATGACGTCCATGCGGAAACCGTCGACGCCGCGGTCCAGCCACCGCAGCATCATCGCGTACACCGCCTGCCGGACTGCAGGGTTCTCCCAGTTCAGGTCCGGCTGCTTGCGGGAGAAGAGGTGGAGGAAGTACTCGCCCGTGGCCTCGTCCCACTCCCACACCGTTCCCGAGAAGAACGACCCCCAGTTCGTGGGTTCCGCCCCGAGGGCCCCCGGCTCGTGGCCCGCGCGCGGCGGGCGCCACCAGTACCAGTCCCGCTTCGGGTTGTCCCGGCTCGAACGGGATTCCACGAACCACGGGTGCTCGTCCGAGGTGTGGTTCACCACCAGGTCCATCACGATCCTCATCCCGCGCTCGTGCACCCCGGCGATGAGTTCCTCCAGGTCCGCGAGGGTTCCGAACAGCGGGTCCACGTCCTCGTAGTCGGAGATGTCGTAGCCGTTGTCGTCCTGCGGCGAGCGGTAGATGGGCGAGAGCCAGATGACGTCGACGCCGAGCGCCGCCAGGTGGTCCAGCCTGCCGATGCTCCCGCGCAGGTCCCCGAGGCCGTCGCCGTCACTGTCCGCGAACGACCGCGGGTAGATCTGGTAGACGACGGCGGACTTCCACCAGTCCGCGTTCCGGTCGCGCGTCTCGGGTGCGTTCATCGTGTGCCTTCCTGGGAAACCTTGGGATTGAGCCGTTGCCCCCAATCCTGCCGGTCCACGCCGCTGCCCGGGCGGGAACGAGATCCGCCCGCCCGGGCAGTGGCGTCACTTCACTCGATGCAGAACCCGATCTCGATCGGGACGTGCCGCCCGGTGGTCACCGAGTTCAGCACCGCCAGGTCGTACGAGTACAGCCGCAGCACGTAGCCGCACGGCTGGAGCCCGCTGGTGTCGAGGGCCCAGGTCGAGCCAACCGGGGCCTCCGCCGTCGTGAGCGCCACCGACGTGGTGAGCGCGCCCGCGGGCAGCGGGAACGGTGAGAGCGTGAAGGCCCACTGGTCGAACCAGGTGTCCCGGGCGTCATAGGTGCCGGTGACCTGCATCCCCTGGGTGAACTTTCCACACACCTGCTGGGAGAGTTGCCCGGGATCGAATGCGAGGTGGGCGGCGTTCGCCGGGTCCACCGATGCGGCGTTCAGCGTGTTGTCCAGCCGCACGCGCTGCGCGTCCACCACGCCGCTGCCCGAGAGTTCGAGCTGGAGTTCCCACAGGTCGTCCCCGCTGGAGTTGAAGTACCCGAGGGTGCCCAGGGTGTTGGTGTTCCACTGTGGCCAGGCGGTCCAGCCGCCCGCACCCGGGGTGACCCACGAGCCCTGCGTGTTCGAGTCCACCACATAGAACGGTGTCAGGAGCGGCGTGGCCGACCCTCCGGCCGTGACGTTCCGAACCAGCAACCGGTAGGTGGTTCCCGCCAGCGCGGGGTCGGTGGCCCCGTGCGCCGTGACGCGTCCCGCGAACGGGCGGCTCCGCGCGCCGAGCCCAACGCCGTTGTAGGCGATGTGCGCGCCGGGCAGGGTCACACCCGTGGCGGCGTTGATCTCGCTGGTGGCGACGCCGCCGACGATCGTGAACCGGGCGACGCCGTCGTACGGCTTCCCCGGCAGGACGTGGACATGGGTGTCCAGGCGGTTGCCCCAGTGGGGTACGGCGTCGGGGTCCGTGGTCGACGGCGGGGTGTTCCACGAGAGGACCGCCCGGATCCTGTGGACTCCCGGCTTCTCGCAGTGCCGCCGAACGGCGCCGAGGTCGACCGGCAGGATGGCCGCGTAGGAGAGGCCGCCGGCCGGCATCGTGATGTAGTCGTGGGCGTTGACCGCCACGGTGCCGAGGTAGGTGTACTGGCAGTCATCGTCGAAGTCGGCCCAGAACGCGACGTACTCCCTGGAACCCGCGCTGCACGGCGGGCCGGAGAAGCCGGTCGGCCGCTTGACGCGGAAGGTTGCGACGAACTGGCCGGCCGCGTTGTCGAGGCCGAGGCACTCCAGCTCCTCGTAGGTGGTGTCCCCCTTGCCGTCATCGAGGATTCCGATGACCTTCTCCCAGTCGATGTCGAGCTTCTTGTAGGCGAGCATGGCCTTCGCCAGGCCCGACGACGACGTCACCCCTTGCAGCGCGGCCGCACCTTCCGCGGCGGCAAGACGGTGGGGCGGGACCGGGTCGAGCGCGAGCCGGGCGACCCGGCGGTCCGTCGCACGTCGGGACAGGTCCTTGAGCTTCTCGGGCGAGTAGAGCCGCACGAGCTTCTCGAGGGAGAAGGCCGGCGGTTCGGGTGGCAGCGGCTGCGGGTTGAGCGCGACCGGGCCGATGGGGTCCGGCAGTGGCGGGATCGGGCCGCCCGGGAGCGGGATCGGGCCCTCCGGATCGGGGAAGGGGATCGGGCCGATCTCGTCCTCGATGATCTTCTTGATCTTGCCGGGGTCGATGTTGAGTTGGGGCCCGAGCACGTCCGCGACGTCGGCAAGGTGGAGGTTCGGGCGCGGACGGATCTGGATCGAGTCCTCCTGTATCTCGCCCCACACCGGGAGGAAGTTCGGGTCGCCGGCTGTGGGCTCGACCTGCCACGAGAGGATCGCGCGGACGCGCGGCAGGACAGGCGTCGCGCACCACCGGCGCCGTGGCGCCAGCGGCACGCCCACGACGTGGATGTACGGGTGGTCGGGAATGCCCGCGCAATCCTTCCCGACCGGGATGTCGTGGACACGGGCCGCCGCCGCGCCGGCGTCCTCCCACCCCGCGCCGTAGTCCACGAAGAAGCGGAGGTACTCCAGGGACCCGGTCGAACATGGTCCACCGGAGTACCCGGCCGCGAGCTTGACGACAACGGTGGCCTCGAGCCTGTCGCGCTCGGGGCTGAACGACACGCACCCGATCTCCTCGTACCGCGTGTCCGCCTGCTTCAACTCGATGACGGGGAAGAATTCCGCGAAGACCTTCTCCGTGAGAGTGCCGAAATGGTTGGGGTTCGCCGCGAGCAGTTTCGTGAACTGGGCGCGCGAGCGTTCGATCTCTGGCATTGTGCCCCCCTCAGGCAATGCCGGCGACCGGACGGCCCCCGGCTCCGCCGGTCCCCCGAATGTGGGACCTGTGTGACGGTGGCCACACTGTACGCCCCGCCGCCACGACCGCGCCATACCCGGCGGGTATGGCCGGGTCGTCAGCCCTGGCTGACCGCGCGGCGCGCGATCTCGGCCCCCGGCGTCTCCCGCAGCGCGGCGCCGAGCCGGTCGAGCCGGGTGTGCTTTTCGGCACCGGGCCCAACTCAACCCGCCGGGTGGACCCACTCGCCAGCGCCACTCGCACGTCCAGCCCGCGCAGGGCCTCGGCAACCCGCGCGAGCACGTCGGACCGCACGGACAGGAAACTGCCGAGGCTGACGTAGACCACCGGCACATCGCCGGTTTCGGCGAACGCGTCGGCACTCGCCCGCGCCCCCGGGTCCAGTACCGCGAGGGCATCGTTCCACTGTGCCGTGAACGAGTCCCGCACCCCCACGCACAACCGGTGCAGGGAGGCGAGCGCGTCCGGGTCCGGCCGGAAGCGCCGCGGCCACGCGGGCGGGTAGCCGTAGACCTCGTCCCCCACCACCAGCGCCGACGGGTGACCGAGAACGACGTCGGCATGCCGCACCCCCGCGACCACCAGCGCGAGCCGCGCCCCGAACGCAAGGTGGTCCACGATCACGTCGTCGGGCCGCACCAGGTCCACCACGCGGCGCACCTCGCGCGCCACCCCCACGGGGTTCCACAGGAGGTCGTCCCCGCGTGCGCCCGCCTGGAACGCCAGCGTCTCGACGGCGCCCCGCCGGGTGGCGTCGAAGAAGCCGCGCAACGCGTCGTCCTCCCCGGGCGGCTGGTCCTCGGCCTTGATCACGCCAGGGTTGGAGCCGCGTCCCAGTTGCAGGTTCTCCCGTTCGAAGCCGAACCCGCCGACGATCGAATCCGTGGCGGGGCCCGTGGCCACCACCACCCGCTCGCCGGCCGCGCGCCATGCCGTCGCGAGGGTCGCCAACGGGTATAGGTGGGACGCGTAATCCGGGCTGATGACGAGCAGGGTCATGAGGGCTCCTTCGCTGCTCCGCCGGCACCTCTGGACGTGACCTCGGTGTAGATGCGGGCGAGGGCGGCCGCCATGGTGTCGATGCTGAAGCGCTCGCTCACCAGGGTGCGGGCCTGCTCCGCCCTCGCCTCCGCGCCGGGTCCCGCTGCCAGGTCGAGGGCGGCCGCCACCGCGCGGGCGAGCGACTCGGGAGAGTGGGTGTCGACGAGGACGCCGGTGACGCCGTCGTCCACGTAGGTGGCGGGGCCGCCGCCATCCGGTGCCACGACCACCAGCCCCGTGGCCATCGCCTCGAGGATCGCGATGCCGAACTCCTCCTTGAGGCTTGCCGAGACGTAGGCGCCGCGCGGCGCGCAGAGGCCCGGGCGCCCGAACCGCACGGCGGCCAGCCAGTTTGTGACGGTCGAGTTCGGGCGGTGTCCCGCGAGGAGCAGGCCCCGTGAAGGGGCGTCCGATCGCGCCACGATGGCGTCGATGCGAGCCAGTTCCCGCGCCTCGTCGTCCGATGGGTCCCGCAGGTCCCCGCCGACCACCAGGAGGTTGCACCGCGCGCGCAGGTCGGGTTCGCCGTCCCACGCCTCCACCAGGGTTGCCATCCCCTTCACCGGGTGGAGCCGGCCCACCGTGACCGCGAGCGGGAGTCGCCGCCGTTCGGGCGGCAGGGTGTGGAGCAGCGCGTCGAGGGCGGCGAGATCGGCCGGGTCGGCGGCGGCGGGAGCGCTGGCGGCAGCGGGCGCGGCGGCGGCGGCGCTCACCGCGCGCACCGCCTGTTCGATGGGCGCGAGGTCGATGCCCTCGGGCACCACCGAGATCCGCTGCGAGTGAGCCTGCAGGTCGATCCCCATGAGTTCACGCAGGTCGCGCTCCAGGTCCGGCCGGGGGAACACCACCACATGCGCGGCCTGGTCCCCGAGTTCCCGCAACAGCCGGACCCGGAACATGAGGTGCTCCGCAAGGTCCGCCGCGCCGAAGGTGGCACGGGTGAGGCTTCCCTGCGCCTCCCGCGTGGCGATCAGCGCGTGGGGGTCCGGCGCCATCGTCAGGACCACGGGGATCCCCAGTTCGCGCGCCACTTCGGCCGCCGCCCACGAGCCGACGTCCGCCATCCGGAGGTGCAGCACATCCACTCGACCGGCGGCCAGCAGGATCCGGCGAATCCCCCGCCGCGCGGCGACCCGCAGCGGCCACGCGTCCGCGGCGTGCACCGTCGGCCCTGGGAGCGGTACCGGTAGGTAGTGATGTCCGGGTTCGTCGATGCCCCGGAAGGCGGACCCGTCGCCGGGTCCCCCGCGCGAGATCGTCAGGACGCGCCCAATCGGTGAGTCCCCGGCGAGGAGTGCGTCTCCCAGGTGGACGAGGAGTGTGGCGATCCCGCCGGTGTCGCCCTGGCCGGCGTGCTGGAGGCTGCCGTCGATGTCGGCGTGCAGGAAGACCTGCGCCACGGTCAGCCCCTCACGACCGCTCCCGACGACGCCGTCCGGTGGCGCCGTCGTCGTCCCACCCGGCACCGGCCCGAGCGGCTCGCCCCCACCGACACCCCACGCCTCGAGGGTGAGTTGGGCCAGCGTGCCCCCGAACCCCCCGCCCGACACCATCGTCTCGAGTTCCGGGATGGCCAGGGGCGCCACGGGGGACGAGCCGAGCGCCCACGCGGCGTGTTCCCGCAGGTTGGGGGTGCCGTCCGAGAGGAGGCCCACCAGGGTTTCCGCCGCCCCGCCGCTGTCCCGCACGGCGGCCAGCGCGTGGACCGCGGCGATCGCGGTCAGGGCGTCCGAGGCGTCCGAGGCGTCGACGAGCGCCTCCCGCAGGAGACGGACCACTTCCCCGGGTGAGGCCTCCCGCGCGGCGACGTCGATCAGGTCATCGGCCCGGCGAATGGCCTCCAGGATGGTGGGCGCGGTCCGCACGGCAGCGAGCGCTCGACGGGTTGGCGCCGCGTCGTGGTCCATGTCACTCATGCTAGGTCCCGGGGAGGGCGGCCGCCCGGGGCTCACCGGGAAATGGGTGGCCCCGGACGCCCCGAGCAGCGATGATTGACCCTTACGAGAGGAACACCATGGCCGAGAAGAAGTCGAACCCCGCCGCGGACGAGATCAAGAGCAAGATGCGCGAGGCCCTGGATCGCAAGCAGGGCAAGGAGCGTGAGGCCCGCGACGGCGCCGCCGGCAACGGCGCCCAGAAGCCGCACGGTGTGGACCACCCGGTGGGCCACAAGGAGTTCCGCCGCAAGTCCGGCGGCTGAGACTCGCGGAAGACCGGCTGAGACTCGGGGAAGGGCTCAGCCGCGGTGTGTCGGCGCGCGCCATGGCCCGGTAGCGTGGGGGTCCACAGGAGCCCGCCATGTTGGCCAAGTACACCGCCGCCCAGGTCACCGGGCTGGCGCTCGTCGTGCTCACGTTCGTGATCTTCCTGGCGTGGGTGTTGCGGCGCCGCGTGACGTTCTTCCAACGCCTCTACATTCCCACCGCCGTGATCGGCGGGTTCCTGATGTTGCTGCTCGGACCGCAGGTGCTCGGCGCCCTCACCAACAGCCAGGGGGCCTCTTCCCGGACGGGCTCATCAACGTCTGGCGTGTGCTCCCCGGCATCCTGATCAACATCGTGTTCGGCGCGATCACGATCGGCAAGCGCGTTCCGCCGCTCAAGGAGGTGTGGGAGAAGTCGGCCCCGCACTTCATCATGGGCAGCACCTTTCCCTTCGGCCAGTTCGCGCTCGGTGGGCTCGCGGTGCTCCTCATCCTCGGTCCGGTGTTCGGGCTGTCGCCGGCGGCCGGCGCCGCCATCGAGATGTCCTTCGCCGGCGGCCACGGCACGGTCGCCGGCATGACCCAATTGCTCTACGACGTCGGCGCCCCCGAGGTCGTCGATATCGGCTTGGGCCTCGCCACGATCTCGATGGTGACCGGCGTGGTGGTTGGGACCGCGCTCGTCAACTTCGCCATGAAGTCGCCGAAGATCCCCGTCAGCCGGCAGACCCCGATGGCTGAGTCCGAGCACACCGACCTCAACGAGGTCAGGATCTCCCCAGTCGTTGGCCACCCTCGGCGCAAACATCCCCGCCATCGTGGTGTTCACCGTGGTCGGCGTGGCGTGGAGCGTGGTCGGACTGCTGGTCATCGCGCCGCGCGTGTTCCCCGAGCACTGGTTCGAGAACGCACTGGCGGACTTCGGTCAGTCCCAGGGGAACGTCGCCACCGGCTTCGTGCCTTGCGACATGGCCGACCGGCGCCGCCAGAGCGGCGCCGCCAGAGCCTACGGGTACAAGCAACTCACCTACGAGCCGATCCTCGGCGGCGGCATCATCACGGCCCTCTCCGTCCCGTTCATCACGGACGTGGGGCTGGTGCCGTTCACCGTCGTGTCCGCGTGATCGCGGTTGCCCTGGTGGTGTGGGGGGTCATGCGCAACAGGTCGCGTGGTGCTTAGGATGTGACAGACCACACGCCGCCGCCTTGAGGAGTTCCCATGTCACGCCCCGTCCACTTCGAGATCCAGGCCGACGACATCGAGCGCGCGAAGGCGTTCTACGCCGCCGCCTTCGGCTGGACATTCGAGGACTACACCGCCTTCGTCGACTCGCCCTACTGGGGAGTCATCACCGGAGCGGAGGGTGAGCCGGGGATCAACGGCGGCCTGCTCCAGCGACCGGCACCGGCACCGGCGCCCGAGCAGGGGACCAACGCGTTCGTGCTCACGATGGGGGTCGAGGACTACGACGCCACCGAGAGGGCGATCCTCGCCGCCGGCGGTCAGGTCGCGCTGCCGAAGCAGGCCCTCACCGGAATGGCCTGGCAGGGCTATTACCTCGACACCGAGGGCAACACCATCGGCGTCCACCAGCCCGACCCCGACGCCAAATAGGCCCCACCCCCTGGCGGGGCCACCCCCCTGAGCGGGCGCGCCCGTCACCTGCGGGTGTAGACCCGGCCCGGCTGCGGGGAACCCAGGAGCTCGGTCACGGTCACGAGCGTGTACCCGCGAGCCCTGAGGTCCGCGATGATCCCCGGGACGGCGTCGACGGTGGTGGAGTGCGTGTCGTGCATGAGGATGATGGTTCCCACGGTCGCGCCGTTCGCCACGACCGAACGGATGCGCGCGGCGTCGGGGTACTTCCAGTCCAGCGTGTCGAGGCTCCACAGGATCACGGCCAACCCCTGCTGGCCGGCAAGGTAGTCGGTTGTCGAGTTGTGTGCGCCGTACGGCGGCCGCATGAGTGTGGGCCGATCGCCCGTCACCTGCTGGATCCGGGTGGAGGTGTTGGCGAGTTGCGCGGTGATCTGCGACGTCGTCAGGGTGGTCAGGTCAGGGTGGTCCCAGGAGTGGTTCGCGATCTCCAACCCCAGCGAGTCCATCCGGCGGACCACCGACTCGTACGCGCCGATGCGCCCTCCCGCCAGGAAGAACGTGGCGCGCGTGTTGGTGCGCTCGAGGGTCGTCATCGGCGGCATCATCGGCGGCATCTTCACCCCCACCGAGGGTGCGGCGATCGCCGTGCTCTACGCGGCGGCCCTCTCGCTGGTCTACCGCACCATCACGATCAAGGACATGCCCGGCATCCTCCTGCAATCCACCCGCACGAGTTCCGTGGTGATCTTCCTGATCGCGCTCTCCTCGATCATGTCCTTCGCGATGACCTTCTCCGGCATCCCGGGCCTCATGGGCGAGTGGATGACGTCGATCACGGACTCCAAGGTCGTCTTCCTGCTGATCATGATGGTGATGCTGCTCATCATCGGCATCCCGCTCGACGCCACCCCGGCAGTGCTGATCTTCACCCCGATCTTCCTGCCGATCGCGCAGAACTTCTACGGGATCCACCCGGTGCACTTCGGCATCATGATGGTCTTCAACATGTGCATCGCGGTGATCACACCACCCTCCGCTCCGGTCCTGTTCGTCGGTGCCAAGGTCGCGGGCCTCAAGGTGGAGGACGTCTTCGCCCCGCTCATGTGGTTCTACGTGTCGCTGATTCTGATGCTGCTCGTGGTCCAGTTCGTGCCCGCGCTGTCGATGTGGCTGCCAACGCAGGCCGGCCTCGTCTACCTGTAGCACGCCTCCTGGTGGTGGGGCCGGACTGGCCCGGCCCCACCACCAGCCCACCCCAACGACGACGTCGCCACAGACGGGACCACCCATGAGCGCTCAGCCGGACCTGGCCCTCTCGGCCAGCGCCAAGACGCTCATCGTGCTGGAGGCGGCCATCACCCACTCCCGCTTCACCGACATCGTGGTCAAGACCGGTTTCGCGAAGGCCACCACCCACCGGATCCTCGCCACCCTCGTCCAGTTCGGCTACCTCGTCGTCGATCGCGACGGCGCCTACCTCCCCGGCCCCAAGGCCCTCCTCATCGGCGGGCACGCGATGGCCGACGTCGACATCTCGAGCGTCGCGGGCACCGTCGTCGAGGCCCTGGTGGAGAGCACGGGCTGCACCGTCCATGTGGCCATCCGTATCCAGGACTCCGCGGTGTACCTCCTCCGCCGGGACTCGCGGAAGCCCTACCGCATGAACTCGACCGTGGGGGCTTCGCTGCCGCTCTACATGTGCGGCCTCGGCAAGGCCATCCTCGGCTGGGAGACGGAACCGGACATCCTCGCGCACGCGCAGCGGACCGGCCTCACGGCCCGGACACCCAGGACGATCACGGACGTGGACGAACTCCTGGCCGACCTCGCCCTGACGCGCGCCCGCGGCTACGCCCTCGACGACGAGGAGACCGACCCCGGTGTCCGCTGTGTTGCCGCGCCGATCCGGGACCAGTCCGGGGAGGTGGCCTATGCCATCTCCGTTTCCACGCTCTCGCTCGAGCACACGATGGCAGACCTGGAGGCAATGGCCCCAGACGTCATCGAGGCCGCCGGCCGCATCTCCGCCGCCCTGGGCAACGCGAACCGCTGACCCGAGCCGCGCTCAGCACCTACGACGCAAGAAATCCCGGCCGGATCACTCCGGCCGGGATTCTCGGGAACCACTCTGCGGTGCGCAAAGGGGGACTTGAACCCCCACGCCCTTTCGGGCACACGGACCTGAACCGTGCGCGTCTGCCTATTCCGCCACTTGCGCATTGCCGCTTGCCAACCCGGTTTGTCCACTCGCGAATTGGGAAGCAGGCGAACCAGACTTTACCACGCCCGCGACCCCGCATCCCAATCCGCGGCAACCGGTGGGGGCGGCGCCGGGGCCGGGGCCGAGGGGAATCGGCGGGTTGCGGCGTCGGCGCCCGCGTCCGGGCCGCAACCGGGCAACCCCGATCCCCGATAGCATTATCACCAACTGTGACCACCCGCATGTGGCCGCATCTGCCGCAGACCAGGAGGATCACCCGTGGGATTCCTCGACAAGTTCGAGCGCTCCGTCGAGAAGGCGGTCAACAGCGCGTTCTCCAAGGCCTTCAAGTCCGAGGTCAAGCCGGTCGAGATCGCCTCGGCGATCCGCAAGGACATGGACGACCGCGCTGTCGCCGTCGCCCGCGGCCGCACCGTGGTCCCCAACCAGTTCACGGTCTCGCTCTCCCCCACGGACGAGGAGCAGATCGAGCAGTGGGGCGCCGACGCGCTCGCCGCCGAGATCGAGGCCGCGGCAACCGAGCACGCGACGTCGCAGCGGTACAGCTTCGTCGGCCCCGTGTCGGTGGACTTCGAGACGGACGAGGCGCTCACCACCGGTACGTTCAACGTCACCTCCTCCACCCAGCGCGGCAACGTCGCGCCTGCCACGACGGACGCCCCCTCCGAACGCCACCCGATCATCGACATCGACGGCCAGCGCTACCTCCTCACCGGCCCCGTCACCGTGATCGGGCGCGGCTCGGACGCGGACATCGTCGTCGACGACTCCGGCGTCTCCCGCCGCCACCTCGAACTGCGCGTCACCCCGCGCGGCGTGATCGCCACGGACATGGGGTCCACCAACGGGCTGTACGTCGAGGGGCACAAGGTGGACGCCGCCACCCTCGTCGATGGCAACACCCTGACCATCGGCCGCACCCGCATCCTGTTCTGGACCGCCCCGGACGACGTCGACGCCTGAGTTCCCCCGGACGAAAGGACCCCACATGAGTGAACTCGCGGTGACCCTCCTCCGCCTGAGCTACCTTGCGCTGCTGTGGGTGTTCGTCTTCGCCGCCATCTCCGTCCTGCGACAGGATCTCTACTCCGCCACGCGTGTCACGCCCCGCGGCCCCGGCCGTCGTGACACCCGATCCGCTGCGCGCCCGTCCCCCCGCGGTGCGCCCGCCGGCGCCGGGATGGCGGG
>Ga0209539_1000942_pt1 | contig 16174 bp, 11 predicted proteins | sample BarGraNGADG00312_2_FD_184499 | JGI IMG/M metagenome (GOLD analysis project Ga0209539, IMG submission 184499) | Arctic peat soil microbial communities from Barrow, Alaska - Barrow Graham LP Ref core NGADG0011-312 (SPAdes) (version 2) | ecosystem: Environmental > Terrestrial > Soil > Wetlands >... | reverse complement strand
GGCATGGCGGCCCTGCTGCCAGGAGCTTCGGCGAGCTTCTCCGTGGTCGAGGAGAAGGGCAAGCTTGCTGTGCGCGTGGGCGACGACATCATGGTGAACGTCTCTGACCGCATGAAGCTCCTCAAGGCAGAGGTGCCCGGCGCTGTCGAGCTCAGACTCAGTGACGTGCTCGAGCTCTCGAAGGCGAAGCTGGTGAAGTCCATCGGCGACGCGCCGCTGGTGACGGTCCGCTCCCAGGAGCTCGATGCTCTGGGGGAAGCGGACAGCGACTGGCTGGCGCGTCAGCTCATGGACGCCGTGATCGGCAACGTGGTGCGTGCCGTGAAGCGGCTGGCGACCGCCGGCATAGAGAGGTTCGTCGTCACGGCGGACCACGGCCATCAATTCTCCCTGCGCAAAGACGACGACATGAAGACTGACAGTCCCGGCGGCGACACCGTGGCGCTGCATCGACGCTGCTGGGTCGGTCGGGGCGGTGCGACGCCTCCCGGCACGGTGCGGGTCAGCGGCCCACAACTGGGCTACGACACCGACCTTGACTTCGTCTTCCCCGTCGGGCTCGGCGTGTTCAAGGCCGGCGGTGGGCTGAGCTACCACCACGGCGGGCTCAGCCTGCAGGAGACCGTCATCCCGGTGATCACCTTCCGCATGCCGACGAGCGAGGCCAAGACGGCATCGACGGAGTCGGCGGTCTTGCTGGAGGCGCCCGACAAGGTGACCAACCGCCTCTTCCCTGTGCGGTTCCTCGTGCAGTCCTTGCTCGCCGAGGAGTCCGTGCCCGTGCGCCTGGTTCTCATGCATGAGGGTTTGGAGGCCGGCGCGGCCCGCATGGCGACCGGCGCGGAGTTCGATGACGCGACGGGCGTGATACGCGTGACGGCGAACACCGAGGTCAGCGCCGTGGTGATGCTCGCCGACGACAAGTGTCCTTCGGTCAAGATCGTGCTTCAGGACGTGCGCACCGATGCAGTGCTCGCCCAGTCCGACGAGATCCCGGTCAAGCTTGGAGTGTGAGATGGAGAACGAGCAGCTGGCCCCACGCGATGAGCTCGATCAGAAGGTCAACCGGATCTTCGCCGGCAAGGTCGTCCGTAAGGACCTTGTGCGCAAGGTCAAGGTCGGCGCCAATGTGCCGGTGTTCGTGCTCGAGTACCTCCTCGGCAAGTACTGCGCCTCGTCGGACGAGGCCACGATTCAGATGGGCCTGCAGGTCGTCAACGACACGCTGGCCAACAACTACATCCGCCCGGACGAGTCGCAGAAGGCGCAGAGCCGCGTCAAGGAGCAGGGCTCGCACACCTTCATCGACAAGGTCAAGGTGCGGCTGACCGATTCCCAGTACTGGGCGGAGGTCAGCAACTTCGGCCACAAGAACGTCCACATCCCGGATCACTACGTGCGTGAATACGACCGGCTGCTCACGGGCGGCATCTGGGCGCAGGTGGACATGCGCTGGGAGTACGACGAGGAGCAGCGCGGCAAGAACCCCTTCTGGATCGAGAAGCTGACGCCCATCCAGCTCGCCACCTTCGACCTCGAGGAGTATCGCCGGCTGCGCGCGGAGTTCACCACCGACGAGTGGCTCGACCTCATGATGCGCAGCATCGGCTACGAACCGACGATCATGGACCGGCGCCTGAAGCTGCTCTTCCTCACGCGCCTCATCCCGCTCTGCGAGCGCAACTTCAACCTCGTGGAACTCGGTCCGAGGGGCACGGGCAAGAGCTACGCGGTTCAGGAACTCTCGCCCTACTCCGCCCTGCTTACCGGGCCGACGACCGTCGCCAACCTCTTCGGCCAGCAGCAGGGCCGCTACAAGGGCATGCTGCAGATCTGGGACGCCGTCGCGTTCGACGAAGTCGCCGACCTGCAGAAGATGCCCAAAGAGGTCATCACGATGCTCAAGACCTACTGCGAGTCAGGCCAGTTCCAGCGTGGCCAGGAGGCCATGGCCGGCTACGCGAGCGTCGCGATGTTCGGCAATACGCAGCAGCCCGTGGACGTGATGGTCCAGACCGGACACCTGTTCGCGCCGATGCCCGATGCTATCCGCGATGACATGGCCTTTCTCGACCGCCTGCACTTCTATCTCCCGGGATGGGAGATCCCCAAGATGCGCAACGAGCATTTCACGGATCACTACGGCTTCGTCGTGGATTATCTCGCCGAGGCATTGCGCGACCTGCGTAAGCACAACTTCACTGAGATCAGCGACCACTACTTCTCGTTGGGCTCGCACCTCAACGCGCGCGACCGCAAGGCCGTGCGCCGCACGGTCTCGGGCATGGTCAAGATCCTGCACCCGAACGGAGAAGTGAGCCAGGAAGACCTCGCCGAGATCCTTGAGCTCGCCATCGAAGGCCGTCGGCGCGTAAAGGAGCAGCTCAAGAAGATGGGCGCCTTCGAGTACTCGCAAGTCTCCTTCAGCTATCTGGTCAGCGAGACCGGCCAGGAGTGTTTCGTCGGGGTACCCGAGCAGGGCGGTAGAGAGCTCATCTCCGCCGATCCGCTGGCGCCGGGGACGCTGTACGCAGCTTCAGTGAGCGGCGACGGGACCGCGGGGCTCTACCGCATCGAGGTGAGCCTCTCTTCGGGGAGCGGCAAGCTCAAGGCAGCCGGCGGGATCGCGGGCAGCACCAAGGAATCGATCAACCGGGCTTTCAGCTACCTGCTGGCGCAGAAGACCGCCTTTGGCGTCGGCCGTGAGGTCGACACTCAGGACTTCCACGTTGAAGTGATCGACCTGCTTGGCAACAAGGTCGCCGCCGAGATCGGCGTGGCGTTCTTCATCGCCGCCTACTCGATGCTGAGGAAAGCCCCGCCCCTGCCGGCGCTCCTCGTGCTCGGCGACATGAGCATCCAGGGCAACATCAAGCCGATCCGCTCGCTGGTCGAGCCGCTGCAAGTGGCGATGGACAACGGCGGCAAGAGAGCCCTGGTGCCCATCGAGAACAAACGGCAGTTCCTCGATGTGAGCCCCGACGTGCTCGAGCAGGTCGATCCTGTGTTCTACGGGGATTTGCGGCAGGCGGCGTTCAAGGCGCTGGGGTTGACGTAGTCGTCTGGGAAGCAAACGTGGTCGGAACTGCGTCGGCCGGCGATGGGAGCCACCTGCGTGGCGGGCTGTCTTCGCGAGGACGCCGGACAACGAGACTTCCGGCAACTCCGGCCAAGACTGTACGTCGGCATCACATCGACGGCGACCGTGAAGTCGCTGCAAGTCAGCGTGTCTTGGCGTGCCGACACAACACGCGAACCTCGAGCAGATCTCAGCGGTCCGGGTCGCCGGCATCTTGCTGGCAGGCGCTGCAGAAGGATTGTAGAGGCGGCCGTTCTCGACGGCGCCGAGATGGATTCTGCGCCAGCGCGCGGTGGCGGCGCCGTTGGTCGTGCGGCCGTTCAGCCTCGACTTAGAGGCAACGCATCACTGGGGATGATGCGAGTGCGTTGCCCGTGACGGCAGCCGGACGTAGGCTTGGCGCGGACGCCCGGGCGGAAGGGGCGCGCTTTGAGGCGTCTCGGTCATGCCGAGTGCGGAATCCTTGCTTGCCCGCGGAGGGGGATAGATCGGTGTCGAAGAGACGCGGTGCGAATCCATGAGAATCTACGTGCCGAACAGCGCTTGGATCTTCAACATCAGTGGGTTCATCGGGTCGCTTGACCCGACGGATCCCACATCCCTCCACGTTGAGTTCCATCCCCGTTGGGTTTCCGTGCACCCGGCGGTATTGGCAATGACGGCTTGCGCGGGGCTGCTGGTGCGTCAGAGAGGCGGAACCGTGACCGGCGACGTTCCTGGCGTCCGCTCGCTGCCGTATCTGATTCGCATGGGTCTCTTCAAGTTCTTGGACCTGGATCCGGGTCGAGAAATCACCGAGCATGAGCCAGCAGGTCGATTTGTGCCGCTCACGCAGATTCAGGACAACGCCCAACTCAGATCCACAATCACTGATCTAGTGCCGCTGCTCCACGCCCCACCCGAGGTCGCGGCGCCAATCAAGTACGTCTTCAGCGAGATGGTCCGCAACGTCTTGGAACACTCTGCATCGCCGGTCGGCGCGGTGGTCTGTGCCCAGTACTTCAAGCGCTCCAACCGCATCTCTATTGGCATCGCCGATGCAGGCATTGGGGTCCATGGATCGATGTCTCGCTTCCACAACGTGAGAACGGCACAGGAGGCGATCACCCTGGCTATGCGCCCCGGCATCAGTGGGGCGACCTCACGATTGGGTGGGAATGAGTTCAACGCCGGAGCCGGACTCTTCTTCACGAAGGGCATCGCAGCGCTGTCGCACAACTACTTCTTGCTGTACAGCGGCGATGCTGCCTTCGAGCTCCTGAAAGTGCGCGAGGGAGAGCTCCTGACACTCAACGCCGACCCGCGCCTCGATAGGCATCGCTATCTCACCGGCGTTCCCTCGTGGCCGGGGACGGTGGTCGGCATCGATATCAATGTGGAGGAGGGTCAGAACTTCGCTGACCTTCTCGACAGGATCCGGACCGCCTACTCGGTGGATCTGAAGACACGCAAGAAGGTGTACTACAAGAGAGCGAGGTTCCTGTGATTACTGTCGGCATCTTTGACTTGGCATCTGACTTCGCCGAAGACAAGGACGTAGCCGCAAAGGTGCGGGACACGAAGATCCGACCGGCGCTCGAAGTCGGTGAGGAAGTCATTCTCGACTTCACTCGTGTAGACCTCACAACCCAGTCCTTCATCCACGCGATGATCAGCGACGTTCTGCGAGTCAAAGGCGAAGAGGCTCTCGACGGAATTGCCTTCAAGGGCTGCCAGCAGGGCGTCCAAGGAATCATAGAGACTGTGATCCAGTACTCCCTGGAGACGACGGAGGATAGAGACCTCGATGCGGGTGGCAGCGACACCCGGCCCAGCTAGCAAGCGCACCAACCAGACGCGGCAGAGGTCGCTCGGGGAGCACGGACTTCTTGACGTTGCTCCTCGGGTGACGCTCCCAGCGACCAGCAGCCGTGCGGCGTTGGAAGGGCGTTGGCAGTGGCCACGTCTCAGGCTCGGAATCGAGCGCGCGCATGATTAGGTGGTCATGTAGCCGACGCCGACATGGACGCCAGGAGGGGAGCGGACTAGGCTGTGAGCGGTCACCCGGGCCGGCATCCGCGAGCCACGCTTCGACCTGACTAGCTCTACGGGTAGACCAACCACTCGAAGCTGGGCTCAACGGGGGGGCATAGTGGCGGACTACGTGAAACTGATTCTTGACGAGCTCCTTCGATACCGTCTCTCTCCGGCTGCAGCGACGAAGGGCTTCAAGCGGCTTCGACACAACCTCGACCTCTGTCCAGCCGTCGAGCGGCAACTTAATACCTGCTTGGACTGCACACTCAAGTACCACCGCGTCGCCTATGACGTGCAGGGCCCTAGGGATCGGGGTAGCGACATCGTGCTACGTCATGGGGAGGATGACGAGCACAAATTCGTGGTCATGCAGCTGAAGTCGTACGACGACCTGAAAGAGAAGGACTACCTGACGAAGCTGAAAGCGCAATCGTTTGAGGTCCAGAGCGATTACCGAGAGCAGCTGGATCAGTACTTCATCCTCTTGTGCACGGACGCCCTGGAGCACTCAAACCAGCTGCGCAACATCAAGAGTGACTTCAAGGCCGCGTCCAGAACGACCGTTGTTGATCCGACCTACGTCTGGACATTTCTCCAGCTTAGCGCTCTGAGTATCGAAGCCGTGGTCGAATCCATCTTGAAGCAAGAGGACGCGGTCTACAGCCTGGCTCGCACGCTCGTCGGCGATGACCCACCACTGGAGACCGCGATTCTGCTCTGTCTCCTCGCGCTCGCGCTTGAGTCGGGCTCCTTTGATGTGCACCTTGATCAGCTGCACTCGGTGCCCTTCCTTGGGTTTGCATTGGACCGCATACTCGACATCGACTACGAGACGTACCTCTACGAGGACTACTTTGACGAGGAATGGGATGAGCCTCAGGAACCCCCACAAGACCGTCGAAGGGACGCGGACACTCGCATTGCCGAGGCGCTTGATGCGATGGACACAAGTGCCGTCACCGTCGATCCGACGTCGGACTTGGTCTCTGTTGACTTCGACTCGTGTGCACCACTCATCGCCCTGATGCTGGACGCCAAGGTGCGCTTCGGTTACGAGGGAAGCCGGCTCGCGCGATATGTCTTTGAGGCTCTCAGGATTCCGCGGGTCTTCGAACTCGATTTCGACGAACCGGAGGCTTTCTGACGTGGCCCCTGACAGGACTGCCGATCATGTGGCGCCTGAGATGCGAGGCTGAATCAGACGAGCTGCCAACCAGTCGCAAACGCTTTCGGCGTTTCGTCGACGCCAGCGGCAGGCGGGAGTAGGCTTCGGAAGGCCTGCTGCGCCTGCGGGCATACGTATACTGCGGCATCCCAACTATCCTGCACCTAGATGCTGCAAAGCCGCTGGACCATTGGAGATGGCAAGATGCCACCAGGACGCAATGATCCTTGCCCATGCGGTAGCGGGCGGAAGTACAAGAAGTGCTGCTTGGCCACACCCAGCAAGCAGAGGACTACTTCGGTCACCATGAATATGGGCGAGCCTACGATTGCCAAAGGTTACTCGATGTCCTCATCGGGTGGAGTTGTGCTGTTTGGAGAAGATGGCAAGCCACTCCAGCATGACTCGGCAACAGTTGAGCGTTCCTACGACAGACCAAAAGGGCCGAAGATTCTGAGCAAGGTGTTCCTTGATGAGCGCGCTGAGTTGGTTGCCGATATCGACACAGCAACGCTTCAGTTTGACACGATCTTTGCTGTGGACTCGAACTCCAAACGCATCAACGGTCGAGACGTCTGGGTCGCCGCAATAACGCTCTGCACGTGGCAGCAGAGGCATCCGAGACCAGTAGCTGAGTTCGCTCCAACTCAGGCCATGGAATTCCGTGATGTCGACTGCAGCCCCGATCTTCTTGCGCTCAAACGCATCCTCCTTGAGATCCAGAAGACCCCCGGCATAGCGGCTGGCAGGATCGGCATCGTTCTTGATTCACACCTTGGCGACTTGCCCAAGATCGAAGGCCGCATGATCCCGCTGCTGGATCAGTACTTCCTGCCCACGTGGGCAGGGCTCATCTACGCTAGTGACTCCGCTAGCGATTGCCTACCGAACAAACTACTTCGGGCGTCGGACAAAGCCGCAACGAGCCTGCTTCGGAAGATCGAGACAGGCGACTGGAGAGAAGAATCCCCAGAGTCTTTCTTCGACGATCGAGGCTGCTTTCGTGTCTGGAATCTGTAGGCACGGGCCAACCTCTCGGTCAGCCAGACCGCGGAGATGCCGCACTCCTTGGCCCTCTCCAGGCTGTGCGCTTCTGGCCGCGGCCACAGACCGTAGCCCCGTGCGGAGGCGAGCACACGTGGTCGACAGGCGTGGAGAACATCATCAGTAGTTCAGGGGGCTTTGCTCCTTCCGCGAGAACCTGGACGGTCCTTGCGGGAATGGGTGCGTCTTTCCAGCGCGATGAGACGGCATGATAGGTGAGCCGCTGCCCAGCAACTGCATCAACCCAACGCGGCAAGGCGCATGATCACCAATCATGCGCCGCCTGCAATCGCGCCTGGCTCGCATTGTTTTCGGAGGGGTGCTCACGGCAGTCGTTGGTTCAATTCCAACATTGTCGGCCGTGCTACAGGTGCGACCACTTCTGTGGAGGCAACCCGAGGCTGACGAAAGTGGGGAGTGACGTCGGCGTCATGTCGGCGCCTTCACGCCTGACATCGGCAAGGAGGCACGACTGAGCGGCTGCGAGTCGGCGTGCTCGCTGGAGTGCCTGCACTCAGCCGCCCTTCGGCGTTCGGACACGACACGAGAACTTCCTGCAGCTCCGAGAGGTCCCGACCGCTCGGATCTCGACGGCGTCCCGAAACGGGGAATCCGACTGACGCTGCAGGCGTCGTTGCAGTGGTCAAATTTTCGGCTATCGAAGCACCCTCAATTGGTCAACACTTAGGCTAGCGGACACGAGGGCCAACTGGCCGTCGCCGATCGCCCGGCCGGAACGCTCCCTTGCCGCCTGCGCACCCCGGGCACTCACGCGAGCGGCGGCTCTCAAGCGATCACAGGAAGTGGACTAACGAATGGGGTCAGGTCAGAGCGCCTGCGCGGCCTGCCGGAAATGACCGTAGTGCCGGTTGTGGTGCTCACCAGCCTCGATCCCGAGCGCTATCGTGACCGAAGCTCACCGCCTCGACGGGCTCGACGAGAAGCGGTATCACTGCCATCGCTGTACGTACCCGGGGTTCGAGAAGGCGGCTACCCCGGCAGCTGGGAGTACCGCGGGTGCGGACCGGCTTGAAGGTGGCCTCACGAGCTCCGCGCCTTTGGCCGGCTGCCGATCTTGTCGACGACGATCGGCGGAGGGCGGCGATCGCTCGAGTTCCTTTCCTTGTGGAGGGGCTTGGGTGCGCGGCCGCCACCAGCCGCCGGAGATGGACCTCGGACGACTTTTCTTCAACAAGGCAACGTCGCCTCTTGACACGAGTCAGTCAGGGTGATTTAAAATGTCAGACATCATGATATCAGTGCCGTAGTGGAGGTTGTGGCGTGGATCCTGTGAACCGCATGTCCGTGACCGACGCCGTCGTCGAGCGTGTCGTCGACTATGTGCGCTCCAGCCAGCTCGGACCAGGCGACCGAATCCCTGGCGAGCACGAGTTGAGCCGCATTCTCGGCGTCAGCCGGATGAGCGTTCGCGAAGCGCTTCGCGCTCTCGCTGCCACTGGCCTGATCGAGCCCCAGGCCGGTCTCGGTACCTTCGTCGCCAAGCCTAGGTTGCTCACGTTCATGGTTCACGGTCCGCTCCCTTCTCTATTGACCAGCCTGGAGGACCTCAAGGAGTTCTTTGTGGCAAGACGTGCTCTCGAGCCTGAGATGCTCTCTCTTGCCGCCACAAAGGCAGCGCCTGACGAGCTGGAGAGAGTCCGGGTGCTGCTCACCCGGATGGAGAAGACCGTAGAGATTGGAACCTTCGATGATCGGCCCTGGCTTGACTTCCACAGAGTGTTGTTCCAGGCATGCCACAACCGGCTGCTCATCGAAATGGCGACCCCGATCATGGAGATGCTGGAACTGCTGTTCCCCAGCACCGTGACGGCTCGCGGCAAGAAGATGGGCAGGACGCAGGCTCAGGCCTCCATCGAAGTTCACCGCGGCATGTATGAGGCTGTGGTATCCCGCGAGAACCTCAGGGCTCGCCAAGCCGCACTGAGCCACGTTGCGCTTGCGGAAAGAGAGCTATACGTCGCCCTGGAAGATGTAGACGACGACGTAACGGCTCTCCTGGCCATGGGGAGGCTCGACACTGCGGACTCGCGATCCACTACCCCGGGAGAGACATCGGCGTGAAGACCGTTTTCACGATGTCTCCTGACAAACCCGGCCCAGACCGCCTGCTGACGGAGAGGAGGTGCCCGGCAAGCGATCTCACGATTGAAGTCCTGTCCAATAGCCCCAGTTCCTGCTTGCAGGAAGCAAGCGCGAGGCTACGCAAGAGAGGAGAAGGCTATGTCTACAGTCAGTGGCGCACCTCCTGGTGTTGGTGACAAGTCTGCCGAGGGTGCCGGCAGCGAGAAACCGACAATCTTTCTTAGAAAGGCTTCCGGTGTAGCCAAGGCGTTCTCGCCCTTCGACGCCTACGCATACAACGTACTTGCCAACAACGGCATCTTGTTGGGGGCGATCGCATTTCTCACTGCCGCTTGGGCTATGCCGGGCGGGAACATGGCTCTGGCAGTGGTCATCACGGCCGTTCTCACCGCCTTCATGGCTGTGGTGTACGTGTTCCTGCAGGCAAGCTTCCCGCGCACGGGAGGCGACTACATATTCCAGAGCCGCATCCTAGGCGGCGGTCCCGGCTTCGTGCTCGGCTTCTCCACCTATGTCGTTGCCACCATCATGTGGGCCGGGACTCTGGGCTGGTCGATGGCCAACATCGTGGTCAGCCCGGGTCTTAGCATGCTGGGCGCCTACACCAACAACTCAACTCTGCAAAGCATCGCCACGTGGTCTGCCGGCAAGTGGGGCATGTTCGTGTGGGGAGCTGTCCTGCTCGTCTGGGCCACGGTCATTACCACGGTCAGCTTCAAGACGTATGCGCGCGTGCAGCGTGTCTTCTTCTGGCTCGGATCCGCAGCCGCAGTGGCCATGCTCATCGTCCTTGCATTCTCGAACCGCTTGGACTACGCGGCCCACTTCAACTCAATCATGGCGACCAAGTTCGGCGTCAAGGACGCGGTGAACTCGACGATTACCGCGGCCAAGAGTGCTGGCTACAATCCGGCTCACAGTTTCAGCTTCCTCGCGACACTTGGGATGATCCCCGTTATGTGGTTCTTCACCTCCTCTACGGTCTGGAGTTCCGGACAGGCGGGCGAGATTCGAGACAGGGGTTCTGTGCGCTCGAAGATGTGGCAGATCGTTGGCGCATTGGCGACAACCGGCACAGTCATGGCCGTCTTCGCCTACCTCGTCGTTGACCGCGCCGGTGGGCAGCTCATCTCGTCGTCGACTTGGCTGTACTACAACGCACCGGACAGCTACAAGCTCCCTGTCTCCCCGTTCTTCGGTTTCTTCGTCGCCTTGGCGCATTCCAGCTCCTGGCTGGTGATCCTCGTGATGGTGGCGTTCGGAGCTTGGTTCCTCATGGCTCTTCCCAACAACCAGGTGTACGGCAGCCGGGTGCTCCTCGCGATGGCGATCGACCGCGCCGTTCCGGCCTGGCTCGGCAAGATCAACAACAGATCTCACACCCCCCTGAACGCCGTGCTCGTCATCTCCGGTGGGGGCCTGGTCGTGAATGCCCTCTATTCGTTCACTGGTTGGTTCTGGAAGCTAACACTCTCCATTGGCCTGCTCATGTTGTTGACATACGTGACCAGCTGCCTGGCCGTCCTGCTGTGGCCCCGTCTCCATCCTGAGTCGTTCCGCGCTTCGCCGGCCTCACGGTACCGAATCGCAGGCATTCCGGTCGCCGCCGTATGCGCGGTCATCTTCATCTGCGTTGGCCTGTTCATCATCGAGCAGTACCTCACTGTCAAGGCCCTGGGAGTTGCATCGAGTGTCGGCTACGCGTTCGTCGGCGGCACTCTGGCACTCGGCGTAATCCTTTACTTCGTCTTCAAGTCGTATCGTCGGCGTAAGGAGTCTCTCGACCTGAACCTCGTGTACAAAGAGATCCCGCCAGAGTGAGAGCTTGGACTGTGCATGAATCATCGCGGCTCGGCCGCATGCGCCAAACTGAAGGGAGTGAACACGTTGCGTTTGTGCTTCGCCACTGACATCCATGGCTCGGATGTGTGCTTCAGGAAGTTCGTCAACGCGGGGAAGTTCTACCAAGCGGACGTGCTCATTCTCGGCGGCGACACGACTGGCAAGATGCTCGTCTTCCTGGTCGATCAGGAAGACGGCACCTTCCTCACCACCTACAACACTGAACAGGGCGAGCTCATCAGAGAGGGCTCAGATCTCGACGAGTTCGAGAAGCAGGTTCACAACGCCGGCTACTACACTCTGCGGGTCAGCAAATCGAGGATGCGCGAACTCAACGCGAACCAGACGAGCATAGAGCGCGCCTTCATGGAAGTGATGCTCGAGACCACCCAACGGTGGATGGATCTTGCCGAAGAAAGACTACAGGGTACGGATATCAGGTGCGTCATCGCGCCCGGGAACGACGATCACCTAGAGATCGACGAGGTGATCAAGGTCTCGAAGCGGATAGAATACGGGGAGGGGCGGATTGTCCGCCTGGGCGACTACGAGCTGTTGAGTTGCGGTTGGACCAATCCGACGCCTTGGGACACGCCGCGGGAATGCAGCGAGGACGCATTGGCGGAGCGCTTGGAAGCACTGGGCCAATTGCTGCAGAACCCACGGAACGCCATCTTCAACCTTCACGCTCCCCCGTACAACACATGTCTCGATGACGCCCCGGAGCTCACGGAGAACTTGCGGATGGTGGCCAGCGGGGCGACCACGGCGGTCGGGAGTACGGCGGTCCGCGACTTCATCAAGAAGTACCAACCGATGCTCTCCCTGCACGGTCACATCCACGAAGCGAAGGGCGAATGCAAAGTTGGACGGACGACCTGCATCAATCCCGGAAGTGCCTACGGAGAGGGCGTGTTGCAGGCCTTCCTTGCCGATATCGAGCATGGGTCGGTGCGGAGCCACCTGATGGTCACCGGCTAAGGCTTAGTGCTCAGAGCAGCAACCAGCCGTGACAGCGAGAGTGCCGGCTGCCACGCACGAGACGCTTGGAGGGAGTAGAGAATGGCGGGCGGATACATGGGCAAGGTCTGCTGGGTCGACCTCAGCGAGCGGAAGGTCTTCTTCGAAGAGACTGATGAGCAGATCAGCCGCGATTTCGTTGGCGGCTACGGCACCGGCGTTCGGCAGATCTACGAACGCCAGCGGCCGGGAATTGCACCTCTTAGCCCGTCGAACACCTTGGGGGTCGTCGCTGGACCCCTCACAGGGACCCATGCCATCTCGAGCCCTCGGTTCAGTGTAATGGGCAAGTCGCCCCTGACGGGGGGCTGGGGAGACGCAAACTGCGGCGGGTATTTCGGCCCCAAGATGAAGTTCGCCGGGGTCGACGGCATCTTCGTCACTGGGGCCGCCGACACCCCCGTCTACCTCTACGTAGAGGATGGCTCGGCGGAGATTCGAGACGCTACTCACCTCTGGGGTCGGGACTGCAACGAGACGGAGATGATGCTCAAGGAGGAGCTTGGGCGGGACGCTTCAGCTGCGACCATCGGCCCCTCCGGAGAGAGGCTCTGCCTGATCGCGTCCGTGATGAACGACAAGGGGCGAGCTGCCGCGAGAAGCGGCTTAGGCGCCCTCATGGGTTCGAAGCGGCTCAAGGCAATCGCGGTCAGAGGAAACCTCAAGGTTCCCGTTGCCAATGAGGCCCTCTTGAAGGAATCTCGCCGTAAGTACCTCAAGGCGCCGGTGGATGGCAGCTACCACGTGTACAAGACGTACGGCACCGCGGGGATAACGGCCTCGTGCATCGAGATGGGCGATTGTCCGGTCAAGAATTGGGGCGGCACTGCACTGGACTTCCCCCACGGAGAAGCCATCAGCGCCGAAAGCATCACGCGATACGAAGTCAAGAAGTACGCCTGCTGGGGGTGCCCGATCGCGTGCGGTGGACACATGGCCGTACCCGAGGGTCCATACGCGGGGGAAGGCGCCAAGCCTCAATACGAGACGCTGGGCGCATTCGGCGCGCTGTGCCTCAACGATAATGCTGAGTCCATCATCCGGATGAACGATATCTGTAACAGGAACGGTCTCGACACGATCTCGGCCGGAGGGACGATCGCGTTCGCGATCGAGTGCTACGAGAACGGCCTCATCACGCAAACCGATACCGAGGGCATCGAGCTCACGTGGGGCAATCACGAGGCAATGGTGCTCATGACCGAGAAGCTGTGCCGCCGAGAGGGTTTCGGCGACGTACTCGCTGACGGGGTCAAGGCAGCGGCCGAGCGGATCGGCAAGGATGCTGAGGCATTTGCCCTGCACGTCGGTGGCCAGGAGCTGCCGATGCACGATGGCAGGGTCTACCCCGGCGCGGCGCTCACTTATCGGATCGACCCGACACCTGGCCGCCACACGCAGAACGCCGAAGAATGGACTCCCGCCTTCGTCGGCATCACGGAACGCAGCCCGCGAGACTTCACGGGTCGCGGGGCCGACCACATGAAGGCGGTAGCGTATCAGCAGGTTCTGAACTGCTCGGGTCAGTGCTGGTTTGGGGCCGAGTCCTACGGCGGCGAGTCCATCCTCGAGTGGATGACGGCTGTGACGGGTTCGGACTACACGCTGGAGCGGCTTCTGCAAGACGGCGAAAGGATCTTCACTCTCCGCCACCTGTTCAACCTTCGTGAGGGGCTCAACCCTGTTCAGCTGCACGTTCCGGACCGCGCGCTCGGCGTGCCGCCGCATGTAGATGGTCCGCTAGAGGGCGTGACAGTCGATCTCGAGAGGATGACGACCGACTTTTATGCCCATGCCGGATGGGATTCGCAGACTTCACTACCCCTCGACGCGACGCTTGACAGACTTGGCCTGAGGGAGCTGGTCGATGGCTTTGGAACCAAAGCGTGAAGGCTGCGGCGACAACGAGACGTCGCATGGGCGGCGTGACGGCGGCCACGTTGTGGGCAGGTGAGCCGAAGCTCACACGGATGCGTCATTCCGAGGTGATGCTCGAGAGAGGAGAATCGAAGTGTTGATTGGCAAGATGCCCAGAACGCGTCTCGCCACGTTGCCAACGCCTCTGGAATACGCCCCCCGATTGACTGAGGCTCTTGGCGGGCCCAGGATCTGGATCAAGAGGGACGACCTCACCGGCCTTGGCATGGGTGGCAACAAGGCTCGCAAGCTGGAGTTCATCTTGGCGCAGGCCCTTGCCGAGGGCGCGGAAGTGGTCGTTACCGGGGCCGGCAAGCAGTCCAACCATTGCCGCCTGACGGCTGCAGCGGCCCGCAAACTGGGTCTGGATTGCGTGCTGCTCCTGAATGGCGACCCTCCGTCCGGGTCGATGCAAGGGAACCTTCTGCTCGACACCATCTATGGAGCTGACATCAAGTATGTTGGCGACGTACCCTGGTGGCAGCTGGAGCCTCTGCTTGAAGAGACCTGTGACGAGTTGAGAAGGCAGGGCAAGAATGCGTTCGCGATTCCGTCCGGGGGGTCCACGGCAGTCGGCACCATCGGCTACGTCGTCGCCGTGGCTGAGATCTGCGACCAGATGTACGAACTGGGGTTTGCCGCGGACCATCTGTTTTGCACCTGTGGCTCGGCCGGGACACTCGCTGGCCTCGTTACGGGAGCCAAGGCACTTAGCGCCGGCTTCAAGGTGCAGGGTTTCAGCGTCGATCTCGACAAGGATGAGGTGCAGCGAAGAGCTCTCGGCCTCGCAAAGGAGACGGCGGAGCTGCTCGCTGCTGAGTGTACCGTGACGGCCGATGACGTGCGGGTCTCCGACGAGTACGTCGGCGGCGCCTATGGAGTCGCGTCAGCAGACGGCATGGAAGCCATTCACCTCGTTGCCCGCACAGAAGGAGTGTTGCTGGACCCGGTCTATACCGGCAAGGCCATGGCTGGGTTGATCGATCAGATCAGGAAGGGGCGCATCGAGAGAACAGATGATGTCATCTTCCTCCATACGGGGGGAGCGCCTGCGCTCTTCGCCTACGAAGATGCGCTGAGGACTTGGCAGGAGGACAGACGCTCTGCTTACGCGTTCACTCACGACAGCGCGCGGGTGGCCGTGGAGGCCGAAAAGAGCGGAGCCCGAGCCTCAGAGACGATCGGATCCGGCGAGAAGGGGGACGTTAATGGCTGAGGCAGATCCGGAAGGGCGGATTCGTGAGCTGGGGATGGAACTGCCTGTTGCACCCACGCCGGCGGCCAGCTACATCGGAGCCACTCGAACGGGCCGGCTCCTGTTTCTCTCCGGGCATGGCTCGGACATGCCTGGTGAAAGGCAATATCGCGGGAGGGTTGGAAGCGATCTCACGGTAGAACAGGGCTATCAAGCAGCCAGGGCCTGCGCCATCAACCTGCTTGCCACGCTGCGGGCCGAGCTTGGCAGCCTGAATCGCGTTGTCCGCGTCGTCAAGGTCCTCGGCTTCGTCAATAGCTCGACAGACTTCTTCGCGCAGCCGCAAGTCATGAATGGTTGCTCGGACCTTTTCGTCGAGGTGTTCGGTGAAGCCGGACGTCACGCGCGGTCAGCCATCGGCACTAGCTGTCTGCCGCTAAACCTCCCCGTGGAAGTGGAGATGATCGTCGAAGTACTCGTCTAGAGCACCTAGCCCCGCGTCCTAGATTGGCGGGCTGACACAGGCTCTTCGTCAGTCTGTGCCCGGGTCACAGGACGGTTCGGTTGCGGGGAGACGAAGACGTTTTTCCGAGGGCGGAGGCAGCGGCGAAGCTCGGCGCTGTTTGTATCAGTCGAAGGGAGGCTCTCAGTGGTTCCAGCGGGCACACTAGACGCGTGCGTGGGTCTCGACTTCGAGCCGTTCATTGCTGCCCTTCGGGTCATCCCGGTCGTCGAGATCAGCCGGGTCCAAGACGCCGTACCCCTGGCTCATGCCCTGGTCGACGCCGGCCTG
>Ga0209539_1000941_pt1 | contig 16184 bp, 14 predicted proteins | sample BarGraNGADG00312_2_FD_184499 | JGI IMG/M metagenome (GOLD analysis project Ga0209539, IMG submission 184499) | Arctic peat soil microbial communities from Barrow, Alaska - Barrow Graham LP Ref core NGADG0011-312 (SPAdes) (version 2) | ecosystem: Environmental > Terrestrial > Soil > Wetlands >... | reverse complement strand
TTTGTCTGGTCCTCTGTCTTGACAAGTGATTTCTCAGATACCTGTTTAACCACTTTAGCTGCCTGAAGCCCAACAAGATATTCCCCGCTGAATATCAGCTGGGATAAAGTAAAATTCAATACTGTATTGTTTCTGACTCCCAGGGCGAACGATGGAGAATTCTTATATGCATTCACGAGATCACTCTTAGTTACAACTCCATCGGATAAGGAGTTTACGTCAAGATACGGACCTAAATTTAACTTGGGGATCACAAACTGATGCTGATAGTTTGCATCAAAATTTAACTGGGGAAGACCGGTTGCAATATTTGCCCAGATCTGTTTATCCATGCTGCTTACATCAATCCTGCCAGCCCTTATCGCACGGTTATTCTGAAGTGCATAGGTCTGTGCTTCGGAAATTGAGAATTTAAGGATTTCATTTTTATCCTGGCCGAATCCTTTCGTAAACGATCCCAGGATAACTACCATCAAAAGGTATTTACGTATAAAATTCATATTACCAATTATTTTTTATAAGCATTTTCTAATTCTTTTACTTTCTTTTCCAGTACAAGTATTCCTTTTTCAGTTGCTATACCACGAATATGATAAGTCAAAACTTCAATAAAAGGTTTAATTGAAGTGAACTCCTCTACTGAGAACAGCTTATTGAGCTCATTGTTTTCCGTTCGCGACAGGTATAGCTTTGCAATTATTTCTATGTTCATATCCTTACGATACAATCCTTCCTTTATTCCTTTTTTAAGGTTTAACAAAATATAGTTATAAATACCTTCCCTGCGGGCTTTTATGGTTTTTTGGAAGTGTTGTGGATAGTATTTCTTAAGATCATGCTCAGTTGCAGGATTCTGGTCGCGTATAAGTTTATTCATGAAAATCGATATCTCGAATAACTCTTCAATGGCGTTGAAACCTATTCCGAAACATTTACATATTTCTTCCTGGCGTACAGCAATTTCATTATCAATGAATTTTCCAACAAGATCATCTTTATCGGTCACGAACTGGTAAAGGGTTTTTTTCGAAATGCCCAGTTCCCTTGCCACATCATCCATAGTTATACTCTTGATTCCGTATTTCATGTACAACTCACGAACTTTCAACAGTATGTTTTTTAACTCTTCATTCATGCGGCAAAAATAATATCAAAAAACTTAGGAAACAAATATTATATAAAATGTTTCCTGAGTTTATTTAAAATAATTTAGTCTTTACTATTACTTCCCTGTCAAGTCTTATCTTACCAAAAATTATCTTTAAAATTCCTTCGTGCACCTTTGAGAAACCTTTGTGTTCATTTGAAGTAAGAATAAATCCATTAACCGCAAAGGGTCACAAAGTACACACAAAGAACTACAAAGGGCTTTAAAATAATATAGGAACTTGTAAGCTACCAAATTGAGATTGGGAGTCAATATTTAAATAATTTCCGTAATATTGAATGTAAAAACAGATCAACTATGACTAAACAGATCAAGCAAATCGCTGAAAGAATAAAAGAGATCCGCGAGATCTCCGGTATTTCTGCCGGGACCCTGGCGGGTCAACTGGGTATTTCAACAGATAACTATCTGAAATATGAGAGCGGAGAGACGGATATCCCTGTTGGAATTATCTTTGAAATATCCGAACTATTTAATATTGAATTATCCGTAATGCTTGGAGGTGATAATCCAAAACTGCGTATTTACGGACTAGTAAGGAATGGCAAAGGTCTGAAACTTGAACGCAGAAAACAATATAAGTACGAAAGTCTTGCTTATAATTTCATTCATAAAAAAGCTGAACCTTTCATGGTTACTATTGATCCTTCTATTGATAATGCATTGCTTGAATTTAATTCTCATCCCGGGCAAGAATTTAATTTTGTGATCAAAGGAGCAATGATGACGATTATCGACGGACATGAAATTATCCTTAATGAAGGTGATTCGATCTATTTTAATTCAGGATACAAACACGCAATGAAAGCCCTGAATAATGAACAGGTCAGGTTTCTGGCAATAGTTTTATAAAAACCATTAGAAAAGAGAATAATGATGCTTGAAAAATATCTTAACCGGATTGAGTTTAACTCTTACAAGGAATTTAAAGCCGATTTTAAAATTAAGATCCCTGAGAATTTCAACTTTGCTTATGATGTTGTTGATGAAATAGCTGTCGCTAACCCATCCAAAATTGCAATGGTGTGGTGTGATGACAAGGGCAATGAAGCCATTTTTACTTTCGGACAGATGAAATATTACAGCGATAAAGCCGCTAACTTCTTCAAATCAGCAGGTATACATAAGGGTGACCCTGTGATGCTTATTCTGAAAAGACATTATGAATTCTGGTTCTGCACTCTTGCCTTAAATAAAATCGGAGCTGTTACAATACCTGCAACTCATTTGCTTTCGACAAAAGACATTATCTACCGGAATAATGCAGCAGATATAAAAATGATTGTTTGTCTGCCAGATCCTGAAGTAATTCAACATATTGAGGAATCAGAGAGCAAATCACCTACTCTGAAACATAAGGTTATGATTGGAGAGGAGCGTGCCGGCTGGCTGAATTTTACCAAAGGGGTTCAAAATAGTTCAGAAAATTTTATCAGGCCATTTACATGTGAAGCTACAGTGAATACTGATATTATGCTGCTCTATTTTACATCGGGGACAACCGGAATGCCTAAAATGGTGAATCATGATTTTATTTACCCGCTGGGCCACATTCTTACTGCAAAATACTGGCAGAATGTTAAGGATGATGGCCTTCATTTTACAGTAGCAGACACCGGTTGGGCAAAATCAGCATGGGGCAAATTGTATGGACAATGGTTATCAGGAAGTGCTGTTATGACTTATGATTATGATAAGTTTGTTCCCAGAAATCTTATGGAAGTAATTGAAAAATACAAAGTTACTACGTTCTGTGCTCCACCGACCATCTACAGATTTCTTATTAAGGAAGATCTTACAAAATTTGATTTAAGCAATCTCAAGTATTGTGTAGTTGCAGGAGAACCATTGAACCCGGAAGTTTTTAAACAATTCCACGAACAGACAGGGATCAAGCTTATGGAAGGATATGGCCAGACAGAATGCACTGTTGCTGTAGCCACATACCCATGGATGAAGCCAAAACCCGGCTCAATGGGAATGCCTTCACCCGGATATGATATTGAGATTGTTGATGATGAGGGCAATCCATGTGAAGTGGGTAACGAAGGAGAAATTGTAATACATACTGACAAAAGCAAACCCGTAGGAATGTTTAACGGTTATTACCGTGATGATGAGTTGACCGGAAAAGTATGGACAGACGGTGTTTATAAAACTGGTGATATGGCCTGGTGCGATGAAGATGGTTACTTCTGGTTTGTAGGCAGGGCTGATGATGTTATAAAAAGCTCCGGATACCGTATTGGTCCATTTGAAGTCGAAAGTGCGTTAATGGAACATCCTGCTGTTCTTGAATGTGCTATTACTGCTGTTCCCGATCCTGACAGGGGGCAGATTGTCAAAGCAACAATTGTTCCTTCAAAGAATTATCATCCAAGTGAAGAACTAGCGAAAGAACTTCAGGAGCATGTAAAGAAAGTAACAGCACCTTATAAATATCCGCGGGTAGTTGAATTTGTAACGGAGCTTCCTAAAACAATTAGCGGGAAGATCCGAAGAGTCCAGATACGCGAGGAGGATAATGAGGAATAGGAGATTTCTATTTACTTCGATATCAATGTATAAACCTTCCCTTCTTGGGTTTGAAAATCATATACTACCGTTTCCGGAATATTTGGTTTATTCAACTTCGCCTTTTCAGATATTACCGGAGCTGTCACCTCATCAATCCGGTAGAAAGGATTTGGATTAATGCCGGTTGCCGGTTTCAATGTGATTCCAGCATCTGCGATAAGATTATTTGGTACACGCAAACGACAATTACCTCCGAGCGTCGATTTTATCACAACCTTAATAATTCTTCCATTCTCCCATGCCAGGTTTACAATTTCAAATCCTCCTCTGCTCCTTAATCCGTTAACACTTCCATTTTCCCATGCTTCAGGTAAAGCCGGCAAAAGATGTAATGCACCATCATGGCTCTGTACAAGCATTTCAGAAATACCGGCAGTACATCCGAAGTTACCATCGATCTGGAATGGAGGATGAGCGTCAAAGAGGTTAGGATAAGTCCCCCCTCCTCCCATCGTGCTACCCTTAGCTCTGGCAGGAGTAAGCTGGTTCCCTATCATTGTAAATGCATGATTACCATCAAGAAACCTGGCCCAGAAATTTACTTTCCAGGCCATACTCCATCCTGTGCCCCCATCACCTCTGTATATCAATGAAGTTCGTGCAGCATCGAAAAGTTCAGGCGTATTGTATGGTGAAATCTGCTTACCAGGGTATAATCCAAATAAATGAGAGACATGACGGTGCTGATCTTTTGGATTATCAACATCCTGCATCCACTCCTGTAACTGGCTGTACCGTCCAATCTGCATTGGTGGTAATCGTTTTCGTACTGCCTTAATTTTATCAATGAAGTCTTTATCTGCGTTTAACGCCTCAGCTGCATGAATCGTGTTTGAGAATAGATCAAAAAGAATCTGGTTGTCCATGGTTACTCCTGCAGCTATTGATGCTGTGTTTTTCAGCTCCGGAAGGTTTGGTTTATTTTCAGGTGACATCGATGGCGATGCCACGAGCCATTTATGAACGGGTTCTTCTATAAGAAAATCAAGGTAAAATTGTGAGGCCCCTTTAAGTACAGGGTATACAGTTTTTAAGTATTCCTTATCGCCGCTATACATATATTTCTCCCAGAGATGCTGACTCAGCCATGCTCCGCCCATCGGCCACATTGCAGAGTTGATCCCATCAACCGGGCCCGTAATTCGCCAGATATCCGTATTGTGATGTGCCAGCCAACCACCTGCTCTATACATAACCTTTGCTGTTTCTCTTCCTGTTACTGACAAATCTTTAACCATCTGTATCAAAGGCTCATGCATCTCCGTCAGATTGGTTTCTTCAGCAGGCCAGTAATTCATTTCAGTGTTGATATTAATGGTATATTTACTATCCCAGCTCGGGTTCATGCCGGCATTCCATATACCTTGCAGATTTGCAGGCTGACCACCGGGCTGTGATGATGAAATAAGCAGGTATCTGTTAAATTGAAAATATAGCACCACAAACTGAGGATCGTTTCCGGAAGCAAAATCTCTCAGACGGATATCTGTAGGATTTTTTAAAGAATCAGTTGTACCCAAATCGAGTTTAACCCTGCTAAAATACCTCTGATATGCAGCAATATGCTTGCTAAGAAGCCTGGAATAGGGAATTTTGATTGCATCATTTAAATAATCTTCTGCACGCTTTGCCTCATTTGCACTTACATCATTATAATTTACAAAATTGGTAGCAACAGAGATGAAAATAGTAACAGAGTGGGCATTCTTTATATGGATCTGTTTTCCATCGGAAGTTATTGTTCCACCTATCGAAATTGCCTTGATCAATGATGAGAAATTAATCATACTTTTTACTCCTTCGTGATCACTTGTTTTACCGGCAATTACGAGCAGATCATTCGCTTTTGTGGTTACACTGGAAATTAAATGAGGGCAGGTGGCTCCTAAATTGAGTGTAAGACTTGCAGGTTTATCAGCTACAAGATGAACAACTATTACCTGATCGGGAAATGAAGAAAAAACCTCTCTTATAAACCTGACACCGTTAACAGTATAAGATACCTTTGCTACAGCTTTTTCAATATCGAGTTCACGGTTATAATTACTGACATTTGCAGAATCATGTCCGGGAAATGATAATTCCAGGTTGGCAACCGGCTGAAACTTCATCCCATTATTTTTCTTTGACTGAATATTCTCAGAAGCCAGTTTACTTGCCTCCTGATACTTTTCATCAAAGATCAGTTTCCGGATCTCCGGCAGAGCCGCCAGAGCATCGGGATTATCATTACGGTTGGGTCCTCCGCTCCATACCGATGATTCGTTCAATTGTATTATCTCTTTATCAGTATTACCGTAAACCATGGCAGCCACACGTCCATTACCGACAGGTAATGCTGCTTCCCATATATTTTTTGCAGGCTGGTTATACCAGAGTTTAAGATTGCTGCTTTGGGAAAAGCCCGGGAATGCTGCAAACGCTGTAAAAGCTATAAAGGCTATAAAGGCTATAAATTGTAGTTTTCTCATATAGTAATTAATTATTTTGGAGATACTCTTTCAATTATTTCCAAACACATGCGCCCATTGTGATAAGGACAGGTCCAGAATCCTGCTTTGTCACCTCTTCCGGCAATCCCTGATTCCGATACAGAGCTATACCATCCTCCTGCTTTATTATCAACAAAATGGTTTTTGGTATAATTCCAGCAGTTAATAGAATTATCAAGATACTTCTCGTTTCCTGTCAGTTCATAAGCATTCATATATCCGACAATTGTCTCGGCCTGGGGCCACCAGCTCCTTTCACTGTTTCTCCGTCCGGTTGAAATATCCTTCTCGTAGATCAGGCTGCCATCGGGCTGAAGTCCTTCTGCAGCTGCATCAGCTATCCTAATGCTTGTTTCCCTGACTCTTTCCAATAAGCCTGGATCACCCAGCAGATATGCGGCTTCATAAAGCAGCCATGAAGATTCAATATCATGCCCGTAAGATTCAATGGACGAAGTGCTATTCCATTTTTTGTCAAGGAAACATATGAGATGTGATGATTTTTTATCAATTATTTTATCCAGAAAAATTTCAAGCAGGTTCTTTAAGCGATCTGCCACCTTCCTGTCGGGCCAAACCCTGTAGAGATTGGTATAGGCTTCCAAAAGATGAAGGTGGGTATTCATGGTTTTTTCATCTTTTATTGTCTTTTCTCCGATTAGCCTGTCATGTGTGCGTTTCCATTCCCGGGTGAAAACCTCGAAATATCCGTTCGATTCCGTATCAAGCGCATATTTTTCAAGCAACTCAAATATTTCCCTGGCAGTTTTCAGTGCTTCCATATCGCCGGTGGCACGATAATATTCAGCCATACCATAAATAAAAAATGACTGGATATATGTTTGTTTCCTGATATCTGAAGCTTCTCCGCCTGATCTGACACTCCGGTACGCACCACCGTATTGTTTATCGATAAAATGAGCCATTATGTAATCTTTAGCACGGGTTGCCAGCCGCAGGTATGCTGTATCCTTAAGAACACGGTATGCGGAAGAAAAGGTCCATAAGATCCTTGCATTGAGTATTCCTCCTTTATCATCACCGGGATGGATTATGTCATTCCCGTCAATGCGTCCATAGAAACCACCCTTTTGTTTGTCAACCATTTTGTTTGACCAGTAAGGCAGAATATTCCTCGTCAGATTGATATATACTTCAGTTTTAAGCTGATTCATCCGGATCTTTGGATCAGCTATTCCGCTGGTTTCCAGTCCAATAGAATAAATCTTTGCCGGAATCAGTAAAGTAATGGTTATTAACAAATATTTTGCTATGATCCGTTTCTGTTTAAGGTACATATCAGTTATCAATTTGTAGTAATATAAAATAGTACATGGCAAAATCTTTTTGCCAATGCAAAATACAATAAATAACGGAAATCTTGTTCACTTGCCCCTGCCAAATTTTGCCCCGCTGGGGATGTTGAAAAAGTTGAAATCCATTAACCACAAAGTTCACAATCACGAGTACTCGGGATACACAAAGGTCACAAAACCTATCCCGCCGATTGGCGGAGAAGGTAGTGCCCCCTGTCCGGCTGACGCGGGACATCCCCCTAAAGGGGGACTAATACTGTGGCTTTAAGTCAAATTACTCTTATTCGTAGCGCATTAGCCCCCCTTTAGGGGATGGGGGGCATTTTATCTCCGGTGGTTTCTCCTGTCCGGAATAAAATTCTTCGCTGAACCGAATCTGTTTGGGATGCGGCTGTTATGTTGTTGCCTTGAATTCTTCACGGGATTATTATCAATCAAAGGAAAAGGATGATCATCAACAACCTGTATCTTTTTTGTTATAAGCTTTTCGATATCCCTCAGATATTCTTTTTCTTCTGCATCACAGAATGAAATAGCCGTACCGTTTGCTCCCGCCCTTCCTGTCCTTCCTATACGGTGGACATAAGTTTCGGATATATTGGGAATTTCGTAGTTTATAACATATTCAAGATCATCAACATCAATACCACGGGCAGCAATATCGGTCGCCACCAGTACACGTGTTGTTTGAGCCTTGAAACTTGAAAGTGCTTTCTGCCGGGCGTTTTGCGCCTTATTTCCGTGAATCGCCTCAGCGCTGATATTTTTCTTTTTCAGTATTCTCACAACTTTATCGGCACCAAACTTAGTACGTGTAAAGACCAGCGCTGTTTTTATCTTCTCATCCTTTAATAACTCCAATAACAGAGAATTCTTATTTCCCCGGTCGATGAAGTAGACAAATTGGTTCACTATATCAACTGTTGATGCTGATGGAGTTACTTCCACTTTCACAGGCTTATAAACAATTGAGCCCGCCAGTTTAACAATCTCGGGAGGCATTGTGGCTGAGAAAAAAAGTGATTGTCTTTTTTGAGGGAGAGCTGCAAGTAGTTTTCTCACATCATGTATAAAACCCATATCGAGCATCCTGTCGGCTTCATCCAGAACAAATATTTCAATATTCTTTAATGAAATGAATCCCTGGTTCATCAAATCAAGTAACCGGCCAGGTGTTGCAACAAGAATATCCACTCCGTTTCGTAAAGCGTTAGTCTGTGGATTCTGATTCACTCCGCCGAAAACAACAGTGCAGGTCAATCCTGTATAACGGCCATATGCTTTAAAACTTTCCTCGATCTGGATTGCCAGTTCCCTGGTTGGTGTAACAATAAGGCTCCTGATCTTTTTCTTCCTGTCGAATGATTTATCCTTACTTAACAACTGCAGGATAGGTACTGCAAAGGCAGCTGTTTTTCCTGTGCCTGTTTGAGCACAACCTATCAGATCGGTTCCCTGCAGGACAATTGGAATTGCCTGTACCTGGATTGGTGTTGGTATTGTGTAACCCTCTTCTTTTAATGATTTAAGTATTGGTTCAATAATGTTCAATGATTCAAAATGCATTTATAAATATTTAAGTGATAAAGTCCGGGATTAAATGTAAAATCGCGAAGAATCGCGATTTTACCAAATTACAATCCGGATTGAATGGCGGCAAAGGTAGTCTTTATTATCGTGATATCCGTTTTTGCACTGTAAGTTTCACACCTTCCTGATATGAAGTAGTTTTAAAATTAAACTTCTTCTCAAATTTGGATGAATCAAAAAAATAGTCCCTGTCGTACTGATACATCATTTCCGGCATCTCTTTCATTATCGGGATAAAGGTTCCAACAACCCTGATCAACCATGCAGGCATAACAAATACTTTGTTGGCAACATTCATTTCATGTGCAAATAACGTAATGAATTCCCTGCCGGTAAGCGTATTTTTATCAGTGGGAAGATGCCAGACTGTATTAAAGGCATCCTCTGTATTACCCAGCATGGCTGTTGCTTTTGCGGCATCCGGAGTATATGTAAATGAGTGTTTCTTATCAGGATTAATAAACCAGTTGGCTCTCATCCCTTTTAAAAAGTTTTTATAAACCATTTCTGTTACAAAACTTCTCTCGTTACCCGGACCATAAAAATCAGCGGAACGCGCAATAAGCGCCATTAATTTACCGGCCTTCACCTCATCCATTATCATCTGGGCAATCTGTTTCCTGACTGCACCTTTCCTGCTTGGGGGATTAATCATGGATTCCTCAGTCATGTGAGAAATAGCATTTATATCATACATATAAACATTGTCAAAAAAGACCAGTCTGGCATTATGTTTTATACATGCATCAATAGTGGCTCTGATAAGATTGGGCCATTTCTCTTCCCAAACTTTAAGGTTATAGTCAAAACCCACCACAATATAAACAACATCTGATCCTTCAACAGCCTCATCAACAATTGCAGGATAAGATAAATCAGCCGGAAAAAGTTCATCCGATTCATTTACTTTTCTCGGGTTACGGCTTATAAGTCTTATTTTATCTGTGTAAGTTGTTAATTCTTTTGCCAATACAGAACCGATTGTACCGTTTGCTCCTAATATTGTTTGCATAGTTTTATTTTTTTTGGCTTATCAATGTTTCTTTTCCTGAATCTTCCTTGCAGCTGTTGTAACAAGAAATCGTGGAATAAACCTTATGGAGGTTGCTATTATTTTATTCTTCAATCCATGAATTGCAACGGTCTTCCCCCGAATCATAGCCTTGTAACCATATTCTGCAACCTGTCTGGATGATGGTTTCTTCCGGGCTTTAAGCGGCATTTTATCTTCAATTGCAGCCGCCTGGAATCCACTTTCAGTAGACCCGGGACACAGAGCTGTTACCGATATTCCCTTGTCTCTCACTTCATTGCTGATAGCTTCGGAAAAACTCAGAACGTAGGCTTTGGTTGCGAAATAAACCGCCATAGTGGGACCAGGCTGAAATGAAGCAGTTGAAGCCAAATTCAATATTTTGCCATTTCCCCGCCTGATCATTTCAGGTAAATAGAGCCTTGTAAAATGAGTCAGAGCAGTAATATTAAGATTTATCATCGTTTCCTGCTTCTTCCAGTCACTCTCGGCGAAAAAACCAAAATCACCCAGTCCTGCGTTGTTTATTAAATAATCAACTGAAATGCTGTTTTGCTCTAATTCATCATAAACCTCACTTGCAGAACCTGTAAGAGAAAGATCTTTCCCAATTGTGATAACGCGTACTTTGTGCTTCTCTTCAAGTTCTTTTTTCAATACATCCAGTTTGTCTTTACTTCGTGCTACAAGAACCAGGTCGCCTCCTTTTTCTGCATGTATCCTGGCTAATTCATATCCTATACCATTTGATGCTCCTGTTATTAAGGCTGTTTTACTCATCTGAAATTAAATTATATAATCTTTTACCTGTTTTTTGTTCATTGAATATAACATTGAGCAATCCTGAAAGTTCAATCAGTAAAAAATCGTTTTTCCAATTGATGGTTTGATCACATAGAACATTCATTATCATGTTTCCTATAGCCATTTCAAGTTGATGCTGAAAAGACCATAAGACAATAAGATTACATGACTGCAAGAAAAGAATACAGATTTATTAAAGTTATTTCGTTTTCACGGGTTCTGTGCCCTTCTTCTCTCCACCTGGGGTTAGACCCATAGTCAATGCCGTCATGCCGGCAAGACCGCCTAACTGCATGGTTTCGAGTGCCGAGCTAGGGACAATTACAATTGTGGAGTTTGTCTTTAATCCTTCATACAGCATATTCATTGCTCTCAGATGAAGAGCAGTAGGATTATCGGCATATGTTTTAGCTGCTTCACCGAACTTTTCTGCTACCTGCCGTTCCGAATCGCCAAGTATCACCCTTGCCTGCCGTTCTCTTTCAGCCTGGGCCTGCATCGACATAGCATCCTGTAATGAATTTGGGATAAGAACATCTTTGACTTCTACTGAGATGACATTTATACCCCATGGTTCCGTACGGTCATCAATGATCTTCTGAAGCTGTACGCTCATTTTGTCCCTTCCCTCAAGCATCTCCGACAGCATAGTCTTACCTATAACATCGCGAAGCGCTGTCTGCGATGCCCAGTTAATTGCATTTTTGTATTCAGCTATTTCGAGTGCAGCTTTCTTGGCGTCAAGAACCTTCCAGAAGAGAACAGCATCAACATCGACAGGAACAGTATCTTTTGTGAGGGTCTTTTCAGCAGTGAATGAAGTTGTAATGACGCGAGTGTCAATCCAGTAGGCTACGCTATCAACGATTGGAATTATAAAAAAGATCCCGGGTCCTCTCAGCGACTGGAAACGACCTAACCTCAGGACCACAGCTTTTTCCCACTGGTCGGCTATCTTAATGGCATATGAAACAACAATGGCAACAAGAAATGTAATTACCCCAATAACCATTGTTCCTGTACCTGCCAGGTTACTATTTACAGAATAGGCAATAGCCAGACCGATAGCAATAATTACAAAAAAGATTAATACTGAAAAAGAGCTTCTGGTTTTCATGATAATTTCCTCCAAATAATTAATAAGTTATAAATCAGATGCTTTGCCGGTTCCTGATGTATCGGTCGATTCTGAACTCTTACAGCTTCTCCGGATAATACCAAATTTACTTAATTAATTACCTGAATGCAAGAATATTATTTTGCCAATCTTTCATAAATTTGATCAGCAGTACGTAACTTATGGTTAATCCTGAATCGAATTTCGAAAACTCCTGGGCCGACCAGGCAAGAGCCGAGTCATATTCAAGACTCGAATTTCCCAATACTTACTACCTGGCATATCGGGATCTTCCTGACATTATCTCCAGACATGTTACCGGAAACCGGGCTGTCGATTTTGGCTGTGGGACAGGACGATCATCCCGTTTCCTGAAACGGCTCGGATTTGATATCATGCTCGATGTTGAAGACAAGAGACCGGTAGAAGATATCTTCTGGTCTCTTTCTGATTATGAAAAATTGTTTAATCTGGCAGGACTGGTAATTGAAGCAACCTATAAACCAGTGGGTTACGATAATGAACCATTTGAATGGATCTCAGAAAAGGAGATAGCTCCATGGATGATTTTTGTACTGAAAAAGATAGAAAACGGAAAGAATTAAACCAATGTACCATAACTTCGGGTTCTACCCTTTTAACGGCTCATAATTGGCCTATTGAGATCACTGACTTAATGATATCTAAGATGTAAATTATGGAAAACTCTGACAAAGAAAAAATTGAACGAATAATTAAAACCAGGAAGAAAGCTCATTCATTTTACTCCGGAAAATCAAAAGTGTACGAGTCATTCGTGGAGATGGAGCATAGAACTTACAAAGACAGTAAACTGAGTAAACTGCAAAAAGAGTTGATAGCAATAGGAATTTCAGTGGTGATAGACTGTGAGTCCTGCATGGAATGGCATATTAACCAGGCTCTTCATGATGGAGCATCAGAAGATGAAATTATTGAATCTATTGAGGTGGGTATTGAAATGGGTGGGGGCCCGGCTACCGCATCAGCAAGATTTGCAATGAATGTACTTGAATATTACCGAACATCGAAATGATTAAAAAGTTTCAGGATAAGTCTGTCCGATAAACAAGCAAGAGGGCAGACAAATAAGTTGCCATGTAAATATCATACTTTAACCTTTGAACTTTGACATTTTTTCAGTGTTATTAAAGAACACAAGATAGTTATGCCTTTGTTCTTGTCGGCCCGGAGGGAATCGAACCCTCGACCCCATGATTAAGAGTCACGTGCTCTGCCAGCTGAGCTACGGGCCGGATTTGGCTGCAAATTAACTTAAATCCTCAGAGTTTAGAAAACAAAAATCGATCTAATTTTGTTAAACAAACATTTAACTATTTATATTGGTATGATTGAGATTATTACCTGAGATAAAAATCTGCAGGACATCCTGCCGGTTTTCTGACAATAAGAATGAGACAGATGACTATAAGAGAAATTTCAAATATACGGTTGATCAGTCAGAAAATTGCATCGGCAGAATTTAAAACCGCGAATGAAATTGTCAGTTGGATGGGTGCTCTACAGGCACAGGATTATTCAATGGCAAAATGGGCTATTGGAGTCCGGTTATCAGATCCGGCTGACAAAGAGATTGAATCATCGATCGATAAAGGCGAAATTTTGCGTATTCATGTATTGCGACCAACCTGGCATTTCATCTCCGCAGATGATATTTACTGGATGCTTCAGCTGGCAGCTCCAAAAATAAAATCTTCTTTGAAATCGAGACATAAAGAATTGGAGCTTACTGAAACTGTTATTGCAAAAACAAACCGTATCATAGAAAAAACTTTATCAAAAAGTCTGAACTTAACCAGGGAAGAGCTGGCAAATGAGTTTCACAAAGCAAAAATCAGAACAGATGGTAACAGGCTGAGCCATATCTTATTTCGGGCTGAGTTAGATGGAATTGTATGTAGCGGACCAATAAAGGAAAATAAATTAACATATTCTTTGCTCACTGAAAGAGTACCCCTGAAGAAAGAGCTTTCCAGAGATCAATCACTGGCTGAACTGGCAAAAAGATACTTTAATAGTCGTTGCCCGGCCACATTACAGGATTTTGTATGGTGGTCAAATCTATCAGTTGAAGATGCGCGAAAAGCTGTAGATTCGGTTAAATCAGATTTCCATACTGAAACTGCAGGTACCGAAAAATACTTGCTTGCAAATTCATTTTCAGGTGGTGACCCACGAAATGCTTCTGTACATTTATTACCTGCATTTGATGAGTTCCTGATCAGTTACAAAGACCGGAGCAGTTCTCTTTCAACAGTTAGCAATAAAAAAACAGTCTCTAATAATGGTATGTTTTACCCGACAATTGTGATAAATGGACAGGTAAATGGTTTATGGAAACGCACTATTAAGAAAAATAAAGTAACTATTGAAACGGACTTTTTTCAACCTGTTAATAAATCCATAAGGAGACTGATTGAAAAAAAAGCCTTTATGTATGGACAATTTTTAGATAAAGAAACAGAAGTTATTTACGAAGCTGAACCATTCTTATCCGGATGATACCTGTTTATCACATAGCAGAATATGAAGGTTTACAGAAGATAAAGAAGGAAAAAAGAAACTTTGATTATTATTAAACGTTTAAACCGTACCTGTCTTCAGATACCTTCCGGGGATATTACCTCTTATAAAAGGTCAAATAGCCTGAATGACAGGTCGATATATCGGGACTAAACAACCGTTAAATGAAAAACATATTATCATTTATATGTTTAATATTCATAACCAATAATATCTTTAGCCAGAGCTGTTCTATTCTGGCAAAAGCCAATATAATGACTCCGGATAAGCTGTGTTCACCGGTCTCCGCATCGTGGAACGTAAGCTATACCGGTATAAATGATGGTGGAACCCCGGTTGAGATAAATTATGATTGGGATGATGGTACAATAAATAGAATAGGTGCTATAAGTCCAGGGCCGGGCATATTCCAGGCAACTCTCTCTCACACATATACTTCTGCCGGAGATGTATGTAATTATCATCCCCAGGCAACATTAGTTGTCAATGGAGTATTCTGCAGTTCGTCTTCTCAACAACAGATAGTCACGGTCTGGGATGATGATGATCATAACGGCGGACACATGCATATTGACCCGACTGTCTATCCAATATGTGTTGGCAACGGTGATAATGTTCGTTTTCAGGATCTTACACAATTTAACTGTGTGCCACCACAAGAAAATGATGTGCCAAACCTTTTTACCAGATGGGTACAGTGGATTTATGGAACGGACATAACAATGACAGGGATTCCGGTGACCATTAACGGAGCTGCCCATGTATTCCCTTATACTGCTCCGGTAATAACTTTACCAGGTCCGGTAACAGGATCCGGAGTATATTCTGATATTATCAATGTAGCAAATGATAAACTGCTTGGACAATATTTCGAGGTTACATTGAGAAACTGGAATTATTGTAATCCCTATGATGATCCTAATATCCCTGGACCTCCTGCAGATCCTGTAGATGGTGACAATCCGCCTGTAGTAACAACCGCAATAATACTTATCGTTCCATATCCCGATGCAACCATAAATCCTGTAGGTGCACTATGCCTTAATAATCCGCAGATTACTCTTACGGCACATGATCCGGGAGGAGTATGGTCAGGGCCAGGTGTTACAGGTGACTTATTTGATCCGGCTTCTGCAGGCATTGGAAATCACACAATTACATACAGCATTACTACCGGCAGCGGTTGCACTGACGATGATCAGATAACAATAACTGTTTTGGCTGTACCAGATGCGACAATCACTCCTGCAGGTATTTTATGTCTTAGTGATCCGTTATTTACATTGACAGCTAATGATCCCGGAGGAATATGGTCAGGTGACGGAGTGGTGGGAAATACCTTTAATCCATCTGCTGCCGGCATCGGTGATCATATAATTACATACGATATTTCTGATGTAAACGGGTGCAGCAGTTCTGATCAGATAACTATAACCGTTGACCCATCTCCGGATGCTACGATAACTCCTGTAAATACTCTTTGTGCAGATAGCCCGGTAATTACATTAACTGCACACGATCCGGG
>Ga0209539_1000939_pt1 | contig 16195 bp, 14 predicted proteins | sample BarGraNGADG00312_2_FD_184499 | JGI IMG/M metagenome (GOLD analysis project Ga0209539, IMG submission 184499) | Arctic peat soil microbial communities from Barrow, Alaska - Barrow Graham LP Ref core NGADG0011-312 (SPAdes) (version 2) | ecosystem: Environmental > Terrestrial > Soil > Wetlands >... | reverse complement strand
GGGCCGGAGCTGGTGGCAGCAAGGGCAGAAGCAACCCGGCCCACGCGTCGCGCACGGCCGGGTCTCGCAGCCCATGGTCCGGCGCGGCGTCGAACTCCGCCGCCCCGCTGTCCCAGTACTCCGAAGCGCGCATGCCGCCCATCCTTGCCCGCTCTGGACAGACAGCATCGCGCGACCACGGCGAAGTCCACGACAGTCCGGGGAACATCCGTGCTCGTACAGGGCGTACCTGGACTGCCATCTTGGCTGTCAACACGGGCCCAGGGCCGCCACGCCCGAGCGGAACGGCCCTATGACCTGCTCCTTCACGGTCGGGATGACAGGACTTGAACCTGCGACCCCTTGACCCCGAGTTGCGCCCGCGAGGGCGATCGGGCCTGTCACCTGCGAAGCCTCGTTGCAGAAACAGTCAGATCAGGTCACCTATCGCAGGCGTTGCGCGATCATGGACCCTTCGCTGGTCCCCCGCCGTCTCCGGATGGTGGGTGCTCAAATCACACGCCCACCAGCCACACCGAGGCCATCGACACCACGCTCGCGTTGTTCTCGGAGGTGGCTACTTACCTCGCATTCACCGGATTCCCCGTCAGTCACTGGAAGAAGATCTGGTCGACGAACCCCCTATCCGTTAACCGGTTCTCGGGCGACACGTTGACGCTGGCGGCGTGAGGCTGCCCTGGTTCGGGTCGGGGCAGGCGGATCCTGCGGTGAGCCGGCGAGGGGATGGGTCATGGAACTGCGGGTGCGACGCACTGACGGCGGGCACGAGTTGACCGGTGCTTGGGCCGGCGTCGCGGAGGCGAAGGCGTTCCTGCGGCACCTGGCCGGCAGGGGCTTCTCGCCCGCGACGGTGCGGGCCTACGCCTACGACCTGTTGAACTTCGCTCGGTTCATCAGTGGGCGGGACCTGTCGGTGGCGGACGTGGGCCCGACGGACATCTTCGAGTGGATCGACGTCCAAGGTGTGCGCCGACCGGGCCGGGCCGGCAGCGTCGTCGCGTTGCGGCGCCCGGGCGCGGCGCCTTCCTCCGTGAACCGGCGCGTCGCAGCGGTCCGCGCGTTCTTCGAGCATCAGGTCATGACGGGGGCCCGGGCGGAGAACCCGGTCCCGACGCCGCGGCGGGGCGCCGGAGCCAGGCCAGCACCTGGGGGTTTGCTCGGCCATCTCGGGCCGGGACGCGCCCGTGGTGGTGGTCGCTTGGTGCGTCAACCGCGCCAGTTGCCGGAGTCCCTGCCGATGGACCAGGTCCAGGAGTTCCTGGGGAGCCTGCGCACTCATCGGGACCGGGCGATGGTGCTCGCGATGCTGCTCGGCGTACTGCGTTCGGCCGAGGTCCGCGGGCTGCTCCTGACAAGCATCGACACCGGCCGACGGCGCCTGCGGGTGGTCGGCAAGGGTGGCAAGGAACGGGTCGTCCCCGTCGATGCGGCATTCTTCACCGAGCTCGGCGCCTACCTTCGCCTGGAGCGACCCCTCGGTCTGGCCACCCTGGAAGCCTTCGTCGTCCTCCGGGGCCCGGGCGCCGGCCGGCCGCTGGGTGAGGCGGCACTGCGAAGTCTGTTCCGCCGCCACCGGGCGTCCTCCGGCGCGATCCGGGTTCGCCCTCACCGGTTGCGACACACCTACGGCACCGAGCTCGCCGCTGCGGGGATCGACCTGCTCGCCCTGCGGGACCTGATGGGCCACGTCAGCCCGCAGACCACCGCCGCCTACGTGCACCTGTCGATCGAGCACCTCGCCGCCGAGTACGCCGCCGCCCGGGCCGCGATGAGCGGGTCACGGTCGTGAGCGCCGCCGTCGCACGCATCGCGACCGCCGCGGACCACGACCTTCTCGGCGACTACATCGACCACCTGGACACCCTCGAGCTGTCCGACCGGGCACTACGCGACCGGCTGCGCGCCGCCCGCACGTTCCTGACCAACGCCGGCGACCTCACCGCCTGGATGAGTCTGCCTACCAACGTCCGGCTGGAGGACCTGCGCCGATCTGAGGCATGGCCTTTCCTCGTCCACGCCATCGGCGCTGGGCTCGTGCGCCTGGACCTGGACCTGGCCGGGGCGAAGAACCTCACCGGCCTCGCCGCCACGATCGAAGCCCGAGACCCGGCCGGCTTCACCGCCGCGCGGGCGGCCGCACCCAGCTCGGTCTGGACGCAGACATGGGTCCAGACCGTGCTGGGTGAGTGCCTCGCGGTGATCCTCGCCTGGCACGGCGGCACCGTCAGTGAGGTGACGAGCGCCGTGATCGACGACTCCGACGCCACACTCCACACGAGCGTGACCATCCCGGCCGCGACGAAGAACGCCTACCGGTGCCGGCTGGCCAGCCTGCGTCAGATCCTGTTCCAGGCCCACATCGTGAACGACCCACCCAGACGACGGCCCTGGGCCCGCAGCCTCGAGCAGCGTCTCGACGCCGTCGCCATGGCCGAACCGATCCGCGACGTGATCGGGCGCTACGTGCACACGCGCGCCACCGTGCTGCGCCCGAAGTCAGTCGAGTCGCTGGTCAACGACCTCCTGCCGGTGGCGGAATACCTCACCACCCACCACCGCGACCTGCGAACCTTCGCGGACCTGCGCCGTGAGCACGTCGAGGGCTTCCTGGTCTGGAACCAGACCCGAGGCTGGCGAGGGCAACGAGCCGCCGCCGGCGCCGGACGCACCATCTCCCGGTCAGTGGCCGCCTCCGCCGTCCTGACCCTACGCAACCTCCTGGACGACATCACCGCCTGGGGGCTGGGACCAGGCACCGGCCCGCCGACTCGTCTTCGCCGCCGACATCCCCAAGCTCGACCGTCCCCTGCCCCGCGCCCTCGCGCCCGACGTCGACGCCGCGCTGATGAGCGCTGTCACCCGACTGAGCGATCCGTTCGCCCGCACCGGTTTGACCGTGCTGCGCGGCGCGGGTCTGCGCATCGGGGAGCTGCTCGACCTCGAGCTCGACGCCGTCGTCGACTACGCCGCTGCCGGGACCTGGCTGCGTGTCCCGATCGGCAAGCTCGCCACCGAACGCATGGTCCCCCTCGACCACGACACGCTCACCGCCCTGGACGAATGGGCCGCGACCCGCGGGCGGCACCGACCCGTGGCCCATCCGCGGACCGGCGGGCCCACCGACTTCTTCTTCACCGAGCACGGCCACCGCCTCGGCGCCACGAGGCTGCGCAACGGGCTCCTGACCGCCGCCCAGGACGCCCGGCTGCACGGCCCCGGCGGACAGGTGCTGGTCGTGACCCCCCACCAGCTGCGCCACACCTACGCGACTGCCCTTGCCAACGCCGGCATGTCGCTGCAAGCCCTCATGGCGCTGCTCGGGCACGTGACCCCCGAGATGACGATTCCGCTACGCCACCCTGGCCTCCCCGACCCTGCGCGCCGCCTACGACGAGTCGATCGGCAAGCTCCGACGCCAGCTCACCCTCACCCCCGTCGGACGCCCGATCGTGCCCGACAAGATCGCCTGGCTCGGCAGCGAGATGCTCAAGACCCGGCTCGGGAACGGGTACTGCTCCCGCCACCAGGCACAGGGCGCCTGCCCCTACGCCAACATCTGCGAGACCTGCGACCACTTCACCCCAGCCGCTGAGTTCACCGCAGCGTTGACCGAGCAGGCCGCCGACATCCGCACCCTGCAGACCGACGCCGAAGTCCGAGGATGGGCCTCCGAAGCAGCCCGCCACGACCGCGTCGCGACCGCCATCGAGAGCCACCTCGACCGGTTCCACCCACGCACCGAGAAGTCCCCGGCCCTTGCCCCGCCCACCAGAGCCGGTTAAACGAACGCCTGAACAAGGAGATCCGGCGCCGCACCGACGTCGTGGGGATCTTCCCCGACCGGCACGCCGTGACCCGCCTGGCCGGCGCCGTCCTGGTCGAAGCCCACGACGAATGGGCCGCCACCGACCGCCGCTACCTCTCCGAGAACACCATGGCCCAGCTCGCCGCCATGACCCTGACCACCCAGGAGGTGGACCACACCGAACTACTCACGGCATGATCTGAGAACTGACCCGCACGGTGTCGAGAAACTCCACCACTCAGCGCGACGCCACCACCCTCGACAAGTCCCATCGTCACAGGTCAGGGGGACATTCGTGCGTCACAACGCGCTCAGGGCAACACCAGATCAGTCGGATCGAGGCTGAGACGGGTCTTGACAGAGGTTTCAGCCTGCGTAACTATGCAACATCAGTTATGCGCATCAGTGCGAGTCCGCTGGGCCTCGCGGCACCGAAGGAGGTGCGGGAGTTGGTCTCACACCCTGTACGCGGCGACCGGGACGGGCGGGCGCCATCCCGCGTGCGCCAGGCCGACGTCGCGCGTGCGGGCCGTGTGACGCAGGCCACCGTCTCGATGGTGCTGAATGGCAGCGCCGGCATTTCGGAGGTCACCCGCAAGCGCATCGTCGCCGTCGCGCGCGACCTGGGCTACTCCGTCAACCCGGTCGCTCGTAGCCTGGCTGGCGGCCGGAACCGACTGCTTGGTGTGTACACGTTCGAAGCCGTCTTTCCGACTGTGAGCCGCGACTTCTATCAGCCATTCCTTTCCGGCGTCGAGCGCGAAGCCGAGCGAGTGGGTTACGACCTGTTGCTCTTCACCAGCGCAAGCCTGCCGGGCAATCGGCGCAGTATCTACGCGGGCGGCGTCAACCGTCTCGCGGTCGCCGACGGCAGCATTCTGCTCGGCCGGCAAGACGACAAGGCGGAGATCGCCCGACTCGTGAAGGAGAACTTTCCGTTCGTCTACATCGGCCGGCGCGAGGTGGAAGGCTCGGAAATCTCGTACGTCACGGCGGACTACGCGGACGCGACCGGTCACGTGGTCCAGCACCTGTTCGATCTCGGTCATCGCAGCCTGGTCTACCTCGGCGTGCGGAGCCCAAAGGAACCCGATCGTGACCGCGAAGCCGGCTGGACCGAGGCGGTGAGTCGGCTGAGGCTGTCGGCCGACCAGGCCGTACTCGTGCGCCTGACGAGCTACCGCAGTCTCCCAACACTGATTACCGAACTGCGACGGAAGTACGGTGTGACCGCCTGCGTGGTCGAGGACCCCGAGTCTGCGCAGCAGGTCTTCGATGCGGTCGAACGCCTAGGGCTTCGCGTTCCCGACGACATCTCGCTCGCAGTTCTCGGCGACGATCCCTCGGTGACCGCCTCTGAAGAGAACTGGAGCGGCTTCCGCATCAGTCGCGAGGCGATGGGACGGCAGGCCGTGCGGCTGCTCCTGGAGGCCCTTGAAGAGTCGGGCAGCGCTGCCCGTCAGGTGACGGTCCCGTGTCCCCTCGTCGTCGGCAAGACTGTCGGCCCACCAGCTGCACCCGGGCCGGCGAGCCGCACCAGAAAGGCCTAAACCAAGAAGAACCCGTCGTGCGCAAAGTCGCGCACGAAGGCCGGCCTCAAGGAGAACCCTGAGTGAACGGTTTGAAGGTCGATGTTGCGATCGTCGGCGGCGGACTAGGTGGCGTCGCGGCGGCACTCGCCGCCGCCCGCAGCGGCTGCACCGTTCTGCTGTCTGAAGAAACGGCGTGGATAGGCGGTCAGTTGACGTCACAGGCGGTGCCGCCGGACGAGCATCCTTGGATCGAGCAGTTCGGTTGTACTGCGTCCTACCGCGAGCTGCGAGACGCGATTCGCTCATATTACCGCACGTGGTACCCGCTTTCCGCCGGCGCACGTGAAGAGCGCTGGCTGAACCCCGGCGCGGGCCGGGTGAGCAAGCTGTGCCACGAGCCGCGGGTCGCACTCGCCGTCCTCGAAGCGATGCTCGCACCGTACCGGGCGGCGGGCCGGCTGGTCGTCCTCACCGGATACCGTCCGATCGAGGCGGACGTCGAAGCGGACATCGTCCGGTCGGTGACCCTTGCGGGTCCCGACGGAGCCACATTTCACGTCTCGGCGAAGTATGTCCTCGACGCGACCGAGACAGGTGAGTTGTTGCCGCTCACGACGACCGCCTACGTGACAGGCTCCGAAGCCCAAAGCGAAACCGGTGAGCCGCACGCTGGTGCTGAGCCGCAGCCGTTGAACATGCAGGCAGCCTCGGTGTGCTTCACCATCGAGCATCGGCACGGGGAAGACCACACGGTTGATCGGCCAAAGACATATGACTTCTGGCGCAAGTATAGCCCGCCTACATGGCCCGGTCCGCTGCTCAGCTGGACCGCGCCCGACCCTCGCACTCTGGAACCACTCGAGCGCCAGTTCGTTCCCAACCCAGAGGACGCCGAGTCGCCGATAAGCGCTGATCAGAGCAAAGACGCGGGCGACACGGAACTGTGGACATTCCGTCGCATCATCGCGCGGCGCAACTTCGTCCCGGGCTACCTACAAAGTGACGTCACGCTCGTCAACTGGCCGATGATTGATTACCTGGAGGGCCCGCTCTTCGAGGTTTCTCAGGCCGAAGCGGCGCGCCATCTCGAGGGCGCACGCCAACTCAGCTTGTCGATGCTCTATTGGATGCAGACGGAGGCGCCCCGCGTGGACGGGGGCAGCGGTTTTCCCGGCTTGCGGTTGCGAAAAGACCTGCTGGGAACTGACGACGGGCTCGCGATGGCCCCGTACATCCGAGAGTCTCGCCGAATCCGTGCTCTCTACACGGTCGCAGAGCAGGACGTGTCATACGAGGTCCGTCGCGACAGGGGCGCGGTGCACTACCACGACTCGGTCGGCCTCGGCAGCTACCGCATCGACCTGCATCCGTCGACCGGCGGTGACGGCTACATCGATGTCCCGAACAACCCGTTCGAGATTCCGCTGCGGGCACTCGTCCCGCAGCAGACGGTGAATCTGCTGCCCGCAGCAAAGAACGTCGGCACGACCCACATCACCAACGGCTGCTTTCGGCTCCACCCGGTCGAGTGGAACATCGGCGAAGTCGCCGGAACGCTCGCCGCGTTCTGTGTCGCCGAACAGCTGACGCCAGCGCAGGTCGCGAGTCATCCGCGACTGTTCGCCGACCTGGAGCGAATCCTGCACCGCGCAGGCGTCGAGACCCGCTGGCCGACTGTGAGCGGCTACTGAACGCGCTGCCCGCGAAACGACGGCGGCGCCGATACAAACAAGAGAGGCAATAGGCACATGATGGACCGCACCGTAGAGTTGACTACCGAGGCACCCGTCCGCGCCTCCGTTGACGTTCTTGTCGTCGGCGCGGGCCCGGCCGGCCTAGCTGCCGCAATCTCGAGCGCGCGCCATGGTGCACGCACCCTCCTGGTCGAACGTAACGGGTACGTGGGCGGAAACCTCACCGCGGGACTCGTCGGCCCGTGCATGACGTCCTACAGCCTCGATGGCACGCAGCAGCTGATCCGCGGCGTGTTCGAAGAACTTGTGCTGCGCATGGAGGCTGAAGGCTCGGCGATCCACCCGTCGAAGATTTCTGCTGGCAGCCCGTACGCGGGTTTCATTACGTACGGGCACGACAAGGTGACACCGTTCGATCCCGAGGCGGTCAAGGCGGTTGCGGCCGAGATGTGCCTGGAGTCGGGCGTCGACTTGCTGCTGCACGCCTTCGTTGTGCAGACGCTCATGGCAGGTGATCGCGTGACCGGAGTCGTCGTGGCGAGCAAGTCGGGCCTGGAGGTCATCGAAGCGCAGATCACCGTCGATTGTTCGGCCGACGCCGACGTCGCGGCGCGCGCGGGGGTGAAGGTGGAGGTCGGCCGTGAGGAGGACGGGCTCACGCAGCCGATGACCTTGTTCTTCCGGGTCGCAAACGTTGACGATGCGGCGGTCGAGGAATACGTTCGCGCGCACCCCGACGACATCCGCCCGTTCGCGTCGCTCGTCGAGGTGGCGCGCGCGGCCGGCGAGTTCACGGTGCCGCGCCGCGGTTTGGGCCTGTACAAGACGCTGCAGTCGGGCGTGTGGCGAGTCAACACGACCCGAATACAACGCCTCGACGGCACCGACGTCGGAGATCTCACCAAAGCCGAGATCGAGGGACGACGCCAGGTCATGGAGCTCATGACGTTCTTCCGGCGCAGGGTGCCCGGATTCGCTGACTGTGTGCTACTCGACACCGCAGCGACAATCGGCGTTCGCGAGACGCGGCGCATCGTCGGGGAATACACTCTCACCCTCGATGATCTCGCGACAGGGCGAGACTTCGACGACGTCATCGCGCTCTGCGGATATCCGGTCGACATCCACAGCCCGACCGATTCTGGCGGCGGAGTGGATGAGGACGTCGAGACTGCCAACGCCTATCAGATTCCCTATCGCTGCTTGATACCCCTCGACTGCGAGCAGCTCTTGGTCGCGGGCCGTAGCGTTTCGAGCACCCACGAAGCGCTGGGAGCAATCCGCGTGATGCCACCAGCCTTCGCGATGGGTCAAGCCGCCGGGACCGCCGCGGCACTGTCCCTCGCCGACGGGGTAACCCCGCGCACGTTGGACGTTGGCAAGCTGCAGGCGGCGCTCCTGGCCGATGGTGCTTACCTCGGCTCGCACGTCGGGCCGCCAACTGCAACGGTGGCGGAGGAATGAGCAATGGTACGTTCGGTAGTGCGACGGATAATACAGGCGGCTTTCGTGTTGTGGGGAGCTGTCAGCGTTGTCTTCGTTGTCGTCCGCGTCGTTCCCGGCGATCCGGCGTCGCTGTTGCTCGGGCCGAGTGCTACCCGCGAGCAGATCGCGGCGGCACAGCACAGTCTCGGCCTCGATCTGCCGATTTTCGAGCAGTACGTGCGCTACCTCAGCGGCGCGGTGCAACTCAATTTCGGGCAGTCGTCGCGGCTCGGCGGCCCAGCCATGACGGAGGTCCTCGACCGGCTTCCGGCGACGCTTTCGCTGGCGTTCGTGGCACTTCTCATGACTTTGCTCGTGGGTTTTCCCTTGGGCGTCTGGTCGGCGCGTCACTCCAGGGGAGTGGTGAGTCAAGCAGTTTCGCTGTTGTCACTCGCCGGGCAGGGTATGCCGCAGTTCTGGATCGGCATCATGTTGATCCTGGTATTCTCCGCTCAACTGCGGCTCCTGCCGGTGTCCGGCTTCAACTCATTGTTGAGCCTGATCATGCCGGGCGTTGCCTTGGCGCTTCCGTTCGTCGGCTGGCTCACCAGATCGGTGCGCAGCGGCGTGCTCGACGAGCTGGGCAACAACTACGTGCGAACGGCGCGTGCCAAGGGACTGCCCTTTCGCGTGGTGTTCTACGGGCACGTGCTGCGCAACACGCTCGTGCCGGTGATCACCGTGATCGGCCTGCTGCTCGGTATTTTCATCGGCAGTGCGGTGATTGTCGAAGTCGTGTTCTCGTGGCCCGGCGTCGGGCGGCTACTGATCGACGCCATCACCTACCGCGACTATGCCGTGGTCGAAGCAGCTATCGCCGTTATCACGGGTGTCTACGTGGTACTCAACCTCATCGTCGATGTCTTGTACACCTACCTCGACCCACGGATTCGCTTCGCCATCTCGTAATCCTGCCGTCCGCCATCGTTCCGGAATTGTCCGTCCGCCTACCGGCGAACGGCTAGACCTCTCGACACCAGCTAGGAGACGCGCCCATGGCTGTCATCGCGCAGTCGGTTGGTCGCATCCGGTTGCGGCCGCGAGTCCCTGTCCGCATCTGGTTTCCCGCCGCGCTCGTCGCCCTCTTCATCCTGGCCGCTATCTTGGGCCCGTTCATCGATCCGTACCACGGCACGCAAACCGACGTTGTCGACCGCCTGTTGACACCGGGTTCGAAACTTTCCACAGGTGGAACTGCGTGGCTCGGCACCGACCAGGTCGGGCGGCCGATGCTAGCGCAACTGCTCGCCGGCGCTCGGGTTTCGCTCATCGTCGCAGGCGCGACTGTGCTGATTGGCGGTACGGTGGGTCTCGTCCTCGGCCTGCTGGCTGGCTATTTTCGCGGCTGGATCGACTCGATCATCATGCGTCTTGGTGACATCCAGCTCGCGTTTCCGAGCATTCTGCTAGCCATCTTGATTGCAGGCGTGCTCGGTCCGAGCGTAGCAAACGTTATTCTCACGCTGGCCATCACCCGGTGGATCGTCTTCGCGCGGGTCGTCCGGGCGTCGGCGCTGGTGGCCAGCAGGCGCGAATCTGTCGAGGGTGCCAAGGTTGTCGGTGTCCCGAATCTGCGGATTCTTCGCCGCTATGTGTTGCCTGAAGCGATCGGGCCGATGCTCGTCGTGGCGACCGTGCAGGTCGGCCAGATGGTCATTGCGGAGGCGTCGCTGAGCTTCCTCGGCCTCGGCGTGCCGGTTTCCCAGGCGTCATGGGGCTCGACGATCTCGAACGGGCGCGACTATCTCAACACCGCGTGGTGGATCGCCACATTCCCCGGACTCGCCATGGTCCTGCTCGTCGTGAGCGTCGGTATTCTCGGCGACGCGCTCCACCACCGCACCGACATCGCCGTCAGCCTGTGATCCAGTCCCTATCGAAGGAGAAAACTGATGAACACTGAAACTCGCGCGAACGGTAGCCTGGAGGGCAACGGCCTGACCCGTCGAGACTTTGTACGCTTCACCGGGATCGGCATCGGCGGCACGGCGCTGCTCGGGCTCGCCGGGTGCGGCATGACGAAGAGCACCAGTACTAGTACCGGTGGCACAGCCACCAGCGGGGGGAGCGCCTCGACGACCTTGAAGGCAGCTTTCGAGCGGCCGATCATCTCACTCGACCCGCATGGTGCCGCCGACGTCGACGAGGCCACTCTGCTTGCATCACGGCACATCTTCGACACGCTCGTCACGCGCACCGGTTCCACCCTTGCGCCGAGTATTGCGACGAAGTGGGATCAGCCCGACCCGAACACTTGGGTCTTTCATCTGCGGGACGGCGTGAAGTTCCACGACGGCAGCGCGTTGACGGCGTCCGACGTCAAGGCTTCGCTGGAGCAGCTCGCCCGATCGAACACACCGCAGGCGTCGCTGTGGGCAAGCCTCGCGTCGGTCGAAGCCGGCGACCCGCAAACGGTGACCATCAAGACGAAGACACCGCTCGGAACGATGCTGTCGAACCTCACTCTCCTGTTCGTGACTCCGGCCGCGAAGTTGACCGACTCCTCCTTCTTCAACAACCCGGTTGGCAGTGGTCCGTTCAAGGTCAGCTCATTCACCGCCTCGGAACACCTCAACCTCGACGTAAACCCGGAATACTGGGGTGCTGCGCCGAAGCTGAAGACGCTGCAATTTCCCTACATTCCGGAGACGTCGGCTCGGCTGACCTCATTGAAGACCGGCGCGGTCGACGTCACGTGGTCGATCCCACCCGACCAGATGAGTGCAATGACCAGTACTTCTGGTGTGAAGGTGGTCAGCACGCCGAGCTACGTCTACTACTTCAATTGGTTCAACTGCGGCCGCGCGCCGTTCAATGACGTGCGGGTGCGGCAGGCGATGTGGCACGCCATCGACGTCAAGACGATAGTGGGCAAGCTATTCGGCGACTCCGCTGAGGTGATGAACGCGCCGATTCCGTCGACGGTTTTCGGCTACGCCGCGCAGCAGCCCTACGACTACAACCCCGACAAGGCGAAGAGCCTGCTGACCGCGGCGGGACACCCCGACGGGTTTTCGACGACGTTGATGTGGAGCACGGGTATCGCGCCGCAGATCCGTTCGCTAGCTGAGGCGTTCAACACCTACTGGGGGAAGATCGGGGTCAAGGTCGAACTGCAGGAACTTGAGCAGGCCGCGTGGCTCACGAGGTTGCTGGCGCTGGACTGGGATATGGACCTGCAGAACAACAGCGTCACGACGGGAGATGCCGATTACTCGCTCGGCCGACTCTACACTACGGCGGCCAACCGCATGGGTTACTCCAACCCGACCCTCGACAAGGACCTCAGCGACGCCCGCAGCTCGACGGATCAGACGGAGCGGAAGAAGTTGTACGCCGACGCCTGCAAGATTATCTGGAACGACGCAGTAGGCATTTTTCCTCTCCAGATCAACGCAGCCTATGGCGTGCGCGACTCGGTTCAAGGCTTCGTCCCGGCACCCAACAACCAGCCGATGTTCACCGACGTCACGGCCTGATGTGACGTCGGTTCCCGAAAGCGGCCCGTCGGCCGATGGTGTTGAATCGCTGCTGTCGGTTCGGTCGCTCGCCGTCGAGTTCAACACGGCCGGCGGGACGTTGCGGGCGGTCGACGGGGTCTCGTTCGAGGTCGGGCGTGGCGAAACCGTCGCGCTGGTTGGTGAATCAGGCAGTGGTAAGAGCACAATCGGTCTGGCTGTCATAGGGCTGTTGCCCAGCGGCCAGGGCCGCATCGTCGCCGGCGAGATCAATTTTCGTGGCGCCGACGTCACGAACGCCGATGAGCGGACGATGCAGCGCCTGCGTGGTGAGCACATGTCGATGGTGTTCCAGGACCCACTGAGCGCGCTCAACCCGGTGCTCACCATAGGGCGGCAGGTGCGGGAGATGTTCACGCATCACCGAGGCATGTCGCGAGCCAAAGCACGAGTGGCGACGATCGAATTGCTCAACCGTGTGAGAATGTCGGACGCCGCGCGTCGCTACAAGGAGTACCCGCAGCAGTTCTCGGGTGGCATGCGCCAGCGCGTCGTGATCGCGATGGCGCTGGCTCTCGGTCCGGAGCTGATCATCGCGGACGAGCCGACAACAGCTCTCGACGTCACGGTGCAGGCTCGAATCATGGAGCTGCTCGGTGATCTCACCCGCGGCCAGGGCACGGGCTTGCTCCTCATTACCCACGACCTTGGGGTCGTGGCCGGCGTCGCCGACCGCGTCTACGTGCTCTATGCCGGCCGCGTCATGGAGTCAGGGCGAATTCGCGATGTCTACGAATCGCCGGCAAACCCATACACCGTCGGGTTGCTCAAGTCGGTGCCGACGCTGGCGCGCGTCGGCTCGGCACTCACGCCAATTCCGGGCAGCCCGCCCGATCCGGCCTTGCGGCCGGCCGGCTGCCCGTTCGAGCCGCGATGCGCGTTCGCCCGCGACCGCTGTCGGGAGGCGAGTCCGCCGCTGCTCGAAGTGCGGCCTGGCCGGTTCAGCGCATGCCATTACGCCGAGGAGGTGATCAGCAGTGCCCAGCCCCAAGGGGAGCCCCAGGCTCCTGGAAGTCACTGACCTCGTCACAAGTTTTCCAATAGGCCGCGACGTTCTCGGTCGCCCGCGCGGTGAGGTGCAGGCCGTCGCTGGCGTCTCGTTCGCGATGGAGGCGGGCGAGATTCTAGGCCTGGTTGGAGAATCCGGGTGCGGTAAGTCGACGATCGCCCGCACGATCGTCGGGCTGGAAAAGCCCCGGTCTGGCACCGTCACCATCGCTGGGCGCGACTGGAGCACGTTGTCGGGCAAGGAATTGCGCGAGGCCAAGCGTGAGGTCCAGATGGTGTTCCAGGACCCGTTCTCCTCACTCAACCCGCGGATGACCGTGCGCGAGCTGGTGACCGAACCGTGGCTCGTGCATCCGGGCCTCGTCGCGCGCCGGGACTGGGGAACCCGCGTTGCCGAGCTGCTCGAGCTGGTGGGCCTGAGTGCGCGCCACGCGGACCGGCGGCCGACGGAGTTCTCCGGTGGCCAGCTTCAGCGGATCAGCATCGCTCGCGCGTTGGCCCTGAAGCCGCGGCTGCTCATCGCCGACGAGGCGGTCTCCGCTCTCGACGTCTCGATCCGAGCCCAGATCCTCAACCTGTTCGCGGATCTGCGCGCCGAACTGGGTCTGGGCCTGTTGTTCATATCCCACGACCTGTCGGTCGTGCGGCATCTGTGCGATCGGGTCGCCGTCATGTACCTCGGCAAGATTGCGGAAATCGGCGCTCGCGAGCAGGTATACACCGAGCCCGTGCACCCCTACACCCAGGCGCTGCTCAGTTCCGTGCCGTCGTTGTTTCCGTGGCGCGTGAGCGGACGGAAGGTAGCGATCGACGACGGCGAGGTTCCATCGCCGGCAGACCCGCCTTCGGGCTGCCGGTTTCGCACCCGCTGCCCCAAAGCTCGACCGCACTGCGCGGAGGAAGAGCCGTTGCTGGAACTCCGTGGATTCTCCCATCCGTCCGCTTGTCACTACGCCGCAGCCGACATGTCGCTCGTAGCGAACTGATTCCAAACCATCCCGGCACGCCCGTTGAGATCAGGAGATCCCCATGACCAGCACCGTTACCGTCGCCCCTAGCAGCTGGGCGTGCTTCGCGCCCCATGCCTTCGAGGATCAGGTCACGCTCATCACGGGTGCGGCCGGAGGAATGGGTCGTGAAGTCGCGCGCGCGTTCCGCGAGCTGGGCTCAACCGTCGTCCTTACCGATGTGGACGGCGAGGCCGTGGCCAAAGTCACTGCGGATCTCAGCGGCGAGGCCCCGGCAGCTGCCGTAACGCTCGACGTTGCCGATGCGGCTGCCGTAGCCGCGGTCTTTGAACAGGTCGGTGCGGACTACGGGCGGATCGACAACGTCATCTCGTGTGCGGCGATCATCACTGCCAAGAAGGCCCTCGATATTACCCCGGAGCATTGGAAGCGGGTGCTCGACATCAACCTGCTCGGCAGCTTTTACGTGTGCCAAGAGGCGGTCCGCCGGATGAAGGCGCAAGGGTTCGGCCGCATCGTCGCGGTCGCGTCTGACGCCGGTAAGCGCGGTGGCGGCGGGCTGGTCGCGGATGCTGCTTATGCCGCTTCCAAAGCGGGTGTGCTGTCGATCGTGAAGTCATTGGCTCGCGAGTTCGCCGGTACGGGCGTACGCATCAACGCGCTTACCCCGGGCCCCACAGACACCCCGATGCATGGCGGACTCTCGTATGAGCTAAAGGACCGTATTGCGGCAGGCTTGCCAATCGGCCGTATGGGCCACCCGAACGACATGGCGGCGGCGGCGGTGTTCCTGTGCTCCGACGCCGCCAACTTCGTCTACGGCGCCTCGCTCAATGTCGACGGAGGCTCGATGTTCGAATAGGCCTTGCGGGCCACTGGCCCCGCTCCGAAACATCGATGTCGGGCTGGTACCAAAATGGCTCATCGCAGTTCCGGTGGGAGGAGTAGGCCGCCGGCTGCGAGGAGCATGCGACTCTCCTATGTCTGTCAAGTTGCGGGAACCGGTGCGTGAGCGGTGTTGAGGTGGCGGTAGATCTGGCGGGCGAGGTAGCGCTTGAGCCTCGATCCACCGGTGAATGTGGCGTTTTGAGCGGGTCGTGACAGGCGAATGTCCTCTTGACCTGGGACGATGGGATTTCTTGAGGATTCCAACGAACCAAGCAAAAGGACACCCGGTAGATGTGAGTTTGCCACACAGTCTCAGCGGGTTTCGATGACCCGAACCTCGTGTCGTGCGCGGGCCTGATCCCGGTCATGACGTTGGCCGAGCGGGCCGTGCTGCACGACTTGGCCCGGGCCCATGTGCGGGTCTCGGGGTCGGCCGGGTCGAACCCCGCAGTGAAGGTCGCCGCGTTGGTGGCGGGGATGGTCGCCGGCGCGGACACCATCGACGCCATGGACCTGCTGCGCCACGGTGGCATGGGCCGGGTGCTGACCGCGGGTCGGGCCTGATTCGTGCCAATCGCTTAGCCTGGATCCACCGATGGGGGTGCGTCGCTGACTGGAGTGGGAGCGTGAGAATGCCCTTCCGACCTGGGAAGATGGGACTTGTCTAGGGTCCGTTCACCCGGTCAAGAAGGGCATCCTGCAGATGCAACTCTTCCATACCCGTCCCGTGGCTTCAGCGGTCTTCGACGAACCGAATCTCGTGTCGGCCGCGGGCCTGGTCCCGCTGATGGCACTCGCCCGGCGGGCCGGTCTGGCCCAGCTCGCGGACACCTGGATGAGCGTGCCGACCGATAAAGGTGCGAACGCCGGGCTGAAGGTCTGCTCGCTGGTGGCGGGAATGGCCGCCGGGGCGGACAGCATCGACGACATGGCCGTGTTACGCCACGGCGCGATGAGCCAAGTCGTCGGTGCGGGCCACGCGCCCTCGACGTTGGACTCGTTCCTGCGGGCGATGACGTTCGGGCACGTGCGCCAGCTCGACGCGGTCGCCGTCCGGTTCCTGACCTCCCTCGCCGCCGATACAGCCCTGCTGGGCGCCCACGACGCGACCGGCCCGGTGATGGTGGATCTGGACGACACGATCGTGGAGGTCCACGGCCACCACAAGCAGGGCGCGGCGTTCGGGTACTCCGGGGTCCGCGGACTGAACGCGCTGCTGGCCACGGCAAGCACAGATGCGGTCGCCCCGGTCGTCGTCGCGCAGCGGTTGCGGCGGGGCAACTGCGGGTCATCACGG
>Ga0209539_1000938_pt1 | contig 16195 bp, 15 predicted proteins | sample BarGraNGADG00312_2_FD_184499 | JGI IMG/M metagenome (GOLD analysis project Ga0209539, IMG submission 184499) | Arctic peat soil microbial communities from Barrow, Alaska - Barrow Graham LP Ref core NGADG0011-312 (SPAdes) (version 2) | ecosystem: Environmental > Terrestrial > Soil > Wetlands >... | reverse complement strand
ATGGCACGGGCACATACATGTACGACGACGTGACGGGAGCCCGCACGGAGGGTACGGCGCGCGATCTGCGTCAAGTCATGCGGCTCTTCGACGCGCTGCCCGAAGTGGACTATGCGTGGCCGTCGATCTCGGCGCGCGACCTGCACCCGCTCACCGCGGGCCTCGAGATCGAAGCGATCACGCTGGACTGCTTCAGCAAGCATCTGCAGGACGAAGTCCGGGAGGTGGCTCACGTCAAGCCGCTGCTCGAGATCCTCGAAGCGGTGGCCGGCGGTTCACTGTGGGACCGGCCGATCTTCAGCACCATCAACTGCACGATCGCCCCGCTGCAGCACGAGCGCGAGATGACCGAGGCGACGATGGAGCTGGTCAAAGCCGGCGTGCCGGTACTGGTCCTGCCGATGCCTCTCACGGGTACGACCTCGCCCATGACCGTGCTCGGCACGAGTATCGTCAACATGGCCGAGCTCCTCTCGGCGGTGGTGCTCTTTCAGCTCGCTCAGCCCGGCTGCGGGCTCATCTCCGGGATCGGGGCCGCGGCCGCCGATATGCGCACCGGGGACTACTTGTGCGGCACCCCTGAAGTGGGGCTCATCAACGTGATCTGCATCGAGATGAGCCGCTTCTACGGGCTGCCGGTCACCGGCAGCGCCGTGACCAGCGACGCCAAGGCGAGCAACCTGCAGGCCGGCGCTGAGGGCATGATCACGGGGCTTGCCTGCGCCCTCGCCGGCGCCGACAGCATGTTCGCCTTCGGACTCATGGACGGCGCCGAGAACGTGAGCCTTGCCAAGGTCATCCTGGACTGCGATGTGGTGGGCATGATCAAGCGCTTCGTGCGCGAGGGCACGGTCGACCCTTCGACCGCCCTCGCGTGAGATCGACCGCGTGATCGAGCGCTACGCGCGCAGCGTCGGCGCGCCGGGCTCGCGCCTGCCGTGGCGGGACGGCCTGTGACCGCCGACGGCTTCCGCATCGAGCGCACCGCCGACATGACTGCCGTGCGCCGGCTCGGCGTCGCCTGCGGCCTGGACGACTCAGACCGCGGGGACGAGGACGTGCGTGCCGCCTGGGGGGCCTTCGCTGGTGACGAGCTGGCGGGAGCCATCGTGCTGGAGCGGCTTCGGGAGCTCGAGACCGTCAACTGGATGGCTGTGGGCGAGGCCTACCGGCGCCGAGGGCTCGCCAGCCGCCTATACGCGGTGCTGGAGCGAGAAGCGCGGGCGCGCGGCATGAAGCGGCTGTGGGTGACGGCGCGCACACCGGCGTTCTTTGCCGCGCAAGGCTTCCGGGCGGTGCCGCCGGGGGCCGAATGGGACACGCTGTTGGGCGAGTGCCCGCAGTGTGGGCAGTACGGGCGCGGCTGCAGCCGCAAGCCCTCTTCAAGGACCTGGACGACATCCGCCCCGAGGACGGGGCGACGAGGCAGGAGGAGACGTGGCACGACCAGGACTGCGGTACCTGAGTGACGCCGACAAACAATTCATCCACGAGCAGACGCTGCGCGTGCTCACTGAGGTCGGCGTGGCCTACAACACGCCGACGCTCACCGGGCTGCTGGCCGACGCCGGCGCCACCGTAGACGCCGCGAACCTCACCGCCAAGCTGCCCTGGGAGCTCATCGAGCGTTGCCTGAAGACCGTACCGCGGGACATCCTGCTGGCCGGGCGCGACCCCGCCTACGACTGCCGGGTGAGCGACGACGGCATGATCTACACCAGCGACGGCGCCGCGACCTACATGCTCGACGACCTCACCGGGGAGCGCCATGAGGGTACCGCCGCCGATCTGGCGCAGCTCACGTGCCTGTACGACGCGGTGCCGGAGATCGACTTCATGTGGGCCACGATCACGCCCGGCGACGTGGACTCGCGCGTCGGCAACCTCGAGATAGCGCGCATCACTTTCGAGAACTCGCGCAAGCATCTGCAGGACGAGGTGCGCACTCCCGACCAGGCGCCGGTGATGATCGAGATGCTCGAGGCCATCGCCGGAGCGCCGCTCGCGGAGCGGCCTATCTGGTCGGCCACGAACTGCACCATCGCGCCGCTGCAGCACGACGCCGAGATGACCGAGGCGCACATCCTCATGGCCAAGGCCGGCTGCCCCATCTTCGTACTCCCGATGCCGCAGATGGGTACCACCGGGCCCATGAGCGTGCTCGGCACCAGCATCCTCAACATGGCCGAGCTCCTGAGCGCGGTGGTGCTGTTCCAGCTCGCGGCGCCCGAGTGCGCGATGGTCTCGGCCGTCGGCTCGGCCGTCGCCGAGATGCGCAGCGGTCTGTACTTGTCGGGGACGCCCGAAGTTGGGCTCATCAACCTGACCTGCATCGAGATGAGCAAGTTCTACGGGTTGCGCAGCCAGGGCAGCGCCGTGAGCTGCGACGCCAAGGCCTGCGACCTGCAGGCCGGCGCCGAAGGCATGCTGACCGGCCTGGCGACGGCCCTGGCCGGAGCTGACGTGATGCTCTCCTTCGGGCTCATGGACAGCGCCCAGACCTGCAGTCTCGCCAAGACGGTGCTGGACGCCGACACGGTCAACGCCATCGAGCGCTTTCTGCGCGATGACCCCATCGATGAGGCGCGCGCGCTCGTGGACGACATCATCAAAGTGGGCATCGGCGGTCATTACCTGGGCTGCAAGAGTACGCGGCAGTTCCAGCGTGCCGGCGAGCTCTGGCAGCCACATCTGTGGCACCGGGGCACCTTCGACCACTACGTGGGCACGCCGCTGGTGAAGGACGCCTGGGACAGGGCACATCACCTGATCGATGAGAACGACGTGCCGCCGCTGCCGGAGGACGTGCAGCGGCACGTGAGCAATCTTATCGCCGGCTACCTGAGCAGCAGAGGCTGAGCACCGCTGCGCGGGTCATCGAGCGCGTCCAGGGCCGCAGCGGCGAGCTGGTGCTGCGGCGTTCCGCCGTCGGACTCGAGATCGTCGTCAACGGCGTCTTCCTGGTCTCGGCCGCCAACGCAGTCAGCAGCCGGGCGCTGGTCTCGGCTGCCTGGCCGCATGTCCGGGGGGACCGGCTGCGCGTGCTTATCGGCGGGCTCGGCCTGGGCGACGCGTTCGATGAGGCGCTCGCCTGCGACCGGGTCGCCGAGGTTGTCGTGGCTGAGCTGGAGCCCGCGATCGTGCGCTGGTTTCGCGCCTACGGTGACGCAGTGGCGGCGCGGGTTGCCGCAGGTGAGCGCGCCGGGCGCGCGCGGATCGCGGGCGCGGACGTCGCCGATGCCCTCGCCGGGACGCCCGGCGCCTGGGACGTCATCGCGCTGGACACCGACAACGGGCCCGAATGGCTGGTGCGCGCGGAGAACGCCGGCCTGTACGGCGAAGCCGGCGTGCGCAGCGCGCATGGCGCGCTCCGGCGCGGAGGCGCGGCGGTGTACTGGTCGCCGGAACGCTACCCCGCCTTCGAACGTCTGCTGGAGGCGGTCTTCGACCGCGTCGTCCCGGTGACGGCGCACGACCTGGTCGACGGTCACCCTCACGAGTACACGATGTACGTGGCGTTGCGGGGTGTCTGACCTCGCCGATCCGGCGCAGCGCCTCAGGGCGGCGCGAGACGTGCCGTGCGCGCCGCGGCCGGGGTAGACTAGGCCCATCCGGAGAAGGAGGCCGCGTGGAGCTCAGATGGAGAGAGCCGTCGGAGATCGCCTGGGCACTCATCGACGCCTACCCCGAGGCCGACCCCCTCGACCTCAACTTCGTCGATCTTCACCGCATGATCATCGACCTCCCGGAGTTCGGCGACGAGCCCGAGGCAAGCACCGAGACCATGCTGGAGGCGGTCGTGGTGGCGTGGAATGACCAGCGCTGACGAGGCTTTGCTCGGGCTGTTCCCCCTGGGCCTCGTGCTTCTGCCGGGCGAAGTGGTGCCGCTGCACATCTTCGAGGAGCGCTACAAGCTGCTGATCGAGGAGCGTCGCGACCAGGGCGAGTTCGGCATCGTCCTCAGCGAAGACGACGAGCTGCGCGAGTCCGGCTGCGCCGCGCGCGTGGCCGAGGTGATCGAGATCCTCGACGACGGCCGCATGAACGTCCTGGTGCAGGGCGGCCGGCGCTTCCGCCTCCTGGAGCTGCGCGAGCCGGACGACCCGGGTGCGGAGTATCCGAGCGCCCTGGTCGAGTACTACGACGATGCGATGCCGGACACGCCCCCGCAGCTGCGCGCCGCCGCGCTCGACGTGTTCCGCAAGATGCTGCTGTTGATGGACGTGGAGTCGCCTCGTGAGCCCGGGGGAGAGGGACCCCTGTCGTTCCGCATCGCCGCTGCCGTCGACTTCGGCGTGCCGCTCAAGCAGGAACTGCTCGAGTCGCTGAGCGAGGAACAACGCCTGGAGACGTTGCTCACGGTGATGGAGGCGCTGCTGCCGCGGCTGGAGCTGCGCAAGGAGCGCGAGGAAGCCATCCGCGGGAACGGCAAGGGCGACTGAGCCGTGCCGCGCGGCCGCAGGCGGCCGCGGCAACCGGCAGTCGTCGCGCGCCCGAGTCAGCCGCGCGGCAGCAGCACGATCTTGCCCAGATGGTCGCCGGCCAGAAGCTCGTGAGCGCGCCGCGCCTCGGCCAGCGGCAGCTTCTCCCCGATCACGGGCTTGACCCGGCCCTCCGCCGCCATCTGGGCGACCTCGCGGGCGATGGCGGCCACCCCGGCGCGTTTGGCGTTGTTGAGGTTCATGAACAGCAGCGTGGCGTCCTTGGCCAGCGCGTCGCCGATCGGGATCGTGCCCTCCGGCGATGGGCCCTGCCCGGTGCACACGATGCGCCCACCCGTGGCGAGGAGGCGCACGTCGGCGGGCAGATTGATGCTCACGACAAGTTCGTGCACGAGATCGGGGCCCGCGCCGTCTGTGAGTTCGAGGGCACGGGCGACGACATCCTCCGTGCGGTAGTCGATGGTCGCCTCGGCGCCGAGGCCGCGGACGAGGTCCGCCTCGGCGGCGCCGTTCACCGTGCCGATGACGCGTGCGCCGAGCGCGATGGCGAGCTGCACCGATGCCGAGCCGACGCCGCCCGCCGCACCCTGCACGAGGACGGTCTCGCCGGCCCGCACGGCGCCGCGCGTGACGAGGCCGTAGTAGGCGGCGGGGAAGGCCATGCCGAGGGCGGCTGCGTCGACGAAGGTGAGACCGGCCGGGATGGACACCGCTTGTGCCTCGGCGATCAGGGCGTACTCCGCGTAGCTCCCCTCGCTGCCGATGCCGAGGCCGCTGAAAAACACTCTGTCGCCCGGCCTGACGGACGAGACGTCGTGGCCGACCTGTTCCACGATGCCGGCGCCGTCGGAGCCGAGCGTCTTCGGCGGCGACTTGGGCGTGGGGAAGCGGTCCTCGCGCACGGAGACGTCGACGGGGTTCACCGTGGCCGCCTCGACGCGCACCAGGATCTGGGCTGGGCCGGGCTCCGGGGTGGGGACTTCTTCGTACACCAGGACCTCGGGCCCGCCATACTCATGGATGCGTACCGCCTTCACCGCTGCCTCCTCCGGCCGTCACCGCGCTGGGACTCTGCGGGAGTCACTGTACCCGGAGGGCGACCCGAGCTACCGGAGGTGCGCCGTGCGCGGCGGCGCGGGCTCGCCTGTGGGTGCTCACGCGAGCCCACGCCGGGGAAGGCGGACGCCTGGTGGGCGCTCAGGCCGGCAGCGAGGACTGCGCCGGCTGCCGGGGGCCGCGCCGCACACGCCGCGTGACGTACCAGGCGGCGAGGCCGATGGCGCCGAACACGACGATGAAGGGCAGCAGTGCGGTGAGGAGCAGGCCGGTGATCCGAGCGCCGTGGCCGATCATCTTCACCGAGTGCCAGAACGTGCCTGCGAAGGTGTCGGACGAGTCGATGGCGCCGGGCTGCGGCGTGCCCTTCTCGCGCAGGAACACGGACAGTGTGCCGTAGGTCGTGGTCTCGCGCAGCGATTTGAGCTGGGCGCTGAGCTGCTCGATGGTGAGCTGCACCTCGTCGATGCGGTCCTGCACGGTCAGCATCTGGTTGACGTTGGTGGTGGCGTCGAGGAAGCGCACCAGGCGCTGCTCGACGGCGTGGAAGTGCCGGAGACGCGCCTTGAGATCGACGAACTGCGAGGTCACGTCCTGGCTGGACGTGGAGACACTCTGCACATCGCCGAGCGTGGCGAAGCGCTTCAGGGCGACGTCGAAGGCCCGTTCCGGCACGCGCACTGTGAGGGTGGCGTAGGGGTTCGTGCCGATGGTGGTCCGGGACTGCGCATCCTCGAGTGGAGGCACGGTCTGAGCGTCCAGCGGCTGTGGTTCCACGGGCCCTGTGATGTTGGGGGAGTCGCTGCCGATGGCGCTCGACATGACGTAGCCGCCCATGCTCGTCGTCATGGCGGAAACGCGGTCGACGGTGGACAGCAAGGTGCCACGGGAGATGAGCAGCGAGAGGTCACCGGTGCGCACCAGGTAGTGCGCCGAGGGCGCCGACGCCGGCGGTACGGCGGCGTTGATGCCGTCGCCGGATACGGCGCTCTTCTCCGTAGCCGTAGCCACGGATCCGGACCCGGACGCCGCCGCCGCGTCGTTCGCGCCCGATGTCGCGCCGAGCGTGCCGGCCGCGCGGTCCAGCTGGCTCGAAGCCTGCCGGCCACCGCCAGCGCTGAGAAAGCCGACCACCGCGAACACGGCCAGAAGCCCGACCACGATGGCGGGGATGAGGATCTTGAGCTTGAGTCTGCGTCCCATGGTCTGCCTCCTGCTCGGGCCGCGGAGGGCGCGGCCGGTGTACCATGAGGTGAGACGCGGTGGCCGCCGCGGGAGTTCGCCGGCGTGCCCGCAGGCGCTTCGCCGGCGCGCCGCAGCCGCAGCAGGGGTACGAGCCGACGCCCGGCCTTCCCGCCCTCTAGTCTTCCAGCAGCTCGTCCGGCGGGGCGAACCCGCGGCGCATGGTGTTCTCGGTGATGACCCGGGGCTCCAGGAACTGCAGCAGGTAGTCCGGGCCGCCAGCCTTGGAGCCGATGCCGCTCATCTTGAAGCCGCCGAAGGCCTGGCGTTCCACCAGGGCGCCGGTGATGCCGCGGTTGATGTAGAGGTTGCCGACGCGGAACTCGCGCCGGATGCGCTCGATAGCCGCGGGGCTGCGGCTGATGAGCCCGCCGGTGAGGGCGTACTTGACGCCGTTGGCGACGGCCAGCGCTTCGTCCATGTCGGCGGCCTTGATGACGGCAACGACCGGGCCGAAGATCTCCTCCTGGGCGATGACCGCGCCGGGCGCCACGTCGACGAACACGTGGGGAGCGACGAAGAAGCCGCCGCCGGGCCAGCCGCCCTGGGGCGGCTCGACGACTGCGGCCAGCCGAGCCTCTCTCTTGCCCTGCTCGATGTAGCCCTCGATCTTGGCTTTCGCCTCCGCGCTGATCACCGGGCCGACGCGGGTGCCGGCGTCCTCCGGAGGCCCCACGACGAGGCTGCGTGTGGCCTCGATGAGCCGCCCGACGAACTCGCCGTAGGCCGACTCGAGTACGATGACGCGCGAGGCGGCCGAGCACTTTTGCCCGGAGTAGTGGAACGCCGACACGATGACCTCCGTGACGGCGACGTCGAGATCGGCGTCGGCGTCGACGATGATGGCGTTCTTGCCGCCCATCTCGGCGATGACCTTCTTGACCCCCCCGGCGGCCGTGTGCTGCGCCGCCTGGCTGATGATGCGCAGCCCGACGTCCATGGAGCCCGTGAACGCGATGAGGTCGACGGCCGGATGACGCACGAGGAAGTCGCCGACCTCGGCGCCCGGGCTGGGCAGGAAGTTGACCGTGCCGGCCGGCGCGCCGGCGGCTTCGAGCAGGCGCGCCAGCTGCGCGGCGATCACCGGCGTGGGGCCGGCCGGCTTGACGATCACCGGGTTGCCGGCCACGAGCGCCGCGCTGGTCATGCCGGCGAGGATGGCCAGGGGGAAGTTCCACGGGGCGATCACCAGGGCCACGCCGCGGGGCTGATAGAAGTAGACGTTGTGCTCGCCCGGCACCCGGCCCATGCGGCGCGGCTTGCCCAGGCGCAACATCTCGCGCCCGTAGTACTCGAGAAAGTCGACCGCCTCGTCGACGTCGCCGACGGCCTCGCGGCGCGTCTTGCCGGCCTCGAGGGTCATGAGCGCGGCCAGCTCGATCGACTCGGCGCGCATCAGTTCCGCCGCTCTGAACAGGACGCCGGCGCGCGCGGCCGGCGTGGCATCCCGCCACGCCGGCAAAGCCGCCCGGGCGGCCGCGACGGCTGCTTCGGCTTCGGCGCGGCCGCCGTAGGCGACCGTGCCGACCACCTCGTCCGGCGCCGCCGGGTCGACCGACGTCAGGCTTCTCGCCGTGTCGATGTCGCGCCCGCCGATGCGCAGCGGGTAGTGCGCGCCGAAGCGGCCGCGCACGGCCGCCAGTGCCGCATCGTAGGCGTCGCGGTTCTCGCGCCGCGCGAAGTCGGCGTGCGGCTGGTTGGCGAACGGCGCCGGGTCGTCGGGGTCGGTGGGCGCGACGAGCGGCAGCCTGGCGGGCTCGACGCCGAAGTCGGCCGATGTCTGCGGCGCCTGGATGAGGTCCTCCACCGCGGCGCCTTCGACGAACGTCTGGCGCAGGAACGAGTCGTTGGCGGTGTTCTCCAGCAGCCGTCGCACAAGGTAGGCCATGCCCGGGATGAGCTCGCCGACCGGCGCGTACTCCCGCAGGCGGAGACCCATGCCGCGGATGGCCTTCTTGATGGGCTCGCCCATGCCGTGCAGCATCTGGATCTCGAAGGCGGTGTCGCCGAGGCCCAGTTCGCGCGCGGTCTCTATCGCCGCCGCCAGCGAGCGCACGTTGTGGCTGGCGAAGGCCGGCCGCACCTGGCCTGGGCTCTCCAGCATCACGCGCGCCAGCTTTTCGAACATGGCGTCGGTGTCCGGCTTGTGCGTGAACACCGGGACCGGACAACCCTCCTGGGCGGCGAGCACGGTCTCGTAGTCCCAGTAGGCGCCCTTGACGAGGCGCAGGTTGAAGACGCGGCCCCGGTCGCTGGCCCACGAGATCAGCTGCGCCAGATCGCGGTCGGCGTCGCGCAGGTAGGCCTGCAGGACGACGCCGGCGTCGTGGTAGTCGCTGAACTCGTCCTCATCCAGCAGGGAGGTGAAGACGGCGAAGGTCAGGTCGCGATAGCGGAACTGTTCGAGGTCGAGCGTGAGCGCGGCCCCGCTCTCGATGGCTGTGCGGAAGATAGGCCGCAGGCCGTCCTTGACGGCGCTCACGCTGCCCTCGTGGTCGACGGGGTCGATCTGTGAGTACAGCGAGGTCACCTTGAGGCTGAGATTCACCCTCGGCAGCGGCCCCCAGGCGCCGTCGTCGACCACCGGCCGGGCCGGCCAGGAGGCGGCCTGGGCGGCCAGCCCGTCGAGCAGATCGACGTAGGTCTGCTGGTAGGCCCGCGCCTCGGCCTCGCTGACGGAGGCCTCGCCGAGCACGTCGAGGGTGAAGCCGGTTCCGGCGTCGCGCAGCTTCCTGAGCGTCGGGATGGCGCTGCGCGCGTCCCGGCCGACGATGAACCGCTGCGCGAACCCCTTCATCTGGCGCCTGATGACGCCGCTTGCCAGCGGCGCGACCGGCGAGCGCTCGCCGGCCAGGCTGATGCCCCAGCGCAGCACCTTGGGAGCCGCCACGCCCTGACGGGCGAAGTACTCGCGCAGGTGGCGGCCGATCTCGCTGCGGTTGCGCAGCGTGGGGAAGACGTCGACGAAGCGCAGCATCTCGACCTTGAGGCGCTCGTCGGCCATCGCCCATTCCATCATCTCGCCCTGCCAGCGCTCGGGCGAGAGCACAGAGGGCTTCTCCTCCCGGGTGGCAGCGAAGATCTCGCGGGCGGTGGCCTGGATGCGCGCTTCGTTCGTCACGGCGGGACTCATGGCCGGCTGTCTCCTCCTGAGCGCGAGCGCTTGCCGAAGCGCTCGTAGCTCACCTTGCTCACCTGGCGCTGCGTGCGCGGCTGCTTCTTCTCGCCCGGGTGCCCGATGCCGATGAGGGCCAGCACACGCCACTTGCCCACCGGGATGCCGAGCACCTCGCAGCAGGCCTTCTCGCAGCCCACGACCTCGGTGGCGTCCTCGCGCATGCCGCACCAGACACTCCCCAGGCCCAGGGAGGTGGCCTCGAGCAGGATGTTCTCCGTGGCGGCGGCGCAGTCTTCGATCCACCAGGGGCTGTCTTCGTCGGTGCCGAGCACGGCCACCACCAGCGGTGCCTTGTCCAGCATCCAAGTCCACTGGTGCACGCCCTTGAGCCGGGCGCGCGTCCGCGGGTCGCGCACGAAGACGAAGTGCCAGGGGCGTGCGTTGTTGCCGCTGGGCGCCGCGAAGGCCGCATCTATTAGCCTCTGCTCGTCCTCGAGCGAGACGTCCTGCTTCGTGTAGCGGCGCACGCTGCGGCGGGCGAGCATCACGTCGAGAGCGTCCATTTGGGGTCCTCCGGGCTCCGGGTTCGGCTGTGCCGATTGTACCGCCGCACGGCCCGGTCCAATCGCGCCGCCGATGCCGGTACAATCAGCGCAGCCGAAAGGAGTCTCATGCCCGCCGCGCGCGACGACATCCTCATCACTGAGTTCACCATGGACGGTTTCCCGATGATCCACGTGCTGTGGCAGCGCGCCGGCCTGTGGATGCGGCCCTCGGACGGTCCCGAGGCGACGGCGCTCAAACTGGAGCGCGACCCGGGGCTGTTCCTGGTCGCGCGCGACGGCAAGGGCGCCATCGTGGGCGCGGTGATGGGCGGCTGGGACGGCCGCCGCGCCTACGTCTACCACCTTGCGGTGCTGCCGGAGCGGTTGCGGGAGGGGATCGGGGGCCTGCTGATGGACGAGCTCGAGGAGCGTTTCCGCAAGCTGGGCGCGATGAAGGCCAAGCTGCAGATCCTCACAGGCAACGAGGCCTCGCGCGCCTTCTTCGAGAGGCGCGGCTACCTGTACGAGATCGACTGCGAGCCGTGGGGCAAGGAGCTCGTGGAGGGCGGGGCGCCGCCCTGCAGGTGATGATGACCGGTGGCGCCCCCGTGCGGGGCGCGAGATGAACCCGTCCGTCGTCGACCTCGGGCTGCTCGGCCTCGCCGCCGTCGCCGGCGGGGCCGTGAACGCGCTCGCCGGCGGGGGCACCTTGATCACGTTTCCCGCTCTGACCGCCGTGGGCCTGCCGGCGCTGAACGCCAACGTGACCAACACGGTGGCGCTCGTGCCCGGCTATCTCGGCGGCGCGGTGGCGCAGCGTGGCGACCTGATGGGGCAGCGCCGGCGCGTGGTTGCGGCGGCCGTGCCGGCCGCCGCCGGCGGCCTCGTCGGCGGCGGCCTGTTGCTGTGGACCGGTGCGACGCTGTTCGAGGCGCTCGTTCCCTGGCTGATCCTCGCCGCCACGGCGCTCCTCGCCGCCGAGCCCTGGCTGAGGAAGTCCGTCGTGCGGCGCCTGGAGTCGCCCCAGGCGGACGAGCATCCGCACCTCGCCGGCGTGGGCGCCGCCGCCTTCGCCGGCTCAGTGTACGGCGGCTACTTCGGCGCCGGTCTCGGCATCATCCTGCTGGCGCTGTTCTCGTTCCTGTTACCCGACTCGCTGAAGCGCGTCAACGCGCTCAAGCAGGTGGTGTCGCTGCTGGCCAACGGCGCGGCCGCCGTGTTCTTCGCCGCCACCGGCGACGTGGTGTGGGCGGCGGTCGCGGTGATGGCCGCGGGGGCCCTGCTCGGGGGGGCGCTGGGCGGCCGGTTCGCCGGCAGAGTGCGGGCGAACGTCCTGCGCTCGGTCATCATCGCGCTGGGGCTGGCGGTGGCGACCGTCTACTTCGTGCGTTGAGCCTGCGGGAGCGCCGGCCGATGACGTCGGTCGGGCGCCGGAAGCGGAAAAGAGCGCGGCCGCCGGCTCCTTGCGTAACCGGCGGCCGCCACGGGGGCCTGGCGAGCCGCGGGGGGAGCGACCCGCTCGCTCGCCACTAGCCTCGCGGCTGCTGCTGGGTGATGCAGTGCACGTTGCCGCCGCCGAGTACGATCTCGCGCCCGGGTACGGTGACCACCTTACGCCCGGGGAACAGGCGCTGCAGCGCGTCCAGCGCGACGGCGTCGTTGGGGTCGTCGAAGACGGGCATGATCACGCCGCCGTTGACGATGAGGAAGTTGAGGTACGAGGCGGCCGTCTTGTCGCCGGGCACCCGCGGGATGCTTCCCTCGGCGGAGTCCACGCCCCAGGCCTCGTCCCCGGTGATCACCATGATCGCCGGCATCGGCACCGTGTGCACCTCGAGCTTGCGCCCCTTGGCGTCGGTGGCCGCCCGCAGGCGCCGCAGGTTGTCCTGCAGGAGGTCGAGGCGCCAGTCGTCCTTGTCCTCGGCGATCGCGGCCAGCACCACGCCGGGCTTCACGAAGCAGGCCACGTCGTCGACGTGCCCGTTGGTCTCGTCGGGATCGATGCCCTTGTACAACCAGATGATCTTCTCCACATTCAGGTAGTCACGCAGGTCCTGCTCGATCTCCTCGCGGGTGAGCCGCGGGTTGCGGCCCGGGCTGAGCAGGCATTCCTCGGTGGTGATGACGGTGCCCTCGCCGTCCACGTGGATGGAGCCGCCCTCCATGACGAAGTGCGCCTTGTAGCGGTCGACGCGCTCGATCTCGGCGAGCTTGAGAGGGACCATCTGGTCCTTGTCCCAGGGGAAGTAGAGGCCGTCGTAGAGGCCGCCCCAGGCGTTGAAGTCCCAATCCACGAGGCGCACGTCGCCCTTGTCGTTGATGACGAACGTGGGTCCGCAGTCGCGCATCCAGGCGTCGTTGCTGGAGATCTCGACCACACTCACGTGGGCGGGAAGAAGATCGCGCGCGTTCTCGTACTGGTCGTGGTTCACGCCCACGGTGACCGGCTCGAACTCGGAGATGGCGGTCGCCACCTGGACCCACGACCGCTGCGCCGGCTTGGCGCCCAGGCGCCAATTGTCGGGGCGCTGCGGCCACAGCATCCAGAGCTGCGTGTGCGGCTCGAACTCGCCGGGCATACGGAAGCCGTCGGCGCGGGGGGTGCTGTCGATCGTCTTAGTCATGCTCTACCCCCAGAGGCTCGCTGGCGTGCCTCGCTGGTGTCGCTCACGGTGGCGCCGGCCGGCTTGGCCCTTCGCCCGTCCGCCTTCTTGGCCGGCGTCTTCCTGGGCGCCGGCTTCGCGGCCTGCGCCTTCTTCGCGGGGGCCGGCTTGCGCGCCGCATTCTTCCCGGTCCCCGCGTCGGGCACGATCCTTGTGCCCGACGTCCCGGCCATGGCCGGGACGGCCTCGGTGAGGCTGCCGATGATCGCGGTACCGCCCGTCCGCACGAAGCGCAGGCAGGCGTTCACCTTGGGGCCCATCGAGCCGGCCTTGAAGTGCCCAGCGGCGGCGTAGGCCTCCATTTCGCTCATGGTCACGGTGCCGAGCGCGGTCTGCTCGGGGGTGTTGTAGTGGATGTAGGCCTTGGGCACGTCGGCGAGGATGAGGAGCGCGTCCGCGCCGACTTCGGCGGCGAGCATGGCGGCGGCAAGGTCCTTGTCGATGACCGCGTCGATGCCGCTGAGGGCGCCGTTGCGCGCCCGCACGACGGGTACGCCGCCGCCGCCCGAGCAGATAACGCAGATGCCATCCTCGACCATGTCGACGATCGCCCGGCGGGGGACGATCTCCACCGGCAGGGGGCTGGGCACGACGCGGCGCCAGCCCCTTCCGGCGTCCTCGCGCATGGCGAGGCCCTCCTCCAGCATCATCTTGCGCGCCTCGACCTCACTGTAGAAGGGGCCCACGGGCTTGGATGGGTTGTCGAAGGCCTTGTCCTTGGGGTCCACGGCGACCTGGGTGAGCACGGTCACAACGGGGATCTCGAGGCGGCGCTTGCGAAAGTGGTTGAGCAGCGTCTGCTCGAGCATGTAGCCGATCTGGCCCTGGCTTTCCGCGCCGCAGACGTCCATCGGCATCGGCGCCACTGTCTTGGCGGCCAGGGCGTTCTGGATGAGCAGGTTGCCCACCTGAGGGCCGTTGCCGTGCGTGAGCACGACGCGCCAGCCGCACTCGACGAGCTCGGCGATGCGCCGCATGGCGCCGTCGATGTTGAAGAGCTGCTCCTCGAAGGTGCCGACCTGCCCGGGCTGCAGGATGGCGTTGCCGCCCAATGCGACGACGACCGTCTTGCCGTTGTTCTTGCGTGCTGCTGCCATCGGATGCCTAGGACAAGAGCGCTTTGCCGATGGGCCGCAGGTCCGGGTCGGCGGGCAGATCGTCGATGCCGATCAGGGCCAGCATGAGGGCTTTCTGGAAGTGCATGCGGTTCTGGGCCTGCGGGAAGATGATGGAGGCGTCGCTGTCGGCGACGTCGTCGGTGACCTCTTCGCCACGCATTGCCGGGAGGCAGTGCATGAACCGGGCGCCCGACTTGGTATGGCTCCAGAACTCCTTGTTGACCTGGAAGGGCTTGAAGGCGGCGATGCGCTCCTTGTACTCGTCCTCCTGGCCGGTCCACCACCAGCAGTCGGTGTAGATGAAGTCGGCGCCCGCGATGGCCTCCAGCGGATCGCTGGTAAGCAGGAACGAGCCGCCGCTCTCGGCGGCGAACCCGGCGGCTAGCTCGGCGAGCTCGGGGGACATCTTGTAGCCGGTGGCGTTGCCGATGCGCACGTTGAGGCCGAGCTTCGTGAGCGTGGTCGACAGGGAGTTGCAGGGGTGGGCGGCGTCACCGATGTAGGCGAACGTGACGCCGGCCAGAGTACCGGCGTGCTCGAGGATGGTGAGCGCATCGCTCATGCTCTGGCAGGGGTGCCGATCGTGATCCATGCCGTTGATGACCGGCACGTGCGACCATTTGGCGAGCTCGTTCACGGTCTCGTTCAGCTTGCTGCGGATCTCGATGGCGGAGTTGTACTGGGAAAGGGCGCGGGCCGTGTCAGCGATACTCTCGCGGCCGGGCAGGTGGATCTCGCCGGGACGCAGGTAGAGGGCGTTGCCGCCCAGCTCGGCAAAGCCGTTCTCGAAACTCACGCGAGTGCGTGTGGAGGCGCCCTCGAAGATCATCGCCAGGTGCTGACCGGGGAGAAACGAAGTGAGCGGACGCTTCTTCCACAGTGCCTTCAGGTTCACGGCGAGCTTGAGCAGGTCTTCGAGTTCCTCGCGGGTGAAGTCGATGTCGGTGAGGAAGTGCCGGCCACGGAACTTCTTGAGGGCGGGGAGCGTGGCGTCCAAGCCGTTACCTCCTGCTCGACGGCGGGCGTTTGCGCGGCGTGTGCCGCCAGGTCAGACGGGCGCCGGGCCGGGCGGCCGGAGGGCCGCCGCCTTCCGGCGAGACAGTTGTCTGTCCGGACGGACAAATATATGCTAGCAACAGATGAATACGTTGACAAGCCTGTGTCGGCGCTTTGTGAGAAGGACGTGACGTGAGCGCGACGGACCAGAAGCGCAGGAGCCTTGCCAGAGGGCAGGGATTGCCCGAGCCTTTGTTCTTGGAAGACCCCATGCAGGCGCTGGCGCCGACGGCGCAGCGCATCCTGGCCGCCGCCCAGCGGCTGCTGGCCAACGGCGGCTTCGAGGCGCTCAAGCTCTCTGCCATCGCCCGTGAGGCGGGCGAGTCCAAGGCCAGCATCGGCTATCACTTCGGCAACAAGTCGGGCCTCGTCACGGCGCTCATCGACTCGCTGGCCCACGACGCCAACCGCGGCCTCATCGAGGAGACCGGCAAGCTGCCGCGCGGCGAGCAGCGCATCCACGCGCTCATCGACGGCGAGACTCGCATCGCCGCCGACGCCGAATCGTTCCAGTCTTTCTTCGCTGTGCTTCCGCACGCCTTGCGCGACCCCGACCTGCGAGGGCGCGTGGCGGCGCTCTACGACGGCTATCGCGAGACGGTGCTGCGCTGCCTGGATGCCGACGACGCCGCCACGCAGGAGCGCCTGCGCCCCTTCGCCATGCTCATGATCGCCATCGTCGACGGGTTGGCGATCCAGCACGGTTTCGATTGCGAAGGCGCCGACGTGGCCGCCGCCACCGATCTGTGGGAACGGCTCGTGCGGCCGTACCTCACCGAGGTTGGCTCGCTTGCGCGGGAGTAGACGGGGGCCGGCAGCGCATCGGACGCCGAGGCAGAGCGGCGGTCGGCGCCCGTTCTAGCTCCGCCGGCCTCCCGCAGGTATCCTTGAGGTCATGAACGCCGCGATCATCTGGGACGAGGCCTACGCCGAGCACGACACCGGCGCCCGCCCC
>Ga0209539_1000936_pt1 | contig 16226 bp, 15 predicted proteins | sample BarGraNGADG00312_2_FD_184499 | JGI IMG/M metagenome (GOLD analysis project Ga0209539, IMG submission 184499) | Arctic peat soil microbial communities from Barrow, Alaska - Barrow Graham LP Ref core NGADG0011-312 (SPAdes) (version 2) | ecosystem: Environmental > Terrestrial > Soil > Wetlands >... | reverse complement strand
CCGCAATCCAAACCCTTGAAAGATAACCTTCCTGAGATCTTAGAACAATTTTCCAAGATAGGATAACCTTTCTCCCGTACCGGCCATCAAAGGCGGCGTGACGCGACTTACACACGATCAGTTAGTATGAGGAAGAAAAACCCAATGCGTCATCGCACTCGTTAGACATAGATGGTCACTCGAGGAAGCGCCTTCAACTGGAGCATGTTATAAAATTCAAGAATAAAGTCAGTTTTGTGAAGGGCCTGGTCTGCAAGAATTTGCACGAGAGTCAGCGGGGGGATAATCGAATGCGGACACAACGACAGATTGGTATAGCGCCTCACGAGACTGGGACCCAACCAATGAACCCCTTATAACCTCAACGATTTGGAAACTGCCCAGATCGATCTTCATGTGGAGTATAAAAGATGCACAAAAAAGTAAAAGAGGTCGACAGCGCTTAGGAAAGTGTTGTGTTCAGCGCGCATGGGAGTTGAGCATGGAAGAAGCAATAGGAGCTCAAGAACAGACGCTAAGACCTGACGCTCCGGCGGACGTGGAATTGCGGGTAGCGAAACTAAATGAGCGCTTAGCCCGATACATTCCCCCACGCGAAATGTGGACCCCTGTCGACGAGGCCCTTTTTGGGCCGATCGACCTCTATCGCGTGCCCTTGGGAGAAGCACAGGCGATGCAGCTGAAGGCGATCACGTACGCCTTCACACGCCACTACAATAACAACAGCTTTTATCACGAGTACTGCACGACGCGGGGCGTCTCACCCAGTGACATTAAGACTGTCGACGACCTGTTCAAAATACCCCTTATCCCTGATCTGACCTTCAAGCAATATCCAGAAGGCAGGGACTTTGCGCGCTGGATAGGAAGCGTGTTTACCGGTGATCTACCAAAAGTGGTCATTAAGGGGTCAAACCCAACTTTTGACGAGGTGATCAATGCCTTCAACGCGAGCGGGTTGGTAGTCACCTACAGCAGCGGCACGAGCGGACGATTTACTTTCATTCCAAGGGACCAAAAGACATTTTTGACAGGCCAATATGGGCTGGCAAAATCGGCTATTAATATGTGGGCAGGAGACCTCTTTGAGACTGACGGCTACCTCCTTTTGCCAAACCCTGCGAAGACCAACGTATTCGTCGGGAAGGTTACTTCGGTTTATTTTGATATAGTAAATGACATACAGATGGCGATAGATCGGGAACTTACGTCGAAAGACATACAAACGGCTATGAGTGGCGGTCAGGGGCTAAAAGGAAGACTATTCTCATATGTCCAAAACAGGACGCAAGAGAAGACCATCGGCAAGATTATACTGTGGCTCGAGCGGCACGATAAGGCAGGCGGAAAAATAAGCCTCGTCGGCGCGCCCTACTTACTCTATTTCGTTATGCAAAAACTACAGGCAGATGGAAAGAGCTTTGATTTTGGTGAGAATAGCTTCGTTTTGACTGGCGGCGGCTGGAAGGTACAGGAAAACGTTCGGATTCCTGTTAAGGATTTCAGAAAACAAGTAGATGACGTGTTGGGCATCCCTGAGGCCAGCTGCTTCGATCTTTACGCAATGGTCGAAGGAAACGGATGGATGGTTCAATGTCCTGAAGGTCACTACCTTCACCTGCCGTACACGTACTACAAGCCTTTCGTCCTTAACGAGGACTTAATGCCTGCAGCGTATGGCGAATCAGGACGCTTTGCCTTCCTCGACGCGCTTGCGGAAAGCTACCCTGGCTTCATTATTACCGGCGATCAAGTAAGGATGTACGAGCACTGCCCCGTCTGTGACCGACCAGGCCCGGTCCTAGAGCCAGAGATTCACCGGGCCACAGGAGAGGAAGCGAGAGGATGTGCAGAAGAAGTTCGGAGAGCTCTAGCTAGGGACTTTTCAGTTGATTAACTAACGAGTGAGGCCATATGACACAAGTAAGTGAAATCCCCGAGCAGCGGCATACCTCAGAGGAGGTGCCGAAGACGTCGATGTTCGGGGTGGGAATGACGTTCGCCAGGATGCTGCTCGAGAACCCTGCCGCCCTCAAAAAGTTTAGAGTGATGGGACCCGACGAAGAGCGGTACGTCCGCCCGCCGAGGCAGTATGAGATCTTCCCGTTTCGCGAGAATATGGAGTACTGCACCTCCAACGAGAAGTACCTCAGGCCCACGCGGTACTGCAACCCCGGGGAACCCGAGGTCATCGCAATGGCGACCGAACTGGGCGCGAATGAACTGTCAGATTATGAGTTCGCTGAAGCTGCCTATTGGTTTGTCAACACCAAATTGCTAGTTGAGATGCTTAGCCTGAATAGCGTGAGCGCAACCTTAAAAAGAGGCACGGGGACGTGTTATCACCTGATCTCCGTGTGGATCGCTCTCTGCAGGGCTGCTGGGATCAAGGCCCGGTATAAGACGTTTAACATGCTGTTGCCTGATGAGATAATGAACATTGTGAACGTAGAAGAGGTGACTGAGGGAGAGGCGATGACGGCGGACATGTTCAACAGGGGCGTACCTGAAGGAGAAGGTGAGGTGTACGTCGACGGTAACTGGACAGTTGGACACGTGGCGATGCCACCTGAGATCTATGCTCGTGCAGGGCTCCCAATACCTACGTTCGGGGAAGACCCGGCAGGCTTTACGTTTAAATTAATTCCGGGGACGATAAAGCGCTTTGAGTCTATCCCCTTGCAGCTCGGAATCGCTGTGAACGCCCTCATGTGGTTAGCTCCCGCGGCGATGGAACGAGCCAATCTTGCCGTTAAAAATAACTTACCACAGGGAAGGACTATCATCGAGGAGGCCGGTGGGCGCGAAGCATATGATAAGAAGGCGCGGGAGCGGAGGCTCTCCCCCCCGATCATAGAGGCCAAGGAACACGCAGCACTTGTGTTCGAGGACTGATGGGATTTTTAATTCATGGAAGAGTGTGTTCACAGGGATGAAGCGCTGCTCGAACGCTGCGAGAACGAAAACGCGTTCCGTCAGCTGAGAGATCCCATTTCGACAGCTCATCGTGCAGATCCCGACGCTTAACCAAAACAGTTGTAGAGTTCACGAAAAGGTAAGGCTATATTCTGAAATGAAACGATGGACCTGCGGTGCCGTCCATTTGCTAATAGGAATACTCTTATTCAGACAAATAAGCCAAAAATATCGTCGCTATCATTGCGGTGATGCCGAGGTTCCTATTCAAATCTTCTCGAGCCGATCGGTTTTGATTTTTGTGAAATTTATAGCCTTTGTTTGGTAGAAGACGTGAGATTGACTCACTGATCTGGGATTCAAGCGTTTAAACGTCGATCATTCTCTGTTTCATTATTATTTTTGAGAACTATCTCGTTGTGTGTAAAAACTGTGCCAGCCCAACAAAGTAGTGAGAAAAACTTGTGCCTAAAATTAATGCGGCTGCTGACTCTCGCTTTTTTTTGCTAACAGGTTGCATAAAAACCGCACCAAAACCGCACCAAAACCGCACCACTTTTCAAGGCTTATTTGAGTTTTCAGGTGCTATTTCCTGCCGACGGCGTGGTCGCTATTTAACCGATCTCAGGTTGAACAAAGAAATTGATTATTATCTTTTTTTATATTTTTAGGTTTATTTAAATAAACAACTGCCTCAGCTGCACCGAGATGCAAATCATTATGCGCGAAAATAAGGCAAGTCTGTTAATCTTTACAAATTTAAAGCTCATATTTTCCATGCTCGTACCCGCCAAACAACAAACATTAAAATCTTGCGCAGCACGGCATAGTTGCTATTCTTTGATGGAGAAAAGTCCAGCAAACACAATCGCCCTCGCACAGGCGTGCCGACCGGCATGCTGCAACGCTGGGCAGGGCAATGCTGAAAAAGACATTTGTTGACATAACGCTCAAGCTAGCGGACCATATCAGAGTCAGCATTCAGATAGGCGAACTGATGTCAGAACAGTTACTATGGAATCTTGCATATTCTTTAGATATATCTCAGAAATAAGAAATAGCGATTTTCGAGTCCGCGACATTATGCGCAGGTATCAAGATAAGCGTGCGCTGCTTTTGCGGTGTTGGAAGTTCTATCTTCAAATCTCAATGATCGTGCACGCAGCATCACAGCAGCTTAAATGCCGCAAATAGCGGACTAGGGGAGAATCGCAATTAAGCACTAGATTTCAACGATTAAGTTTAGGAGACGTTACTACGCATATATGATAATGATAGAAGTAGGGGGTTAAGTCGACAGGGCCGGTTGTATGGACGAGTGCATATTAAAGGCGGAACGCTTAACGAAAAGATCGAGAGCCTTACCCTCGTCGACGACCTTAACGTGGCGATAAAAGATAGGAAGTCTTCGGCTTCCTCGGGCCCAGCGGCGCGAATGGCCACTTCAATCAAGATGACGTTTGGCCTTTTGCGACCCAGCAGCAGGCGGGTACAGTTCGACGGCGTAGAGACGCAGTCTAAACCGAAAGGAAGGATCGGTATATGCCCAGACCGTATGATACTGCACGAAGTACGTGGGGGCGCTAAAGCGTGGCGTGTGGACGGGTGCTGGAAGATATCATAGCAGTTAAGCGTTGGTCTACGAGTCGCGTTGGATAGTAATCGAAGCCGCTTTTCTGCAACCAGTGTCTGATAGGAAGAAACTCATGCCGGACCATGTTCTCACGCGCCCCGAAGGAGGTGGTTTGATTTTACGATCTCCTCCGCTTCTAAGGTCATGATCTGACCAGAGACCGCTGCCGGCTCACAGCAACAGCTCTAACCATTTTCAGAAACCCACGCACACTTGGCCCATTGAAAAAGAACGCCAAAAGTACTATTTCCATCGGGTCGAGTTTAATGCCTCCGTCCTTGCTCGTATTTTTAATAGCTGCTCTATAGATAGTTATAGACATTTTATTGACCTCTTACAAACGTTTTGACGTAACTTTGACGTTTGCTGCAAACACGTATGTATAATTTATACTTTATGTATAAAGATATGTTGGTTAACCAAGTCATTATTTGAAATGCGACGGGTCACCTACGGTTAAAGGCTTTGATTTATGGATATAATTTTGAAAAATAAAGTCTCCGGGTAAACATTCAAGAACATAAAGCTTAAGTATAACACGTATAAATTATGATCAATTATTAAAAATAATAACGAACAGGGATAAAGAGTCAACCACACGCCATACTTATTACGGTCCATGAACAAAATGAAGGCTATGCGTTTCATAATGGGCTACTCGCAAAGCGAGATAGCTCGCCTCCTCGGCATCACGCAAGCTACGTATAATAGAATAGAAAATGAGGTGAACCGCACGTCAGATGAGATGTTTGGACGGATTGCTGAGATCCTCGGACTTAGCAAGGACGAGCTCTACGATCAAGCCGATGAGAGGCAGCGACATCTCCCACGTTTGTTTAGCAATCCACAAAAACGGCGTCTGGAACGTACACCTTTAGTTAAAGCTTACAAACAAGAAACTGAGCAAAAAGAGCGTGTTGACCCCTGCAACATTCCTACAATAATCAAAGAGTTAAAAGACCTTGCTGATGCGGACGTTATCACAGAGGCCGAGTTTCAGGAAAAAAAGAGCGGCCTGCTCGCGAGATTATGAAGCGCAAAATTTCTTGCGGCGCTTGCAAATAATCGCTGATGTGGCCTCCTCCTTTTTTCTGAAGCTTTGTCCTTCCTATTTTGCGAGGTAATTTTTCGAAACACTGAATTGTTTGAGGATGGCGAAGAAATAACGCTCAGCGTCTTAGATGATCACTAACCAGCTTAAGAGGAAGTCTATATATAACGCAGAACTGCAGGGCTAGTTTGGCAAAAATTCACACTATGAGACAAGGTGTTGCCTCTATAACGTAAACGACGGCTAGGAGGATTCCAATTAGTTTGTTCCATCGCCGCGGGAGGGAACCACATGAGAGCTTTCACTTGGATTCCGAGCTTCAAGGGGGTGGACTCACAGTGCTTTATCGTTCCGGGAATTATGGTAAACGGCGTGTTTTTCACAGTCTCGTTACTTTGCTTTTCTTAAAGTAGCATCAAAGTCCCGTGCAAAGGTTCTCCTTGCTTCTTCGGCACATCCTCGCATTTCCTGTCCTTTGGCACGGTAAACCTCCGGCTCGAGGACGGGACCGGGCCGACCACACACAGGGCAGTGCTCGAGCATGCGTACTCGGTCGCCAGTGATGATAAAGCCGGGGTAGCTTCCCGCAAGCGCGTCGAGGAAGGCAAACCGTCCCACTTCCCCGTAGTCGGCAGGCGTTAAATCATCGTTAAGGACCAACGGCTTATAGAACGTATAGGGAGTGTGGAGGTAATGGCCTTCAGAGCAGTGAACCATAAATCCGTTCCCTTCGACCATTCCGTAAAGATCTAAGCAGCTGGCCTCAGGGATGCCCAACACGTCATCTACTTGTTTTCTGAAATCCTTAACAGGAATCCGAACGTTCTCCCGTACCTTCCAGCCACCGCCGGTCAAAACGAAGCTATTCTCACCAAAATCAAAGCTCTTTCCATCTGCCTGTAGTTTTTGCATAACGAAGTAGAGTAAGTAGGGCGCGCCGACGAGGCTTATTTTTCCCCTCACCTTCTCTTGTGCCTCGAGCCATTGTATAATCCGGTCGATCGTCTTCTGCTGCATCCTATTTTGGAAAATAGCGAATAATCTGCCTTTTAGCCCCCGACCGCCACTCATAGCGGTTCGTATGTCTTCCGTCGTAATTTTGCGATCAATCGCTATCTGCACGTCTTTTACGACGTCAAAGTAAACCGAAGCTACCTTCCCGACGAACAGGTCGGTCTTCGAGGGGTTGGGAAAAAGGAGAAAGCCGTCAGTCTCAAAGAGGTCTCCACCCCACATATTAGCAACCGATTTTGCCAGCCCATATTCGCTTGCCAAAAACGTCTTTTGATCCCTCGGAATAAAGGTGAATCGCCCGCTCGTGCCGCTGCTGTAGGTGACTACCAACCCGCTCGCACCAAAGGCGTTGATAATGTCGTCGAACGTCGGGTTCGATCCCTTAATAACCACCTTTGGCAGATTGCCGGTAAACACCTTTTCGAGCCCGAGCACGAAGTCCCTTCCTTCTGAATACTGCTTGTAGGTTTGATCAGGGATGAGGGGGATCTTCTCCAAGTCATCGTAGATCCTGATGTCGTCGGGCGTGAAGCCCTTATTCTCGCAGTACTCGTGGTAAAAGCCGCTGCTGTTATAGTGCCGGGTGAAGGAGTACTTGATCGCCTTAAACTGCATCGTACGTGCTTCGTCTACGGGCACACGAAAAAGGTCTGGTGGATTATAAAGGGCCTCGTCGGCAGGAGTCCAGGTCTCACGAGGGGGGATATATCGGGCCAAGCGCCTGTTGAGCTGCTCCGCCTTCGAATTACCTTCGTCCATGACAACCTCATATTTTTTTGAAGTGTCACCCAATAGAGATACATCAGTACGCATAATATATCCGCTCAGTTACAATCAGTTAAAATTGATAATTTAAAGATTATTTATTCATTCGTCGTGTGTTGTTACTCGGCGAATTCTACTTCAACCTTACACTTTGTTCTTGACACTTTTTTATGAGGTCTTAATCGATTAGCCTCGTTATAAAACTTCGGTCTCGCTCAATTTGGTGCTCAGATTAACGTATAAACCTTTCGTATAATCTTGTAAGAGTGGCTAGCCTAATTTTGCCAAAATTGTTTTTTTTGGCAATCCTGCGCGTAAATTAAATTTTTTTACGTTCGCACCTTCATGGACTGCAACTCATATTTCTGATTCGAATCCTTGAGCTGTGGGGTCGTATTTATCCCCCCACTCACCGACCTGTGATTCGACGACATCTGCGCCTATGACTAACGGCGCACGAATCTCGTGCTCATATCCGTGTCGCTTGGGCCGGACGCCCCGTATCATGTTATCGTCCCTTACGAGACCCGTCGCTCGGGTATGCGTTACGACATCGACTCCTGCTCGTGCTGCGTCCTTAGCGAGCTGTCGATCTAAGAGCTTGCGTTTGAGAATAAGACCAAGAGGCTCTTCCAGACCGAGCATCTCCCCCGTTATAGTGACTGTCGTGCCATCGGAAGCGAAACCGCAGAAAGCCCGCACCTCGCTTGCGATCCGTTTAGAGTTAGGCTTAACGTACCGTGCGAACGATTCGTGAACGATGCCTGGTGTTGGTATAAGCAGAACACTTCTGCGCATCTCACTGGCACTCCAACTTCCTGTCGTTTTTCGACAAGCAGCACGTCACATTGCTCTGCAGCGATGCGTGCTGCCGTCGCGCCTGCAAGTCTCGCTCCCACGACGACGACGTACTCCTCTCGCGGTTCTCTCACTTCTCAGGTGTCAATCGCACCTGCCTGTACGTCACGACGCCCACTACAAACACAACCGCCGTCAAGCCGATCAACCACGACATTTCAAAGAGAACGTTCGGGGTCAACCCGGTTCCATAGGTAAGGACAGCTCTAAGAGAGGAGACAGCGTGCGTCCATGGAACTACGTCATATACTTGGTAGACATGATCGCCAAGCGTCCCGAGCTCCTGTCGTGGCAGCGGCATGAACGCGCCTGCTAGAAAGGCCAGCGGCGACGCGATCATTATGCCCAAGCTGATCGCTTGCATCTCATTCTTGGTAAACGCTGCGACCAGCAGTGCCAGAGAGATGGACGCCATTGCGGCGATCACACCGATGATGAGGGCAAAGCTAAGTCCGCTGACGCCACCTTGGTAGTGGTATCCTAACGCTATGGCAATCGCAATGAGAATAATGACCTGCGCGAGTGCGACGAGCGTCCACGTGACAAACGTTCCAAACAAGAGATCAACCGCCCTCACTTTAGAGAGCTTTAGCCTATTTAGCGCCCCGCTTTCAACTTCTCGCGCCAGAGAGCCGGCAATAAGGCCCGTTTGCATCAACAAGGCGAAGACGATAAGCCCTGGTATCAAGTAATCGAAGAGCGTGAACGACTGTGTCCCAGCGATGGGAACCGTCTCGAGGGGTATATAATCCGTGAACAGGCCGTTACCCGTTCCTGGGGCGGCAAGCGCTGTGGCATTTGATCGTACGTTGTCCTTATACTGGCCGAGAATTGCCATGACAAGGCCTTGAGTAGTGGCGTAGTTCATGTACCCAGCGTCGCCTTGAATTATAAGCGATGACGTTGTGTTCCCCGCTGCCGGCAGCGTCACATTGGCGGGTATCAGAACGGTAGATGCCGCCGGGGTGACAAACGTCCCAGTCACAGGGTCAAATACTGGGGTGAGGTTGCTTGCGGACGCAAGCTGCTGCTGACCAACAGATGACTCGATCGCGATCCGTGTCGAGTTGTTGACCATGGTGACGAACGCGGCTGAGAAGTTTTTCGGAATGGTGATTATGGCGTCGATATTTCTGCTCTTTAACATGTCGTCCGCTTTAGCCGCGCTTGCGTTATTGAGCGTAAACAGGTGCGTCGAGCTGTTCTCGGACGTCGCGTTCGTGAGCACTTGGATGAAGTTGTTACCGTAGTTTATGTTCTTCGTCGTGTTGTTGGTGGCAACTTTGACACCGACGTCTTCGTTAACGACGACCACGTTATGAGGAAGGCTCCCCCCCGTGAGGAACGACCCGCTGCCAAAGGCAAAGGCAAAGAGAACGATGAGGAGAATGGGAAAACCAAGTATGAACAGAAATCCCCGCCTATCTCTTGTGGTTTCTTTTACTCCTTTCACTGTGACGTCAATACTCTTCATGGTCACTCCCTCAGGGCTCTCCCCGTTAAGTAAATGAACACGTCTTCAAGCGTGTTGCCGCGGATAGTGACATCGCACACGCTGCCGCCGGCACCCTCGATGAGGTCCACAAGCTCGGGGAGCTTACTCGGCGCGTTGAGTGCCCGTACGGCCACTCGATCTTTGAGTTCGTAGGCTTCCTCGATGCCATCGAGTGTGCTTACGCGTTGTATTATTGCATCGTTCATGGCAATGTCCCCAAGCTGCAACTCCACAACGTCCCCTCTTCCCATCGTCTTCTTCAGGGCATCGGGCGTGTTAAGAAGGAGGAGCTTGCCGTGGTCAATGATGGCGACGCGATCGCTCAGCGCATCGGCCTCTTCCATAACGTGGGTGGTTAAGATCACCGTCTTGCCTTCCTTGTCGCGGAGGGCGCGGATGAAGTCCCACAAAAGCTGCCGGGTCTGCGGGTCGAGGCCTGCGGAGGGCTCATCGAGAAAGACAATCTCGGGGTGGTGGACGACTGAGAGAGCGACGTTGAGCCGGCGCTTCATGCCGCCTGAGAGCTTTGACGCCGGCTGATCGGCCTTGTCGGTGAGGGAGAGGTAGTCGAGTAACTCGTTCACACGGTTTTCGAGTGCGCGCTTCTCAACCCCATACATGTTCCCCATAAACGTGAGGTTTTCCCGGCACGTTAACGCTTCCCAGAGTACGAGCTCTTGCGGACAGACGCCGATCTTTTTCTTTTGCATCGATCCCAGCTCTGCTCCATTAAAGAGCACTCGCCCGCTCGTCGGTTGGAGGAGGCCCGTCATCATCTTAATGGACGTGGTCTTTCCCGCGCCGTTGGGCCCAAGGAAGCCGAAGACCTCTCCGTGTTTAATCTCTAAATTAAGGTCGTCGACAATCGTGACGTGGCCAAATTTCTTCGTCAGGTGTTCCGCCTTCATCGCGCTCTCTCCCATAGCTACCCCTTTGACCGATCTTTGCGGCGTCTCGTGAACGAGCGTGGTTGGTTGTTCTTGGTTAAGGGCGGGCCTCTCGGGTTGCGATGCTTCTGCTGCCATGGTGACCGTTTGCTCCGCGACCTGTTTCGCGCGTCGCTTGAGCGGAGCGCGTCGCTTGAACGGAGCCCCCCACACGGCTTTTCCGCGTAGTCGCCGCGCGTACACGTAGAGCCCAAGCACGATTGATCCGGTGATGAGAACGATCACTGCAAACAGTGGAAACAGATCGACGGCTACGCTTGTCACAGCACTCGGCGTTTCTATAAAAGAAGAATTCAGTGGTTCAACGGCCGTATAGAGCGTCGCCCCGTTATGGAGCGCCGCAGGAAAGTAGTACGCGCCGACCGGAACGGCGAAGGCATAACCCCCTTTGCTGTCCGTTTGGGTGTGCGCGAGCGTTGCGTCGCCCATGTGGAGCGCCACTGATGCGTTCGCCAGTGGTCCGCTCGCGGTGCTCGCTTGCCCATTTGCTCGCAGCGTACTGCCAAGGGAGATCGGATTTGCGCTTACAGTTACGTTGTTCATAACTGTCGTGCTACCAGATGCCTGTGATGCCTGAGCAGCGACGTTCAGCACGCCGCAGTGCAGCGAACTGTCGCACACAAACGTCAAACCAACCGTGATCATCAACGCGAAAATAAGCGCCACGCATACTAGTCGTGCTTTGCTACTGGAACGAGTCATGAGCCACACCTATTGTACGAATGCCGCAAATCCCTGAAGAGACGTGTTCACTGAATCGCTCCTATCGGCTTGTAACCCCGTCCAAAGCCATAACCAACGCTCATTTGAAAAAGTCTAGATACGTTTGAATTCATGCTCTATGTCGTGATTTGGCTTTGAGCCGCTTTACTTTTTTTCTGGATGAATCGACGCCGCTTTATAACGTGAGAAAGTCAATGAGGTCGTCGACGATGGTTACGTTCTCGAATTTTTGGTTAAGTGTTCGGTCTTTAGTATATAGTCGCTCACTGAACGCGCTAGTGCGCTTTGATACAGTCGCCCACTGAATGGCCCGTAGTACATATGCCCAACCGTTGAATCATACGATGACTGTCCGCGTGTCAAGATGTATCCAACTTCCCGACGGCTATGGTGTTTAGGTGTGTTACTCCTATTTTTTTGGCTTTATAACTATTTTGTCTATAAAATCTTTTAAGTAACCAAAACACCCGGCAACAGCATTCGTTGCTGGCTTATGTAGGTAGCCAGCATCATAGGTTGGCCATACTAGTGGATCGAGGAGAAGTCTATATAACACTGAAAACTGTGTAGACGGTCAGGCAGCACTTTCAAGCGACAATCCGCAATAAAGACAGAGCAGATAAATAAACGGTGGAGCGATGGGTCCGATACGCAAGGTATCATTAACCGGAGTAATAGTAACGGCCCTAGTAGGCGCCATATTGATCGCCGGGTGTACGATTACCACGACACCAAGTATTCCGCAAACGCAGACGGCAGGGACTAGCCAAGGCACGCGCCAGTTACCCACCGCTAATGCAGGCGCTGATCAAAAGGACAAGGTGGACACGTATGTGGTGAGCTTGGCAGTCACCGATAGCACAGGAGCAAAGAGTGCGCCTGATACGACGAACGTTACCGTTATCTCTGCAGAACGAGTAGACACGAAATTGATTGTTGATAACCCCTCATCGAAGGCAGATTATTACCTCGGAGAGCAAATGACGACCAAGGGGCGATTGGTTGATGCCGATGGCAACGGCATCCCGAACCAGACGATTCGCTTTAAAAGCGTGTCAACGGTGCTGGGCTTCACGTACGATTATCCCATTGAGCCCGTAACAACTGACAGCACCGGCGCCTTCACGAAGGTGTTCGACCCCATATCGGCACAAGGCGCTCCCTCCTTTGTCAAGACGGTCGATACTGAAGCGTGGGTTTATTACGACGGCAACGATCTTTACAATCCGACGTCTACCCCCCACGGACATGTGACCGTTCACCTCTCCTCACCGCCCTCTTCGTAAAGCGACGTGAACCGTACGTTTCAGCACCTCCCCCTTTTGCTTGAGAAAGGGACCCATACATGAACGTCAATTAATCAGACGCAAAACGCGTAACCTTGATTCAAGACCTATACGTGCTAGACCGTTTGCCACGACGTCATTTTATAGGTTGCTGTGCTCATTGCTGAGTGTATCGCATACCAGAGCTCACTCGGTGCTACGTCGCTTCAGTGGCGACGACTCCTATTATGCCTGAAGCTGTTAGTTCGACCGTTGCCAAGTCCCCTCCATTATCTTACCCTAAAAGCTGAGGGAGTCGCTAACACTATGCATCGAATGTTGCGATGAAAAGCATCGTAACGCGCTGAGCAACTATGTACGACTTGCATAACCCATATCGTTGATTGAAAGTACGATCAATGCTTTGTGCGTGGAGACGGACCCCGCAACAACTCATTGTCTATAGTCCTATTCTGGTAGGACTTAAGCAACGCTCCTCAAAACGAATGATCGATCTTAAGTGCTTTTTCATAGCACCGCCGCGCCTCTTCAAAGCGAAGGGTTACTTTGTTAAGCACGCCTTTGTTGTACTAATCTTCTGCCGTCGGCATATCTCCTCTAAATTTGTGGAGCAAACACGTATTGAGCGTTTTGTAGCTATCTCCGTGCAGCTGCCCCAAATGTAAGCTTTATTACGAAAGACTTGGATTTTTTTAAGCAATCCATACGTTAGGAATAAAGATGGAGACTCGAAAAATGGGCAAATTAGAAAGTAAGGTTGCACTGGTTACCGGTGCGAGTTCTGGAATGGGATATGAAATTGCTAAACTCTTTGCAAAAGAGGGGGCATCAATCGTCGTAATCGCAAGGAGAAAAGAAAGATTGGCAGCCCTAGTAACTCAGATAGAAGCTGACGGTGGAAAGGCCGTTGCTGTGCCTGGAGATGTCACTCATCAAGAAGATGTCGAGAATGCCGTTAACACGGCTGTGCAAGAATTCGGGAAACTCGACATCGTCGTCAACAACGCAGGAGTGCTGGACAAGATGAAACCTGTTACGGAAACGGACGACGAATTATGGAATTCGGTACTCGGCACCAATCTAACTGGGCCAATGCGCTTTTTCAGAGCCGCTATTCCACACATGCTCAACAACGGCGGGGGGGCGTTCATCACCTTGTCGTCCCTTGGCGGCTTACACGGTGCGCGCGCGGGAGCAGCTTACACGGCGTCAAAACACGGGGTTCTTGGACTCGCGAAAAACGTGGCGTTTATATACGCTGACCAGAACATTCGATCGAACGTTATTGCCCCTGGCGGCGTTAACACCGAAATTAATCGAGACATGGATGAGTGGAGTGAACTGGGAGGGCAGCAATGTTCGATGGGTTTGGAGACGATGATACGACTTGGCGAACCTGAAGAGGTTGCCCAGCTGGCGCTCTTCCTCGCTTCGGATGACGCGAGCTTTATCAACGGTGCGGTCGTCGCCGCTGACGCCGGCTGGGGCGCCTATTAGAGGCAGCGTGCGGCTAACAGGATTGGGCGAATGTTTTCGTAAAAACTTGAACCGAACGCCAATAGGTTTCGGTTGTGCAGCGCCAGAACAAACAACGATATAGGATACGTCATCAAACCGAGATGCGGTTTTTGAGATGGACGGCTATAGTCAAAAGTGTGCACGATTCACAAGGCTTAACCCACACCCCAGGGCAGGCGGTTAGGTTCAGGCCTAGGCAGGAGCATATCGGAAAACTATAGACTACGGCGAGTGAAGACGAACCCTGAACGAATAGGGGCCTTAGAAAGCGCAAAAAGAGCGAGAGACGTATGTTTAGAAGCGCAAAGCCTATGTGATGACCCAGTCAAGCGGAAGGATCGAGTAGGAGACTCGAGTGAGCACCACAAACGGCAAGATATCCGTCGATATGGCCTAAATAGCGCCTGAGCCCTGAACGTCAAGATGTGTGCTGCTGCCTAGCGCTCGATGTTATCGGGCTTCGTCCGAGCTATCGCGCTTGTATGTGATCGTCTTAATGAGGATTTATTCCCCTGCGAGGGTTTTAGCGAGGTCGTCCCCTGCGAGGATTTTAGCCAGGTCGCCCCCCCACGCTGCAACGACCTCCTCTTTCTTCATTGTCTTCGCTTTCTGCCTTGCTACACGGTTATATTCTTCGGGACCCCCCATACTGTCGAGGATCGTCTGACCGAGTATCTCGGTACTTTGGAAGAAGACATTCATACGTTCCTGCGTTGCAGGTGCGAACCACTGCATAGCACGACTCTGTAGTCCGTTATTGAAGGGGACGCCCTCGTAATAGCGTATCGATCCGGGAATCGCGTTGTAGTACAAATCGAGGCACGACTCGCCAAATTCACTGATGGGGAGCCCGCTCGCTGCCGTTAGCGAACAAGTCTGTGGTATGTAGGCCGGCGTCCACATGCCATCGATCAATACCTCGACCTCTGATTCAGGAACCGCGCCTCCCATCATATCCATAGCGTTTTCCATGAACGGATCTACGCTTATCCCTGCTCCTCTATACGGATCGAACTCCAGCTTAAAATCCATGAAACGGGTCTTTATCCCTGCACTCCTGCATAAGACAGCGTAGGCGTTGTTGAGTTGCCAGCAGAAGCCCTTTCCTATCCTCACAGTCTCTCCGGCGTCGTACCAGCCAGCCATCTCCCACCACATGTTGTTCTTTATCCACCAGTACGCTGCCTCCGCGTACTCCCGGTTAGAGAGCTCAAAAGCGCCCAGGTCGTGGGCGCGTGCGACAACCTGTGGGTCGCCGGGGTTACACCACCGCACCGGCCTGAGGTACGACTCTTTTGACCTGCAGTAATTCATGCCTTGGCGGTACTCTGGCAGTTCAAATTTACGGGCCGAGGGGACGTAGCGCGGCTCATCAGGATCCATTTTCCTCATAGTTGACAAAATAGCCGGTACATTTCTAAGCATCTCCCATCGCCCGATTTTCTCATATTTATACGTTTCATCTTCTGCCATGGGCCAATCTCCTTGTGCGGCGTATGCGCTTTTTCGAGCTTCTCATTTCACTCTAGTTAAATAACCAAGACCGCACGAATATAAAGTTTGGGGTTTTTTTAGCGAAACCGCCTCAGTCTTGTGCTCTGAAAATGACTATCAAGGGCGCCGTGCAAAAAAAATCGGCCACCGCTATGGCCGCAGGCGATGCAGCTGGGTTCATCATCAAACGGAGCTAACTGGGCCTTCCGCCTTGACCATCGTTCAAACCGCACACTTACCATCACCTCCAGACAGCCTGTTATCCCTGTGTTCTATAAGTCTACAGATAGGGGATTGATTGTCAGCGTCCCTGAGAAATTTATCGATAAATATATGAAACAAGTAGCAAGTAAACAAGCAAATTTCTCATCAGGATGGCACAGGCAAACCCACACCTATAAGCAGGGTATCCAGTATATACAAGATAAAAATCGGTGCTTTCGACCATCGAAAAAGGAGGAAAAAATGGTACTCAATGAGAATTCAAAAATGAGAGAAATTAGAGCCAACCCAGAAGCCAAAGCCG
>Ga0209539_1000935_pt1 | contig 16242 bp, 11 predicted proteins | sample BarGraNGADG00312_2_FD_184499 | JGI IMG/M metagenome (GOLD analysis project Ga0209539, IMG submission 184499) | Arctic peat soil microbial communities from Barrow, Alaska - Barrow Graham LP Ref core NGADG0011-312 (SPAdes) (version 2) | ecosystem: Environmental > Terrestrial > Soil > Wetlands >... | reverse complement strand
ATTTGCTGATGTCTGAGAGAAGAAAACTGAAGATACTTTAGTCAGAAGCTCTCCGGCCTTGTCTAATGCCTCAATTGTATTCTGATAAGTAGGTATGCTCCTATTATTAGTGATATTCTTTAAATCTTCTCTCCCATCAGCCATTCCTTTGTTAAAAGCCGGCATATAATTCTTTGCCATTATCTTTTCAAAGGGAGGGACATCGAAAGGAGTATTATAGGCAGTGAAAAAAGGATTGCCTGTATCGACTTTAGCTACCTGGTTATTTTTACAGCCTGCTATAGCCATGCCGATTAATACGCAAACCAACAACATTTTATAAGGTTTTCTCATAGTCAGAAACTTTATGGTTATTTTATTTTTTAATGATATAATTACAAATTAAGGTTATTCAAGACTGGAATCAAAAGAAACTTAACGAATTTAATTGACTACTTTACGAAATGCATATCTGGCTGAACAGCATATTATATACAATGAGTAAAAAGAAAACAAATATTTACTATTTTTGGGATCCTTTACAAAGAAAAAGGAGAGATGGCAGAGTGGTCGAATGCGGCGGTCTCGAAAACCGTTGTTCGCCTTCCGGCGAACCGGGGGTTCGAATCCCCCTCTCTCCGCAAAGCTTAAATGAATCCCGCCAAAGACGGGATTATTTGTTTTTCCGAGTTAATGAAGAAAGCTTGCTTTCTGAATGAAACGAGGAAGAACAAATAAAACCCGAAGGGTTCATTTAAGCTTTGCAGGGTTCCTCCAAAGGGATCGCCGAAGGCAATCCCACAAGTAAATATAATTAACCACCCCAAACTTATGAATCTTATATTAAAATACTATAAGAGAATTCCTGCCAGTGAAGCAGAAATATATGATGCCATTGTACCGCAAAGCATTGCTTTAAAGCCCAATCTTGCCAGGTCGGCTTTACGATTAGGTACAAGCACTCCTATTCCCCCCAGCTGAATGGCAATTGAGCTGAAGTTGGCAAATCCGCAGAGAGCAAAGCTTGCAATTACAACCGATTTTGCGCTGAGTAATCCCTGTTGTATCATTGGTGTGAGATCGGAATATGCAACAAATTCATTTATTACCATTTTTGTCCCCATTAAAGAACCAACATGCAGCGATTCAGATGGAGGTACCCCCATTACCACTGCAAAAAGGCTGAAGAATGCTCCAACGACATCTTTCAGACGAAGATTATCCACATTCAGACCCAGTGCATTTAGAGACAATCCTATCCACGAAAGGAAATGTCCGAAATATCCCAGGAGGGCATCTATAAGAGCTATCAGGGCAATAACACCAATAAGCATTGCAATAACATTTATGGAAATCTTCATTCCATCGCTTGCGCCATGTGAAATGGCATCCATAAGATTAGAGTGCTCCTTTTTTACCTCAAGTTTTACCGTCCCCTGCGTTTCCGATTCTTCAGTTTCAGGAAAAACTATTTTCGCAATTACCAATGCCCCCGGAGCTGCCATCAGACTGGCTGCAAGCAGGTATGAGGCCGGTACGCCCATTGAAATATAAACAGCCATTACGCCTCCAGCAATACAGGCCATACTTCCGGTCATGGAAGCCAGCAGTTCCGACATAGTCATCCCTGACAGGTAAGGTCTTATCATGATCTGAGCCTCCACCTGGCCAACAAAAGCACTTGCAACATTTGATAAGGCCTCGCTCCCGCTGACTCTCATAGCCCAGTGTACAAAACGGGCTATTACAGCTATTACTCTTTGCATCAAACCAATATGATAAGCTATTGCAACGAGAACACAAACGAAAATGATTGTAGGTAATAATATGAAGAGAAAAACACCGCTTTTTACAATGCCCTCGGGAAGTATCTGAGTTACTTTTGTGAGGTCACCAAAAACGAAAAGACCACCTGCTTTGGAGAAATCAAGAAGCTTATTAATGGCCTTTCCAAGCCAGAAGAAAATGTCTTGTCCGATCGGAACCTTTAGGATAAATATTGCCAGGGCAATTTGCAGCAGTAGTCCGGTAATAACAAGGCGGTAGTTAATTTTTTTTCTGTTATTTGACCAGAGAAATGCAAGTCCTAGAATAATAATTATCCCGATAACACCTGTAAATCTTCCCATTTCTTCTTCGATTTAATAATTGAGTCTGCTTCAAACCTACATTTTTTTTTGATATGTAACGAAAGTTTAAAGAAAAAAGCTTGCACTTTCCAGCATGAATTAATTGCCGGAAAACGTCCTAAATTAATAATAAATTGTATGAAAGTGACTTACAACAAATTACTTTTTGTTTTCTGTTGTAAAAGACTCAGACCAGTTTTTTATAATCTCAATCTGTTCCTTCGTTGGAATTATTTCAGGTCTTTTTTCTCTTGCTGATTTGGGAGGCATGGCACCCTTATTTAGCTCTGAGTACATTTTTTCAGACTTTTCCTTCTGTTTCTCCGGAGAATAATTAGCCCATTCTGTAAAATTTAATTTTGCCCTGGACATTAATCCTCCCTGGCTCGTATGGCAGGGAATGCAGGAAAATGTAACAATTTTATTTATACTATCGGGAAGGGATTGAGCTGTTTTTGCAGCTTCCTGGCCTCTGACAGGTGAAGTCAGAAGGAACAAACCTAAGACTAAAAATCCAGGAATCAAAAATGATGTAAATGCTGTTTTCTTCATGATTATAAGAATAAGATTAATTTAATCATAAAGATAAGCCTAATCTGTCAAAGGAGATTTACACAGAGCTTGTATTTACTACCTGAAAACTGCTATCTGTCCATTTTTTGGAATGGCTCTGAAGATGATCTTTGCATCGGTCCTGGGAAGTCTCATTTTTATAAAGGGGTGATATTCAGGTACTTTAAAAACAGCTACCCTTTTCAAAGAGCTCCAGGTATCCCTGAGCCGGTCTTTAATATCGAAACTGAATTGACTCATTTTGGCGCTGAATTTCACATTTTCCTCCTGATAAACATAGATCCTGAGTCCTCCATTCATTTCAAGAATATAATTAACAGGTTCAGTAATAGATGTATCTGGCATAATATCCGGTTTATACTCTGAAGTATCTTTAGGTGCCATTTTGATCATTACCGGTTCTTTCTTTATAGTTGCGTATGCAGAAGATATTGTAAATGGAGATGCAAGCATTGATAATATTATATTGTCATTGCCTTTCATAAGGATCTTGCTGGTTTTAACACTGCTCATTTTTGCTTTATGAACTACAACACCACTTATCTCAATGTTTGCGGTACTGTCTGCCAGATTAATAGTCAGATAGATGGAATCTGTTTCTGCCATTATTATTTTAGACTGAAGAAAAGCCTTTTCTTTTAGTAACTTAAGATAAGTTGAATCCATTATTATTTGTTTATCGACTTCACTTTTCTCAGCTGTTTTAGTAACAAATTCCTTTTTCAGCTCTTCAAGTTTCCGGGCCGGACTTAACATCGACATAATAGAATAATAAATAAAAAATGCCGGAATTATACTGATCAGTACAATGAAAGATACTTTCCGGCCAGATTTTTTATTGGTAGTTTCGTTTTCCATATTATTTTTTTCGATCAGATCAGAAAATATAAACTTTCGAGCCAATATTCAATGTATTGAAGATCACTTTAAGATCTTCATCATTCAATCGTACACAACCGTGAGTAACAGGCATACCAAGAAAACGTTTGTAGATAGTACCATGTATCAGGTATCCATCACCGATTGCGAGTGCATAATCGCCCAGAACGCCATATTCATATCTTGAAAAATCATCTTTAGGTGGAATAGGTAAGCCCTCCTCAACGAACGACCAATCAGGTCTTTTCCAAACCGGATTGGTTGTCTTTCCCCGTATCCAGTATTTTCCCTTGGGAGTTTTGAAAATCCATTTTTTATTCCCTGTTGTTTGAAGCATTGTATAGCTTCCTGAACTGCAAAATCCTTCTCTGAAAAGTTTTTTATTTGTATAAAGAGAGAACCTGTTTTCGGTTGTATTAATGACAATATATGATTGCCCGGATGTATAAGCGTTAAGTTTCAGCGTCAGACGTTGAATATCTTTAGCCATCAGGCTTATCTGCTTTTTGTATGAAGCATCTTTCTTTAATTCCTGATTGTCGGTAATTTTAATTTTCTTTCCCGGAGATAGTTCTTTGAGAAAAGGAATAAAGTAGAGGATAATCAGAACAAGAGAAAGTGCTGCCAGTATTGAGCAAATGGGAATTAAGATAGAACGAACAATAACAGAAAGTGACTTTCGTGCAGTCAAATTTTGTTCTCCTTCAATTATTATCTTCTCATTTTCCATATCGTATAAATTACATGTCCACAATATCTTTCAGGTCAACCATTGATCCTATGATTGTAACAGGAGTACCCACCTTTACAATCTTGAATATAACATCCATCTCTTTGTCGGTGATGGCAATACACCCTTCTGTCCAGTCAATCCCCTTTCCTCCGTTACCATGAATTTCGATCAGACCTCCTATTATTGCCGATGCCGGAAGTGAACCGCGTTCAATCTCAGATTTGAAATTTTCTTTATCTTCATCATTCGGATAATCCAGTAAGAGAGCTTTATAGTACTTCGTTTTACTCCCGTCGAATTTTTTTATTATCTTATACATTCCTTCAGGAGTAGCCATATCACCTCTTACCCTCTTGTCTCCAACCCAGTTTTTACCGAGTTCGGCTTCAAATTCATATTTCCTGACACCTTTAAAATAAATAATACATTTTCGTGAAAATTTATCAATTATTATCGAATAATCACGATTTTTTTTCGATTCATTTAAAGTCTTGTCAACCCATTTTTTCCACAAAGAAAATGATTTGAAATAGTTTTTAAGATTTTCAGATGCATTTTCGTATGATTCAGTAAGCAGATATTCCGAATCGGTAATTTTCCTGTTTGCTTCCAGATACTTCCCATTATTATAAACTATCTCTGCCTCCTCGAGTAAAAGCTTGCCTTTTGAGATACGGTTACGGATTTCTGAAGTTAATGGATAAGTTGTAAAAAGTTTATCAATGTGAGCTACAAGATCATTCAGCGAACTAATTTTGAGTTTCAGTTTTGTTTTAAGGTTCGATGAATTATTTATGGAATTATCTGTAGCCAGGTTTGCTTTCTTAGCGGAAAGCTCAGCAAACATTGCAACCTTATCATAATGTCTGAAATAAATGAATCGCGCGTTTTCTTTATGCCAGTTTACCATTGCAGAATCATAAAAGATCTTGGCTTCGGTAAAAAGCTTTTTAGAATATGTATCAGCTCTGTTCGTTCCGGCCTTTGAAAGAATTTCTCTGGCATATTCCACTTTACCTACAGGTGGTTGAGGCGTAAAACGTATTAATAATAAGATCACTAATGGAATAGAAACCGCAATAGCAAAAAAAATCAGCGCATCTCTCCAAATCTTTCTCATGTAAACCTGTGACGATTTTAAAAAAAACCCCGGGAACTTCCCGGGGATTTTATATAAATAAGTTATTACTTATTAATTACTTTTTCTTTGGTGCTGGGGCTGCTGGTTTAGCTGCTGCTCCTTTTCCTTTTACTTTTGTAATAGCATCTTTCAGTTCGGTATTGATACCGGTTGCTCTTTCATTTGCAGCTTTAACTTTGTTGAGTGCATCCATGTATGAACCTTTATCATATAAACCCTGTGCTTCAACTACAGAGGCTTCGATAGTGGTCATTTCAGTTTTGATCTGCTCAAGAACAGCTGCTCCTTCTTTTCCTCTTGGAGCTTTGGTTATGAGAGTTTTGTTTTCTTCAATAACAACTTTAACAGCTGCCAGTGACGTCTCAACCTCTTTCTTAACTTCTTCTTTTTTAGCAACAGCATCAGTAGCAGCTTTGTTTGCTGCAGCTAATGTCTCATCCAATTTGATTGTTACAGGGCCAAATTTCTTGAATAATTTTGATTTCTGAACTTCAATTTCAGCATTAATAGCTTTCATTGAATCTTGTACAGCTGCAAATTCAGCCGGTACATAAACAGCTGCTTCAGCAGTCTGTGCAGCTGCAATTGCTGCATTTGTAGCATCTACTTTTGCCTGTGGAACTTTGCCACAACTAGAAAGGAAAGCGACCATTGCGATAGCGGCTAATCCCATTAAAACTTTGTTCTTCATTTTTCTAATCTTTTTAATACTTTGTTTATTTAACAACTTCCGATCTATTTAATTTAATCGTTTCAGTTTAAAAATTACGGTGCGAAGATATTAAAATTATGGAATATAACAATATAAAATTCAATTTATCTTTAGTTATAATTTAAAAAACATGTTGTAAAACCATATCAGATTAATGATTTACAACAAGATTGATTATTTGGTAAATGGTTGCACAATACTTTTATAATTCTGTTTTGAAGCCAAGAAGTTTCAAACCATTCTGGATATCCTCAGAAGACATGAAAAGATTCCATAACAAACCCGTTCTGTAATTTTCAATCATTATCACAACAGGTCCCTGATCAATAGCCAGATATACCTGAGGATACCAGTTATTCTGCTCACTGAAAGCATCATAGAATCCATATTCACCCCATATTTTACTTCCGAGGTTATAATAAAAGTATTTCACAGCTTTCATTGATTGCTCCGGAGTATAAGGGAAGGAAGAAAGAGCAGCTGTTGGAGAAATAACTCCGAGGTCATTTAATTCCCCAGGACTATGCGCAGCATAACCTTTTACAGAATAACTTGCAGTAAGTCCCCAGCAATCCTCACTGTAACCGGCAAATTTTTTAATATTCAGGGAACACCACTTCCAGTTTATGAGAGTTTGATTCTTATTCTCCTGCCAATAGTCTGCATATTTATCTTTCAGGTCTCGGGGATCCAGACCCAGGTATGAATAATGTGCCCAGAAGAGTGGACCACCATATTCCTCAGCACCATTATGTTTGAGAGTAAGCACATACCCATACTTACCATGTGGAGCGATTATAGCACCAGATCGTGCCCATCCTTCATCATAAACTTTTGCCTCAATTGGATATGTAGGTGATGCTGCAGCTAATATATATAGTATAAGACACTCATTATACCCTCTTACCGCAAAATTCATTTCCCATCCATAATTTTCGGACCAATGCCAGTACAATACATTCTCGTTTCCTTTTGTGAACCAGTTCCATTCAACTTCCCGCCATAATTTATCTATTTCTGAAGCAAGTAACTTTTCCTTTTCAGATCCTGTTATAAAGTACTGCCTTACGGTAAGTAATCCTTGCATCAGATAGGCAGTCTCAACAATATCCGCACCATTATCTTTTGGACTAAAGGGTTTTGTCCTTCCTGTTTCACCAAAAATCCAGTGAGACCAGGCTCCGTGAAACCTTTCGGCTTTCTTAAGAAAATCCACTATCCTTGTGTAACGGGCTACAGCTTCATCCCTTGTAATGAAACCTCTTTCAATACCTACCAGGATTGCCATAAGACCAAACCCGCTTCCTCCTGATGTAATTACATTCATGTCATTATCAGGATATACACCGTCTACGTGAAATCGCTCACGAGCCATTCCGGAATTAGATTCAGCTCCATCCCAGAAATATTGAAATGTTCTGTACTGAACCAGTGTAAGGAGCGAATCATCTGATATTTTTTTAAACTCTGATAAACTACTTTTGCCGGTTGTTTTATCCCTGTTACCGACACCGCAGTTAACACCAAATACAATCAGAACAAACAGAGTAAATAGCCTGAGATTTTTCATGTTTTTCAATAGATGAAGCCCAGTTTTGTCAATCCATTCTGTACTTCAGGAGCTGACATAAATAAATTCCATAGAAGTCCTGTCCTGTAGTTCTCAATCATACATATAATTGGCCCCTGGTCTACAGCCAGGGTGGAGTTTGCCCACCAGCCCCCGGTTACATCAAAGGCATCGTAAAATCCATAAGCGCCCCACAGACGGTCCCCAAGAAAATAGTAATCAGTTTTCAATGCGTTCAGAGATTGAGTTGGAGTATATGCAATAGAAGAAATGGCAGCTGTAGGAGTGATTACTCCCAGGTCATTGGTTGGGGATTGTGCATTATATCCCTTTGGATTGTCGGAAGCGGTCAATCCCCAGATAGCTGCGCCATAACCTGGATATTTTTTGGGATTTGCAACACAATACGCCCAATTTATCAGAGATTGATTCACATTTTGTTCCCAATAATCGGCATATTGATCTTTGAGGTGCCGGGGATCAAGTCCCAGAAATGAATATTGGGTAAAAAACAAAGGTCCCCCATAATCTTGTCCCAGGGGTAAAAGATATCCGTAATAGCTTCTTCCGTTTCTTATTCCTCCGTTATTTGCATATCCCATCGTATAGACATCTGCTGTAATGGAATGTGTAGGAGAAGAGGCGGCCATGAGGTATGTGATAAGCGTCTCATTGTAGCCCTGGATCTTAAGGTTGTACCCAAAATCAGGTGACCATGCCCAGTAAAGGGTTTTTTGTCCATTTGTAAACCAGTCAAATTCGATGGTATTATATAAATTATTGATCCTGTCAATTTCAGTTTTCTCGGCAGTGACGACAGAATTAAGATACTGTCTCATGCATAGGAGGCCCTGGATCATATACGAGGTTTCCACGAGATCTCCTCCGTTGTCCGTAGCACTGAAAGGCTGGGTTTTTCCTGTGACACCGTTTAACCAGTGTGGCCAGACACCATGAAAACGATCACAGGTTTCCAGAAAGCCAAGGATCTTATCCAGCCGGGTCAGGCCATCCGCCCTGGAAATGAATCCTCTTTCCATAGCCACAATCATGGCCATGATACCAAATCCCGAGCCTCCCGTGGTAACAACATCGCCCGAAGAATTCCGTTCACGTGCCAATCCGCACGAAGGATGGCCAAAATCCCAGAAATATTTAAATGTTTGCCTTTGCACAAGCGTTAAAAGTTCATCATCCGGTATCTGTGTAAATTGATAGGTGGAATCTATCCCGGTATAAAAACCAGAAGAATAGCCTCCGAAAGCAAATCCTCCGGCCGAGGTTAGTGTGGAGAAAATTGAAAATGAATATTTGGTAAGGCCTTTTGCCTTTGTAGTATTTGTTGCAAGTAGTGTTTTGTTATCTCCCGATAAAGTGAAAGATAGAGGAGGTCCGGTGAATGAAAATGAAGATGTGTAATTGGCAGGATCCAGGGCCTGGGAAAAGGTCACCTTTATGTTGATTTTTTTAGGATCAATGTTTTGTAACGCGGAAGTTGTCATCGCTTTTCCATTGAGGCTGATGGAATCAATCACCATGGAACCTGTAAGGGTTGTAAATTTATATTGGATACCCGGGAAGGTCTCCCCTTTCGTACCATGTAAGGCAGAGGAGATTGCCAGGGTATAATCGGTGGAATACTGCAGGATGGGAGTTGGATTAAGGGTGAGATCAGTGGCATTATTCCTAACAGAATAGGTATAAGCAACCGCGGTCCCACCGGAATTTTGAATGGTTATTACTTTACTTAGGGAGTTGGTATCCACTGCACTGGTAAATGCAAACTGAATGGGCTGATCATTGGGCACGTTTTTTATTGTGCTGCTGACGTCCAGAGTAGAAGCACCGATCTTCACGTTTATCAGTTGGATCATTCCCCCACTTTTATTCGGAGATGTATCTTTCCGGCACGACAGGATACCAATGAAAAGTATGAAATAACAGAGCGGTAATATTTTATATTTCATAACCAAAAGATAAGGAATCAAAAGAAAAGGAAGGGCTGCTTTGCCCTCCCTTTTCTTTTGATTTGAAAATTAATTATGGTTTCCCGGAGTTGTACATGAGTGTTATCAGAGCTTGAGTCAGCACTGAATGATAGATGGCTACGTCATCCAGAAGACCCTTGAAATGATTATTAGCAGGGTCTGAATAAACAGCCCAGCTATCTGATAGAGTCGGATTTACCTTATCCTGGATAAATCCAAAGACAAAGGAATTATTGGTGGCATTTCCCATAAATTTAAGTCCCGTTGCATTCATCATTGGAACTCCATAAAGGTTGAAATCCTGTTCCTTCATCTTCACACCATTGATATACATGGTACCGATCTTGGTGGTATGGTCATACGTGCAAACAACAAGAGCCCATTGCTGAGCTAACAGTCCATTTACACCTGTTCCACCACCTGTAACCAGGTTTTTACTGTAGGTCCACCCCATCCATCCACCGTTGTCCTTGGTATCGCCAACGCCATCAAGCCATAGGTCCTGTTGGTCAGTTCCGCCAGTGTAGCTGTATTGTGCTGCCAGTTTGATTTGGCCTATCTGGGTCCTGGCTCCAGTGCCATATATATGACTATCGTATTCAAACTGGAATCCTTTAGCACCTGCCAATCCCATAAGGAACTGATGCCGCTTGGCAGTAGTGTCGTCTTTCATCCAGAAACTTATAGAAAAGTCACTGGAATTTTCCAGTACATCCCCATTGGGAATCTCAATAAGAGAGGTGGTTCCGTTAAAGCTTGCGGCCTGACCCGAAGCTGCATTGCGTCCTGTTACGTACGTAATGTCGGTGACCCCACCTGTTGCAGCATTATATGCTCCCGTCTGGTCATTGGCATTTCCGTCAAAGTTCCAATAGGCGACTACCCCGGCCGGGAGGAATGAACCCAAGGTAGTAAACGAACGGTTGATGGCGGTGAGAGTCTCCCCGTTGGAAGCTTTTAATCCTGTTGTGATGGCAAGTTTATAAAGTGCCCCATTGGCCAGGTTGGCGACAGGTGTTATTGTAACAACTTTCCCGGAGGCCGAAATGGTCAAAGGTATGGAAACAGCATCATAATCTTCAGTAAGGGTTATGTTACTTGCTGTTGCGGTCGTCACATCAACGTCCGTAGTAAAAGTGGCAGTAATGGCGGGCATAACAGGCACATTAGTGGGAGCAGAGGCGGCATTCAGATCAATAGTGCCAACCATCAATGTTCCCAGGTTAAGTGGTGTTGGAGTGCTTTTCTTACAACTATCGATTACTACGACAGCTGTCATCATCATTAAAGCACTGAGAATCAAAATCTTTCTTTTCATAATTGTCAATTATTTAATTATACATATCGAATGGGATTGAATTACATTAATAATCAGGATTTTGTGTTAAGGATCCCTGCGAAATATCGATTTCACTCTGATGGATGGGCAACAATTCATGTTTGCCGGGGATAAATCCCAAAGGGCCCAGAACTGCGGCCGCTTTCCCGGTCCGGACAAGATCCCAGAACCGTTCTCCTTCCAGTGCAAGTTCATGCCGGCGTTCAAGCAATATTTTATCTCTTAGTAAATTCTTATCAGTGATAGTAACATCCGGCAATATCGAAATGTTTCCTCCCCTGGCTCTTTTCCTTACCTGGTTCAGATAGATCAGGGCATCTGTTGGTTTGCCATTCTCGTTCAGGGCTTCAGCAGCCATTAACAATACATCGGCATACCGGATCAACCTCCGATGATGTGACCATTGTGTGGGTGTATCTTCTCCCGGGGTCCACACTTTCCGGTTATAGCATTGTATATTAATAGTATCCCCATTACTATTCAGAATAACAACCGGATCATTTGCCGGACTAGGATCCCCCTTGATAAACACTCCATCGATGGTATCACCCAGATTGATAATCGTACCTTTCAGACGAGTATCCCCAGGTTCAAATGACTTTCTCAGATCGATGGAAGGCCGGTTGAATCCCCACCCTCTGTTAGGCGAACCCCTTACTCCCTGTGTGTTGGCATATTGGGCCCCTCCCCCATTAAAATCTTCCACTCCCAGAGCTCCAACTTCGAAAATAGATTCGACCCTGTTATTACCGTTTACTCCATTAGCGTCAATAAACCGGGGTTCCAGAGAATATTCGTTGGATTGGATGACTTTAAGGGCGTATTTTTCTGTATTTACAAAATCCTTTTGAAAAAGGTAAACCTTTGCCAGTAAGGCATCTGCAGCCCCCGATGTGGTTCTTCCCTGATCTGAGGAGATAAGTTCACTTTTCTTTGTAAGATGGGTCTCTGCATATTGCAAATCTGAAATGATGAGACTGTAGATTTCTTCGCTTGTGGCCCGGCCCAGATGCAAGGGCGGTTCTGATGAGGTCACTTCGGGTACACCGCCCCAGGCGCGAACCAGATCAAAATAGAATAGTCCCCGAAGGAATTTTGCCTCACCCACGTACCGGTTTCTTAAAGTTGTATCCATTGATATCGGTGATACCTTTTCAATGACCACGTTGGCCCATCTGATACCCTGGTATAAGGTTGCCCACCAGCGGTCGAGACCATCCCCTGTTGAGTTGAAAGTGAAATTATCGTAGGCTCCCACAGTGGATAACTGGTCATTGGTATTACTGCCTTTATATGAATCATCTGACATTATGTCCAGAATTGGGTATCCGCCCGAATTATAATACCAATTCCTGACCGCAGAATATACGGCATTGGTGGCCAGTAAGGCATCCGAGGGAGAGACAGGGAAGGAAGTATCTATCAGTTTTCCCTGTGGATCAGTCTGTAAGAAGTCGGTACATCCTGCCATCAGGATGAATATACAGAGCAATATTTTATTTTTTAAGTTCATGGCAATCAGAAAGTTAAATTAATGCCGAAGGAATAAACCGAAGTGACAGGATAGGTTCCAAAATCTATCCCGTTGGAAAGAACATCAGAGCTTCCAATTTCAGGGGAGTACCCTGTAAATTTGCTAATCGTGTAAACATTGGAGCCTTTTATATAAATCCTCAATTGGCTGATAGCTATCTTTTTGGTAAAACCCGAAGGCAGAGTATAACCCAGAGTTACATTCCGTAATCTGGTGAACGAGCCATCCTGAATAAATTTGTCGGAAGGCAGGTAGTTGTTCCCGCCATAGGAGGCTATTGGCTCCGTATTGCTTGTTCCGGGGCCTGTCCAGTCCCCCAAAACATGTTTTTCCCAGTTGTAGGGATCAGGCCTTACATCTTCCTTCGCATTAAACAGCTTATTACCATAAACCCCCTGGATATCAAAGGAGAAATCAAAACCATTATAATCGGCTCCTACACTAAACCCCAAAATAAATTTGGGAATGGGTGATCCTATATAGGTCCGGTCATTACCATCAAGCTTCCCGTCATTGTTCACATCAACCAGCCGTAAGTCGCCAGGGACCGCTGTGGAGAGATGGGGATATGAATTAAGGTCATCTGTACTCTGGAAAACTCCATTTGTCTTGTATCCAAAAAAAGCACCAATGGGCAGACCTACCCTGCTTTGAGTTACCGCTTTCCCATCAGACAGAAACCCGCCAAATAATAAAGAATCGATTCCACTGCTTCCTCCTACTTTCAAAACTTTGTTATTAATGGTCGATCCCAGAAAAGTAATGCTATATCCCACCTTTCCTATATTGTCTTTCCATGTTATTTTGCTCTCAAAACCTGTATTTTTCACTGAAGCTGCATTGAATGCTACTTTAGCACCTTGACCGTTTCCCAGGTAATCAGGTGTGGACAATGCTATCAGGATGTCTTTTGTGACGCGATTATAATAGTCGAATTCTCCGGTCAGTTTGCCTTTGAACAGGTCGATTTCCAAACCAGCATCACCTTGCGTGGTACTTTCCCATTTCAGTGCCGGGTTACCGGTAACTGAGTACGTGATGGCAGAATTTGCTGATGGGGGGCTTCCCAGCACTGTTACCATGGTTTGAGTCAGTGAATATTGACTCTCATATCCTATTTTATCATTTCCTATTATTCCCCAGCTTCCCCGCACCTTTAAATTCGAAATGATAGGAATATTTTTCATAAAATCCTCCCTGGAAACATTCCAGCCTGCCGCAAAAGAAGGGAAATTGCCATAACGGTTACCCTTACTGAATTTGGAGGACCCATCGCGGCGGAACGTGGCTGTCAGAATATATTTTGAATTGTAGGTATAGTTTGCCCTGAAGAGGTATGAGATCATAGAATAGTTTTGATTGGCATCCACTCCGTTGGAGATGCTCCCAAGGGTATTGACTCCATTGGTAGGATCATAGATATAACTTGGGTTAAAGTACCAGAAATCGGGGGAGGTACGGATTATGTTTTTCCCTGTCATTGAGAAATTTTCCGATGAGGCTTTCTGCATAGTATAGCCTGATACTATATCAATTGAATGAATTCCAAATTGCTTATTGTAGGAAAGGGTATTTTCCCAGAGCCAGGTAATGTTGTGGCTGTTTCCCTTGTTCAGGGTGTTCAGCAGATTTTGTTGTTGTGCGGATACGAAATACGCCGGTGTAAAACTTGTGTTCTGATTATAGCCGGCATCCAGACCGAAGCTGGTTTTAGCTTTAAAATCCTTCAGGATCGTTGCTTCAGCAAAAAGATTTCCCACACCACGAACACCTTTATTATAATCATTCGAATACGCCAGATCGGCCAGTGGATTTCCCACGTTAAATACTTCTGCAAAACTTCCATCCGGATTATAAGGAACCAGATCGGGCCGGGCCCGGTATGCTGAATAGGTCACATTGGGAGCATTTTGCTGCTTATACGGAGTAATAGTTATGAAATTACTCAGTTTGACATTTTTTGTTAACGAATAGGTATTATTCAATTTGAAGGTGACCCTCTCATAGCTCGATTTATCCACTATCCCATCCTGTTTGAAATAACCCATACTCACATAATATTGAGTGGATTCCGTGGCCCCGGAAGCCGAAAACTGATGGTTCTGAATGGAGGCCGGATGAAATATAAGCGACTGCCAGTCGGTATTTGGAACCAGATCCACATTGTTATAGGTTGGGGTAATTTCATTTACCACCGTGGCATAATCCCTACCCGAAAGCAAATCGATTTTCTTTGCCAGAACCTGCACACTATATTCTCCGGAATAACTAAAGATGGTTTTCCCTTCGCCTTTTTGTCCGGTTTTGGTGGTTACTATTATGACTCCATTGGCTCCCCGCGAACCATATATGGCTGTGGCCGAAGCATCTTTGAGAATATCCATTGAGGCAATATCATCCGAGTTAAGAAAGGAAATGTTATCCAGAATTACCCCATCGACCACAAAGATGGGAGAGCTGTTATTAAAGGTACCCACACCCCGGATGCGAAGGGTAGGTACCGCTCCGGGTGCTCCGGAGGTGCTGGTCACCTGAACTCCTGTAACCTTTCCCTGCAATCCCTGTTCCGGATTTAAGGAGGTGATTTTCGTAAGATCAAGTGATTTTACCGTGGATACTGATCCTGTCAAATCGCTTTTTTTTACAGTCCCATAACCGATCACCACAACTTCACCTAACGCTTTCGATTCCTCGAGCAACTTTACATCTATGATCGTTTTGCCGGCAACGGGGATCTTCTGAGTTGCCATGCTTAACATGGAGAATACCAACGTGTCATTTGAAGCAGCAACAATGACATAACCGCCATCAATATCGCTGAAAGTGCCTCGTAAAGTATTTTTAACCTGTACTGAAGCACCGGCAATTGGAATATTCTTATCATCCGTAATCTTCCCTTTAACTGTCTGTTGAGAAAATGAGGGCAGAAGAATAACCTGTGAAATAAAAAACAGGAATAATTTTTTCATAAGTAGAGACATTTTTACCAAACTATTTAAATAACAACGTTGGGTCGATAATGTTGAACAGAATTCCATTTTCTTAATGAAATATTTTTCTATGCCTCATGCCTCAACAACAGTGCAACATTTACTTTTTTACTTTTAATTATGAACTATTTAAAAGTCTGGTTTTTCGTATCAGTTTTTTAAAAAAAAAGTTCTTTTCATAAACCGTTACTCTTTAAAAATGTTCCGGGTAAATCAAATTAATGCAGATAATAAAAAGGATATAAAGGTCATGACACATAACTATGTATATAAGTTACATTATTCACGCGTCTAAGGCTATCATGAACCGATTAAATGTTTAAGGAAACTGGGGATGAGTTAAGATACTTCTTATTGTGCGAATAGTAATATTACAAACCCAATCTAAGCAGATTTTACACTTAAGAGAGTGAGTTGAAAAAGTATTATTACAAAAAGTTAAAAATATGTGGTGGCAGTATCTATTGGTTTTTATCGGAGCCTTATTGTTTGATGTAGTACCGTTTCCCTTTCCTCCCGCTTTTACCATCATGGTTTTTTTACAGATCATGTTCGGATTGAACATTTGGGTGGTTATTGTAGTTGGAGTTGCGGGTTCCATTTTGGGAAGGTATATCCTTACTTTATATATCCCGCTTCTGGCTGGAAGAATTTTTAAACGATCAAAGAATGAAG